>Ga0209337_1000043_pt1 | contig 115652 bp, 100 predicted proteins | sample LinPmetageLP53_FD_184044 | JGI IMG/M metagenome (GOLD analysis project Ga0209337, IMG submission 184044) | Marine viral communities from the Pacific Ocean - LP-53 (SPAdes) (version 2) | ecosystem: Environmental > Aquatic > Marine > Oceanic | place: Pacific Ocean | collected 2010-02-08
GGGGGAGTTGTGCCTGAATGCCGGAAACTGGCTAAATAATCGCCAACTTCGACCATGACCACTCGGATCTGGCACTACCAGGCTTGGTCTGCGAAGGTTGTTGGAGCACTATGAGAAATCCGGGCTAGAGTATCCAACTCCGTTTTGACCCTGAGCATTTCACTTTGCGAGCCGATGCCATAGTCAAGCCTCTGTTCCGTTACGGTGGCCAGTTGCTCGACCAAAGCGCGTGTCTCATGATGGAGATTGATCGCTTCATTGGTATACCACCAATATGCATACGCCTCCTTAACGCGAGCTGTCAGCTGCCTTATTAGCCACTGAGTCTCCTGCTGGGCGGCAAGCATTCCGGCCTCCGCTGCCTTGCGAGACGCCGACAGATGATCCGGCCAGGGCAGCTGCTGGCTTACCTCAAAGCGATGCCCAACTGTATTAGGTCCCTCTAGAGTTTCAGGCGCAATGCCATACTTGATGACCGGGTCGGCCCAAGTATCTGAGCCCTCCACTTTGGCTTCTGACATTTCGGCGACAGATCTTTGCGCGCCCAGAGTCGCGTTATTGGTCAGAGCCTCTTGAACCCAATCGTCAACGACCTCAATAGGTTCGGCGTTTATCGGCAAGGCCATTGTGATCAGCAGGATCAGAACGGTTTGGATGCCAATGGGTCTAATCATCGGAATGTTCCTTTTTTGGCGATTTTTTTCAGCCGTGCGCGCTGCCAGAGATAGAAAATCACCGGAATCAGCAGCAGGGTCAGGATCAACGTGGTGACCATGCCACCGATCATCGGGCCGGCGATGCGTTGCATGACTTCTGAGCCGGTGCCACTGCCCAGCATGATGGGCACCAGGCCAGCTACAATGGCCGCGAAGGTCATCATGATCGGACGCACCCGTTGCGCAGCACCGTCACTGATCGCCTTGCGCAGGGCATCTGCCGACAGCTGGCCTGATTGATGATCCACGGTTTCCAAAGCGTTATGCAGAGACTGGTTCAGGTACACCAGCATCAGGACTCCGATCTCCACCGCCACCCCGGCCAGGGCAATAAAACCGACGGCCACGGCCACGGAGAGGTTGTAACCCAGCAGATACATCAGCCAGATGCCACCGATCATGCCGAATGGCAGGGTGCCGAGAATAATGCCCACCTCGGTCAGGTTGCGGAAGTTCAGGTACAGCAGAATGATGATGATGGCCAGGGTCAGCGGCACCACCAGCGTCAGGCGTTCCTTGGCCCGCTGCATATACTCATATTGGCCAGACCAAGTCAGGGAGTAGCCAGCAGGTAGATCCACCTGTTCTTGCACCACGGACTGCGCCTCCCTTACCCAACTGCCCAGATCCCGGCCCTCGATATCCACCAGAGTCCAGCCATTGATACGGGCGTTTTCCGACTTGATCATGGGCGGCCCCTGGTCGATCCGGATATCCGCCACATCGGCCAACGCGATACGCTGGCCATTGGGTGTCACCATCGGCAGCAGGCGCATCTGCTCCACCGAATCCCGGTAACCCTGGGGATAGCGCAGATTGATAGGATAGCGCTCCAGACCCTCCACCGTGTTGGCCACGTTCATGCCGCCAATCGCGGTACGTACGACCGATTGAATGTCTGCGATATTCAGCCCGAAACGAGCGGCAGCCTCGCGCTGTATATCCACCTTGATGTAGCGTCCGCCGGCCACCCGCTCGGAAAACGCAGAGGCTGTGCCGGGTATGTCAGTCAACACCCGCTCGAGCTCTTCCCCTATACCCTGGATCACCGCCAGGTCAGGACCGGCCACCTTGATGCCGACTGGGGTCTTGATGCCCGTGGAGAGCATGTCGATGCGGGTTTTGATCGGCATGACCCAGGCGTTAGTAAGGCCCGGAAGTCTGACGGTCCTGTCCAGTTCCCGGCGCAGAGATTCCGGCGTCATGCCGGGTCGCCACTGGTCCCGTGGTTTGAACTGGATAAAGGTCTCAATCATGGTCAGCGGGGCAGGATCGGTGGCCGTATCGGCGCGGCCAATTTTTCCGAACACGGTCTCCACTTCCGGAATACTGGCAATCAGCTTGTCGGTCTGTTGCAGAATCTGTCGGGCCTTGCCAATGGAGATACCAGGATAGGTGGTGGGCATGTACATCAGATCCCCCTCGTCCAGAGGCGGCATGAATTCACTGCCCAGCTTGTTGGCCGGCCAGAAGCCGATGATCAGCACCACCAGGCCTCCGGCAAGCATCAATGCCGGCCGTCGCAAAGCCCAGCCGATAATCGGTCGGTACAGGGCGATCAGCAGTCGGTTGATGGGATTGCGATGTTCTGGCAATACCTTGCCACGGATGAAATAGCCCATCAGCACTGGAACGAGAGTGATGGCCAGCCCGGCTGCCGCCGCCATGGCGTAGGTTTTGGTGAACGCCAGGGGGGCGAAGAGCTTGCCCTCCTGAGCCTCCAGGGTGAAGACCGGCAGAAAGCTCACGGTGATGATCATCAGTGAGAAAAACAGCGCGGGCCCCACCTCACCCGCGGCCCGCGACATCACGGCCCATCGGTTTTCCGGTGTCAGCGGGGTTCGCTCCATGTGTTTATGGACGTTCTCCACCATCACGATGGCCCCGTCCACCATGGCGCCGATGGCAATGGCAATACCCCCGAGGGACATGATATTGGCGTTGATGCCCTGGGCGTGCATCACCACGAACGCCGCAAGGATACCTACGGGCAGACTGACGATGACCACCAGCGACGACCGTAGATGGAACAGGAATACTGCGCAAATAAGGACGACCACCAGGAACTCTTTCAATAACTTGCCATACAGGTTGTCCACGGCGTTATTAATGAGTGTGGAGCGATCGTAGGTAGGAACCACTTCTACACCATCGGGGAGGCTGGTTTTGATGTCCTCCAAGCGTTGCTTGACCCCTTCGATGGTTTTCAAGGCGTTCTCACCGAAACGCATCACCACAATGCCTCCGGCCACTTCCCCTTCCCCATTCAGTTCGGCGATACCGCGACGGACCTGTGGGCCAAGCTGCACATCGGCCACGTCTTTCAGTAACAGGGGCTTGCCGTTGTCGTTGACCCCCAGGGGGACCTGTCGCAGATCGTCTTCGTTCTGCAGGTAGCCGGTGACCCGTACCATGTATTCCGCCTCGGCCATCTCCACCACCGAGGCGCCGGTTTCCTGGTTGGCGCTGTTGATGGCGGAATGGATGCGCTGCAGGGTAATGTCGTGGGCCCGCAGTCTGTCCGGGTTCACCACGACCTGATACTGTTTCACCATGCCGCCAACGCTGGCGACCTCGGATACACCGGGCACGGTTTGCAGTTCAAACTTCAGGAACCAGTCCTGAATAGCCCGCAGTTCCGACAGGTCATGCTGACCGGTGCGGTCCACCAGGGCGTAGGAGTATACCCAGCCAACGCCGGTTGCATCCGGCCCCAGCTCTGGTTTGGCGGCATCGGGCAATTGCCCGGCCACCTGGCTCAGGTACTCCAATACCCGGGAGCGGGCCCAGTACAGATCGGTGTTGTCATCGAAAATGACATAGACAAAGGAATCACCAAAAAAGGGGTATCCGGATTTTTTGGTTGATTGGCTCATATCATGATGACGGAACCAACCATCAGCTCAGCGGATTACCTGGTTGATGACGACTCTTCTTCACGGCCCCTGCAAGTTTGCAGCAACGCCCAGGTTCGCATGCCGAGATACGCAGTGAGGCTTCGCGATCAACACACCATGCATTCACAATGTCACTGCAAGGTCCGGCATGTCTCTGCTCAGTCCTTACGGCCTGAGCTAGCCCTATACAGCTGTTGTTTGCTCTCCTCGCTGATCCCCGTCAGGATGCCGCAGGCATTGATCTCCCGACCCTCGTTGCAACTCGCCCTCAGTGAAACGAGTTGTTGCTCAAGCGCTTGCAGAGCAGTTATCTGCGACCGCACATGAGAGATGTGGTCATCGAGCATGGCGTTGACGGCGGTACAAGGCTGGCGAGGGTCGTCCTGATAGCTCTGTAGCTCGCGAATCTCTGTCAGTGACAGGTCCAGAATTCGGCAGCGGCGGATAAAGGCAAGCCACTCGCCATGCTTCTCGGTATAGACACGGTAACCATTCTCCTGCCGTTCTGGCGGCGGCAACAGGCCCTGCTGCTCATAGAAGCGGATCGTCTGCGTGTCGATACCCGCTATCTGGGCTAACTGACCAATGCGCATCAGGCTTACTCCTCAACGGATCATCTGTCCCATTGACCTTATAGTAGCTATATAGTTTTTAATACTAGCAATCTATGTTGGTTAACTGGAGCCGTATCGTGAGTAAAGCCTGTGGTGGCCCATGTAGCTGCGATGCAACGCCTGCAGCGGATACCGATATGCCGGTCTCCTCCGAAGCGTCAGGGGAATGGGTCAGCGTGTATGCTGTGCCGAAGATGGATTGTCCCTCAGAAGAACGGATGATCCGCTTGGCGCTGAACGGCTTTGATGAGATTCGAACGCTGTCCTTCGACTTGTCGAACCGCCGATTGGAGGTCGTGCATGACGGCGAGGCTGAGCCCATTACCGCGAAACTGGCGACCTTGGGGCTAGGCGCCTCTCTTCAGGAAACCGTCATTGCCGACCCAGAGACGATCAAGGCCGCTGAGAGCTCGGCGGTCTCTGCTACGCAGGAGTCAGGCACTCTGCGCGTGTTGCTCGGTATCAATGCGATCATGTTCGTGGTGGAAATGACTGCTGGCCTGATCGCCCAGTCTACCGGCCTGATCGCTGATTCCCTGGATATGTTTGCCGATGCAGCCGTCTATGGCCTGGCTCTCTATGCCGTAGGGCGCAGTGCGAAAATGCAGGTACGTGCCGCGCATCTGGCAGGGGTACTGCAACTGATTTTGGCTATCGGCGTACTCGTCGAGGTGGTGCGACGCTTTGTTTTCGGTAGTGAGCCTGAATCGCTGATGATGATGGCGATCGCCTTCGTCGCGTTGATCGCCAATACCGGTTGCCTGCTGTTGATATCCAAGCACCGCGAAGGCGGCGCGCATATGAAGGCAAGCTGGATATTCTCGGCCAATGATGTGGTTATCAATCTGGGAGTTATCCTTGCGGGGCTTCTTGTTGCCTGGACCGGTTCAAACTATCCGGATCTGGTTATTGGCGGCGTTGTGGGAGGCATTGTATTCATTGGTGCCAAGCGCATCCTTGCACTAAAAGGATAATTCGATGTCTGAACACCGTGCTAGTTTTTCTACGTTTATCTTTCTCGGCTTTTCCACACTGGTAGCGCTGGCCGACCAGCTTATTAAATGGCTCGTCCAGCAATCCATGGCTTACGGGCAATCGGTTGAGATCACTCCTTTCTTTAATTGGGTGCACGTATGGAATAAAGGCACTGCCTTTAGTCTCTTCGCCGATGGCGGGGGCTGGCAGCGATATTTTTTTATTGCGATAGCCGTTGTCGTCTCGGCTGTTCTGGTCAAATTGATGCGGGACAGCCATAAGCGAACAGAAGCCCTGGCCTATGCGATGGTACTTGGCGGTGCATTCGGAAATGTCATCGACCGAGTTTTCCGAGGCTACGTTGTCGATTACCTGGATTTCCATTGGCAATCTTGGCATTGGCCGGCGTTCAACCTTGCCGACGTGTTCATCCTCCTGAGCGTGGCCATGATTTTGGTCACGGGCTTCACAGCCGAGAAAGGTGCCGGGAATAACATGGAAAATCGCCAGAATGGCTAGTTTTCGCGCGGTCGCAACACTCGCTAAGCCCTCTGAGCCAGGCTTAGCGAGTGTTGCGACTACGTTTAATTGAACAGCAACGACCAAGGAGAAAACAATGGGCCACGAGCATGCTCACATGTCACCGGATACTAAGGATAAGAGAGTTGCAGTAGCTATCTGGGCGAACGGTATCCTAACCTTGGCTCAGATCGCTGGAGGGATCTTCGCTGGCAGCTTGGCGCTGATAGCCGACGCTATACACAACTTTTCGGATATGGCGTCACTATTTATCGCATTTGCGGCGCGGAAGATTGCACGCCGCCCGGCCGACTCGAAGATGACCTTTGGCTACGGGAGAATTGAGGTTGTTGCGGCACTCATAAATTACACCACTTTGATAATGATCGGGGCATATTTGATCTACGAAGGTGGCATGCGATTCATAGATCCCCCGGAAATCAAGGGGTGGTGGGTAGTTTGGCTTGGCATTATCGCATTGGTAGTGGATGGTTTGACCGCGCTGCTTACTTACTCCATGCAAAAGGACAGCGTCAACATCCGTGCGCTGTTTCTACACAACTTGTCTGATGCGTTTGCGTCAATTGCAGTCGTTGTAGGCGGCGCCCTGATTCTCCTGTACGACATGCGTTGGGTTGATCCCGCGATCACAATTGGTATCGCAAGCTATATTCTCTACCTGGGTCTAACGGAAATCGGCGGAACCATCCGGACACTCATGCTGGGTAGTCCATTGGATATCGACACAGATTCTGTCATCGAGGCTTTATCAAACGTAGAAGGCGTTTTAGACCTTCACCACGTACATTTCTGGCAGATGGGTGAGCATGATGCCTCCCTCGACGCCCATGTGGTGGTCGAAATAAGTGCCTGGAATGAACTTGAAAAAGTCAAGGGTGGGATAAAACGAACTTTGGAAAACGAGTTCGGCATCACTCATTCAACATTGGAGTTTGAACATCCTGATCACAGTCACAAAGATGCCCATACTTATGGCCATGGCTAGCAGGGCTGCTGAAAAGGGTACCGTGTGGCAGATATGCTGCGAATGGCCGACATTCCACTCGGTTACGAGCACGCCATGCGAGACGTAATTGAACGCCACCAGGTCTGGGCCTACCTCATCGCTGTTGTTTTCGGACTGTCTGTGGATTGGACATCGTCCCTCGGTGACAGTGTGCCGGATTACTTAATCTGGGGGTTGCTCGGAGTTCTGCTCTACGCCACATTTACTCAAACACCGTTGACCCACCTGTCTGATATGTTCCGGGACCGTCGGTTCATGGGTGCCTTGCTCACCGGAAATTTTCTGGTCATGCCGGCGATCACTGCCTTGCTGATATTGGCGCTGCCGGACAATGACGCGCTGAAGTTGGGAGTGCTTCTGGTATTGCTGATGCCCTGTACCGACTGGTTTGTCACCTTCACTCACCTAGGCAAGGGGGACAGCACCCGAGCCATTGCGGCAACACCGGTTCTGCTGATTGCTCAACTGGGTCTTCTTCCACTTTACCTCTGGCTTTTCATGGGTAATCAGTTCGACGTGAATCTTGAGCTTGGGCGGCACCTCCTGCCGGCCTTTGGCGGGCTGATTATTGTCCCGCTTATCCTGGCATTTCTGACTGAAAAATGGGCCGAAAACTCCAGAAAAGCCATCGGGTTCATTCGCTTCATGGGTCTGATGCCGGTCCCTCTGCTGACAGTCGTACTGTTCATCATCTCAATGACACAGGTCAGCCAGATCGACAGTACCGGCTCACTTATCTGGCCCTTGATGATTCTGTTTCCGGCCTATCTTCTAGCTGCGGCTCTGGTTGGAAAGGCTCTGCGCCGGGTCTTTCGATTACCGGTAGAAACCGGTCGCACCGTCATCTTCAGCCTAGGAACACGCAACTCCTTCGTGGTTTTACCTTTGGCACTGTCAATGCCAGAGGCCTGGGCTGTGGCCGTCGTGGTGATTGTCGTCCAGTCTTTGTTGGAACTGTTTGGAATGATGCTTTATCTGCGGTGGGTGCCTAGTCGGCTGCTACCGGACACCTGAATAATCTGAAACCCGTAAACTCATTTAAAATAGGAAGATCTCCCGTGCAAACCCGAACCCTGGTCATCAGTCTCCTTCTTTTTTGTCTGGTTGTCTTTGCTGGTGCTTTTGTTATTTACGATCGCTCCCAGGGCACTAATGAACCCGCCGTTGTTGAAAAAACGCCACTGGTGAGGGATTACTCTCCCGTTATTGGCCCTGAGGACGCGCCGGTAACCATTGTCGAGTTCTTCGACCCATCCTGCGAAGGTTGTCGCGCCATGCATCCCTATGTGAAACAGATTCAGGCTGCCTACCCGGACAACGTGCGTCTGGTACTGCGCTACGTATTGTTTCACAAAGGCTCGGAAGAGGCCGTCAGAATCCTGGAAACCGCCCGTGAACAGGGGGTCTATGAGCCGGTACTGGACGCTGTTATGGAAGCACAACCGAAATGGCACGATGATCCAAAGGTCGCCGCAGCATGGGATGCGGCGGAGTCAGCCGGACTTGATGTCGAAGCCGCTCGGGCCGGTATGAACTCACCCGAGATTGACGGCATTATTCAACAGGATGCTGCGGACGTTAAGGCGGTTGGAATTTCCGGAACCCCAACATTCTACGTTAACGGAGACACCTTGAGCCGCCTGGGGCCTCAGGAACTGTACGACCTGGTGACATCCAAGGTAGGGTCACTGAAATAACAACAAAACAACCGGCAACGCTATGTCACTGCTTGACTACCTTTTACCCTACGATTTCTCGCCGCTGACCATACTCAGCTACATGCTCGTGATGGGATTCTATGGCGTCGGGCTAATTCGGATGCCGGAACAGGACCGGCCAGGCTCACTGCGGATCTTTGCGTTCACCCTGGGGGTACTGATCTGTTATGCGGTGATGCAGACCCGCTTCGATTACTACGCACAATACATGTTCTTCGTCCATCGGGGTCAGCACCTGATTCTTCATCATATCGGTCCGATCCTGATCGCCCTGTCCAACCCTTTACCGGTCATGCGGTTCTGGTTCGCAAAAATCAGCCCGGGCTGGAGGCATACATTGAGGCCTCTGGGCTGGGTCTATAACGTTCTGCAACAGCCTTTTATCGCCCTTTTCCTGTTTGTCGGGCTTATCTATTTCTGGCTGTGGCCATCAATCCATTTTGACGCCATGCTCAGCCGGGATCTGTATTGGGTCATGAACTGGAGCATGTTGCTGGATGGCCTGCTGTTCTGGTGGTTGATCTTTGATCCAAGACCGCCGGCGATCACCTCATCGCTGGGGTATGGCAGACGCATGTTGGTTCTGGCCGCCGCAGGTGTGCTTCAGATGTTTCTTGGGGCGTGGATCGTGTTTTCACGTGACATGGTCTATGACGTTTACGAAGTCTGTGGCAGGGCCTGGCCGCTGGACCCGGAAGTCGACCAGCTACTGGGAGGCATGCTGACCTATATTCCTCCGGCCATGATGAGCATTCTTGGCATTCTTCTGATGCTCCGGCGAGCCATGCATCAGGACGGAAAATATACCAACCAATCCAAACAACTTGAGGAAACAGCGTCATGAGAACTCGCTTCTGGCGACAGCGCACCAACATCATATCGGCGACCTTAACGCTGATAGCATCCCTATTGCTGACTGGTTGCTTTGGCAATGACGAGGAAGACTGGAACGGTAAAAACATCAGTGGCTTGATGCCTGAGCTGGAATTCGACCTGATCAATAGCCAGGGCAAGTCTGTATCTGGCGATGATTACAGTGGCCGCGTGAGAATGCTGTTTTTCGGGTTCACCTCGTGCCCCGATGTTTGCCCGACCGCCCTGCAAAAACTCAATCAGGCAACCAGTGGCCTGGACCCCGCGCTTCAGGATGAAGTACTCACTTTGTTCGTGAGTGTCGATCCGAAACGTGACACGCCTGAGCGTCTCGCAAAATACGTGGATTTCTTCGGCGACAATATTGTAGGACTCACTGGAAAAGAACCCCAGCTTCGTGAACTGGCAAAACGATATAGAACAACCTTCGGTTATGACGAACCTGCCGCTGATGGAAATTATGCGGTGTCACACAGCAGCGCGATTTATGTATTTGATCGCGAAGGTAACCCCCGCCTCTTAATGCGGCCCGATCTGAGTAGAGAAGAAATTCGGCATGACCTCGTTGCTCTTATTCAGGAGGATGCCTGACTGAATAGACTGTCCCAACTCGAATTGAGACAGTCCTGGTTGGCGGGCACATACAAAGTGGTTAAGCAGAGCCGGAGAGTGTCTCGATAATTCGGCAGTCCATAATAACTCCGCCGTCACAACACGCACTCAGTCTTTCCAACTCGTGTTCCATTGCATGTAGATCTTTCAGTCGAGAGCGCACTTGAACCAGTTGTTGTTCAACTTTGGCGTCCACACCCGCACAGGACTCCTGCTGACGATCCGCCAGTGAAAGCAGTTCACGAATATCGTCAAGGCTAAATCCGAGCCCGCGGCTTCGTCGAATAAACAGCAGCCGCGAATGATCCTCTTCGGAGTAGAGACGATAGCCCGACTCCGAGCGGGTCGCTTTCGGCAACAGTCCAATTTTTTCGTAATAACGGATGGTCACGGGCTTAACGCCCGTATCATCAGCTAGCCGACCGACCGTGTTCCTTTTTTCGCTCATCGCTATTGACCTTATAGTTACTATAACCACCAGTGTATCGATGTATTGCACGTTTTAGGAGGGTTCGTCGTGGACAGCTGCTGTGAAAACAAGGCCGGTGAACTGGCACAATTGCGAGCGAGCCAAAGCCGGGTGCTTTACATTGCGCTTGCCATCAACGCAGTGATGTTTGTGGTGGAATTCAGCGCCGGCTGGATTGCAAGCTCTAGCGCGTTGCTGGGCGATTCGCTGGATATGTTTGGCGACGCGTCTGTCTATGCACTGACACTGTTCGTGCTGGACCGAAGCCGTCGCGCGCGTGCCGGAGCGGCTTTGTTCAAAGGCGGCTTTATGCTGTTGTTCGGGCTTGTTGTTGTCGCCGATGCCATCCGCAAGCTGGTGATACAGGAAGTGCCCGCCGCCGAGTGGATGGGCGCTGTCGGCGCTCTTGCCCTGTTTGCAAACGGCGTTTGTTTTGTGTTGCTCTACCGTCATCGTGCGGACGATCTCAATATGCGTTCCACCTGGATGTGTTCCAGGAACGATCTGTTCGCCAATAGCAGTGTAATCATTGCGGCAGGATTGGTCGCCCTCACCAATACCCTCTGGCCGGACATCATTGTGGGCCTCGCCATTGCTGCGCTATTCCTGCACTCCGCTTGGCAGGTCATCCGTGAGGGTATGGAGGAATGGCGTGCCGGTGGGGCTGAAACCGCCGATAAATCGAGCAAAGATGAAGGCGATACCGCTGGAAACAGCTGCTGCTCTTCTTCGCAAAGCACTTGTGCCAATGAATCCAGAGAGCCATCCCGGTGACCACCAATAACCGGGTGATTCCATGGGGGCTGCTGCTGTCAGCCTGGCTACTGGCGGCGGGGTCCTCGCTTTCAGCCATCTACATCGGGGAAGTTCTCGGGCAGGCTCCGTGCGTTCTGTGCTGGTTTCAGCGCGCCTTCATGTTTCCGTTGGCGGTGATTCTCGCAGTCGCCTGCTACTACTCGGATTTTAACGTTTGGCGCTACGCTATGCCGCTGTCTGTCATTGGCTCCCTGTTCGCTCTAGCCCACTCACTGCTTTATGTGGGGCTCATTCCACAACCCATTCAGCCCTGCACGGCCACTGGCCCGTCCTGCTCGGGTGACGGAATGACGATATTTGGTGGGCTGCCGCTTCCGTTTCTATCGCTGGCCATTTTTGTTGCCATCATCATTCTGCTCTTGCTTATCCGTCGGAGAGTTCATACATGAATCGTCGTGCCATCTTTGTTGTCGTGTGTCTCGTGCTGATCGCAGCCTTTTCAGCCGCCGTCCTATTCAAGCCACAGCCCCAGCAGCCTCAAAAAACGGCCACCACCGGCGAAAAGTCTGTTGCCGCTGCCGAACCGATCGCGAACCAACAAGCATTGGTACGCTTCCATTCGCCCACATTCGGGCCTGCCGACGCACCGGTGATCATCGTTGAGTTTTTCGACCCCTCCTGCGAAGCCTGCCGGGCGTTCTACCCGATCGTGAAACAGATACTTGCTGAGTATCCAGGCCAGGTGCGGCTTGTTTTGCGGTACACAATGTTCCATCAGGGTTCCGAGGAAGTCTCCAGAATTCTGGAAGCAGCTCGCCTGCAAGATGTCTATGAACCGGTGCTGGAAGCTGTGTTGGAGGTGCAGCCGGCCTGGCACGACGACCCGAAGGTTGCCAAGGCATGGGGAGCGGCCGAGGCAGCCGGTCTGGACCTGTCCCAAGCCCGTGAGGATATGCAATCCGAACGGATAAGCGCCATCCTTGATCAGGACATGCAGGACGTCAAAACCATCGGTGTTCGGGGCACCCCGACTTTTTTCGTGAATGGCCGCCAACTCACGGAGTTTGGTCCCAAACCGCTACTTCGTCTTGTTCAGGAGTCGCTCCCAGACGCACAGAAATAGTCGACCGGTGTCGAACAAAACACGGATGGGCTTGATGCCCTCCACCGTCAACTGAACTCAGAAAATTGAGGACTCACGGAAATGCCAGATCTTGCGACATGGGGAATGCTGGCTGCTTTTTTTGGCGGCCTGGTGTCATTTTTCTCACCCTGCACTCTGCCGCTGGTTCCGGGGTATCTATCGGTCGTTACGGGCGGCACTGTCACAGACCGTTCGAGTCGACTGCAATCTCTGTGGCTCAGTATCTGTTTTGTCCTTGGGTTCAGTGTAGTGTTCATCGCTTTTGGTGCCAGCGCTAGTCTGCTCGGTCAGTGGCTGATGGCCTACCGGCAGGAAGCCAATCTGGTGGCGGGCATTCTGATTGTGCTGATGGGGCTATTTATGCTGGGCTGGTGGAGCATGCCCGCGTTACAGCGCGACTGGCGCTTTGGGCAAACCCTTGAGGGTGGACGGCCCACGGCAGCGTTCCTTCTCGGCTTGGCCTTTGCCGTCGGGTGGACACCGTGTATTGGCCCGATATTGGGCGCTATCCTGGCTCTCAGTTCCACCCATGCGAATGCTGAAACCGGCATGCTGTACCTGGCCGTTTATTCGCTGGGGTTGGCAATTCCATTTTTGGCAACGGCTTTATTTATTAAGCACTTTCGGGCGCGAGTGCGCTGGATGAGCCGCTGGAGTCAGTCACTGAGAATCCTGGCAGGGCTGGTTCTGGTTGTTATGGGGGTAATGGTGCTGACGGGACAGATGACCCGGTTTGCATCATGGATGTTATCCGCATTTCCGGTACTCGGAAGACTCGGTTGATCCCGGGCAAATCTTTGCCCACAACTTAGCTGGCCGATAAGGCAGGAGAACTGAGCAGTGAACAGTGAACTCAAGACGTTCTATCTGACAGAACCGGCAGCAGCCGCTGATGCTGACAATCAGGGCGATGTCGCTACAGCGTTCAGACATCTTGAACGGGCTCATATTCTGAGCCAGAAGTTCGCGTTAGCGCACACGACAACACATTTGCGCATGCTCCGGCTTGGCTGGCACGCGCGCGATGCTCGCGAGGTTCTCGGTCAGCTGGCTCGGGCCTTCGCTGCGTTGCTGGTTTCACGAATCCGGGTTCCTGTCGGCAATACGGGACGTGCCAACGTCAGCGCATTTGAACCGATGGCGGTGCCGGAAGACTTGGCGATTGTTCTGGGACACCAGAATCCTTCCAACACGTAATTGAAGGACACCACTTGATGATCAAACCCTGCTTCCAACACCACGCAAAGCGCTTTGCATCCATTGCATTGATGATGCTGGCAATCCTCCTTGTTGGCTGCATGGGCGATGATCCGCCGGATTGGCACGGGACAGACATCAGCGGCGTGATGCCCAAGCTTGAATTCGATTTGATCGACAGTCAGGGAACACGGGTTTCAGGCGATGATTACAGTGGTCAGGTACGAATGCTGTTTTTCGGATTTACCTCTTGCCCTGATGTTTGCCCCACTGCTCTGCAAAAACTCAGCCAGGCCGTCAGCGGGCTGAGCACGGAAAATCAGGAGGAAGTACTTACGTTGTTCGTCAGTGTCGATCCTCAGCGCGACACACCCGAACGCCTGGCGGAGTACGTCAATTTTTTTGGTGACAAAATCATCGGGCTGACCGGCAACGCCTCTGACCTCCGCACGCTTACCCAGCGATACCGGACGACGTTCGGGCATGAAGAACCGGACGCAGAAGGTGACTATGCCGTTACTCACAGCGGTGCAGTCTATGTGTTTGATCGTGAGGGTAATCCTCGCCTGCTTATCCGGCCGGAAGATTTAAGCGCTCAATCCATTCGGCAGGACCTTGTTGGCCTGCTTGAAGAGGATTACTGAATGACTGGAGGCTCTGGAGGAAAGCTCTGACTCGAATGTTCGCTTTTGTTTAAAAGCTTGGACTTATCTCGGTGTTCTTGCCAATCCTAGCCTTGAAGTGAACCTGTCCCGAGTCAGACTCCCTACACTCGCTCATCTCGTCGCCGCAAAAAGGGATATCAGCGATGGCGTGGTCGGAACTGTAAGAAAAATCTCACACGCAACGTGGCAAGCCCCCGATACAGTAGACGCCTGACAGCGTTATAGTAACGCAACGTCAAAAGGTGTGACTCATGAGCGGTAAGCGGTATACGGAAGAATTCAAGATTGAAGCGGCTAAGCAAGTCACGGACCGTGGTTATAAGGTCGGTGATGTGGCCAAGCGGCTGGGCGTGACGCCGAAAAGCCTCCATGACTGGATCAAACGCTACGGGGATGCGGGCAGCCAGCACCAGAAAATCAGCAGTCAGGAAGACGAACTGAGAGCGCTACGGGCAGAGCTGCGTCGTGTCTCTGAAGAGCGAGACATATTAAAAAAAGCCGCCGCGTACTTTGCCAAGGAGTCCAGGTAAGGTATCGCTTTATTCGGGCTCACCGACAAGAGTTTCGCATTCGGGTGATGTGCCGGGTGCTCAAGGTTCACTTCAGTGGTTATTACGCTTGGCTCAACCAACCCGAAGCCCCACGGCATAAAGAAAATCGACGGCTGACAGGGCTGATCAAGCAATTCTGGCTTGAGAGTGGGTGCGTCTATGGTTACCGCAACATCACCCTGGATCTAAAAGATCTGGGGGAGCGATGCAGCCCTAATCGGGTCTATCGGCTGATGCGCACCGAAGGGCTTCGAGCCCAGCGTGGTTACAAGCGACATCGAGGCTACTACGGAGGCACCCCCAGTCATGTCGCCCCGAATCATTTACAGCGACAATTCGATGTCGCACGACCGAATGAGTGCTGGGTGACCGACATCACCTATATCCGAACCCATGAGGGTTTTTTGTATCTGGCGACCGTGATGGACCTGTTCTCTCGCCAGATCGTTGGCTGGTCGATGAGACCCCGCATGACCACGGATCTGGTCATGAACGCCTTGCTGATGGCTTCCTGGCAACGGCGGCCTCAGCAGCGAGTACTGGTGCATTCCGATCAGGGGGCTCAATACACGAGCCGGGAGTGGCGCGATTTCTTAGCCGATCACAACCTGAAGCCAAGCATGAGCCGTCGTGGTAACTGTCACGACAATGCAGCGGCTGAAAGCTTCTTCTCGTTGCTCAAGACCGAGCGCATCCGGCGACGGATTTATCCGGACAGGGAAACGGCCAGACGGGATGTGTTTGATTACATCGAAATGTTTTACAACCCGGTGCGCCGGCATGGCAATAATGGCGGGATAGCACCCATGGAGTTCGAAAGAAGATATTTTAAGGAGCTGTCAGGCGTCTAGGACATCGGGGGCTTGCCAACGTAAGCGTTTGCACACACTGTAATTCTGGAGATTATAAATCTGATTCTTCGGGTCCATCGACGCAACAATTAACTCCCCTATTTACCCCGCGCCGCAAACAGAAACACACCAAAACCTAAGACTATCAGCGAAAACCAGCCCTCATCCATCCAAAACGAGAGAAGGATCAAAATTACGCCTATAACTACGTGCATTGCCTGATTCCTTTTTCGCTAACTTTCTACAGGTGAGTACAACATTGCCGACTCATTTTTGAAAAGATGCCCGTAAAAGTTAAATTGATCTTCACGGCTATATTTACCAGACTGGCTACTTTCTACGTTAGTGAACCCAGTCCAAAGAGCTGGAGAGAAATTAAAAAATGATTTCTCAATCACGACTGCGGAAATCGAATAACTGATATTGTTGCTGTCAGAAAAGGTAATCCTAACTTTATTGAAGTCGCGGTCGAACATATCACCCTGCTCAACTTTTCCGCTTTTAATAGTTGTCACTGTCGTTTCAATATTGCTAACACCGTCAATTTTTTCTAATGATTCGAGAATAGAAACGTCAGTGGCGACACCAAAATTACGTATTCCATCAATCCGTCTTTCAGTCTCATCTTGTGTAACACCACGCATACTAAGACTTGGAATAATTTGCTCGAAGGTGAGCTCCTCAATTTCGTCATCTGAAGAATTCATAAACAAGAAGAATACTGGTGTATATATGCTAAAGCTTACAATGAGCAAAGCAATCCATCCAGCTATAAATTTTGACATTATTTGATTTCCCTATGGGTTTTATTCTAGACGGGATTTAGCTGCCTCTCATTATAAAAGCCAAAACAGCACATTTAGAATGCGAACTTCGCATTTCTTTCAATGTACACTCAGCTGGCTACCAAACTCTACTTTAAAAATAAAATTCGTCCCTTCAAAAGCTTACGAGAACTCTGACCTAAGGAGCCATAGATCGCAATACACAAATTACTCATTTTACATTTTTTTACACGCATATTTTGAAAACATAAGTTGTACAAGCGTTTATCTCACCCGTTCTATTCGTAAATTCCTCTAATTGTCACACTCCTAGACTCAGAGCTTACCAATAGCGTCATCGGTTTTAGATATGTAAAGGCCTACCTTGTGCACCTAAAAGACTGCCCGAAAACAAATAAAAAATAAATGGAATGCGAGTCGCATCATAGGGATAGAATCGAGTGGCCTTACAGCCACTCTTTCAATCTCTAACCTGAAGCGCTCTGAGTGGCACCCACTCCCTCTCTAAGTCGAGATACAAATTTAGAGTTCACTGACACACCATCAGCAGGATCTGAGGGAGAATAGAACTCTTCAATCACATGCGTCATTTCATCCTCGTCATACTCAAACAGCGCATTACCAAACCCCTTCGCAGCTGCAGCGTCCAACGCTGCCTGATCAACGCCCTCCTCTTTCATCTGCTTGGCTTTCTCCTGTGCTTCAGCCACAGCCTCCTGCAGCGACAGCCCTTCCTTGATCACCAAATCCACGTAGTAAATCGGTGTGCGACGGCTTTGCATCGTGCTTTTGCCCCGCAGCTTCAATTCCAACGGCATGTACGCCAGCAGACCACCAGAGACCGCCTGGTAATAACTCAACCTGGCCGCCAGCGTCCGTATGCTGTTGTAACCGGTAGTGCGGAAGATAAACGTACCCAAGTCATCGTCATCACCCACCATCACGTTTAAGCGCCCATAGGGCTTGCACAGCCCACCTTTACCGAACTCACACAACGCTGGGCCGGGGCACGGTAATGACTGCACGCCTGACTGCGTAAGGCGCTTACAGGTGCCGCCATTTCCGACACACATAGGCCGACCGCTTTTCCGGTCGAACATTGTGTATTCAGCTCGCAGATTCAGATCTGCGTCATTGAACAACATGCGCACTGGAATGGTTCTTAACTTGCCGTTGGGTGCGTCCTTTCTCAGTTCTTCGTCCATGGGGTGGAGCACCCATCCATCCTTCTCCTGTATCTGCGAGGTAATGGTGAATTGATTGTCTTTTTGCGGAAGCCGGATACCGTTCTTCTCAACGACCCGGCCAATACTGATGCGCCCCAATACGGGCGGCGTAATCGCTAAACCTTTAATCATGATCACTCTCCTGAAAAAGGGCCACGGGGCACTTGTCATACCCGCGTGGCCAAGGGGGTTCATGCCTGTATGAGGAATCGCCGGCTTCCCGGCCTGGTGAGTGGGTAGCGTTCCAGAAGTTCCGGCTGGTCCTGGAGCAGTTTTTTCGTATTCAGCCCGACGGAATCCTTGCTTCGTTTCCAGCTAACAGTGCCGCTTGGAAAGGTAGCCTTTGACGCCTCCCCCATCTGGCATTGGATTCGTTGCTTGAGGTGTGATTCTGTGGATTTCAGGGTTTCCACTTCAGTCCGGATAGCCAGAAGTTCGTCGAACGCCTGGGACAGTTCCTTGCTCTGGCTGAAATCCAGGGTTTCGCCCTGATCCACCGGATACAGATGGCGTAGCGCTCGGTCTGCGGAATCGGTTCCGTCAGCGGGAGGCGGGGTATCCGTTTCAACGAACGTCCAGAACTGGCGCTCCAGCGCAACCAGCGCCTCAATGAGTTCTTCATTCCGTTCAATTCGGAAGATCTTCAGCTCCTGACCACACAACAGAACGCACACATCCGCCGCCTGTTTTCCGGTGACCGCCAACTGATGCTGAACCTGGCACTGGATGTAATCCGGCACGCCGTCTTTCCATAGACATGACCCAAATTCCCCGGCTGTTTTGCATTCCAGAATCTGCACTTCGTCGTCGGCGGCGACGGAGTAATCGAGGTTAGCCAGCATCCAATGCTTATCCGGATCTGGGTGCTGCAGCACCGCGTTCACTCGGCGCACCTTGCGACCTGTCTGCTGGCTGTATTGCTCAGCCACGATCGGTTCAAGCACATGCCCCCAATACACCGGAGAACTGGGGTCGTCAGAATCCGGTTTCGGCAGTCCAGCATCCCGCCCTGTTTTAACCATCCACAGTTCAAGCTGTGACTGATAAGGGTTCATGCCAATCGCAGCAGCGGCATCGCTACTACCAATGCCCTGCTTACGCACCTTCAGCCATTCATCCCGACTGAGATCCTTGGTGGAGACCAGCCTTAATGCTGGACGTTGTTTCTGAATTGCTTTTGCGGTCATGCCCATGGTGTTTCCTCCAGACATAAAAAAAGCCCACCAGAGCGCAATGCTCCGGCGGGCTTTATGACGTTTTGGTTTTAAATAGTGGGTTTTAGGCGACTAGCGACATGGCCTGTTCAAGCGCCCGGTTCTTTACCGAAGCTCCGGTTCCAAACCAGGCAGAGTCCACTCGGTGATCAACGGTTTTGGCTCGGCGATGGTGATCAATGAATTCCGTCACAGCACTCAGCATTCCGTAGGCTGTGCCATCGGATGATGCCAGGGCCGCGCCCATGCCCTCGCCTTCATACAGCGCAAGTGCTTTAGCCATAGAGCGCTCGTTGGTTTTGCCCACACCGTCCTTAACATCCTCAGTGAACACTTTGAGGAAGTAATTGCGGGCTTCGGTGGTTTTGACCTTACGCTCGCTCAGCGTTTTGAGACGGTACATAAAGTCATCCCAGGCGGAAACAGAGATCCCCAGCTGCTTCTTAACCAGATTCGCATCAAATGCAGTGTTGTGCTTCACTTTCACTGTCGTCGCTGTCGCATCTTTCAGGGCAACTGCGAGGGTGTTGTTGCACACCACACGGATGCTAGTGAACTGCGCAGTTGTGGCCATGGTGCCATCACAGGCCGTGGCCAGAAGCACATAGGCGTTGGTTTGATCGTTGCCTTTCAGCACACCGGATTGACCGGTACGTGCCAAGGCCCACATCTTACGACCCCCTTTCAGAACGCCTGCTGTATCCAATTCAAAACCGGATATCTCCGTCAGATCCCGATAAAACTCCAGGATCTCTTCTGGCTGTACAACCTTGAACCGGTTGCCAACAACGGACAGTGGCCCCTTGGTATCGGAGCGGTAAAGCACCTTGCTGTCTGGGTATGCCCGAATCTCTCCAAGTGGGCCACCGGCATTGGTGACGAAACGCACCGGGCTTTCTTCAATCTGCCAGTCCAGACCAGCTTGCTTCGCCCAGACGTCCAGTGGCTGATTGGTGGTGAGTTGATTCCCCAGGCCATGCCACGGGGTTTGGCCAACATAGGCCATCTGCTCAATAAGGTGAGCCATGATTGTTCTCCTATGGAATGTGCAAAACGAGTTAGCGAGAGTCGTCCCGGGAATCGGGATCAGTGCTGAAGGAATAGCCGCAATCTAAACAGCGGTAATTGTCGAAGACACGCTCATCCAGGACCTCGCCCAGAATCACGCCAGCTGAAGCGCCGGTTGCGCCACCCAGCAGCGCGCCAATTAGGGCGCCACCGATACCACCAACGGCTGCACCCACAGGCCCAGCGGCGACACCAAGGGATGCACCCACTCGGCCACCCGCTGCGGCAGAGACATAGCCACCATAAGTTCCGGCAGACGCGCCAACTACACCAGCCGCTTTCTTGCCGTAGTTTTTCTTACCAATCCGGACAGATTGGCAGTTGGGACATTGTTCGGGCATTGAAGATACCTCTGTGAATTTGGAGGGAAGGCACTTTCAGCGCCTTGGTTCACAGAGGTGATATATGTCTGAGATTATTTAAAATCGCAGTACGTCAGGTTGTCCTTTAGCGAGCCACTACCTTTAAGGAATAGTTGAACTCCCTGCTATCAGCGGCCCAACGTCGAAACCGAAATGTCGAAGAATTACCTCAGAAGCATCAGGCTCTTCGATCCCTTGCACGACCTGCATTCCTTGATCACTGTATATTTCAAGCTGGTCACCACGTAGAAAAAGGAAGCGCTCTCCAATGACAAGAGAGAACCGAAGGCTATTATTGAAGGGATATGCGATTCCCGAACTGAACCGTCTAGCGATTTCAGCTTTTATCTCGTCCTCAGGTCTGCCTCGCACGTTGATTTCTAGTTGCAGTGATTCCTTTCCCACCCTCTCGTGGAACACTTTTATACGGGAGTCTGCGATTTCTGTTCTAAACCCCATTCCAAAAAAGCGGAATCTGATCTCCTTATCCGACGGGTAAAGTCTCAGGGCAGGCCAGCCATTACCGACATCAGCAAAGAAGACGCGACCGCCGATAGACACACGTGCGAGCCGATGTATTTCCTCGCCTCCTATGAACCCAGTATGCAGGGCGACATCAAAGCCTGCCTGCTCTGCGGCGCTCAAGAAACTCAAGGTCTTATCAGAGCACGTGCCGCCCTTTAAGCCAGATTGACGCGGCCTGCCATAAAGTAACTTCAGGTTGTGAAAGGGTTCACTGCGGAATTTCTCTAACATGAGCGTCTCTACTGCCCTCAACTCAGAAGATTCGAAACCGAGTTTTCTCATCGGTGGGCCTCCCCACGGCGATCGATAAGAGCGTCGAAAACAGGGTACGAGTGGAAGTAGGGTGCTGAGGCATCGTGGAGAAAAAACTGTTTCCACAAATTTAACAATTCCTCTCGCTCGCTTTTCCCATTGCGACGGAGGTACTGAACGACTTTACCCCGAATTCCGCTACCTACGTCAAAAGACGTTTTGCGTCGTTCTAACACCGAGGGCGGTAGCACCCCTTTGAAACAACGTCTGAGTTCGACTTTATTTTCCCTACCAGCGTACATTTCATCGAATCCCAGACTGTCGCTAATACTACGAACTTCAATATCGAGGAAAGGGCATCGTACTTCCACACCTTGAGCCATGCTCGCGAGGTCGAGACGCCTCAATTCCGTAAATTGCATATCATCAATGAGTTGTTTCCGAACTTCCTGCCAGGGATCATCTTTACTGAAATAGTGGTAGCCACCGAAAAGCTCATCGGCGCCCTCTCCTGTTAGGATCACCTTTATACCTGCCTTCTTCGCTGCTTGGGCTAGCAAATAAGTCGAGAGGCCGTTGCTAACAATTGAAGGATTAAAGCTCTCAGTCGCATAGACGACTGCTTTGATGAGTTCCGAGATACTCTCTGTTGAAGGCAAAGAGACGATGCGTACATCTTGTAGCCCAAGGGATTCCGCCACCGTCATTACGGCTTGGTGGTCCGGGCTCTGAGCATTTCCTAACGTGAAATAGGTAGCATCGCCTCTAAATTTAGAGACAAAGCTTGCTATGATTGAGCTATCCAAGCCACCGCTGAGGAATACCCCAACTGGCTGATCTGGCTGAGGCATTCGTTTTCGTACTGCCCGCTCCAAGACTTGGCTCAAGTTTTCGTGTGGGCTTGGTAGGTTGTGTTTCGCGAGCAGTGAAACCTTTCCGGTATCAAGATCAACTGTTGATACGCCAAGAGGGAGAGATTCAAACCAGTCGATATTGTGAAGTGCCTTGAGTTCACTGGTAATGAACATCTCATTTTCCGATCGTCCAACAAAGAGCGGCTTCTTACCAATGTGATCTCTCAAACAAAACACCTGTCGCCCTTGCTTCCGAATTACGATTCCCGAGTAGAAGCCATCCATCTCGTCGATAGCTTTCACACCAATCACGTCAAAAAGAGGCAAGACTACGCGGGTGTCACAAGGGCTTGGAGCTAAGCCGTATTTTTCTTCCAAAACCTGGTAATTGTATATCTCCCCGTTGATCGCACCGACCAGGCCGTTGTATTGGTATGGTTGGCGCTCCGAACCACTGCCCCCGTTGACCTCTAATCGGGCGAACCCAACAGCAAAGTCTTTTTCTATGATCGTTCTTTGGTCATCAGGGCCACGATGCCGCAAGCGATTTAGGCAGCCAGGTAACCGATTACCGGCATTGGGACCGTAGAGAAGAACTAGTCCACACATAGGGCAGTTTTGCTTGGGGCTTTTCTTTCACCAACGCTTCGTCTGAGCTCCATTCGTACCTGCATCAAGAGGTGACCCAGCCGGTTTTTCCCGCTTCCATCCCCAGCATCACCCCAGTAAGCATCTTGCTTGGTGTGCTCGACAAGCTCGCGAGATCCAGAGCTCAAGAGCCTGCCTTGCAAGTCGGGGTGCTGGCCGAATTTCGCTCGGAGCCCACCCAGCATCACCTCCTCCTTAACGTCATGCCAGTCTGCGCGACGATAAGGTTCGGTTAGTTCAATAGCTCGTTGTTTGGCCAGCATTGGTGTTGGGCAAACCCGAATGAGCTCTTCTTGAAGCGTGCCTGAAAACTTCTGTGCTTGATAAAAGTGCTCGACGGTAGGCCAAACTCGACCATGAAGGAAAACGCCATGTCGTGAGAAATTGGATAATTCTCCCCATGGCTGGTCTGAGTGATAGAAACGAATGGTGCTATTGGAGTCTGCATGGGACTCTAACGGCAAATAGTGCCCGAGTTTCGCATTCTTTGTTTGAAGATACGCCGCGTTTTCAGCTCTGATAGTTGGGTGAGTGTTTACCATCGTTACCTGTATGTCCGAATCTTTCAAATAGCGAATCTTGCGCGGATTGTTGGAAATGAGGCGCACGCTATCGATACCTATTTGTTGAAGCACTCGTACCGCTGAACCGTAACTGCGGACATCTTGCTCAAGACCGAGGGTCTCGAAGGCTGTGACGGTATCGAGATTATGTCGTTGCATAGCACCCACCGCTTGGATCTTTTTGGAAAGCCCCTGCCCTCTTCCTTCCTGATGGATGTGGATAATCAGCCCACGACCTTCCGTTACGATTAACTTCATAGCTTCTCTTAGTTGGTCCGCGCAGTCGCAGTCAAGTGCGCCGAAAACCTCTGAAGCCAGGCAAGACGAATGTATGCGCAGTAGCGGATCTTCCCCCTGGTCTTGCAGGTCTCCAAAGCAAACGATTCGGACCCGCTCATCGCCGGAGTCGTACATCCGAAACTCGCCGATTGGTGTTGGTAAAGCACACCAACTATCCAGCGGTGAATTCATGTTTTATCTCCTCATGCGATCAGCCGCACTGCTTTTTAGCGACCATCGCCGATTAAAATCAATGTCAGTTTAATCATTTCTTCACTGGCCCAGATGAGAACTGTTCCATGATGAATTCCGTGCTGACCGTCGCTAACGCAAAGTCGTCCGCAATGGACCTTAGCGAAGCAAGGAATTCCGATACATCGCGCTCACAAAGTGTCCGAACACTGGAGCGAATCTGATTAAACTCGTCTCTCGTGAAAAGCCGATCGAGGTGATCAATAAGGTCATCAAGCTCGCCCGAAACCGCGATTTTACGGATAGATTCGCGTAGACCGGCAATTCGGAAGAAGCTCTGCTCAAGAGAACACAGACGCAAATACATATGCTTTTTAATGAATCGCTGGACCTGCGTGATTTCCGGCAGGGTAAAATTCAATTCGTTCTCCGGCCTGGCTTCTAAAAACTCCGTCAGCCCTGCGTATAGCGCCGAACCAACTATTTCTCCCTGGACCTTTTCGGAGTTGATATCCGGAATGTCTGTGACCCTGCCAACATGGTGAATCGGAAAACCGACGGCTCTAATATCCATTCTGCGGTAGTAGCGATTAACTATTGCCCAGATCATGTCTGAACGCCTGGCCTCTCGACCCTGGATCAATGCAACTGTATTCGGAGTTCGGGTCAGAGCATCTGGGTTTAGCACGAACGTGCATCCACCCCTGTTTACCGACTCCTTGGCCGAAGCTAACGGGTCCGAAGGCAATGTAGCGACAATTGGACGAGTTAGTGGATCGCCATTGAGGATGCCAAGAGCACCCGCTATAAGCCGAGAACGTGCTTCAGCAACAGTTTCGGTTTGGTGCGCAGGCTCAAGCCAGTGTGGCATTTCGAGGTGCCCGGAGTGCTTACGTGAGAGATCGTAATAGTAATCAGGATACTTGGCACGCAGAGTTGCGTTCTCGTCTGAACGGTCTGGTAAAAGGTCGCCTTCCGGTAGATTACGCAGCCAAACCAAATTGTGGTAAAGATCCACTAGATGAACTCTTAACCCGTTCAGTGGAGGGTTAGGTGACGAGCCTTCGTAGGCTCCGATCAGGGCATCTGTGCCTTGCTCGCGAAAAGCAGGTAACCAGGGCAAATATGCTTTCGCTCTCTCGTCCACCCTCATGTCGTCGTCTAGAATCCACCCAAACGAACCAACCGACTGCGACATGAGATTTCCGAGGTACCTTTGCAACATAGTTCGAGCTTGAGCAATGCCTGCTTGCCCAGCAACACGCTTGCGGAACACTTTCCCAAACGCCCCTTCGCTAGCGTCCTCAAATTGCTTTGACTGGCTGATCACAGCCACATTTAATCCAGTTAGCCGTGCATGCTGAACCGCATCCTTTAATTCTGCTTCGGGGCAGCCATTGTCCAGAATAAGAGTTTTAAAGCTCTTTATGCATGCTTCCCTTTGAAGCCATGCAAGCCCGCTGAGGAGTGGCCTCAGCATGGCAGGATCTGAGGTAATTACTCCTATCAACAGCACAAACGGTTCGTGGGGTGGAACTGCTGTCTCAATCCGATTGGGGAACTGGCTTCTATAGGCTGTGCCCGGAGGTGCCAATAACAGCGAGCGAAAGGTCTTGTAATCAGCCAACTCAGGTAGATGCTGGTCTTTTAGTGCCCGTTGCATTAATCGCTGAAGATCGGGGTGGTTCGCATACCTGGAGGTGAGAAAAGCCCTTCTGGCCATATGCTCGAAACCAAGTGGAGTCCACGGTCGAATGTCTGATCCGTAGTCAATCAGTTTCACTCCCGACCCGGTGACGACTAGATTCTTCGGATGGATGTTATTGCAGACAATTCCTACCTTACAGCATCCATTAAGAAGGTCGATAAGGCCCTGCTCATGACCGCCCTGATAAGGAGTGCTTTCCTCATAGTCATAGGTCAGTAGAGCCCATGGCCCATCTTCTAAAATGTCATGAATGGTATAGAGTCCTGGCACACCTTCCCATCGACCGGCTTGCTCTCGAAGGAAATCAAGCTGCGATCGCGGTATTCGAGTCTTCCAGTAGTCGATGCACTTGTAGACTATCCGTTCGTCAGTGAAGACGACCGCTTCGGAGCCGAGACCGAGTAAGCAAATATGTTCAAGAGCAAATAGGCTTGTAACCCTATGCTCGGCCGTCTCAATTCGCTCTTGCTCGAGCCATTTGTCGAGAGTATTGAGTCGGTCGACGAGAGAAGCATCGACGGAATTTAGGATACCGGTAGAAAGGAGCTTCGTCGCCCTCATCCATCTCAAAATGTCTTGAACCCGATTCTGCTTGCAGGCCTCCTCTCCCAGAGTCACGCCCGTAGCCAACCAAATATCGGTGCCTATGCGAGGGTCGGCTACACGAGCGCAATAAAAACTTAGCACGTGATGCTCAAAATCTGAGGCATCAGACTCAGGAAAGGAAACCGAACGATAATTGTGTATTACTTCGCGATCTTGGGCTTGTCTGTCCAGAGGAACGCGAAAGCACCCTCTCCCAGCTTCCCGGAGATTAGAAGCCGCTATATCAATTAACCTTGAGTCACCAAGACGAGGTCCTCGTTCAATCAGAACTACATCAAGCCCCACGAGGCTTTTATCCTGGCACTTTGCTAACGCGTTAATAGCATTCAGGAATTCTCTTGGGTGCTCATTGTCAGCGATTAGTCCTAGGACCAAAGCTTTTTTCTTCGCGTCCTCTCCGGTCGGAGTTACAGGTGCTGCAGGTTTGGGTGGCGGGTACCAGTCAAAGAGCGAGCTTGCACGCTCGGAGAATGCGGCCCTCTGATCAGGGGTCATGCGACCAAAATACTTTTTCCAGAAAGCAGTTAAGCCCTCCAGTTTAGCTGCTGAACCTCTTGTACTCAGTCTCGGACGGCAGGGGTCTGCGAAATGATCAACCAGTGCGAGCGGGAGTCTGCCATAGCGGATGTAACCCAAGTCGGCAAGCCGAATACATAGATCGCGATCCGTGCAACTCCGAAGCTCTTCATCGAATCCACCTGCAGAGAGAAGCAGACTCAGGCGAATGAAAAGGTTTGAACCTTGAATGCCGGGATTGCCTATCAGGAAATCATCGACATGCAAGCAAGCAGGACTCTTTTCTATCAAAGGCTCTTCATCAATGGATTCAAAGCGACGCAAATCCGAGGCAACCATGTCGAGATGGCCGTCGTGAACAGCTTTGCAGCATTCCTGAAGGTAATTAGGACACCAAGCATCATCGTCATCGAGGACGGCAACATACACTCTTCCCGGATCGCTTACCTTGGCAAAAAGAAAGTCTATCGCTGTGTTCCAACTACCGCTTGCGCCAGATGAACGTTCGTTTTCATGGTATGAAACTTCGCACCTGGGTATTTGCAAAGCGCTGACCAGGGCTGCATTTAGTGGACGGGTTTCAGGAGATGAGTCATCGACAAGAATAAAAAAGTCGGGGCAGCGTGTCTGTCCAACGACTGAGGGAATAGCACGCTCTGATAGTGTACTGTAGCGGTCCTTCGTTGCGACGATCACGGCGATCTTCGCAGATGAAACTTCCTGACTCATGAAACCCCTTCGATAAGAGCGAATAGCCGCCAAAGTCTAGAGCAAGCGCATATTAGATGCATAGATAGGAAGCGTAAAGAGCGTTGGTGCGATATTGGGCTGTTCTGAAATAGTTATTCTTATCTCTCAAATTGACGCGAAGAGACATAATTTAGCCGGACATTTATGCGCACATAGAAGGGTGCGCGCTAGAGCCCAGATCTACATTCTGATCGAAACGGGTCGAGTCAATTGCACCAAGCCCTCAACTTATATGGTGGAAGAGCTCACCAAGTTGCCGTCATCACCGACTAATGGTGAACTCGATCGGTCATCGGCTTGGAATTAGGGTGAAAGCATTCCGGTAGATGGTCATAACCAAGCAGGGCGCTCGTTGACTCGTCGACAGACCCACTAGAACACCGATTAAGACTGAGCCCCACCATCAAGGGTTTCCAAATGATCTGACCAAATTTGTAGCCACTCACGACACTCGGATTCGTAGTTGTGTAAATCGTACGTCCCTTCAATACCCTTTCTTGAATGCCCAAGGACTGCCTCAGCAACCTCATTGCGGCAGCCTAAACGGGACAATCCCGTACGAACGGTGCGGCGCAGGTCGTGTGGAGACCAGTCAGGAATGCTATCGAGCCAGATTTGACCAGGCTTGAAGTAGTTGCCGCTTCGAGCTTTGGCAGAATTCCTCAAATACCATTTTGTCTCAGTAAGCGACTTCTGCTGGATCGGCAGGCCTGTCCGCATGGAAGGGAACAAGTAGGTATTAGTGCTCAAACGAAGCTGGCGAAGAAAAGCAACAGCTTGATTCGACAACTGAACATACCGCTCAGCTCCGTTCTTTGAGTCACGCATGTGCCAAACTGCCAGATTAAGGTCTACGTCTGACCAACGCGCCTGGCAGACCTCTCCAGTACGAGCCCCTGTCCACAGAGTAAGGCGAATAACGTTCTTCTGTGTTACCGAGAATCCAGAGCCCGGCAACCAGGCTAGCACTGCCTTCAACTCCGCATCAGACAGTACCCGCTTGCCCCGAACGGATGTAAGCCTCACCCTAGCTTGCTTCAGACTCGCTTTTGCCAGCAAGGCCGGATTCGCAAAATCGTCATCGAACTTACCAAGGCCAATCGCATACTCGTAGGCGGCAGTAAGCTCACGCAATACATTTCCCGCCTGAACGTTCGCACCTCGGTCAAGAATGCCTTTCACCATCTCTACAACATGCTTGCGCCGAAGCTCTGCCGCACTTCGGTCTCCCAGGATGCGATCAACATCACCGTATAGTGTACGCCGTGTCTCAGCCTGTCCCTTAGGTTTTCGTGCACCAGGAACGCGTTTCTTTGACCCAGTGCGGTGATCTACAACCACTCGATCCTCGATCACTTCAGTTAAGTACAGGTCAACTAGGTCACGAACAGTAAACCCTGCCACCTCTGCCGCCTGTTTCTTCTGCTCGTCTGCTGCACTCTGGCGTGTTTGTTCGCGTTGAGCTTCGGCACGAATGCAAATACCATTTCGTCGCAAACCTTTCATCCGAGCAAGTTCTAGACGAGCCTCCGCCAGACTCATCGAAGGGTAGCGCCCTATCTTGACTTGCGTTAGTTTGCCCGTCTCAGGACTCCGGTAGCGATAGATGAACGACCTGGCACCGGTAGATCCACAGGTCACACGCAGACCAGTATTTTCGCCAGTGTCGACCTTCACTTTATCGCCAGGCCTCATCGTCTCAATGGCTCTAGCCGATAGTGGCTTGTTGCCGTGTTTGTTATTCTTCATGATTCAGCCCATGAACTTATTGGAACGATGGTCGCCTCCGTTGATGATGAAGGGTTTGACCAAAAAAGTGTAGGTTTTTAATTATCCGCAGCCTTGCGTAGTAAGGCTCAAGTAATCCTACACCGAAAACTATACTAAAACCTATACCGCCGACGTAGATTGCAATAGACCTCACCAGACCTTGCAAGACGAAAGGCGAGATCAATAACCACGTAACCGCTTGTATTAAAGTGGTTTAAAGTTACTTTTTGAGCGATTTACCAGTGAGTACAGACGATATTAAAACTTCTCACACACCCATGATGCAACAATATCTGAAAATCAAAGGCCAGCACCCGGATGAGCTGGTGTTTTACCGCATGGGTGATTTTTACGAGCTGTTCTATGACGACGCCAAAAAAGCCGCAGAGCTGATGGACATTACCCTCACAGCCAGGGGACAGTCCGGCGGCAACCCGATTCCCATGGCTGGCATCCCGTTTCATGCTTCCGAAGGATACATTGCACGGCTGGTCAGAGCGGGTCAATCCATCGCCATCTGCGAACAGATTGGCGACCCGGCAACCAGTAAAGGGCCGGTTGATCGCCAGGTGGTCAGAATTGTTACTCCCGGCACCCTGAGCGATGACGCCTATCTGGAAGATCGCCGCGACAATCTGTTGGCCGCCATATTCCACCACCGCGAGCAGTTCGGCTTTGCGTCACTGGATATTTCCAGCGGTCGATTTGTGGTTTCCGAGCTGGAAAGCCTGGAAGCCTTGCAGGGAGAGCTGCAGCGTTTGCGCCCGGCGGAGATCCTGATCAGTGAAGATTTTCCGTTTCAGGAGGTGCTTGCAGGCCTTACAGGCGTTCGCCGCCAGGGGCCCTGGCTGTTTGAATCCGATACGGCCCGCCGGGTAATCACCCAGCAATTGCAGGTTCGCGACCTCACCGGTTTTGGCTGCGAAGACCTGGGCCTGGCTATTTGTGCAGCCGGCTGTTTACTGCAGTACGCAAAAGAAACCCAGCGCACCGCCCTGCCCCATATCCGCAAGCTGACCCGGGAGCGGCGCGATGAGGCGGTTATTCTCGACGCTACCAGCCGCCGTAACCTGGAAATCGACGTAAACCTCATGGGCGGGCACCAGCACACACTGGCCTGGGTGATGGACCGGACCGCAACTTCCATGGGTGGACGTGAGCTCAGGCGCTGGTTGAATCGCCCGCTGCGGGATGTGGACGTGGTGCAACAGCGTCAGCACGCGGTATCTGCCTTGCTTGAGGGCTTCCACTACGAACCGGTACATACCCTGTTGAAGGCCGTGGGCGATATTGAGCGCGTGCTTGCCCGCGTGGCGTTGCGCTCGGCCAGGCCCAGGGATCTTGCCCGCCTGCGGGATGCCTTTCTGGCGCTGCCGGAACTGCAGGAAACACTTAAGCCGGTTAAATCACACCATATCGTAAAGCTCGCCACTGTGATTGGAGAGTACCCCGAGCTGGCCGATATTCTGGAGCGCGCCGTTATCGATAATCCCCCGGTTGTCATCCGGGAAGGTGGCGTGATCCGTGAGGGCTTTGACGAAGAGCTGGACGAACTGCGCAACATCAGTGAAAACGCCGGCCAGTATCTGCTTGATGTAGAAACCCGGGAGAAAGAGCGCACCGGCATAAGCACCTTGAAGGTCGGCTACAACCGGGTGCACGGCTACTACATCGAAATCAGCCGGGCCCAGTCTGCTCAGGCACCGGTTGATTATATTCGCCGCCAGACACTGAAAAACGCAGAACGCTTTATTACGCCCGAGCTTAAAGAATTCGAAGACAAAGCCCTGAGTGCCAAAAGCCGGGCGCTGGCAAGAGAGAAAGCACTTTACGATGAGGTGCTGGAAACCGTCGCGGAACAACTCGCACCGCTGCAGGATGCCGCGCAGGCGCTGGCAGAGCTGGATGTCATCAGCAATTTTGCCGAGCGAGCCACCACCCTGCGTTTTGTCGCACCGGAATTCCGTGAAGCTCCCGGATTTGATATTGAGGATGGCCGCCATCCGGTGGTGGAGCAGCTTCTTGATGAGCCGTTCGTGCCCAACAACCTGCTGATGGACGTAAAACGCCGGATGCTGGTGATTACGGGCCCCAACATGGGCGGCAAGTCCACGTACATGCGCCAGACTGCGCTCATCGCCCTGCTGGCCTACACCGGAAGCTTCGTGCCCGCCAATCGCGCGGTATTGGGGCCGGTAGATCGCATATTCACTCGCATGGGATCATCAGATGACATCGCCGGCGGACGCTCCACCTTTATGGTGGAAATGACCGAGACCGCCAACATCCTGCACAACGCTACCGAGTTCAGCCTGGTGCTGATGGACGAAGTAGGCCGCGGCACCAGCACATTTGATGGTTTGTCCCTGGCGTGGGCCACAGCCGAGCACCTGGCAAAAGAAATTCGCTGCTACACCCTGTTTGCCACACACTATTTTGAGCTCACACAACTGGCGGACGATCTTGAGCTCGCAGTCAACGTGCACCTGACGGCCACCGAGCACGACGACAGCATTGTGTTCCTGCATAACGTGCACGAAGGCCCGGCCAGCCAGAGCTACGGCCTGCAGGTTGCGAAACTTGCTGGCGTACCCCAGAACGTTATACACAACGCCAAAACGCAGCTGAAACTGCTGGAAAACAGTGCAGGGCCCGCAGCGACGCAGCCCGCAGCAGTAGCCGAGGCGAGCACGAAGAATCGTGAGGCATCCAGCCAGGTTGTTTATCAGGGTGACATGTTTGCCAGTGCGGCGCCCAGTGCCGTAGAGGAGGCCCTGCAGGGTCTCGATCTGGACGGACTATCACCCAGGGAAGCCATGAACAGGCTCTATGAATTGAAGGGATTACTGAAAAACTGATACAAAGTTGATCTGGGTAATAAGGTTATAGCGGCCAAACGCTTGCGGCTGTGAGGGTGGCTCCCTACAATATCGCCCATTAAAATATAAGCATGGAGCCTGACATCACGCTCCGGATGAGATTGACCACTGGACCAGGGATCTGATTATGGCGTTTATCGTTACCGATAACTGCATCAAGTGCAAATACACAGACTGCGTGGAAGTGTGCCCGGTAGACTGTTTCTACGAAGGACCGAACTTTCTGGTAATCGACCCTGACGAGTGTATCGACTGCGCGCTGTGTGAGCCTGAGTGCCCGGCCGAGGCGATTTTCTCGGAAGACGAACTGCCGGCAGATCAGGTTCAGTTTGTGGAACTCAACGCCGATCTGGCGGGTAAGTGGCCGAACATCACCGAGAAGAAAGACCCTCTTCCAGAGGCTGAAGAATGGGATGGCAAGCCCAACAAGCTTCAATATCTGGAGAAGTAATTCCAGTGCGGGTTAGTACAACCGCCTGAAAAAAAGGGAAGCCGGCTACGGCTTCCCTTTTTTGTATACCCGGTCAATTACCTGCCAGTTTTGCACCCATCACAATAAAAAAGCCCCCGGTCAGCCCATTAAGCATTCGCTTTACCCCGGCGCCAACACCCACGCCCCGAAAGCGCACCACCATCCAGGCCAAACCACACTGCCAGAACATCGCCAGCAGAAAGTGCACGCCCGCCAGCACCAGTGATTGCTGAAAGGCACTTCCCGAAGGATCCACAAATTGCGGCAACAGAGCCATATAGAACAGAGCGGTTTTCGGGTTGAGCACATTAGAGAGCAGGCCTTCACGGAACGACACCTGCACTGGAACGTCACGGCGGGCCACGGCGGGCGATTTCGCGTCAGTAGCAGGCCCGCCCTTTACGGCTTGTTTTAGCGAACCCAGGCCGAGCCAGATCAGATAAAAGGCCCCAGCCCACTTGAGCGCAGAGAATGCCCAGGCCGTTTCCAGCAAAAGAAGGGAAATACCCAATGCCGAGAGAGTGGCGTGAATAAACAAGCCACAGCAAATACCCACACTGGTTACACAGCCATCCCGGAAGCCACCGCGACCGGCATTGCGCATAACCAGGAGCGTATCCACACCAGGCGTTACGGTTAGCAGACCTATGGCAATAAGATAAGCCCAGAACAACTCGGAAACCAGACAGACCTCCACATCTTTTGTTGCGGAAGACTGAAGCTGTCAGGCCTCCTGCTCAAGAATTTTGCGCGCGGCTGCAGAGTTATAAAACGCTGCCAGCCGCCGACGCACAAGAGTCTCAACATAACCCTCTTCCCGGAGCACGTCTATAATCGGAATGGCCCAGGCGTCCACTTCTGCCATGATCAAATCCTCGGTAACGCCAACGTCGTCGAGCAGATCGGTAAGCGGTCGGTCACCATATTTCAAAAACAGGTGCGCAACCACTGCACGGGCGCAACCTTCAAAGTAGTCGGTCTTCCGGAACTGCAGCCAGAACTCATAGCCCAGCACCACAAAGGTCTGCAATTCCACATCACCCAAGCCTTCCTGCAACTCCGCAAGCGTTCGGTCCTCCATGGCGACCCAGGCCGCCATAACCGTATCCCTCACCTCATCATCGGAGAGCGCCTTCTGAAGAAACTGCTCACTGCGATTGATCAGCCCTGGCAGGCTGTCGGAGAGCCAGGCTTTGAGCCGTCGTTCAAAGGTTTCATCTAACCCGGGTACCGCTTTATTGGCCATACGCTTGCCAAATTTCATCATGGAACCAACCCCGGGGACCGACTTGGTGATCAGGTTGTCTTCGTAGAGGTAATTGACCACCCCTTGATACACCACATTCGAAACCAGTTCCTGATAAACCGGATGAGCCATGATTTCGCTGATCACCTGCTCACGTTGCTGCCTGAGCGCAAGCATTTCTTCCACAAAGCCAGTAGCTTGATCCCGGGTGATAATGTCCCCCAGCGCTGTCTTTGCCTGAACCGGCGCATTCAGCACCTCGGTGGCCATTTCACCCGCCAGCTCCGGAATGCCTGCGTCCAGCTCCATGTTCACGACAACACGCTGAATCGTCTCCATCACCTGGTTTTCTGAGGCAATTCGATTCAGCGTAATACCACCCGCAAGATCAAGAAGCTCATTGACTTCCTGCTTGAGAAACTTACGAAGTTTTGCGCCCTTAAGTGCTGCAACCTCATGCTTGATGTGTAGCTCGAGCAGCTGACTGGCTAGATCGGTTTTGCTCTTGGTCATGTAGTGATGGCCCTATTGAGGTTAAAAATCAGATTGTTTTTTTATTGGGGCCGTGAGACTAACACGAAGACAAGCCAGGCGAATTCGCCATAACTGCAATCAATCAGCTGCGGGCTGGCCAGTGTCACCCGCCTCGCCCGTGCAAGATTTTTCGATTCAGGTCAGACTGCCGCATCCAGGTCCTGGAGATTTTTCTCCAGCAGCACCCTGTTGTCCTGCTGCCAGGGATGGAAGTCTTTGCGAAAATACGCCAGAAAGCCTGGCAGGCACTGACGCAAAATACCGGGTTTTCCCCACAGAAAGTTGAGGCCGCCCATCCAGGTGCGAAGACTCCAGAGCTTGCCGTCGGTTTTCAGAAGGCTGCAGGTATTCAGGAAGGTATATTTAAAGAAATTCCAGGTTACAAACAGGAAGATAATCCGCCGCATGCGCTCGTTGCCAACGCACTCTCGGTATACATCAAACGCCACCGACTTGTGTTCGGTTTCTTCTATGGCATGCCAGCGCCAGAGCTGGGCCATGGCAGGCGTTGCACCACTCAGCCATTCCGGATCGCTCAATATGGCATTCGCCAGTACCGCCGTATAATGCTCGGCACCGCAAGTACCCGCCAGTTGCCGGCTGGGCGCCAGCTTTCCAACCCACTCCATGTGCTTATGAAAACGGCGTTCCAGCCCGTCAATGTCATAACCCCGAGCTTTTAGAGCCTCGTTGTAGGCTTTGTGCTCACGGCTATGCAGCGCTTCCTGGCCGATAAACCCACGGATCTCGGCTTTCAACTTCGGATCGTCAATCCTGTCCCGATATAGCCGCACCGCATTGATAAATTGTTGCTCTCCATCCGGAAACTGAAGTGATAACGCATTGAAAAATGCTGTACGGAACGCATCATCGCCGTGCCAGAACACTTTCAGATCTTCACTAACATCAAAGTGCAGATGCCGTGGCTGAACGGACACACCCTCGGGAGTGGAGCTGACGGTCATGACTGCCTCCTGCTTTTTTTATAATTTACGAACGGCGGACAAAAAATCACCAATGGATCCAGTTTAGTCCTGAAAACAAGAAGGAAGGAAGGGTGCAGCGGGCAAAACGGACAGATTGTCACAAAATGACATACCGTCATTGGTGGCAACCAGTAGAAACAATAACAGCGGGCAAAAAAAGGGGAGGCATTCCGCCTCCCAAAGACACACAGGGTCTGAACTGCCTCCGACCTGAACCGGAGGCCGCCAATTCAGTGTTTGTCGGCCCCATCAATACCCGGCGCTTCAGGGTCCGAGGTAAAACCAAGCAACTTGGTTCGCTCAATCAGCAAGTAAAGAACCACACCCGTCGCAAGTCCCCAGCCCGCGCCGTAAACCGCCAACACCACGCCCATGGTGCCGGCTATGCCGCGCTCAGTGTTGTTCTCCAACTGCTCCAAGCCAACCATCAAACAGATATAGCCGGTCAACAGAAGAGTCAGGGACAACGCAATGGGCAGTACCGGCTGGAAAAAACTCACCAACGGCAGAATAAACAGCGCAATAAAGCCGGTAATCCAGAAGGTGCCACCGCCGCTGTAGATAGAATCCATGGCGTTGCGGCCATACTTGTAGCGCTCTGCCATAGTCGCGGTTACGGCGGTCCAGATTGGGCCAGCAAGCCCGGGGTAAGGAGCAAAGAATGCATGTCCACCGTTCCGGATGGCCGTTACCAGGTGCACACGGTCGATACTGTTGTCGATGTCCTCATCTTTACGAAGATGATCCACACGGTTCATCAGGGACTGCCCCACGACGATATCCCCGAAGGCGATGATGTAGGCGATGACCGCCGTTGGGATGGCGTAGAGGAATACTTCGGGATCGGGGAATCCAACCGTAAACGGCAGGTAGTTCCACAACTCATCAAAAGCCGGTTTGGTAATGCCCCATTCAACATTCGGTACATCGTATTCGCCGGTGGCAAACCCCACGAGAATGGCCACAATCATGCCCGGAACCATGCCGTAGTTGGCGATTTTGCGAGCAAAGGAGTTGCTCTCAACAAAGCCCTTGAAAGACACAGAAAACATCAGATACAGGCAAACAAGACCGCCAACAATCAGTGATATGGGCGTATTGGCCACGCGACCGCCCACTTCGATTTCCCCCATTAGCGCGGCAATACCGGCACCGATAATAATCCCGCCCTTCATGGAACGAGGAATCAGATCAACCAGCTTGCTCCCTAGACGAGTGACGCCGAGAAAAAGGAAAATGATAAACACCAGAAACTGCAGTGCGAACATCGCCTGGATTGCCTCCGGGCCAGGCTCAAAATCACTCAGAAAAAGCAGCACCACCGGAATGCCCGGCGTTATCCAGCCGGGCACCAGTGGGACACCCAGCAAGGCAGGCAGCATAAAACCGATACCGCAGATCACGGCATAGGCCAAGGCTACGTCATAGGGCACACCAAGGTATTTTTGCAATAGCGGAATCATGGCCAGACTAACCACAAACATGATCAGAGCCTGAACCATTTCCGCAAATTCCCAGCGGTAATGAACGAAAGGAAGGCGGATTTTGAAAGGGCCTGCAGGCCAAAACGGCTGCTCTTCCCCATTCTTACGGTGAAAAATTTGCATAACAAAGTCTCCTGGCACGCGCGCGCAGCGTGTGCCTGATCATATTTTTTTAGGTTATATTCGGCAGCACCAGGGCTGGTGCTGCCGGCCAGGAGATCAGTCCAGTTCTTTGGCTTGATCCCTCAGTACGAACTTCTGGATCTTGCCCGTGGAGGTTTTGGGCAGTTCAGAGAAAACAACGGTTTTGGGCACCTTGAAGCGAGCCAGGTGTTCGCGGCAGAAGTTGATAATATCCTCTTCGCTTACATCGCCTGCTTCCGGTTTGAGGGTCACAAAGGCGCAGGGAGTTTCGCCCCATTTTTCATCCGGACGAGACACTACAGCGGCCTCGAGAACAGCCGGATGCCGGTAAAGCGTATCCTCTACTTCAATGGTGGAAATGTTCTCGCCGCCGGAAATAATAATATCCTTCAGACGATCCTTGATTTCCATATAGCCGTCTTCGTGCCACACGGCCAGGTCGCCGGTATGGAACCAACCGCCACGAAACGCTTCCTCAGTGGCTTTCGGGTTTTTCAGATAACCTTTCATCACGGTATTACCGCGCAGGAAGATTTCACCGATGGTCTTGCCGTCTTTGGGAACCGGTTCCATCGTTTCGATGTCACCCACCATGGTGCCGGCAAGGGTGTGATAACGCACACCCTGACGGGCTTTTATCTTCGCCCGATCATGCAGCGGCAGATCATCCCACTTCGACTTCCACGCACAGACCGTTACCGGGCCGTAGACTTCCGTCAGGCCATAGACGTGAGTCACTTTGATGCCCATTTCCTCGACAGCACCAATAACCTGAGCCGGAGGCGCCGCGCCTGCGGTCATAGAGCGGACTTCGTGATCAATGCCAGCCTTGGATTCGGGCGGCACGTTCAACAGGGCGTTCAGCACAATGGGTGCGCCGCACATGTGCGTGACCTGATGATCCCGGATCAGTTGCAGAATTTTTTCCGGATCAACCCGGCGCAGGCAAACGTGCGTGCCGGCCATGGCCGTAATCGTCCAGGGGAAACACCAGCCGTTGCAGTGGAACATGGGCAGCGTCCACAGATACACCGGATGCATGCCCATTGACCACACGGCCTGGTTACCCAGGGCGTTGATATAAGCGCCGCGGTGGTGATACACAACACCCTTTGGATTGCCTGTGGTTCCGGAGGTGTAATTCAGCGATATTGCATCCCATTCGTTGTCCGGGAAGCTCCACTGGAACTGCGGATCACCTTCCTTCAGAAACGCTTCGTAGTCCAGATCGCTTACCTGAACGCCCTCTCCGTATTCCGGATCGTCCACATCAATGACCAGAGGCTTGTCTTCCAAACGGCTGACAGCCTCGCGTACCACTTCGCCAAACTCGCGATCTGCGATCACAGCTTTTGCTTCGCCGTGATCGAGCATAAAAGAGATGGCTTCCGCATCCAGGCGCACATTCAGCGTGTTCAGCACCGCACCTATCATCGGCACACCGAAATGGCACTCAACCATCGCCGGGATATTGGGCAACATCACGGCGACCGTATCGCCCTTGCCAATGCCTCGACCTTTCAGCGCCGACGCCAGGCGCCGGGAGCGATCATAGGTTTGCGACCAGTTATAGCGGATAGCTCCGTGAATAACGGACGGAAAATCCGGATACACACTGGCAGTACGTTCAATAAAATCAACGGGAGATTGAACAGCGTAATTGGCACCGATAGGCGCAAGGTCCTGATCAAAAATCGAGGTCATTGTGTGGTCCTCTGTATGAGCCTATTGTTCTTGTGGTGTATTCAGCAAAACCGCTGGGGTCGCTATACTTTCATTGCGCGATATAATGCTTAATAACCCAACGTATAGAAATTACACCAACGTATTATAGTGCAAATACTATACTCCATCCCTTGCGAGCGACTCTGTTACTACTATGGGTTTTAGTTTGTCAGATGCAGATCCGCAACCCGGCCTGATACTTGGTGCAAGCGCTACCCTTTTGCGCAGCAATCAGGCCGCCGAAACATTGCGGGCGGGGAACGGCCTGAACAACCTAGCCGATCTGCTGCCGTCGAATGTGCAGGCACTGGTAAAAGCCGCCCTGCATCAAGCACGATCAATCGAGAATGCGGAAGCCCGGTTCAACGAGACCATTCTCATGTGGACGTTTATCCCCTGCCAGCAAACTGGTGAGGTGCTTGCCCGAGGCAGAGATGCCACAGACGATGTCCGGACCCAGGAACAAGCCATTCGATCAAATCGCCTTTATCGGCTGATCACCGAAAACACCACCGACCTCATCTCGCGGCATGCTCCGGATGGACGTTTTATCGATGCGACCCCGGCTTCATGGCGCCTGCTCGGTTACTGGCCAGAAGAGCTCCGGGGCAAAGCGTTGGAGGAAATCTTTCATATTGACAGTACAGCCCGGCAACTGATGGAAAGTCACAGACTTTTGACGGAAGACGGATACGCTACCATGACCCTGGACATAACTCATCGTGACGGCAGCAAACGCTGGCTCGAGATTGCAAGCCGCGCCATACGGGAAACCTACACGGGTGCGGTTGTCGAGGTGGTCAGCGTATCGAGGGATATCACGGCACGGGTGGAGTCGGAAGAAAACAGCCGTAAGCTGGCAGATGAGCTTGCCCACACGGCACGATTGGCAACTCTTGGCGAGCTGGCCTCAAGCATTGCCCACGAAATGAACCAGCCATTGGCAACAATCGTCAACTTTGCCGGTGCCAGCCAGCGCTACCTGAAAACCGCCGGAACCCACCCTGAACACCTTGAGCGCGTAGACGATGGTCTTGAGAAGATCATTCATCATGCCAATCGCGCTTCCGAAGTCATAAAGCGCCTGCGCGCCTTTCTGCGCAAAGGCCAGAAGCGCACCGCAGCGGTTTCGCTAAACCAGACGCTCAGTAACGTCGCCCGGCTTTGTCAGTGGGAAGCTGACAAAAACAACGTGGACATTCTCTGCTTACCGGCCACCTACGAGCCGGGCATCATCGCAGATCCGGTTTTGCTGGAGCAGGTGCTGATCAACCTGATCCGTAATGGCATAGAAGCAAACGTGGAGGCGCAGAACTCTCAACCAGACGATCTCCGTTCCCGCCTGATGATCTCAACGTCAATAAATAATGAAGGCGAAACATTGATTGATGTCACGGATGAAGGCCCCGGGCTTGATGAACAGGGAATCAGACAGATGTTTCAGCCGTTTTATACCAGCAAACCTCAGGGGCTTGGGCTCGGGCTTTCCATGAGCCGTTCCATCATCGAAGGTTTTGGCGGATTTCTGGATGCGCAACCTGCCGCAACCGGCGGCCTTACGCTAACCTGTCGCTTCCCGGTAGCATCAGCAAACAAACGCATATCAAGCTCGGAGACTGCACCCGATGAGTGACCAACCTGCCCCTGATACCACCACGGTTTATATTGTTGACGACGACGCCGGCATGCTGGAATCAACCCAGTGGTTGCTGGAGTCGGTCGGGTTGAACGTGCGGGCTTACAGCGACGGCCGCAAGTTTCTTGACGCTCTGGGAGACAACCGGGGCGGCTGTGTGGTGCTGGATGTAAGGATGCCAGGCCTCGGCGGACTTAACGTTCAGGAAGAGCTTCAAAAACGAGGCATTGAGTTACCCATTATTTTCGTATCTGGCCATGCAGATGTGCCTATTGTGGTGCGCGCGTTCAAATCTGGCGCCTTTGACTTTATCGAGAAACCGTTCAACGAGCAGCTACTTCTGGACAGCGTGCAACAGGCACTGGAGGTTCATCAACACTCCAGCCATCTGCAGTTGGGTGACGAACGGACGGACGCGCTTATTGCAACGCTCACGCGCCGGGAGCGGGATGTGTTTCTGCCCATGGCCCAAGGCTATACCAGCCGGGAAATTGCCAATCAGCTGGGCGTCAGCGTCAAGACCATTGATCTTTACAGAGCCCGTGTAATGAAGCGGCTTGGTGCGGAGCGACTGCCTGATATTACAGGCATAGCCATCACAGCCGGGATGATTGATCCATTGAAGCTTCGCACCTAACCCCGCAGACAGTTCTCTCAACCGCCTAGCGCCTGCTCTTCATGAACAAGCGCACCGAGTCTCGCGATGGCCTGATCGATACGCTCGCTCCAGGGGTTGCCCCCGTTCAGCCGCAGGCAGGACTCGAATTTGTCTGAAATCGAGAACATCAAGCCCGGCGCCACGTTGATGTTTTCGGCCCGGGCACGATGATAAACCCGTGTTCCGGAAACCCCGACAGGCAACTGAACCCAGAGTACGAAGCCGCCCTGAGGCCTGCTCACCGCCGTACCGACAGGAAACGACCGCGCCACAGCCGCTCGCATTCGCTCCGTCGCCTCCCGATAATTCTGCCGTGCAGAGCGCAAATACCGATCATAGCCACCCTGCTCAAGAAAATGCGCCACCGCCAGCTGCGGAATGGACGCCGTAGCCAGGTTGGAAAAGTACTTTTGCTGCCTGGCGCTGGCCATGTACCGCCCCGGAAGCATCCAACCCAATCTGAGCCCGGGAGAAATGGTTTTTGAAAACGAATTGCAGTAGATCACGTTATCCGTGCAATCAAAGGCTTTGGCAGGCTTCGGCCTTTCGCCCGTGTGGTAGAGATCTCCGTAAATATCATCTTCAATCAACGGCACTCCGGCAGCAGCAAGCATCGAAACCAGCTGTTTCTTGCGCTCATCCGGCATTCTGGCGCCCATGGGATTGCTGTGATTGGTGACCACCACACAAGCTTTCAGAGGCCACTGTTCCAGGGCCAGCTGCAGGCCTTCAAGGCTGAGACCATCGGATGGGTGGGTCGGAATTTCCATTGCCCGCAACCCGACGACTTCCAGGGCCTGAAGAATGCCCGGGAACGATGGCGACTCAACAGCCACTATGTCTCCCGGCTGGGTAACGGCGCGCAAACCGAGAATAATGGCTTCCTGGGCACCATTGGTTGCGAGCACATCATCCGGCGTAACCGGAACACCCACGGAGGCCATACGCTGCGCAATCTGCCGGCGAAATGTCTCCTTGCCGGGAAACGCGTAGTCGAGCGTTTCAAGACCACGCCGTGCTGCCCAAAGAGTGCACTGCTGAATCTGCCGCAACGGCAGGTAATCCGCATGGGGAATGGCAGTGGCCAGCGGCACCATGCGCTTTTGCTCGTCAGCACACAGGTCAAGAGTCATCTCTCGCGCACTGGCCGGAACCGGACGGCTTCGATGCCTGTGCATAACCGGCTCCGGAGCATCGACTGCGGGCAAGCGCACGAAATAACCACTGCGCTCCCGGGCCTGGAGATAACCGCGGGCTTCAAGCGTCTGGTGCGCCTGCAACACGGTTGAAATGCTGACCCCAAACTGTTTGCTCAACACTCTCACACCCGGCAGGCGATCTCCATCCCGGTATACGCTGTCCTGTATCAGGGTCTGAAGTCTGTCTGCTACCTGGTTATATAAAACACCCATTCCATCTGCCTCGCCGAATCAAAAGACATTGCCCTTCTGGATAGCCGTCGTGCCTATTGCAACAGATCGGCATCTGATGGGAGCAGTACAGATACCGGATAAAAATACCAATACAGTTATCCAAATCAACACACTGTACCGGTTCAAAAACAGGTTATCTGAATCTGTTATGGCTGTCAGCACGGGAGGACAATAACAACATCGCAAACAGAAGAAGGAGTTTCATCATGGGCATCGCCAACACGCACGGCCTCGCAGCAACCCGAAACAATCTTTTCGGGCTTCAGTCAAACGTTCCATCCCTGTACGGGGAAGGGCTGGACATCAGCAGCAAGTTCCTGGCGAACCTCGGGTTTTCTGTCAGTCAACCAGCACAGGAACATTGGGTGGTAACACATCACAACCCTTTACCCGAGCTGCACTTTTACAGTGAGCGTGAACTGGCACAGTTTGCCAGCTACAAGGCCCACCTTTACGCTAAGCATTTGCCCCCGGAGAACAGAACATGAGATACCCCATTTATCAGGTAGACGCGTTTACCAACGAGATATTCAAGGGTAATCCGGCCGCTGTCATACCGCTGGATGCATGGCTTCCGGACAAAACCTTGCAGGCTCTGGCAGCTGAGAACAATCTCTCGGAGACGGCGTTTTTCGTGCCTGAAACCGATGCTGATAACTCGGATTTTCACATTCGCTGGTTCACCCCATGTTTCGAAGTGCCGCTGTGTGGGCATGCCACACTGGCCAGCGCCTGGGTCATCTTTAACAAACTGGGCTGGTCTGAAAATGCGGTACGCTTCCACTCCAAAAGTGGCCCTCTGGGCGTACATAAGAGCCCGGACGACTGGCTCGTGCTGGACTTTCCCAACCTTCGGATAGAAGAACAGCAAACACCCGCAATCATTCTCAAAGCGCTTGGAAATGCACCCGCTAAGGCTTTTCACGTACCGAGCGACACCAATGACATGATCGTTCTGGAAAGCGAAGCAGCGGTGAGAGCAGTTCAACCGGATATGCGAATACTGAAGCAACTGGGCAATATGGGCCTGATAATCACTGCGCCGGGCGACCAGGTCGATTTTGTCAGCCGATACTTCGCACCCGGCTCAGGCATTGATGAAGACCCGGTTACCGGCTCGATTCACAGTGTTCTGGTGCCCTACTGGGCCGAAAAGCTCGGCAAAACCAAACTTGAAGCCCGGCAACTGTCGGCACGGGGCGGTGTATTACGCTGTGAGCTGAAAGGCGACCGTGTTGCTATTGCCGGGCAAGCGGCTTTCTACATGGAAGGGACTGTTCATCTGGAATGAGCCATAAAGCCGCTCTGAGGCTGGTATACTGCGCGCCTCATTAACCAATCGGCGGGCAGTAATGACGGCAAGTTCCAGTAACCAGTATGACGTAATCATTATCGGTGCCGGCGCCGCCGGCCTGATGTGCGCTGCTACCGCAGGTTATCGCGGGCGCAAAGTTCTGGTAATTGATCATGCCAACAAGCCGGGCAAAAAAATCCTTATGTCTGGCGGCGGGCGCTGTAACTTCACCAACCTCAATAGCACGCCTGCCAATTTTCTATCAGATAATCCACGCTTCTGCATTTCCGCCCTCAAGCGTTACACTCCGCAGCATTTTCTGGATCTTGTTGAACGCCACGGCATTGAGCATGAAGAGAAAGCCGCCGGCCAGCTGTTTTGCAAAGACAGCGCGAAAGACATACTCACCATGCTGCTGACGGAATGCGACTGGTCCGGTGCTGAAATCCGCATGAAAACCAGCGTAAAAGGCATAGCTCAAAGCGCCGGGCACTACCGGGTTAACACTAGCTCAGGCACCCTTACCTGCGAATCCCTGGTTATCGCCTGCGGCGGCCTATCCATCCCCACCATGGGCGCCACAGGATTCGGTTACGAGATTGCCCGGCAGTTCGGGCTTACAGTTCTGCCCACCCGAGCCGGGCTGGTGCCTTTCACGCTGCACCCGGAGCTGAAACAGCAGCTGGCACCGCTTTCAGGCGTTAGTTGCCCGGTGGATGCTGCCTGCAACAACCATCATTTCCGGGAGCCCATGCTGGTCACGCACCGGGGCCTGAGCGGGCCGTCGATGCTACAGATCTCCAGCTTCTGGCAGCCCGGCGACCCGCTGACAATCAACCTGCTGCCAGATCGAAATATCCGTGAAGATCTGGCAGGCCTGCGCAAACAAAAGCCACAGTCAACAATTGCTCAATACCTCGCCCAGCATCTGCCCAAGCGTTTCGCTCAGGCGTTCAACGAGCTTTACGGCTGGAGCGGCCCGCTTCAGGGCTACAGAAACAGCGACATCGAGCAGATTGCGGACACGCTGGGGCAATGGACAGTCAAACCGGCAGGGACAGAAGGGTACAGAACAGCCGAAGTGACACTGGGCGGAGTGGATACCCGTCAGCTTTCCTCAAAAACCATGGCGGCTCTGGAGCACCCGAACCTGTACTTTATTGGCGAGGTTGTGGACGTAACAGGACACCTGGGCGGGCATAATTTTCAGTGGGCCTGGGCTTCGGGGGTGGCTGCGGGGGTGGCAACTTAATCTGTGCATTCCTCAAGGCTCTGCCAGCATTGAGCGACCCCGAGCGGAACGTTATGATTGTTCCATAATTTTGAGCGAGATACCGTCTTATGAGCACCCCTTCCCCCTACGACAACCTGCCCGACGCACAGGGCTTTTTCGGTAAATTTGGCGGGCAGTTTGTGCCGCCGGAACTGAAACAGGTAATGGATGAAATCAGCGCCGCCTATCACGAAATCCGCCAGCGCAAGGATTTTCAGGACGAGCTGGCCTACCTGTTGGCGGATTATGTAGGCCGACCCAGCCCGATTTTCTACGCCCGCCGGCTGTCTGAAAAACTCGGTGGTGCGCGCATCTACCTGAAGCGGGAAGATCTTAACCACACCGGTGCTCACAAGATCAATCACTGCCTGGGTGAAGCCTTGCTGGCGAAGTTTATGGGCAAAACCAAAGTGATTGCAGAGACTGGCGCAGGCCAGCACGGTGTCGCTCTGGCAACCGCTTGCGCTCTTGTGGGCATTCCCTGCGAGATTCATATGGGCTCGGTGGATATCGCCAAAGAACACCCGAACGTAACCAAGATGAAAATCCTGGGCGCCACGCTGGTTCCGGTGACTCGCGGCACCGCCACCCTTAAAGACGCTGTTGACAGTGCATTCGATGAGTACCTGAAAGACCCGCAGAATTTTATTTACGCCATTGGCTCCGTTGTGGGCCCACACCCCTTCCCGGGTATGGTTCGTGATTTTCAGTCTGTGGTTGGCCGCGAAGCCCGTGCGCAGTTTATGGAGCGCTACCAGAAGCTCCCGGATTACATCGCGGCCTGCGTGGGTGGCGGTTCCAACGCCATGGGCATTTTCACAGCGTTCCTGAACGATGAGAGCGTCAAATTGGTAGGGGTGGAGCCGGCAGGTGAGGGTCTCGACACGGATCGCCACGCGGCTACCATGACACTGGGTAAACCCGGGCAGTTACACGGTATGGCCTGCTACGTGCTCGAAGACAGCGAAGGTAACCCGATGCCGGTTCACTCCATCGCGTCCGGACTGGACTACCCGGGCAGCGGCCCACAACACAGTTACCTGAAGGACCTGGGCCGGGTGGAATACGCCAGCGCCAATGACACTGAGTGCCTGGACGCATTCATGATGTTGTCGCGTGTAGAAGGCATCATTCCTGCGCTGGAAAGCGCCCACGCAGTGGCCTGGGCAATCCGCGAGGCACCCAAACTGTCGAAGGAGCAGTCTATTTTGATCAACCTTTCAGGCCGAGGGGATAAAGACGCCGACTACGTGGCTGAAAAGCTGGGGCTGTAAGCGCCTGGCGCAGTTATAAAAAAAGGCGAAGCCCTTAAGCGGCTTCGCCTTTTTAGTGCCTTGCTATCCAGCAGCTTGGGTGAACACAAACCTAGCGCAGAATCACCAACGGCTTTTTAGCCGATGTCAGCATGCTGGTCGTCGTGCTGCCCAATAAAAAGCGGCGAATTTTCGAGTGGCCGTAAGCGCCCATCACCAGAATGTCGATATCGAACTCATCCTGATAACCGTGCAATACTGGCTCTACCTCGCCACTTCGAATAGCCAGGGTAACTTCCGACTCCAGAGGAGCCAGCATAGCCTCGGCCTTGCGCAATTGGGCCATGGCTTCTGAGGTTTCATTACCCACCATCACCAGATGCAGGGGCATACCCTTGAGTACCGAACTGGCGGCCAGGTGCTCAACTCCGCGAAACGCCGTAGCGCTGCCGTCAAACGCAAGCATGGCGCTTTTGGGCGCTGAAAACTCATTCGGTACCAGCAGGATAGGTCGACTCATGCTACGGATGACGGTTTCCAGTTGGCTGCCAATATGTTGTTCACGGTCTGAACTGCTTTCGCCGTGCAACCCCATCACCAGCACACGGATCTCAGCCTGCATAGCCAGCAGCGACTCCGTAAGATCGCCGTGGCGCTGGCGCTTTTTGATGTCGCTGATACCGGCTTCCTGCAATCGCAGCGAGGCCTCATCCAGCATATGATTGCCGTGTTCCAACGCCAGTTTGGCCCGTTTGCGATCGAGTTGCGCCAGTTCATCAAGCAAATGCTCGCGGCTGCCCAGACCAATGTTGCCCGCCAGGTCCGGCTCTGATGGATAACGCTCTTCGTCGAGCACGTGCAGCAGGGTCAGCGGTGAGCTCATATGCTTACTAGCCCAGGCGGCGTAATCGCATACTGCCGGCGCCGCGCGCGAGCCGTCAATGCAAGCCACAACCTGCAGTGTATCTTGGGAATTTCCTGTCGCGTCTTGCATATTAATGGCCCATCAGCTGATCAATGCCTTCCGGCTTGTCGTGCACGCCAAAGCGGTCAACGATGGTAGCGCTGGCCTTGTTCATGCCAATCACTTCCACCTCCGCACCGTCACGGCGGAACTTGATAACCACTTTGTCGAGCGCGCCCACGGCGGTGATGTCCCAGAAATGGGCACGGCTCACGTCTATGACCACTTTATCGACCACTTCACGGAAATCAAACGCTGCAACGAATTTTTCTGATGAACTGAAAAACACCTGCCCCATTACGGTGTAGCTGCGCGTGCCTGAGGATTCGTCCAGCGTTGTCTGCACCTCCATAAAGTGCCCGATCTTGTTGGCGAAGAACAGCGCCGCAAGCAGTACGCCGGCAAACACACCCAGCGCCAGGTTATGAGTCAAAACGACAACACATACAGTTACCAGCATCACAATGTTGGTAGATAGCGGGTGGGTTTTCAGATTACGAATGGACTCCCAGGAAAATGTGCCGATGGACACCATGATCATCACGGCCACCAGAGCAGCCATGGGGATGCGCACCAGTACATCGTCCAGCACCAGTATCATCACCATGAGGAACACGCCCGCTGTGAGCGTGGAAAGCCGGGTTCGGCCACCGGATTTGATGTTGATAACCGACTGACCAATCATTGCACAACCAGCCATACCACCCAGCAAGCCAGAACCGATATTGGCGATTCCCTGCCCTCGGCATTCACGGTTACGGTCACTTTCCGTATCGGTCAGATCGTCCACAATGGTGGCGGTCATCATGGATTCCAGCAAACCCACCACGGCCAGCGGAATGGAATACGGCAGGATGATCATCAGGGTTTCGAAGTTCAGCGGCACATCTGGCCAGAGAAAAATTGGCAGCGTATCAGGCAGATCACCCATATCGCCCACCGTGCGCACGTCAATATTGAACAACACTGCGACGATAGTCAGCGCCACGATGCAAATCAGTGGCGACGGCAGCAGCTTGCCCAGCACCGGCACATACGGGAACAGGTAAATGATACCCAGCCCGGCCGCAGTCATGGCGTATACGTGCCAGGTTACATTGGTGAGCTCGGGCAGCTGAGCCATAAAAATCAGGATGGCCAGCGCATTCACGAAGCCGGTCACCACCGAACGCGACACAAATCTCATCAGGCTACCCAACTTCAGCCAACCCGCCACAATCTGGATTACACCGGTTAACAGCGTGGCTGCCAGCAGGTATTCCAGGCCATGTTCTTTGACCAGCGTCACCATTAGCAGCGCCATGGCGCCGGTTGCCGCAGAGATCATGCCAGGGCGACCACCCACAAACGCGATGATGACGGCGATGCAAAACGAGGCGTAGAGCCCGACTTTGGGGTCCACTCCGGCGATGATCGAGAAGGCAATCGCTTCCGGAATCAACGCAAGGGCAACCACGATTCCAGCGAGCAGATCGCCTTTTGTGTTGGAAAACCAGTTGGCTTTCAGTGTATTTACCATAGCTTTGGGTACCCGGGTGGCTGCGCTGTTCAATGAACGTCGGATTGCCGTCACATAAATTGCGGATTACGGCAAAATAAAGGGCGCGAATTCTACCAAAATACGGGTTCCGGCGTAAGGGCGCCTGTCCTCCGCGCCTTGCCGGCTGTTATTATTTCAGCAACGCCTACCATCACAAGGAGTTACATTCGTTCATGGACGATGTTGCATCGCAGTTTCTGACTGCAAATCAGACAACGCTGAACCTTGCTGTGTCGCTTCTTTTGGGTGCCATCATAGGCCTGGAGCGAGGCTGGGGCGCGCGCGAACAGAAGGCCGGCGATCGCATAGCTGGCATTCGCACCTTTTCCCTTATTGGACTTCTGGGTGGCATTTCAGCGGTTTTAGCCCAGCACATTACGGTATGGGCGTTTCCCGTTCTTCTGCTGAGCGTGGTCGCCATGGCAATCGTGGCCTACAGCGAGCGGCTAGATCACATCCGCAATTTCAGCATTACCGGTATGGTCAGCATGGTACTGACGTTCTGTTTCGGAGCCATAGCGGTGGCCGTAGACCCGGTGATGGCAACCACCGCCGCTGTCATCACCGCAATCATTCTGGATAACAAGGAAGAAATTCACGGTTGGGTGCACAAACTCCAGGCCCACGAGCTGGATGCCGCACTCAAGCTGCTGGTTATTTCCGTGGTGATGCTGCCGTTACTACCTAATGAGCCAATGGGCCCGGGCGGCGTGCTCAACCCCCGGGAAATCTGGTGGATGGTGGTGATGATCGCATCCATCTCCTTCGTGGGTTATTTCGCCATGCGGGTGGCAGGCACCAGCAAGGGCATTCTGTTTACCAGTCTGTTTGCAGGCCTGAGTTCATCCACTGCACTCACTCTGCATTTTGCCCGCCAGGCCGGCCAGAACCCGGCACTGAACGCACAGTTTGCCGCTGGCATTCTGATTGCCTGTGGCACCATGTTCCCACGCATACTGGTGTACTGCTTCGTCATCAATCGCGAATTGCTACCGAGCCTGGTCTGGCCGGTGGCGGTTATGACGGTGTTGCTTTACATACCGGCGATCATCATATGGCGCAGGAATTCCGGAACGATCCAGGTCAGCCAGCCTGCGCTGAACCAAAACCCTCTGGATCTGAAATCGGCCCTGGTTTTTGGCCTACTGCTGACGGCTATTTTGCTGCTTGGTGACTTCCTGAAAGACTGGCTGGGCGATACCGGTATCTATATGTTGGCGGCCACCTCGGGCATCGCAGACGTGGATGCAATTACCCTGTCCCTCACCCGCATGTCCAACAACGGCTTGGCAATGGACGCTGCCGTCGTTGGTATCGTTATTGCGGCGGCCACCAACAACCTGGTCAAATCCGGCATGGCCTGGGTGATCGGTAATCGGCAAACAGGGCTCTATGTGGCCGGGCCCATGCTTCTATCACTGGGTGCAGGCCTTCTGATGGCATGGTTGCAGTAGCCACGCAACCGTTAACGGGCGCAGCGAAAGGTCAGATTGTAACGGCAGGCGCCGGTCAAAGGATGCGCTCCGGCCTTTAGCGTAAGGACCCCGTGGTAGCGAAGCCGCGAAGGTCCACCCCAGACCACCACATCACCATGACTCAAAGGAATGTTCTTTGCCCGCTCGCTTCGCGCTAACCCGCCGAACTGAAACACTTGGGGCAACCCGAGAGAGACCGACACAATAGGTTGCGAGAAGTCTCGCTCATTCTTATCCTGGTGCAGCCCCATTTTTGCGCCGGGCTCATAACAGTTAATGAGGCAGGCGTCCGGAGTGAAATAAGGGTACCCCGCCGCAAAGGCGGCCGACTTGGCCAAATCGTCAAAAACGGATGGCATGGATGGCCAGGGCGCGCCGAAACAAGGGTCGTCCGCCTGATAGCGGTACCCTCGCGCGTCGGTCACCCAGCCCCAGCTGCCGCAACAGCTCATGGCAACAGACATGCTGTGCCCACCAGGTGTTTTCATGTGTCGCAGGGGGGCGGCGGCCGTTACCTGCTTGATCTCTTTAAGCAGATCCGGCCCTTGTGCAGTGGCAAACTGCCGGAGCACGATGGCACCCTCCGAAAGAATCTCGGTAGTCGCGTTAATCGGCTGGTCTGAAAACAGGTCGAAGGTCATGGATGCTATTTTTAACACGAAAAACGAGCCAACTCACAGGCGTTCAGAAAAACAGGGGGTCAGAATGAAAGCCTGTTCATGAAGATCCACTGAAAAACACGTATATTCTGTAGTCTGATCCATTATCTCTTAAGGACGCTTTAATGCTGTTTGCAATGATCATTGGTGGTCTGATTGGTTACGCCTTTGGCAAAATCCCCGGTTTTCTGGTGGGGGCCGCTCTGGGTGCATTTCTGCTGAACCGCGCTAAAAGCCGTCTGATTGGCAAACTCCAGAACATTCAGTCGGGCTTTATTGAGTCGGTATTTGCAGTTATGGGCGCCCTTTGCAAAGCCGACGGGGTCGTCTCAAAAGACGAAATACAGATGGCCGAAGCCATGTTCGTGCGCTTTCGTCTGAACGAAGCCCAGAGAGAAACAGCCAAAGCCGCGTTCAGCCGTGGCAAGGCCGAAGACTTTGATCTGGATGCGGAGCTAAATCACTTTTTAAGCATCAGCGGGGGCCAACCGGCTTTCCTGCAGATGTTCCTTCAGGTGCAGGTGTCTGCCGTTGCCGCAGATGGCGTTGTGCACCCGGCTGAGCACGCAATGCTGGTTCGCATAGCCCGTGGCCTTGGCCTGCCTGAGAGCCAGGTGGATCAACTGGAAGCCATGTTGCGGGGTGCTCATGCAGGGCAGGCTGGCAGCCAACGATCCAGCGCTCAACAGAATGAGGATGCATACAAAATTCTGGGGGTATCCCCCTCTATCAGCGATGCAGAGCTCAAGAAGGTTTATCGCAAGCTGATGAGCGAAAACCACCCCGACAAACTGGCAGGGCGCGGCCTTCCGGAAAGCATGCGTGAAATGGCACAAGAGCGTACGCAGGAAATCACACACGCCTACGATGTCATCAAGGAATCCCGCAAAAACAGCGCCTGACACAGCACTCCTCCCCAAACACCCCACAAGCCCGCTTAAGATAACGGGCTTGTGAACTCATACCTGAAATGACATGTCGTCGTGTTTTGCGTTCGAGTAGAGTATTCCTCCAGGAAAGCAGCTCCGCAGAGAGCCGCTACAAACATTGACGGAGATGCCTCGAATGCCTGCCTCTTATCCCCTGCCGGCCACACATACGTTCACCAACGATGCCTTGGGTGACGACGATGCAACTGCCCTGGCGGAGCGGATCCGCAGCCGTGACGTATCGATTACCGAAGTGACTCAGGCAAGTATTGAGCGGCTGCAGAAAGCGGAACCGCTGGTTCACGGTGTAGTTGCTGAACGCTATCAGCAGATGCTGGAGACTGCTGCAAAGCTGGATAAAGAAAAAAGCCTGGCAGACGCGCCATTTTTCACCGGCGTACCAACCTTTATAAAAGACAACACAGATGTAGCGGGAATGCCCACACGCATGGGTTCAGACGCCATACCTGCCGGGCATCCAGCAGAAGAAACCAGCCCCTTCGCACAACAGATGCTGGCGCAGGGTTTTCTTTGCCTGGGTAAAAGTACCATGCCGGAGTTCGGGTTTAACGCCTCAACCGAACCTGTTCATGATGCGCCCAGCCGCAACCCCTGGAACCTTGCGTACTCCACTGGTGCCTCTTCCGGCGGCGCAGCTGCATTGGTCGCAAGCGGGACGGTTCCGATCGCCCACGCCAATGACGGTGGCGGTTCCATACGAATTCCGGCCGCCTGTTGCGGGCTGGTGGGACTTAAACCGAGCCGTGGCCGGGTAATCGACAACGACGCTGCCAGCTCTCTGCCCATCAATATTATTAGCGACGGCGTGGTTACCCGCTCGGTGCGGGATACCGCCAACTTTATCTTTCAGGCGGAGCAATATTTCCGAAACAGAAAGTTGCCAAACGTTGGCAAGGTGGATGGTCCACCTGAAAAGCGTCTGAGAATTGGCCTGGTTCTTGACTCTCTCAATGGCCACAAAACCGATGACATGACTCGCCAAACCGTCGAAGCGACCGCCCGACAACTGGAAGCCCAAAGGCATCGCATTGAGCCTGTCCCCATACCTGCAAACTCAACCTTCCCGGATGATTTTGCTCTCTACTGGGCCTTATTGGCGTTCGGGATGAAGCTAAATGGTCGCAAGCTGACTCATCCGGATTTTGACAAACGCCGTGTAGACGAGCTCACCCAAGGTCTGGACAGGATGTTCCGGCGTAGTTTCTGGCGCATGCCAGCGGTTTTGTGGCGCCTGCGTCGCGCCAGGTTTGACTACGCCAAAGCCATGGTCGGCTTTGATGCGGTGCTCACGCCAGTGTTGGGTCATACCACGCCCGAACTTGGCCACCTCAGCCCGAACGTACCTTTCGATACTTTGTTTGACCGGCTTAGCCGGTATGCCAACTTCACGCCGCTGGCCAACGTCACCGGCGCGCCCGCCATTTCACTTCCCATGGCGCTGACACCGGAGAACCTGCCAGTTTCAGTGCAATTTATGGCTCGCCACGGTGATGAGCGCACGCTCCTGGAGATCGCGTTTGGACTTGAAGCCGGCAATCCCTGGCCACTAGCTGTGCGATCCTGACCGAGAAACCCCGACGATTCAGGAAAGGTCCTCAAGGTCTGTTCAGTGGCGCCGATAACCGTTTCTGTCTGGTCCAAATGCACCAAGGCTTACGTATAACTCTGCCCCTCCCTCATTCAGGATGAGTCAATGAACTGGTACTCCAAGAGTATTCTCAATCGTATTTTGTCAGTGGTTCTGGCCGCCAACTTGATTATCGTTGCCCTCACGGTTGTCTATCTTAATTTTTCACTGCGGGTGAAAGACGATTTCAGCGGGCTGGTCAGCGAAGAGATGGTGAGAGCGCTTGAGACCCAAGACATTCTCGTGGCGTTCAAAACCCAGGTTCAGGAGTGGAAAAATGTTCTGATACGAGGTGCTAATACGGAACAACTCGATAAATACTGGCAGCGTTTCGAGGAAAGAGAGGTCTCTATTCAGGAACAGTTGGGTGATCTGATTCCTCGCATTGAGGAGCCGAAGGCAAAATCGCTGCTGACAGATTTCCAGGACGCCCACCGGGATATGGGCCAGGACTACCGAAGAGGGCTGGACACCTTCCGAGGCTCCGGATTTGATATCGCCGCAGGCGACCAGGCGGTCTCTGGTATCGATAGAATGCCGGCCCGTCTGATTGATGATGCAGCGGTAGCCGTCCGGTCCCATAGCTTGGCTAAATCAAAAGCTCTGAACGAAACCGTCGAGACTCGGAGCTCGATGTTTGCGGGGCTTTTGATTGCTGCAATCGTGGTCGGCACTATCATGCTGGTGCTGACACTGATCACCGGCGTTGTGCGTCCCACCCAGAAACTGACCTCGCAGATCACACGCCTGGGCAAAGGAGACCTGTCTGATCCGGTCACTCTGAAGCGCAACGATGAACTCGGCGAACTGGCGAATGCAGCTCGCAGCCTACACGGATTTTTGAGTGACACGGGCACTCTTCTAGCCGAAAACGCCAACCAACTCCATTCTATCGGAGAGCTGATCAGTCGGAACGCCAACAATGTTCTCGGCCAGTCAGACCAGGCAAATCAGCGCATTGACCAGATCGCCACCGCAATGAATGAGATGTCTGCTACGGCTCAGGATGTAGCGCAGCATGCGGCATCCGTAGCGACGGAAGTGCATGAAACATCCGAGGAAACGACCCGGGCAGATGCACAGATCAACAAGGCTGTGGACAGCATGCTCAGGCTGACTGCCCAGATCCGCAGTTCAGCAGAAACCGTCAACCAACTGGCCAGCGATGGCAAGAAGGTCGGTGATGTCATGCAGGTGATCCGGGAAATTGCCGACCAGACCAACCTGCTGGCACTGAACGCAGCTATTGAAGCGGCCCGGGCGGGTGACGCCGGTCGTGGATTTGCGGTGGTCGCTGATGAAGTCCGCAACCTTGCTGCCAAGACCCAGGAAGCCACTGTCGAGATTGACCAGATCATTGCGGCCATCAGCGGTGCTTCCCGCGACGCGACCGAATTCATGCAGGCCTCAGGCGTGGTTGCCCAGGAAAGCAGTGAATCGGTAGAGGCGGTTCGCAATACCCTGAACGAAATCAATCGTCGTATGACCAGCGTGAACGATGCAACCACCCAAGTGGCTACTGCTGCAGAAGAACAGACCAGCGTCAGTGAGGAAATCAACCGGAACGTTACTGAAGTCGCAGAAAATTCGGAAGCCATGCACCGAGCTGCCGGCGAAAACCTGCGTACTGTTCCAGAGCTTGAGTCCACGGCTCGCAAAGCCCGTGATCTGGCAGCCCGCATCCGACAGTAACAACTCTACCCCCGGCCAGTGATCTTACGGATTCGCTGGCCGGTTTTCTCCCCCAGAACCAGCAGTGCAGGTGTCAACAGCAACGTCAATATGGTGGCAAAGGCCAAGCCGCCTGCAATGGCGCTGGAAAGCTGCGCCCACCACTGTGTAGACGGCGCACCTAACCCCAGGGATGGCGTCAACAGATCGACGTTGATACTCAGCACCATCGGCATCAAGCCCAGCACGGTGGTCACGGCGGTGAGCAGCACGGGCCGCAAACGCAGGCAACTGGTCTCAAGCGCCGCCTCATACGCAGCCATTCCTTCTTTCTTCATCTGGTTGTAGGTGTCGATCAGTATGATGTTGTTATTCACAACAATGCCCGCCAGCGCAATGATCCCCATACCTACCATCACTATCCCGAAAGATTGGCCGTTCAGCAGCAGTCCCAGTAGAACCCCGGCTGTGGAAAGCACAATCGCGGAAAGAATCAGAAAGCTCTGATACAGCGAGTTGAACTGGGTCACCAGAATGAGCAGCATCATGGCAATCGCAACCAGAAACGCACCTACCAGGAAATTGGAAGCCTGCTGCTGATCTTCGTTTTCGCCGGCAAATTTAACCGTGACACCTTCCGGTGCTTCGGGCAACTCAGCCTGTAGCCCTTTCAGTAAGCTGTCTACTTGCTCGCCAGGCCGAACGTCGGACTTGATGGTTACCGTTCTCTGGCCATCTACCCTGGAAATGCTGCCGGTCTTGTGTCCAGGCTGCAGATCAAGAAACTGCGAAAGCGGCACCTGCCCGCGCGACGTGTTAATGGTCTGGCGTTGCAGATGATCCAGTTCACGCCAGTTGTTCGGGACCCGCACCGCAATATCCACCTCGTCACGTACGTCTTCGGGCCGGTAGGTTGCCAGGACAAGACCATTGGTCACCAGGCGAACCGCACTGCCAATGCTGAGCACATCGGTTCCGAAACGCGCAGCGGCTTCACGATCAACTTCCAGGCGCCATTCGATGCCCGGCAGGCTGCGATCATCTTCAATATCCAGAAAGCCGCCTTGCGCGCGCATCCGGTTTTCGATCTGATCCACATACCCGTTTAGCTTGCTACTCTCGCGACTGCTGATTTGCAGCTCAATCGGCTTGCCACCAGCCGGGCCGTCTTCCTGCTTCCGGAATTCCAGTTCAATTCCCGGAATGTCCTCAGTGCGGGAGAGGAAATCGTCAAGAATGGCACTGGCCGGGCGGCGGGTGAACCAGTCAGTAAACTGGAACTGAAGCACCCCGATAACATCCGGTGCCATTTGTGTGCTGACACTCAACATTGAACGTGCATAAACTGCTTTCACTTCCGGCATGCCCTGCAAACGGTCTTCAACCTGTCGCACAATGGCATCCCGCTCCAGAACCGAGAGATCCCCCCGGGCACGAACCTGTACCTGGGCCGAATCGGGCTCCACACTCGGGAAGAATTCAACGCCATAGTTGAACTTGCCATAGGCGACGTAGACCACCAAGACCACTCCGAGCACACCTGCCAGCGTGAAGCCAGGCGAAGATAGAAGTGTGGAAAGCAGCCGGCGATAGCCCTGCATCATCCTTCCGTTTTCACTGACAGTACGGGCACGACGGCCACCGCTCACACCACCCAGAACCGGTAGAAACACAAGAGCCATCGCGAGAGAAGCAATCAGACAAATGATGACAGTAATAGGCAGGAATTTCATGAACTCGCCTACCACTCCGGGCCAGAACAGAAGCGGCAAGAACACCGCAAGGGTAGTCGCGGTAGACGCTATAATCGGCCACGCCATGCGACTTGCTGCCTCCGCCCATGCGCCTTTCACCGTATGACCTTCCGACAGGTTTCGATCTGCCAGCTCTGACACCACAATGGCGCCATCTACCAACATTCCGGCGACCAGAATGAGGCTGAACAGCACAACGATATTGAGAGTAAGCCCCATACTCCAGATCACCAGAATTCCGGTGAGGAACGCGCCTGGAATAGTAAACCCCACGAGCATCGCAGAACGCGGCCCCATCGCAGCAATAATCACGATGATAACCAGCACGATAGCGGTCAGCACGTTATTGAGCAGATCGCTCAGCATGTCACGGACTTCATCGGACTGGTCCATGATGTAGCGAATGTCCAGGGTATCTGGCAACTGCGGTTTTGCCCGGGTAATCAACTCACGCACCTGGCCTACCGTTTCAATAATGTTGGCCCCGGTGCGTTTGGACACCTCCAGCACAAGTGCCGGCTCGCCGTTGATGCGGGCGAATCCCGTCGGGTCTTTAAAGGTGCGCTGCAGCATGGCAACGTCACCGAAAGTGACCACCGTATCCCCGTCGACTTTGATAGGCATGGACATAACGTCTTCAATATTCTCGATAACACCGGGCACTTTCAGTGTCATACGGCCATTGCCGGTATCCAGCGACCCAGCTGCCACCAGCTGGTTATTGCGGGTGACCAGATTGCTGAGCTGGTCGAAGTCTATGCCGTAGCCTTCCAGCACCTGAGGATCTACAACAATCTCCAGCAAATCCTCCCTGTCGCCACCAATTTCAACCTCCAGCACTTCGGGAATGGCTTCGATGGCATCCTGAAGTCCACGGGCAATCGTTATAAGTTCACGCTCAGAGAGCGGTCCCGAAAGGCCAATGGACAATACCGGGAACAGGGAAACGTTGATTTCATTCACCCGCGGCTCGTCGGCCTCCCGGGGGAGTTTGCTGCGGGCCGTATCGACTTTTTCCCGGACATCCTGCAGGGCGGTATCCGGGTCGAAGCCTGCATCAAATTCCAGCATCACGGAGGCATGCCCTTCGGAGGCTGTTCCACGCATCTCCTTGACGCCCTCAAGCGAGCGCAACTCCTGCTCCATGGGCCGAACGAGTAGCCGCTCCGCATCTTCCGGGCTTATACCTTCCAGGGTCATGGAGATGTAGATCATGGGGATGGTGACGTCTGGGTTTGCCTCCCGGGGGATCGCCTGAAATGCCGCAATGCCCCCGAGCGTGAGGAACAACAACGTGAGAAGCGTGGTGCGACTGCGGTCTATAGCCGCGAAAATAAGAGAGCGCATGTTACTCAGCCCCGCTCATCGGCGGCATCGACAGGCTCAACATGCTCACCTTCGCTTACAAAGCCTGCGCCACGGGTGATCAGGCGAACCTCATCTGGCAAGCCCGTTACCCAGGCACCTTCAGTCGAAACACTGAGCAACTTTACCGTGCGAAAAACGACCTGATTCTGTTCATCAACATACTTCACACCCGGGCGTCCATTGTCCCCAAGGGAGAGATAAGCCGGGGAAATAAACGTGGCCTGGACGTCCGCCAGTGCAACACGAAGGTTGGCACTGCCACCTGCAATGCGTTTCTGATCCGGGTTTTCAACGGCGATCTCTACGGCAAAACTCCGGGTCTCGGGGTTTGCAGCACTGGCTACAAAGGTGACTACGCCGTCGAGTGCATCCCCGTTCAGAGGGCGCACTCGCACCTTCTGGCCAGGTGATACTTGTGCAACGGACTGCTGAGGCACCTGTCCTTTGGCCTTGAGCCTGTCTATACGAACCAGCTCATACAACGGAGAGCCAACCTCGACCAAACTGCCGCCCTCAACATTTTTGCTGTTAATCAGTCCATCAAACGGCGCCATCGGCCTGAGGTGAGAAACCGCAAGCTGAGCGCTCTTCAATTCCGCCCTGGCGGCTGCCAGTTCGCTTTCCACATCGAGAATTTCTGATTGCGACGCCAGATTTCTGGAACCCAGTTTCCGAACTGCGACCAGATCCGCTTCCAGTTTCCTGGCCCTTGCCAGCCAGCGATCAACCCCTGCACCACGGCCATCTTCAGACAAGGTTAAAAGCACCTGCCCGGCTTTTACCGAATCACCGAGGTCGGCTTCAATGCTCTCGACTGTGCCAGCAACCCTGGCGCTCACATTTACAGCACTCCAGGGCTCGAGTTGGCCCTGAAGCAAAAGACCCGGCTCATATAATCGTGCATTGAGGGTTGTTACCTCAACCCGTGTGCGTTCCGGTTGCTCAACTTCCTGTTCTGCGGGCGCTTTGGTACTCGCGACCTTGATATCACCCGTTGCCATCCAGATCACCAGGGCGACCACCACCATCACGGACAGCCCCAGCGAACTCCATTTTACTTTGCTCATGAAATACCTACGCAGCCCGAAATTGGTGAATGACGACAACAGAAAAAAGACGTTATTTGAAAAAACAGCATTAAACGGTTGCAACCGGTTAAAAACGTGGGGTAGATTCTACACAGAATCTTTGTATGAATTCAGAGCAGATTGTCCATTTTATGAATCTCAACTCATTGATCATCCTTGCAGTGCTAGTCCTCGTGGTAGTGATACCTTCCGGGGGATTTTGCGTGGATAAGCGGGTGAGATAGAGACAAACCTGACAAAACACCAGAAACCCCCGGCACCGCAAGGTCCCGGGGGTTTCTTTTTGCGGAAGAAAAAACAGGAAATACGATAATGAACGGCGCACAGCACATTCTTGAAGCGTTCCATCGCCACAACATCCAGACGGTTTTTGGTTACCCGGGCGGCTGTATTATGCCGCTCTACGACGCTCTGGTGGATGATGTACGCGTGGAACATGTGCTATGCCGCCACGAACAAGGCTGCGCCTTGGCCGCCGACGGCTACGCCCGGGCCAGCGGCAGACTGGGAGTGTGTATTGCAACATCCGGCCCCGGTGCCACCAACCTTATTACCGGTGTTGCCAACGCGCACCGGGATTCCATTCCCATGCTGGTTATTACCGGCCAGGTTCCCTCTGCACTGATCGGCACGGATGCCTTTCAGGAAACCGATGTTCTGGGAATGACCCTTGGCATAGTGAAGCACAGCTATCTGGTTGAGAGTGCAGACGAACTGCCCGGTATTCTGGATGGGGCCATGAAGCTTGCCCAAAGCGGGCGACCCGGTCCTGTTTGGATTGATATCCCCAAGGATGTATTGCTGACAGAAACCACCATTGCGCCCATCACCACGCCTGCGCCACCGCCGACCGCCTGCCCGGACCTGACTGGTGCGATCGCCTTGCTGCGCGCTGCCCGCAAGCCTCTGCTATACAGCGGCGGAGGCATCAGCCTGGCACACTCGGAAGACCGCTTTCGTGAATTTTCGGAATGCTCAGAACTACCCGCGGTGGTAACTCTCAAGGGTATCGGGAACCCCGGTAAATACAGCACCCACAACCTTGGCATGCTGGGCATGCATGGATCCCGCGCAGCCAACCGGGCGGTGGACGAGTGTGACCTTCTGCTGGTTATCGGTGCTCGCCTGGACGACCGGGCCACTGGCAAGCTCGATGGCTTCGCGCCCAATGCCCGGACAATACACATTGATGCCGATGCCGCCGAATTCAACAAACTCCGGAACTCAGAACTTGCGATTCGCGGTGATCTGAACGCCATTCTCGGCGAATTGACAAGGGCGCTCAGAGAAACTCCTCTGGCCATCAACGACTGGCGGAAACAATGCCAGACCTGGCGCACGACGGGCGGATTTCAGGCAGCAGACAACGAAGAGCCGCTGGCGCCAATTACCGGCCCTGCGTTCATCCGCCAGCTTTCCAGGGTTGCCCCGGACGACACGATTATTGCGTGCGACGTTGGCCAGCATCAGATGTGGGTTGCCCAGCATTACCAGTTTGATCACCCGCGCCACCATCTGACCAGCGGGGGCCTTGGCACCATGGGTTTTGGTTTGCCAGCGGCAATCGGCGCCCAGTTTGCCGACCGGCAAAGCACTGTTTTGAACGTGACCGGTGATGGCTCGTTCATGATGAACGCGCAGGAGTTGGCCACTATTCGCCGATATAGCCTGCCAGTAAAGCTGATCATCATGGATAACCAGTGCCTGGGCATGGTGCGCCAGCAACAGGAGCTGTTCTACAACAACCGGGAAAGCCAGATTAATCTGGACGACAATCCAGACTTTGTCGCCATGGCCCGGGCGTTCGACATCCCTGCCTTGAAAATTGAACGCACCGACCAGGTTCGTCGGGGAATTGAAACCATTCTCGCCTATAACGGCCCGATGCTATTGCACGTTGCCATAGCCCGGGAAGAAAACGTCTGGCCGATTGTAAAGCCGGGTGGAAGTAACAAAGAGATGATTGACGAAACCCGCCGCTCCGCTGCGGATAAAAAGGAGAGAGTTGCATGAACACTGACAGCAGCAGTAAATCGCCCAGTTATACAATTACCTGCCGGATGAACCACGAAGCTGCCGCGCTTGAGCGCCTGTGTCAGGTGGTTCGTATCCGTGGCTTCCGGATTGAAAAGATGGCGGTGGAAACTGCAGACGGTGTTCTGGATATCGCTCTGACCGTTCAAGGCACCCGATCTTTAACTATGCTTCAATCGCAGTTGGAAAAGCTGCACACTGTGGCGGAGGTTATACTAACCACACCAGTCCTGGCACCTGCAGCAAGCCTGACAGCCTGACAGCTCAGGACGATAACAGGGAAACCCCGTGATACTCCGCAAAACTGCGCAGCTCCATCCATTATTTGTCATAGTCCTGGCGCAGCTTTGTGGAACCTCGCTCTGGTTCAGCATCAACGGTGTCTGGTTGTCCCTCTCCCGGGAGCTGGGACTGACTGAATCAGATCTTGGCTATCTGACGCTCACCGTTCAGGCAGGCTTTATCGTTGGCACTCTGGGCATTGCCGTTTCAGGGTTGGCCGACCGTTACCGGGCCAGCTACATTTTTGCATGCTCCAGTCTGCTTGGCGCCCTGATGAACGCTGGCTTTGTATTCACAGCGTCCTCCCCGCCATTTGACCTTTTAATGCGCTTTCTGACGGGCATTTGCCTCGCCGGAATATATCCGTTGGGAATGAAGCTGGTTATTGGCTGGACGCCCAAACACACCGGCACTGCACTGGCCTGGCTGGTTGGCATGCTCACCCTTGGTACCGCTATGCCCCATTTGTTGCGAGGCATAACACCGGGGCTGCCCTGGCAATGGCCGTTGCTTGGCTCTTCTGCACTGGCTCTTGTCGGAGGGGCGCTGATTCTGATTTTAGGGGATGGCCCTCACCTGCCCATGACGGCAGCAAAAACCCGGTTGCGAAGCGGCCTGGCCGGGCTTGGATCGCCAAGGTTTCGGGCTGTGGCCGGTGGCTACTTCGGCCATTGCTGGGAACTTTATGCTTTCTGGACGCTGACACCGCTACTGATCACCAGAGAAGTTCTTCGAATGCAGGCAGCACCGGAATTGATCCCTCTGCTTTCGTTCACCGTAATCGCAGTGGGGTTTTTCGGTTGCGTGGGAGGCGGCCGGCTCAGCCAAAGGCTTGGGAGCCAATGGGTCGCAAACCGGACCTTAGCCATATCGGGAATAATCTGCCTGGCTTACCCTTTTCTTACCTGGGCACCACCCGAAGCTTTGCTGATTCTGCTGATGCTGTGGGGTGTCACCGTTATTGCCGACTCACCCCAGTTTTCCGCACTGGCGGCTTCTGCCGCACCCAGAGAATACGTTGGTGCGTCACTGGCGGTAATGAACGCCATAGGTTTCGCTCTGACCATACCAGCAATCTGGATCACCAGTAATCTTTGGGAATCCCAGGGCGCCTGGGTAACACTCTGGCTTCTGTCTGGCCCTGCCCTGGGGCTCTGGTCAATGCGCCGGCTCAATAACCAGGAATGCCAGAGCCGGCAGCAATACTGACCGTGTCAGATCAGCTCAACAGCAACCGCGGTTGCCTCACCGCCACCGATACACAGGGACGCGACACCGCGCTTCAATCCTTTCTGTTTCAGCGCGTTCAGGAGCGTGACCATAATCCGGGAACCGGACGAGCCAATCGGGTGCCCGAGCGCACAGGCGCCACCGTAAACGTTCACCTTCTCCGCATCCAATCCCAGCTCGTTGATCGCCAGCAAGGAAACAACCGCAAAGGCTTCGTTGATCTCGAAGAGATCCACATCGTCCTTGCTCCAACCTGCTTTTTTCAAGACCTTCTCGATCGCACCGATGGGCGCCAGAGTGAATTCGGCCGGCAACTGGGCGTGCGTCGCATGAGCCACAATACGAGCCTGCGGAGTTAGTCCGCGAGCTTTGGCTTCAGCCGCAGAAGCAAGCACCAGAGCCGACGCGCCGTCACTGATAGAACTGGAGTTAGCGGCGGTAACCGTACCATCTTTTTTAAAGGCCGGTTTCAGTTTGGGGATTTTGTCGGGGCGAGCATTACCGGGCTGCTCGTCGGTATCCACGAGGGTTTCGCCACCACGTCCGGGAACGCTGACGGCCGCGATTTCAGGTTTGCACCAGCCGTTCTCGATCGCCGCCAGCGCTTTGTTCAGCGAGCCGATGGCAAACTCGTCCATGGCTTCACGGGTGATGTTGTAGTCATCGGCCGAGCGCTGCGCAAAGCCGCCCATCAGGCCACCTTCGTAGGCATCTTCCAGACCATCAAGAAACATGCTGTCCATCACCTGCCCGTGGCCCATGCGCATGCCGCTGCGGGCTTTGGGTAACAGGTAAGGCGCCTGGCTCATGTTCTCCATGCCACCGGCAATCATGATGTTGTTGGTACCTGCCTTGATCTGGTCATGAGCCATGATCACCGCCTGCATCCCGGAACCGCACATCTTGTTTACGGTGGTGCAGCCAGAGCTGTCAGGAATGCCTGAGGCACGGGATGCCTGGCGAGCCGGCGCCTGACCCAGCCCGGCAGGCAGCACGCAACCCATAACCACTTCCTGAATGTCTGCAGGTTTCAAGCCACTGCGCTCAATGGCTGCCTTGATAGCTACGGCGCCCAAGTCGGGAGACCGCACGGAACTCAAAGATCCCATCATGCCGCCCATGGGCGTGCGAGCAGAACCCGCAATCACAACGCTGTTATCGCTCATACTCAAACCTCACTGATTTCAGACTCGTCCCAACACGGAGCGGGCGATGATTTCTTTCATGACTTCCGAGGTGCCACCATAAATGCGCTGAACACGGGCATCCATAAACGCACGGGAAATCGGATATTCGGTGGTGTAGCCATAACCGCCAAACAACTGCAGGCAGCCGTCTGCCACGCGGCACTGCATTTCGGTTGCGCTGTACTTGGCCATGGACGCGGTCGGCGCATCCAGTTCGCCAACTTCGTACTGGCTTATGCACTGGGCCACGAACGCTTTATTAACCTGGTAATCGGTTTCCATGCGAGCGATTTCAAAACGGGTATTCTGGAGCTGCGCCAGCTTCTGCCCGAACAGTACCCGCTCGTGGGTGTAGGCTATCGTCAAATCCAGTGCGCCTCTGGCCGCAGCGACGCCCAGCGCGCCGATAACCAGCCGCTCTCTCGGCAATTCCTGCATCAGGTAAACAAAACCCTTGCCTTCCTCACCCACAAGCGCCGATGCCGGTACGCGCATGTCAGAAAAGAACATCTCGGAAGTATCACCGCTGTGCTGGCCTATTTTTTCAAGATTTCGCCCGCGGCTGTAACCCTCCAGGCTGGTATCCACCAGAAACAGGCTGATGCCCTTCGCACCTGCAGAAGGATCAGTTTTCGCGGCCACGATCACCATATCGGCATGCTGGCCATTGGTGATGAAAGTTTTGGATCCGTTCAGGATATAGTCATCGCCGTCCCGCACAGCGCTGGTGCGCATCGCCTGCAGATCACTGCCGGCACCCGGCTCGGTCATGGCGATAGCGCCAACCACGTCACCAGACACCATTTTCGGCAACCACTGCTGCTTCTGGGCCTCGTTACCCAAGTGGCTAATGTAGGGAGCCACAATGTCCGAATGCACCATGACGTTGGTCGAAAGCGCACCAAACCCCATGCGGGCCAGCTCTTCGCCGACAACCACAGAGTATTGGAACGGCGCGCCACACCCGCCACAGTCTTCAGGAATGTCGACGCACAACATGCCGGCATCGCCGAGAGTGTTCCAGAGTTCACGGGGTACAACGCCGGATTTCTCCCACGCCTCGTAATGCGGAGCTACTTCTGTTTCCAGAGCCTTGATGACGGACGACCGGAACAGTGCGAGTTCTTCTTGATCCACAGTGCTAGTCATTGTGCTCTCCATGACACTCTCCCTCAGATGCTTGAATTCATTTAGGCGCCATACGCAAGGCACAGTCCAGCCGGATCGTTTCTCCGTTCAGGATCGGGTTGCGCACCATCTGGTCTACCATCATGCCAAACTCCTCGGGCTTACCCAGGCGCTTGGGGAATGGCAGCGTGGCCGCCAGGCTGTCCTGCACCTCTTGCGGCATGCCAGACATCATCGGAGTCATAAACAGACCCGGCGCGATGGTATTCACGCGGATACCTTCGCGAGCAAGCTCCCGGGCCGACTGAATAGTCAGAGCAACAACACCACCCTTGGAGGCGCTGTACGCCGCCTGTCCGATCTGCCCTTCGTAAGCGGCTACGGAAGCGGTATTGATAATCACGCCGCGTTCACCTTCTGCGTTGGGGTCGCGCTGCGCCATATCGGCGGCCGCAAGCCTCAGAATATTGAAGGTACCGATCAGGTTGATCTGTATAACCTTGCTGAAGCTCTCCAGCGGCATTACGCCTTCGCGGCCCAGAATTTTCGCTGCCGGGCCAATACCCGCGCAGTTAACCGCAATGCCACACAGCCCATGGGCTTCACGGGCCGTCGCCAGCGCAGCTTCTGCACTGTCAGCCGAGCTCACATCGCAGTGTACGAAAATCCCGCCAATATCCGCAGCAACCTTCTCACCCTGCTCTTTTTGTAGATCCAGGATGGCAACTTTACAGCCTGCAGCAGCCAGTGCCCGGGCTGCGCCCTCGCCGAGCCCGGAGGCACCACCTGTCACAATGGCCGGTATGTTTTTGAATTCCATCACTTTCTCCCTTCGCATCAGGTGTTTTCGGCTGAATTGGAAACAAGCCAATCTTTACGTTAACGTAAACTTTATCCAATTCAGCCTCAAAAAGAAATAAAACCGCGGACTCAGGCGATGCTCTCAACAATCAGCGCAATACCCTGACCGCCACCAATACACATGGTAATCAGGCCATAGCGACCGCCGGTGCGCTCAAGCTCTGCAAGGGTTTTGATGATGAGAATGGAACCCGTAGCCCCCACCGGATGCCCCAGAGCAACAGCGCCGCCATTCGGGTTCACCTTGTCTGCTGGCAGACCCAGCTCCTTGCTGACCGCAAGCGCCTGAGCCGCAAACGCCTCGTTGGACTCAATAACATCCAGATCTGCAACACTGAGACCGGTCTTCTCAAGCACGCTACGCACAGCCGGAATTGGGCCCAGGCCCATTACGCTGGGGTCTACCCCCGCAAAGGCATAGCCCACGATGCGAGCACGAGCTTTAAGCCCGCGCTTTTCGGCTTCTGCTGCGCTGGTCAGCACCATGGCGGCCGCACCGTCGTTAATACCCGACGCGTTGCCCGGCGTTACTATGCCTTCTTTGGTAAAAGCCGGCTTCAGGCCCGCAAGGCTCTCTGCGGTGGTGCCAGCACGCACATGCTCGTCCTGTTCAAAGGTGACTTCCTTGCGGCCCTGCTTCACAGTCACCGGCACAATCTGCTCTTTAAAGTAGCCGCTCTCAATGGCGTGGCTGGCTCGGCGGTGACTTTCTGCCGAGAAGGTATCCAGATCGTCACGGCTGAGGCCGTACTTTTCTGCGATCCTCTCTGCCGTCATGCCCATGTGGCCACTGCCAAACGGATCGGAGAGAGTCCCCAGTGTCATATCAACCGCTTTGCCGTCACCCATCCGCAGGCCCTTGCGGACATTAGGCAGAACATAGGCGCCCTGGCTCATACTTTCGGCACCACCGGCCAATGCAATCTGGCTGTCGCCCATAACGATCATCTGGGCGGCACTGATAACCGACTGAACGCCGGAACCACAGAGACGATTCACATTGAGCGCGGCGGAACCTTTTTGCAGGCCAGAGTTCAGGCCGATATGACGCGCAACGTAGGCATCTGCCGGACCCGTCGGAATAATGTGACCGAAAATGGAATGATCTATATCTTCTGCAGGCACTCCCGAGCGCTTGATAGCCTCTTTCGCCGCAACGGTTCCCAGCTCGGCAGGGCTCAGAGAGCTCAGGCTGCCACCAAAGCCGCCGATGGCCGTGCGAGCGCCGTCGAGAATTACTACGTCGGTCAGTTTCATCGTTTGTTTCCTCAAGTTTCAGGTCAATAAAAGTCTGGAGAACGAATAATCTATTTGCCCAGCATGGAGCGGGCAATCACTTCTTTCATGATTTCAGATGTCCCGGCGTAGATAGTCTGTACCCGGGCGTCCACAAAAAAGCGGGATACGGGGTACTCAACGGTGTAACCGTAACCACCGAACAACTGCAGACAATCGTTGGCAATATCACACTGCATTTCCGTGAGCATCAGCTTCAGAATGGCTGCATCGGTTGGCCCCATCTCGCCTTGTAGATATTTAGCGATGCATTGTTTCAGATAGGCTTTCGCCATCTCCAGCCGCGCGCGGGCTTCTGCTAGCTTGAACCGGGTATTCTGGAAATCGGCCACTCTCTGGCCAAAGGCTTTACGTTGTTGCACGTAATCCAGAGTAATCGCCAGTACGCCTTCGGTCGCCCCTACCGCTTGGGCGCCAACGCCCAAACGCTCACGGGGCAACTCCTGCATCAGGTAGGTAAACCCGCGGCCTTCTTCACCCAGCAGAGCATCGTGGGGAACCACGAGATCCGAAAAGAAGAGTTCTGCGGTGTCGCTGGCGTGCTGACCGATTTTGCGGATGCCTTTGCCCCGGGAAAACCCGGGCAGGCTGGTATCCACCAGAAACAAGGATACGCCTTTGGCACCGGCTCCTGGATCGGTTTTAGCACACACGATCACCAGCTCCGCCTGCAAACCGTTGGTGATAAATACCTTGGCGCCGTTGATCACATAGCCCTTTTCTGTGCGCTGTGCCGTAGTGCGCATGGCCGCCAGATCACTGCCAGCACCCGGCTCGGTCATGGCGATGGCACTGAGCACGTCGCCGCTGATCATCTCAGGCAGGTAACGCTGTTTCTGGGCTTCAGAGCCAAGGTGCAAAATATAGGGCATCACGATATTGGCGTGGATATTATAGCCGGAGGCCAGTCCACCAAAGCCCATGCGGGCCATTTCTTCAATAGCCAGCTGCGAAATTTCAAAGCTCGCTGCTGCCCCGCCGTACTCCTCCGGCATATCAATACCGAGCATTCCGGCCTGACCCAGATTACGCCACACGTTGCGCGGGATGGCGGCTTCCTCCTCCCATTGCTCATAAAAAGGCGCGACTTCCTTATCAAGCACCCGGTTGATCATAGCGTGAAACAGTTCAGTATCTTCTTGATGTGCGGACATACATAACCCCGTGATAGCCTCTTACTACTCTTTCAATAATCCCTTGGTATCTCTGATTAATCAGGCAGCCGACCATTTAAAGGGTTATTCTGTTCCCCGAGAATGGCCGTATAAGCCGAAATAATTGACACATTACGCACCAGAATCGTCATAGCCATGCACGACTTCCAGTCCAGACCCCATATTGCAAACCACTATCTTCAGGCGTCTATTAGCGGTGCCGAACGGCAGGGATTTCAGAGCGAAGCACTGTTGGCCAGCGCTGGCGTGCCGGCGACCTGGCTTGGCAAGCCCGAACGGCTGATCACCGAAGAACAGTTTACACAGCTGATCAAAACGGTATGGCGGGCTACGCGCGACGAATTCCTGGGACTATCCACCCGCCGCTGCAAAAACGGCACCTTCGCACTGATGACAGATTATTGTCTCGGCTCTGCAACCCTCGGCGCCGTACTGAGAAAAAGCGCGCGCTTTTTCAGCATTGCCTGCGACAACATCAACATCGGACTGAGTAAAAGTGACCGCCACAAGCTTGTGTTCTTCCGCCTGAGCCTTGAAGACGCCAGTCGGGATACTGATCACATGTTGCAAGAGTTCCTGCTGCTTATGTGGCAAAGGTTCGCATGCTGGCTGGTGGACCAGCAGATTCCGTTTGCGACCACGCAGTTCAATTATCCGTCGCCACCTCACGTTGCAGAATATCAGGCCATGTTCCCCGCTGAGCTGCAATTTGACGCAGCTATTTGCGGTTTTCATCTGCACGAAAAATATCTGCAACTGCCCATTACCCGAAGCGAAGCTGAGCTTGCCGTTTTCCTACGGGAGTCACCCGCCTATATCCTGCATCGCCCGGACCACGACGACAGCCTGCGCAACCGGGTTCGCGCACTGATCGCGCAACAAAGCCTCAAAGACCAACCAAGCCTTGATGAAATTGCGCAACAGCTACACATGACACCCAGAAGCATCGGGCGTAAGCTTCAGGAAGAAGGTACCTCCTTACGCAAGATCAAGACGTCTTTGCGACGGGAGTACGCAATAAAACTCATGAGCACCGAAAACCTGAGCGTCGCCGACGTTAGCGAGCGTGTTGGCTTTTCAGAAACCGCCTCGTTTTGCAGGGCCTTCAAGCGCTGGACCGGAAAATCTCCGTCTCAGTGGCGTGGATCAACAGCCGGTTAACACTTCACGCTGTGTGATTGGGTCAATTTTTTCGCCCTGCCCGATCATTCCCGCAGGGTCTGCTCCTCTGCGTTAAAGCCCGCACGCCCACTTCAGATTGGCGAGCTTCAAATTGCCAATGCACATTCACTTTGCAGAACAGCGACACACCCGGCATCTTAGTGCCTCCTGTTACAATCCCGCGCAACCTGATATGCAGACCGGCCCGTTTTCTCATAAGCCCAGTGTCGCAGACATTACCTCCAAAAATACTTTACGTTTACGTAAACTTTATCTAACCTTACCTAAAAAAGGACATCGCCATGATCGTAAAGAAAACGTTCAGTATCAGCGAGCTCTCAAATGAGTTTGACGTGACAACCCGTAGCATCCGCTTCTACGAAGATCAGGGCCTGCTGAGGCCGGCGCGTCGCGGGCAAACGCGAATCTTCAGCACCAAAGACAAAGTGCGCCTGAAGCTGATCCTCCGGGGCAAGCGCATGGGATTTTCTCTCGCTGAAACAAAAGAGCTTTTCGATCTGTGGGATGAAACCGCTACCGGCAATGAAAAACAGCTGTTGAAAATGCTGACCATACTGAGCAACAAGCGAGCTCACATGGAGCAGCAGAAAAGCGACATAGCCATGGCAGAAATGGAAATCGAGACAGCAGAATTACGCTGTCGGGAAGCGCTCGCTGAGCTGCAGAAAAAGAAAAAACAACTGGCCCCGGCCAATGACGAACATAGAAATGCTGCCGAGCAAAACTGACATCAACTGACGCCAAACCCGGCAAGCCGTTTTCAAACACGTATCTGGCAGAACAAAAGGCAACCAAACATGAAATCACAGTACTCAGAACTCAACTTCGGCCTTGGTGAAACTCTCGATATGTTGCGCGAGCAGATCAACGGCTTTGCAGCTACCGAGATAGCCCCCCGTGCTGAAGAAATCGACCGCAGCAACGAGTTCCCCATGGATCTGTGGAAAAAGTTCGGCGACATGGGCCTTCTGGGCATTACCGTGGATGAAGCCTACGGTGGCTCGGGCATGGGTTACCTGGCACACGTGATTGCAATGGAAGAAATCAGTCGCGCATCCGCCTCAGTTGGTTTGTCTTACGGCGCTCACTCCAACCTGTGCGTAAACCAGATTCATCGGAACGGCACCGAAGAGCAAAAGCAGAAATACCTGCCCAAGCTCGTCAGCGGAGAGCACATTGGCGCGCTGGCAATGTCTGAGCCCAATGCCGGCTCCGACGTGATCTCCATGAAACTCAGTGCCAAAGACGCCGGTGACCACTACGTGCTGAACGGCAACAAAATGTGGATCACCAACGGCCCTGACGCCCACGTTTACGTTATCTACGCCAAAACCGACGTAAAAGCCGGCTCTAAAGGCCTCACCGCTTTCATCGTAGAACGCGATGCCGAGGGCTTCAGCAGGCACCAAAAGCTCGACAAACTCGGCATGCGCGGTTCGAACACCTGCGAGCTCGTATTCCAGGACTGCAAAGTACCCAAGGAAAACGTCCTTGGCGAACTCGGTGGCGGCGCCCGCGTACTCATGAGCGGCCTTGACTATGAGCGCCTCGTTCTCTCCGGAGGCCCTCTGGGCATCATGCAAGCAGCTATGGACGTTGTGGTTCCTTACATCCGCGAACGCAAACAGTTCGGCCAGGCCATCGGCGAATTTGAACTGGTTCAGGGCAAAGTAGCGGACATGTACACCTTCATGAACACCGCCAAGTCTTACGTTTACATGGTGGCGCAATCCGCCGACCGCGGCGAAACCACCCGCAAGGATTCTGCTGGCGCGATCCTCTACTCCGCCGAAATGGCCACAAAACTGGCCCTGGACGCCATCCAACTTCTGGGCGGCAACGGTTACATCAACGAATACCCCACTGGCCGCTTGCTGCGCGATGCCAAGCTTTATGAAATCGGCGCAGGTACATCCGAAATCCGACGCATGCTGATCGGTCGGGAACTGTTCCTGAACAAGTAATGGGTACTCGGCACTAATAAGTCGGGTAAACGTACCAAGTACAACGAGGGGGTGACGTTCTGGCTTCCCGGGAATGTCGTAGGCCATGGACGGCCGGAGACAAGCGCACAGGGATGTGCTCGTAGCGGTTCCCGGAAAGCCAGATCGTCGCGCCCGATGCACGGACCAGAAGCCCCATGACGATACTCCAAAGCAAAATAAACCCCCGGTCTGAAGAGTTTCAGGCCAAACAGGCCTCCATGGCAGAAGTCGTTGCAGATCTGCAGGACAAAGTATCCACCATCCAGCAAGGTGGCGGCCCCTCCTACCAGGAACGCCACATCGCCCGTGGCAAACTCCTGCCCAGAGAGCGCATCAACCGCCTGCTGGACGACGGCTCACCCTTTCTCGAAATCGGCCAGTTCGCCGCCTATAACGTCTACGATGAAGCCGTACCGGCAGCGGGCATTATCGCCGGCGTAGGTCGCGTTTCCGGCACCGAATGCATGATCATCGCCAACGACGCCACCGTAAAAGGCGGCAGCTACTACCCACTGACCGTCAAAAAACACCTGCGGGCCCAGGAAATCGCCTTGGAAAACCGCCTGCCTTGCATCTACCTCGTAGATTCCGGCGGCGCTAACCTGCCCTTGCAGGACGAAGTCTTCCCGGATCGTGACCACTTCGGTCGCATCTTCTACAACCAGGCCCGCATGTCTGCCGACGATATCCCCCAGATCGCCGTCGTAATGGGCCTGTGCACCGCCGGTGGCGCCTACGTGCCCGCCATGGCCGACGAATCCATTATTGTGCGCAACCAGGGCACCATCTTTCTGGCCGGCCCGCCGCTGGTAAAAGCTGCCACTGGCGAAGTCGTTACCGCAGAAGACCTGGGTGGCGCCGACGTACACTGCAAAATCTCCGGTGTTGCCGATCATTACGCTGAAAATGACGCCCATGCACTGGAAATTGCACGGCGCTGCGTTTCCAACCTCAACCGCCGCAAACCGGTTGACGTAGAGATTCGCAAACCCAAACCGCCCCTCTACGATCCCAATGAAGTCTACGGCATCGTCGGCACCGATCTGCGCAAACAGTTTGACGTGCGCGACGTCATCGCCCGCACGGTAGACGGTTCCGAGTTTGACGAATTCAAACGCTACTATGGCCAGACTCTGGTAACCGGCTTTGCCCACATACACGGTTACCCCGTGGGCATCATTGCCAACAACGGCATCCTGTTCAGCGAATCTGCCCAGAAAGGCGCGCACTTCATCGAACTGTGCTGCCAGCGCAATATCCCACTGCTGTTCCTGCAGAACATCACAGGTTTCATGGTAGGCCAGAAATACGAAGCCGAAGGCATTGCCAAACACGGTGCTAAAATGGTGATGGCTGTGGCCTGCGCGAACGTACCCAAAATCACCGTCCTGATCGGCGGCAGCTACGGCGCTGGCAACTACGGCATGTGTGGCCGCGCCTACAGCCCCGACTTCCTGTGGATGTGGCCGAATGCCCGCATCTCCGTTATGGGCGGCGAACAGGCTGCCGGTGTACTGGCTCAGGTCCGTCGTGAAGGCATGGAGCGCAAAGGCCAGGAATGGAGCGCAGAAGAAGAAGCAGCTTTCAAAAAGCCTATTACCGATACCTACGAGCATCAGGGCCACCCTTACTACGCCAGTGCCCGACTGTGGGATGACGGTGTCATCGACCCGGCACAGACCCGGGAAGTGGTTGCCCTCAGCCTCTCTGCCACCCTCAACCGGCCGGCGAAGCCCACGCGCTTCGGCGTGTTCCGGATGTAACCGGGGAGAACGACCATGACAGATACCAATGTTCAGTCAGAACAGGAATCGGCCGTTCTGCTCAACCGCCGCGCCCAGGGTGTGACGGAAATCGTGTTGAACCGGCCCGACAAACGCAACGCCTTTGATGACGTAATCATCCAGCAACTGATCAGCGCAATAACAGAAGTAGACGCCGACAGTGAAACCAGGGTGGTGATCCTGCGCTCCGAAGGCAAACATTTCTCCGCCGGGGCAGACCTCGCCTGGATGCGCCGCATGGCAGACAACAGCCAGCAGGAAAATCTTGAGGATTCCCGCCAGCTTGCACGCCTGATGGACTGCCTGAATCATCTCAGCAAGCCAGTCATCGGCCTTGTTCAGGGCGCAGCCTACGGCGGCGCCGTCGGTCTGGCAGCCTGTTGCGACATCGTCATTGCGACAGAAACATCCAGCTTCTGCCTGAGTGAGGTCAAGCTGGGCCTTATTCCCGCAGTGATAAGCCCTTATGTGGTGCGCGCCATTGGTGAACGCCAGGCTCGCCGTTTCTTTGTTTCAGCCGAGGTCTTTAACGCCAGGGACGCCGAAGCATTCGGCCTTGTGCATATCGTCTGCGACGATATCGACGCTATGAACACCCGTTGTGACGAGATGCTGCAGCAGCTTGCCCAGAATGGCCCGGAAGCCATGAAAGCTGCCAAGAGTCTGGTGTTTGCCGTCAGCCACAAGCCCATCGACGGCATTGTGATTGACGACACCGCGCACCGCATCGCTGATATCCGCGTAGGCAAAGAAGGTCAGGAGGGGCTAAGTGCCTTCCTGAACAAACGTCGCGCCAACTGGATTCCGGAGAGCAACTAACATGTTCAGCAAAATACTCATTGCCAACCGGGGCGAAATCGCCTGCCGGATTATCCAGACCGCACACCGTATGGGTATTCGTTGTGTCGCCGTTTATTCCGATGCAGACGCCAACGCCCACCACGTCGCCATGGCAGACGAAGCCTTCCACATAGGCCCGGCTCCCAGCTCGGAGAGCTATCTGCGTGGCGAAAAAATCATTGAGATTGCCAAGCAGAGCGGCGCACAGGCCATCCACCCCGGCTACGGCTTTCTTTCCGAGAACACCGGGTTTGCTGAAGCCTGCGAAGCAAACAACCTGGTGTTCATCGGGCCACCCTCTTCTGCCATTGCTGCCATGGGTTCCAAATCGGCCGCCAAAGCCATTATGGAAAAAGCCGGCGTACCGCTGGTGCCCGGGTATCACGGCGATGATCAGGCCCCGGAAACTCTGCGTGCCGAAGCTGAAAAATGTGGCTTCCCACTGTTGCTTAAAGCGGTTGCTGGAGGCGGCGGCAAAGGCATGCGCGTGGTTGGAAACATCGGCGAGTTTGATGATGCACTCGCCGCGGCCAAGCGCGAAGCAAAGAACGCCTTCGGCAATCCGGACATGCTGATAGAGCGCTACCTGACCCAGCCACGCCACGTTGAAATCCAGGTATTCTGTGATCAGAGCGGCAAAGGTGTCTATCTGGCCGAGCGTGATTGCTCGGTTCAGCGTCGTCACCAGAAAGTTCTGGAAGAAGCCCCGGCTCCTGGCCTGAGCGAAGAAACCCGTCAGGCCATGGGTGATGCTGCCGTTAAAGCGGCCCAAGCCATCAACTATGTAGGCGCTGGCACCGTGGAGTTTCTCTACGATGTCGACGGTTCGTTCTTCTTTATGGAAATGAACACCCGCCTGCAGGTCGAGCATCCGGTTACCGAAATGGTGACCGGCCAGGATCTGGTGGAATGGCAGTTGAAAGTGGCCTGGGGTGACCCCCTGCCGCTGGAGCAATCCCAGGTAAAAATCCGTGGCCATGCCCTGGAAGCCCGCATTTACGCCGAAGACCCGGATCAGGACTTCCTGCCCGCCACCGGCAATCTGCGGTACCTGAGCACGCCCGATGAAAGTGCCCATGTTCGCGTAGATACCGGCGTGATCGAAGGCGATGAAATCAGCATTCACTACGACCCGATGATTGCCAAACTGATCGTATGGGATGAAACCCGTGATCAAGCCATCAACCGCATGGTTCAGGCACTTGAGCATTACCGGATCGCGGGTGTAAAAACCAACATCCGTTTCCTTCACGCGCTTGCCGATTCACATCCGTTCAGGGAAGCCGACCTGACAACCGGCTTTATCGACAGCCATCGGGAATTGCTGTTCCCGAAATCAAAGCTGGACACACACAAAGCACTGGTGCTGGCAGCAGGCTTTGTGCTGGAGGAGCGTAAATCCGCTGAATCCATCAGCACGGACCCCTGGTCGCCATTCGGTCGCCGCAATAGCTGGCGTCTGAACTCGGAATACGCCCAGCCCCTGCAGTTGCAGGTAGGTGACGAGATACACGAGCTGAAAATTCTCGAGAAGGATGATCGCTACGAGGTATTCGTGGATGGCAGCGTATACAGCATGACTGCGAAGCTTGATGACGACTATCTTCAGGCGGTGATCAATGGCCACAGGATCAGCATCCACGGCAACCTGCACAATGACCAGCTCGTGCTCTTCTACGAAGGTGATACCTTCCAGTGCATCCTGTACCGGGAAAACTACGTTTCTGACGACATGGCTGCAGAAGGCGGCCTGACCGCACCCATGAACGGCGCTATTGTGGCCGTTCAGACCAAGGTGGGCGACACGGTTGCCGCTGGCCAGACACTGGTCATCATGGAAGCCATGAAGATGGAGCACGCCATCAAGGCACCTGCAGACGGTGTTGTCACCGAAATTTTCTTCACCGAAGGCGAACAGGTGGCGGAAGGAGCGGAACTCATTGCCATCGAAGTCGTGAAAGAAAACACTGAGGAGGTAGGTTAATGGCCTTTCCCGAACAGGCACGGCTGGTTGAAATGAGCCCCCGGGACGGACTGCAAAACGAGTCGGGCCCGGTGATCGCCACAGACATCAAAACCGGGCTGATTGACCGGCTTGCGGATTGCGGCCTGACACACATTGAGTCCGCAAGCTTTGTTTCACCCAAGTGGGTGCCGCAAATGGGTGATGCAGCTGAAGTTATGGCCGGTATCAACCGCAAAGCCGGCGTACGTTATTCGGTTCTGACCCCCAACCTCAGGGGCTTCGAGAATGCCCTGGCAGCGGGTGCAGATGAAGTGGCCGTATTTGGTGCGGCTTCAGAATCGTTCAGCCAGAAGAACATCAACTGCTCCATCGCAGAAAGCCTGGAGCGTTTCCTGCCCGTGATGGAAGCAGCGAAAAAGCACAAGATTCCGGTGCGGGGTTATGTGTCCACCGTACTGGGTTGTCCCTACGAGGGCGATATTGCACCTGAACAAGTAGCAAAGGTCGCCAAAGACCTGGCCGACATGGGCTGCTATGAAATCTCTCTGGGCGATACCATTGGCGTAGGTACACCACTGAAAGCCAAGCGTATGCTGGAAGCCGTAACAAAACACGTACCCGTAGAGCGCCTGGCTGCTCACTTCCACGACACCTATGGCCAGGCTCTGGCCAATCTCTACGCGGTACTTGAAGAAGGCGTAGCGGTTATCGACGCCTCAGCGGCCGGCCTTGGCGGCTGCCCCTATGCCAAAGGCGCCTCCGGTAACGTCGCCACAGAAGACGTGCTTTATCTGCTCAACGGCCTGGGTATCAGCACCGGTGTGGATTTGAACAAACTGGTGGCTACCGGCGAATGGATCAGCAACCAGCTCAAACGACACAACGGCTCGAAAGTGGGCCAGGCTCTTAAATCCTAAGGATCTGACATGACCAATAACAAAGATGTTGTCGCTCTGGATCTTCCCATTCCTGACATGAAAGACCTCCCCGAGGATGTCCGGAAGTACTTTGAAATCTGTCTTGAAAAGCTGGGGATGGTTCCCAACGTGCTTACCGCGTTCAGCCAGAACCTCAAGCAGCTGGACGGCTTCACCCGTTTCTATAACGAACTCATGATGGGTGAAAGCGAGCTCAGCAAGCTGGAACGGGAAATGGTTGCGGTGGTAGTCTCCTCAGAAAACAAGTGTTTCTATTGCCTGGTGGCGCACGGCGCGGCAGTCCGCGTTTTGAGCGGCGATCCGACACTCGGCGAGCACCTGGTGATGAATTATCGGTCTGCCAAACTGGATAAGCGCCAGCGCGCCATGCTGGATTTCGCATCCCTCCTAACCCGTTCCCCGGCAACGGTTGCCGAAGACGAGGTGCAGGCGCTTCGGGATGCAGGGTTCAGCGACAGTGGAATCTGGGATCTGAGCAACATAATCGGCTTTTACAACATGTCGAACCGCGTGGCGATTGCCAGCGACATGCGGCCAAATCCTGAATACCACAGCCAGAGCCGCTAACAAGCTCAACAATTCTCAGACCTCGACCACAAAAACAAATGGAGGCAGACAATGAACCAGACTCTTCCAAGCTCCTATCCAAGTTACACCAGCGGTACCTCCGAAACACCACTGCTGGGCATGACCATCGGCGAAATGCTCGACCGCACCGCCGACAAGTATCCCGATACCGAGGCTCTGGTGTGCCTGCACCAGGACATACGCTGGACCTATAAAGAATTCCTTGCCAAGGTCAACGAGGCGGCACGGGCCTTCCTGGCCATTGGCGTCAAGCGCGGTGACCGAGTGGGCATCTGGGCACCCAATCGCTATGAGTGGACAGTGACCCAGTTTGCCACCGCCAAGGTAGGTGCCATTCTGGTCAATATAAATCCGGCCTATGGCATGCACGAACTGGAATACGCCCTGAACCTGGCAGGCATTAGCGTACTGGTTACCGCCGACAGTTTTAAAGCCTCTGATTACCGTAAAACGCTCTATGAGCTGGCACCCGAGTTGAAGGCCAGCACTCCGGGCAAACTCAAGGCCCAGAAGGTTTCTGACCTGCGCGCAGTGATCAACCTGGATGCCGAAAAACACCCAGGCATGTGGAGCTGGAATGAGTTTACCGGCTTTGGAGGCAACGTAAGCCAGGACGAAGTAAACAAAATTCAGAGCCAGCTTCAGTTTGACGACCCTATCAACATTCAGTTTACCTCGGGCACCACTGGCAGCCCCAAAGGCGCCACCCTCACCCACCACAACCTTCTGAACAACGGATTCTTTGTGGGTGAAAGCCAGGTTCTGACCGAGAAAGACCGGCTGGTTATTCCGGTACCTCTTTACCACTGCTTCGGCATGGTAATGGGCAACCTTGGTTGCATCACCCACGGCTCTACCATGATCTATCCGGGTGAAGGCTTTGAGCCCAAAGCCGTGCTGCAGGCGGTCCATCAGGAAAAGGCTACGGCACTTTACGGCGTGCCCACCATGTTCATCGCGGAACTGGCCGAGCCGGAGTTCGAATCCTACGACCTCTCAACCCTGCGCACCGGCATCATGGCAGGCTCAATCTGCCCGGCGGAGGTGATGAAAAAGGTCAATGGCAAGATGAACATGAAAGAGGTTCAGATCGCCTACGGCATGACCGAAACCAGCCCGGTTTCTACCCAGACCAGCTCTCTCGATCCGTTCGAGAAGCAGGTCACCACTGTAGGCCGCACCCAGCCGCACCTGGAAACCAAAATCGTCGACCCTGCGACCGGCAACGTGCTGCCCCGTGGCGAGATTGGTGAGTTGTGCACCCGCGGTTACAGCGTGATGCTGAAGTACTGGAACAACGAAGAAAAAACCCGCGAAGCGATCGACGACGCCGGCTGGATGCACACCGAAGACCTGGCGACGATGGACGAAGAAGGCTACATCCAGATTGTCGGCCGCATCAAGGATATGGTGATTCGTGGCGGCGAAAACATCTACCCGAAAGAAGTCGAGGAATTCCTTTATACCCACCCTTCGATTGAAGAAGTGCAGGTTACCGGTGTTCCCGATGACAAGTACGGTGAGGAACTGATCGCCTGGGTCAAACTGCGCCCCGACGCAGACCCGGTGGACGCTGACGGCCTGATGGCCTTCTGCAAAGGCAAGATTGCCCACTTCAAGATTCCCCGGAACTACAAATTCGTGGATGAGTTCCCGATGACGGTTACCGGCAAGATCCAGAAGTTCAAGATGCGGGAAATTTCAATTGAAGAGATGGGACTGAAAGCAAATTAGGCACAGGGGAACAATAAAGCACGCAGCTCAACCCGACACATTATGGGGCGTCGGGTTGAGCCAAGCCACATCTGCATCTTCGAGACTGTTTGACTGCGATTAGCCGGAACTGTGCCTGTTTTTCAGGGCCGGCGTTGATTAGGCTTTGGAGGGTTCCAAAAACTATCAACAAAAACAAGAGGTAGTCGTCATGCACTATCAACGCAGTTTTCTAGCGCTCGCCTGCAGCGTCTTTATTTTGCAGGGTTGCCTGGACTCCGATTCCGATTCGCAGTCCAGCAATCCCGGACAACAAGACCCGAGCCCGGATTTAACCGGTTTTGATATAGCCTCCGCCAGCTATTGCGACCATACGGTGCAAGGGCACTGCATGTATCCCTTTCCCAACAATTTCTTCACGCAGAACGATGAATTGACGTCGACCGGGCTGCGAGTCAACTTTCAGCTTGCTGGAATGCCCGAGGCTGCGCCGATCGATCTTCCCGCGTCGCCAGCGGATAATCGGTACGTTCCAGTAAAAACCACGGAGCCCACACCGATAAACCCTGAGCAGTGGAATCGCAACGACGGCTTTTCGCCCGGTTCGATGTTACTGGCGCACCTGCCCGGCATTGATCTGGCAGCCACCGGAGCGGCTCCGCTGACTGATCTGGAGCAGTCACTCGAAGAAGACGCACCCATTCTGGTGTTCAATGCGCAGACCCTGGAGCGTCAGTTGATCTGGGCAGAGCTGGACGCGAACAACACGGACCTCGCACAACAGGCACTGATTATTCGCCCTGCGAAAAACTTTATCGAAGGTGAACGCTATATTGCGGTTATCCGCAACGCCAGGAATACCGATGGCGAATTGCTGAAACCTAACGAGCTGTTCCGTGCCTATCGCGATGGCATTGCTACTGGTGAGGAGGCGTTTGAGACTCGCCGTGACACAATGGATGACCTATTCGAGACTATTGAGGATGCCGGAATCTCCCGTGAGGAGGTGACCCTGGCCTGGGACTTCACCATAGCCAGCCAACAGTCGCTTACCGAGCGGTTGTTGAGTATTCGTGATGATGCATTCAGTCGGTTAGGTGGTCAGGCTCCGGTGTTCACCGTTACCGATGTTCTGGAAGATCCGGCCAGTGGTCTGAGCCGGAACATTGTCGGCACCTTCGAAGTGCCCAATTACCTTAACCAGCCAGGTGGCGGGGTGGGTGCGACCTTCAATTATTCCAACGATGGCCCGGACGCCCTACCCGAAGTACTCAATGGCAACGACGTAATGCAGGCCAGGTTCCGTTGCCAGATACCCTCTATGGCGGTGGCTGATTTTTCAGACCCGAACAGCCCGGTTGAGCCGGCGCGGGCAGCGCTCTATGGGCATGGACTGTTCGGGCAGAGCGCCTATGAGCTCAAAGGTGGCGAGTTTGGCAGCGGGCACGTACGTGCCCTTCAAAGCGAGCACAATATTGCCTTCTGTGCCACAGACTGGATCGGCATGGCTCAGGAAGACATAGTCGCTGGGAACATCCATCGAATTCTGGCTGACCTGAGTGACCTGCCCAAACAACTGGATCGCAGTCAGCAGGGTCTATTGAACTTCATGTATCTGGCCGAACTGATGCGCCACCCTGACGGCTTCGCCAGCAATTCCAACTTCCGCCACGGGCCAGGCGATACTCTGGTCTATGATCCAACCGAGGTGTTCTATGACGGCAACAGCCAAGGCGGGATTCTTGGCGGCGCACTGGTTGCCACTGCACCCAATATCCACCGCGGTGTGCTTGGCGTACCGGGGAGTAACTACAGCCTGCTACTGAGGCGTTACGGCCCATTTGATCAGCGTTTTGGTTCGGTGCTCTATGAAGCCTACCAGGACGGCCTGGACCAGTCCCTGAACTTCGCTCTCATGCAAATGCTGTGGGACAGGGCTGAGAACAATGGCTATCTCAGCCATCTGGCGGGAAATCACCTACCCAACACTCCGACTGAGAAAAAGATTCTGCTGCACGTGGCGTTAGGCGACTATCAAGTGACCCAGTGGAGTGCGGAAATCTTGGCGCGTACCGTTGGTGCTGCAGTGCATGAACCTACCGCCCGCTTGGGGGAAAGCCCGGACAGCAACCCACTCTTCAACATCCAACGGATCGAGCAGTACCCTCACACGGGCCACGCTCTGATGATATGGGATTCAGGTGATGTGCTCGAAATCAGCCCAGGCAAATTCAAGGGTAACCCCTTGCCGCCGACTAACAACACCGGCCCCGACACCGACTACGGCAATGACCCGCACGAGTCACCGCGCAACACTGTGGCGGCTCGGGAACAAAAATCTGCCTTCATGCGGAGCGACGGCGCAGTCATTGATGTGTGCGGGGTGACTCCGTGCTACAGCGATGATTACACTAACAAATCCCGTTTACCTTAATCAATAAGCCCCCACCGGTGGCGGCAATACAATTCCTATGATGCCGTCGCCGGTCCGGGTGCTACCTCCTTGCGCTTCAGGTAGCGCATGATGGGTGCGCCATAGGCGCAAAGAAACTCCGTTACGCTCTCTTCCTGGCGCCACGTCGATCCTCCCCGCTCCATACAAAAGCCCGAACCAACCTCACGACAGTGATGCTGAATCAATGCGGCTTGCATTAGTTTGGGGTCAGCTTCCAAAAATCCATTTGACAAACCGATCACTGTCGTGATGTTATCATCAGCAACAATGTTATCGATGTTAACTTATGCCAAATAACACACCTTCGTTAAAATTCGCGTACCACCATGGCGACTTGCCAAAGCAAACACACCACCTGGCTCTGGAGACTCTGCGCGAACACGGAGATGCCGCCATAAGCCTGCGCGCCCTCGCCAAGCAGCTCGGCGTCAGTGCGCCGGCGCTATACCGGCATTTTTCAGATCGCGACACCTTGCTGGCTGAGCTGGCCATCGGTGGGTTTGAGGCTCTGACTGACCGCCTGCGCGCCGTAGACCAACAGATGCCGCGCAAAGCCCTGATCGAGATAGGGCTGGTGTACGTAGATTTCGCACAGGAAGAACCCAATCTTTACCGCCTGATGTTCGGCGGCCGCGTTCTACCCATGAGCGTACATCCGCGACTTGATGCAGCCCGCAAAGGAGCGTTTAAGGTACTGGAAAACACCGTGGCCAATGCCCGCGAGCTTGGCTACCTGAAACCCTCTCCCGTTTCGTTGATAACAGCCGCTGCCTGGTCACTCGTGCACGGGCTGTCACAGCTCACAATCGATGGCCATTTGCCGGGTGGAAACGCCGAACCCATGTTGACCGAGAGCGTACTCAGCTTGCTGCTGGAAGGCTCCCAGTCTGACGCGCAACAACAATCACAACAGGACTTGACCCCATGAGCAGCCCCAAACCCAGTACTATCCGTGTAGGCAAACGCTACCGTGAAAACCGCCTGAACGGCCCCTACGATGCCATTATCATCGGCTCCGGCATTGGCGGCCTGACTGCCGCGGCCTGCATGAGCAAACTGGGCAAAAAGGTTCTCGTGCTTGAGCAGCACTATACCGCCGGTGGTTTCACCCACAGCTACGACCGTAACGGCTACGAGTGGGATGTGGGCGTGCACTATATCGGCGACATGGGCGCAGACCACACCCTCGGCAAACGGCTGTTCGACCACATCACTGACGGTCAGTTGAAATGGGCGCCACTGGATGCGCATTACGACCGCATTTTCCTCGGTGATGAACACGTGGACCTGGTTGCAGGCCCCGATGAATTCCGTGCTGAACTGGTCAGTAAGTTCCCGGAAGAGGAAAAGGCCATCGACACCTACCTGGGTTATCTGCGCAAGGTATCCAAGGCCATGCCGGCCCTTGTTCTGGGTAAAGTCCTGCCAGATATGGCGGCCGGGCCGCTGAGCATGCTAACCAAACGCCGGGCTCCGGAGTTTCTCAACAAGCCTACTCGCGAGGTGCTGGAAGGCCTTACCAGCAACCAGGAACTGATCGCCGTACTAACCGGCCAATGGGGCGACAACGGCCTGCCACCGGCAGAATCCAGCTTCATCATCCACTCGCTGATTGCACGCCATTACCTGCACGGTGGCTACTACCCTGTCGGCGGTGCTTCTGAGATGGCGAAGACCATCATCCCGGTGGTTCAGCAAAGCGGTGGTGAAGTTTTCACCTACGCTGACGTAACCGGCATTCTGATCGAGAAAGGCAAAGCCGTGGGCGTTCGCATGTCCGACGGCGCCGAGATACGTTCGCCACTGGTCATCAGCAACGCCGGCGTGTTTAACACCTTCAACAAACTGTTGCCAAAAGACGCCCCCAACTGGGACTACTACCAGGACAAGCTAACCACCGTTCAGCGCTCCATGGCGAGCAACTGCCTGTACATCGGCTTGCAGGATACCGCCGAAAATCTTGGCCTGCCGAAAACCAACTACTGGATTTACCCCGGCCCGAATTACGAAAAACAAATGCAGGACTTCCTGGCCGATCCGGAGGCCAATGACATACCGATGACCTATATTTCCTTCCCTTCTGCCAAAGACCCCAGCTTTTCCGAACGCTACCCTGGTCGTGCAACCATCGAGATCGTGGCACCCGGCCCGTTTGAATGGTACGAAGAGTGGTCCGACAAAACCTGGGGCAAGCGTGGTGACGAATACGAAGCCAGGAAAGAAGAGTACGCCCAGCGCCTGCTTACGAAACTGTATGAGAAATTCCCGCATCTGGAAGGCAAAGTGGATTACTACGAGCTATCCACGCCCCTCTCCACTGACTACTTCTGCCGCTACAGCAAGGGGGAAATCTACGGTCTGAATCACACCCCTGACCGCTTCGAACTGGACTGGCTTAAACCGAAAACCCGAATCCCCGGCTTGTACCTTACTGGCCAGGACATCATGACCTGTGGCGTAGTGGGCGCCATGCTCGGCGGCCTGCTGACAACCGTTGCGGTCAGTGGCTTCAAGGGCCTCCCGCTTGCGAAAAAGATGTTTGTAGGCTAATAAAGTTCAGTAATCCCGGTGCCACTCATACTGTGGTGCCGCCGAAAACTGAAACGCCTTCTGTGCATTTGGGACTGTATGAAAACCATCGGACTAATCGGCGGAATGAGCTGGGAATCGACCCAGACCTATTACCGCCTGATCAACCAGAAAGTGCGGGAGCAACTCGGCGGGCTGCACTCGGCCAGGATCATTCTCTGCAGTGTAGATTTCGCCGAGATCGAGACTCTCCAGCATAAGGGGGGCTGGGACGAAACTGCGAAAATACTGATATCGGCGGCGCAATCCGTGAAGGCCGGTGGCGCCGACTTTCTCCTGATTTGCACTAACACCATGCATATAGTCGCCCCACAGATTGAGCAGGCATGCGCTACCCCCCTGCTTCACATCGCCGATGCCTCTGCCAATGCACTCATAAAAGACGGGATAACATCCGTAGGGTTACTTGGAACCCGGTTCACCATGGAGCAAACTTTCTATCGTGAGCGCCTGGAGGAACAGGGAATTAACGTGATTATTCCGGATGACAGCGAAAGAAACGCGGTACACAGAATAATCTACGAAGAACTGTGCCAGGGCATCATCAACCCTGACTCGAAAGTCGCCTATCTTGAGATTGTAGATTCACTGGCCACACGTGGCGCTCAAGCCGTTATTCTGGGATGCACCGAGATCGGCTTGCTGATCCAGTCGTCCGATACGCGGGTTGCGCTATACGATACAACAGAAATCCATGCAGCTCAGGCGGTGGAGTTTGCCTTGATATAGACGAGACGCAAATGCTCGCGAGGTTGCGACCGGATCTGCTAGCCGGCAGGATCATTTCTGAGCTGCGGCCGACGAGCCTAACCCCCAGTCTTGCTGGCCTTTTCGGCGGCCGATCTATTATCAACATCTTCTTCCCGATCAACATGACGGAAAGACGAAGCGGAGGAGAAGTTCGTAGCGTTCAGTTTTTCGACGGTTTTACGCAGTTTTCGGCGCTGCCACATTGACGCCAACTGTTTTGTATCCCACGACGCTGGTCTGAGGCCGAAATGACTCTCACCAACCTTCAAATCAAAGCTGCGTTCGGCCCCAACAGGCATATTCTCTGGCCCATAAATACCGATAAGGCGCAGAGTGAGGCGGTGGAACTCAAGCTTACCCTGCGGCACACCTCCAGTCATCTGGATGCCCTCATCTCGGGCAAGACGCTGTACCAGTTCGCAGAAAGTGCCGATATGTATGAACCCACCGGGTTCAATCGGCCCCTGCCTCGTATTCTCTGTTACGTTCAGTGATAACGGTTTCTCTGATGACCGGGTACGCTGCTGGTCGTCCTCGTCGCCCTCATTGTATTCCTGCTCGAAGTCAGTGATGTCCATGGTGATTGCGCCTTCCGAGGTTTCGAGCTCTGCAATAATGTACTCAATAAACACCGACTCTGCGCTCATATTGCTGATAAGACAAAGCGCATTGATGTCTTTATTACGTCCGCGGTTAATAATTAGCCTGGGACTACGTTGCCTCCGAAATCCAAGGTAAAGAAGTTGCGCATAAACTAGCCATATAATCACTGAGCCAAGACTGGCAACGACAGAAAGCACTTGTTGATGTTCAGCTATCCACTCATACACGATTCCAGCCCTCCATTGGATTTTGAACTCGCTACCCTCTACGTCTTGAGAGGTGGTACTCCTTGGTGAGCAAGTTCGGGGAAATCATCGTGCATGGTCAAGGGCGTGCAATTTTCCCGAGCCGCGAGATGCTCTGGCCTTTCACGCTTCGCAGCAAAAGGCTTTCCTATCTTGTTCTCGACACTGTTATAAACGAAGAAGAGATTCGAGCGTGGCCAAGGCGACATGTTCTTGTTGGAGGCGTGCAAGGTATTACATTCGAACAGAAGTAAGGATCCGGCAGGCCCTTTTGGCGCTTCGATACCACCACGTTCCGCCAATCTGGCTAAACTATCACGATCAGGAACACCAACCCGCTGCGCCTTGAGCGAGTCCCGCCAGTTGAGTTCAGGGGTTTCGCCAAGACAGGGCACAAAGTAATGATGCGAGCCCGGAATCAACATCAGTGGTCCGTTGAATTCGTTATTATCCGTGAGCATGAGCGAGGCGCTGACTGCCCGCATCCGGGGCATACCATCTTCAGCATGCCAAGTTTCAAAATCCGAGTGCCAGTCGAAACCACTGCCTTCAAACCCGAACTTGTCGTTAATCCGAGACTGATGGATATAGACCTCGCTACCCAGCAATTGGCGCACCATTCCAAGTATCCGCGGATCCCGGGTTAAACGACTGAAACTGTCGGATAGCTCGTGCATTCCGAAAACTGACCGTAACTCCCCGCTATTCGGATCATGAATAACTTTCTCCGACTTATTAAGCTTTTCATCCTTCGCCATTTCTACGAGCTCATCAAAAAAAGGCAGCATTCGCTCCTGATTGAAAAAGCCTTCAAACCAGAGAAAACCATCCCGTTCATAGCGAGAAAGCGAAACCTCATCAAGAGGCCCGTCCCAACGATGCTGGTTTCGCGAGTGAACTACAGGGTCAGACCGAAGGAATGGATCTTTCGGCTGCTTCAGGCGGGAGGGAAACGGATCAGATTTTTGCACCATGCCTATACCTCACACAAGTTGATATAAATTAAAATCCAAATAACGGCTAAAAGCCCAAAAAAATATCGAGCTATCTACATATAGATAAGGCTAATACTATTGAAAATAGCACTCAAGCCGGCATCGTTTAATTTTAAATAAATTTAATCACACAGACGCAAATTCGTAAGATTAACCTAACAGATAAAATTACATCATATTAATAATAGCGAAATGAAATATATTGAAGGATGGCGTGGGCGGTTTTTCCTTCCGGCAGCTATGAGAAGGTTTCAAAAATTACAATGCTTTCCGATACGCTTTCGCGCTTCCTGCGATGTCAGATATCGACCATTTTTATTTTTCTTATCAATAAGTTGATTATAGTAAACTAACTTACGGTATTTAAAATCACGAGCAAACCAGATCCAGGGCGCTCTCGCTCCAGGAACACTCGCTCGGAAGATGTATGACTCCAAAAACGATACACCTGCGGGTTTTGCGCATATTGAAACCGAACTTAGGAAGCGCATAGCTTTGAATCTGGCACAAGGGCTACCAGTTCTTGTTCCACATCTCGACGATGTTTGCCGAGACGCTTCACCATAGATAACCACTTAACGGCGCCCTTCCATACAACGGAAGAGCGCCGTTACAATTTATCTCAAATATCGTTATAAAGTTTGAACGCTGTTATCCATTGCTGTTTTTGCCAATGTCTGCTGCTCCAAACTGTCGCAATGCGCAACCACCGTCCAGCGGCCCTCATCTTTTGCCATACGCGCCTTCTCGATGACGAGATCATGGTCTGGCCGCAGAGATACCGCACCAGCGAACAAAAGAGCAAGCACCGGGAAAAAGAAGCCAAACGCGATAAACGTCATCAAGGGACTTGAACGAGTCAGAGCCGGGCCGACTGAGACCAACAGCCCTGCAACAGCCAAACCAACCACCAAGCCTATTAACCCAAACCGCACGTGCGCGTTGACCATGGAGCGGGCGATGCCCTGAGCTTCGGGCTCCAGCTTCGAACCCATACCAGGATCATTTGGCTGAATGATCCGGATCTGTGCAAGGGGTATTCCTAAACTTTCCAACGACTCTGCGCTACGTTCTGCAGCCACCTGACTATCGAACTCCGCGCTGATTTTATGGGAGTAGTTTTCTCCCAGAACCGCTCCATCATGCTCAGACATGCTCTTATCTCCCCTTATTAGCATTCACATTAAGCCTGCTGCCTCTTTCTTCTTTTGCGTAGTCAAGAAAGCTCCGCAGGACCTGCAAACCATTTAGGATTCTAATAACCATACCGATTAACCGACAAATTGGCGTGATTCCAAGTCTAGTAGTATTTCAACACTTTTAGCAACGTGATGATCCACATGAAGGATAGCGATACCATAGCGCTGCACGCAAATGTAGGCTGTATACCGGCAATGCGGAAGACTTCCACGCGAGCAAATAAGCTATTCTCGCCTACAAATCTTTGGATTTTTTAAAATTTCGTAAGCTCGTGCGCTTTACTCCGCACTTTTTTATGCCATAAACTTTGAAATATTCCGATTATTCATAGCTTTTGGAATGGATATATCTCAATCTACAGAGCGGAGTATTACGGAAATCAACAGTTCCGTACTTTATAGAAAAATATTAGAAGTAAAAACGTCAGAGTCGGTATTTTGAAGTTGCCGGCATTTCTAAAAGGAGTGCTGAAATGGCTAAAAATCCGCATACTGAAAGCAATTCAGGACCAGCAAACGACACCGGAAAAACCAACGAACATAGCAAGAACGAACAACTGGAAACAGTACGCTCCAATGCGGAAGGACACGATCTGCGTACAAACCAAGGTGTTCGTATCGCCGATAACCACAACTCTCTCAAAGCAGGCGAACGTGGCCCCACCCTCCTTGAAGATTTCATTTTCCGGGAGAAAATGAACCATTTTGATAACGAGCGAATTCCCGAGCGTATCGTTCACGCTCGTGGCGCTGCCGCACACGGTTATTTCCAGCCTTATGAGAACGCAGCACAGTTTTCCAAAGCGGGCTTATTTCAGGATCCTGATAAAAGAACACCAGTCTTTACTCGCATTTCCACCGTGCAAGGCTCGCGGGGCTCGAACGATACCGTTCGGGATGTGCGCGGCTTCGCGGTAAAATTCTATACAGATGAAGGTAATTGGGATCTGGTCGGCAACAATATCCCCGTATTCTTTATTCAAGATGCGAACAAGTTTCCAGATTTTGTTCACGCCGTAAAACCAGAACCTCACAACGAAATCCCCCAAGGACAGTCAGCTCACGATACTCTATGGGATTTCGTTTCCCTGATGCCAGAGGCGACGCATGCAGTTCTCTGGACCATGTCTGACCGAGCCTTTCCTCGGCACTTCCGCTCTATGGAAGGGTTCGGCGTACACACTTTTCGGCTGATCGACAAAGAGGAGAAATCCCGCTTTGTTAAATTCCATTGGAAACCCCTGGCGGGTACATGTTCGCTGATCTGGGACGAAGCACAGAAACTCTGGGGTCGTGATCCGGATTTCAATCGTCGGGGCATGTGGGAAGATATTAGTAATGGTGACTTTATAGAGTGGGAATTGGGCATCCAGGTGATCGAAGAAGAGGATGAACATTCATTCGATTTCGATATTCTGGATCCGACCAAACTCATTCCGGAGGAGCTGGTGCCTGTCACGCCTATCGGAAAAATGGTTCTGAACCGCAACCCGGACAACTATTTTGCCGAAACTGAGCAGGTGGCATTCAGCCCCGGACACATTGTTCCCGGGATCGATTTCTCCAACGATCCGCTGTTGCAGGGGCGCCTTTTCTCCTATCTCGATACCCAGATGTTGCGGCTTGGTGGACCCAACTTCCATGAGATCCCCATCAACCGTCCGGTGTGCCCGTACCATAATAACCAACGTGACAGCGTGCATCGGCAAACCATCAATACCGGCCAAGCCTCCTACGAGCCCAATTCTATTGACGGCGGGTGGCCAAAAGAAACCCCGGCTGGCCCAGAGAACGGCGGTTTTGAAAGCCACCATGAACGAGTTGACGCGAATAAGGTGCGGGCCCGAAGTGACTCGTTCGGCGATCATTATTCCCAGGCTCGGTTGTTCTGGAACAGCCAGACCGAAGTCGAACAGGCCCATATAATCCAGGCCTATGCATTTGAGCTGTCTAAAGTACAACGGCCCCACATCCGCGAAAGAGTTATCACCGAAATCTTACCCAACATTTCAATTGAATTGGCCCAGGCAGTGGGAAACATACATGGTATAGATGCGCCCTCAGCGCCCACAGCTCCCGCGGATGAACTGGGCACGAGTTCGCTGGACAAATCCCCGGCCCTTAGTCTGATGGCGCGGCTGCCAGGTAATATCAAGCATCGAAAGATCGCGATTCTTGCGGCTAACGGTGTCAATTCTGACCAGGTAAACAAGCTACGACAGAAACTGGAGGAAGAAGGCGCTACTGCAATGGTGATTGCGCCATCAATGGCACCTATCAAAGGAGCGGACGGGAGCAACGTCGAAAGCGATGCGATGCTTAATGGTTTGCCTTCGGTAACCATGGATGCAGTTATTGTTCCAGGCGGCAAGGACAGCGTAGCGGAGCTAGCGAACTCTGGCCAGGGTCGTTACTATCTGCAAGAAGCCTACAAGCATTTGAAAGTCATCGTACTTCTCGGCGAAGGCAAAGAATTACTTTACGCAGCTAACGTGCCGGAAGATCAAGGCATATTGCTGGGCGAGAACATCGATGATGTGTTCGATCGCTTCAAAGATGCGCTTGGGCAGCACCGAGTCTGGTCCCGTGATAGCGTGGCAAATGACATGCCCGCGTAGACGGCAACACTACCTCCTTGGCCCTTTTAACGGGGGCCAGGGAGAACTGGCTTTGCTTGCAGCACGGTTCACCGGTGTTATCATTGACCATTCAGCCACTCTTCGTTGGCGAGACTCCTTTCACACCGACAAGACTCGAATTCTCTGGTTTTGACTTACTCTGGATGACGCTGAATGAGCCATCCGTTTCGAGCACGATAGCGTCGATCGTCGCCATATCGGCTACACCTGCCGCTCGGGCTGCAGCACGCACTTCGTTCTCGGTTACTCTTGATCGCCGAAGGGGGGGCATAATAAAGCGACCATTATTCAAAAGTAATTCCGGCTGACCCGTGACCAGCATCCTCACCGATCGAATGCGGAGGCTGACACGTTTCAAACAGAAAAGAACTGCCTAGTAAACCCGGTCGAGAGGTCGAGGACCCGTCGCAACCTCTCGATCTGAATTCACTTAACTGTTTGATGCGCAATTGCAGCCGGAATGTTGACAACCTTTACCTTCCGAACACTCTTTTGAGCAGAAAATTCCTGTCACAGTCTTGAAATGTGTCTCGTCATCTGCAACTTTGCAGCTGCAACCTTCTTGGGCACACTGATAAGTACCATCAGAGCTTACGTCGTTCATATCATCCCCCATGATTTGAAAATGAAAATCACATTCAGGATTTTACAGGTCTGCCCTCAGCGCCCTTCCTGAGAAAGCAAACCCTACTTTACTCCAGTAAGCCGAGTCATATGATACAAGCTTGGGTAGGATTTGCCGGTTGTGCATACGCTGAGCCGGTTACGACTTTGAAATCGGAATGTGGGGAGAGGTAAGAGGAAAGGTGCGGGAAGCGCCTCGCTGGGCGCTTCCCGGCGGAGTGGCTTACTCAGTCGCTTGCTCGACTTCGTCACCCATCTCCTCAACGCCTTGTTTGACGTTATACCAGGCTGAAGAAGTAGCTTGTTTTGTGTTCTCCCAAGCACTCTCACTGACTTCTTTGGTATTTTCCCAAGCCTTTTGCAAACTCTGGCTCGTCTGGTTCCACCAATCCTCGTCGTACTCCGGCAATTTTTTCAACTCGTCCTGAGTCATTTCCATGTGGACTTCATACTCGACGTCATCGAAGCCGCCTTTGTCGGAGGCCCTCACGACGGTAAAAGTGCCGCGTTCCGCAACGACCTCATTGCCGCCTAAACCGAGTATTTCCCCAGTCTCGATAACCAACGAATGTACCGACATATCGTTACTCATCAAAATATCTTCGACTTCACCGATCTCTTCGCCTGTACTGTCAAAAACATCTGCATCCTTCAACTCATCCATGGTATACAGCCCCTCTGCCGCAACCGCTGAAAGACTCATAGCCACCCCACCTGCGAGCAGCGAGGCACCCATTACGCGTGTGATAGATTTTCGCATTGTCGTACTCCTTTATAACGTTACTCTTGCGATCGCCCGAAGCGAAGTTGCATTGCGGGCGCTTTTCCAAGTAAAAGTGATCAATGGCCAAATTCACTGATTAGGCAGTCCATGTCACACCTTCTAACCTAACAAAGGCGACTGCGCGGACCAAGTGACGCTCCAGTAATGATGCAGAAGCGGTTGGCGTCGACGAATCACGTCGCTGGGTTTCGCTTCCACAAAATATTGATTGCCACCTGCTGGCCCTTGCCTCAATAAACTTGACTTAGTCTGGCTAAGCGCAGAGTCAATGCTGGCCAGCCGTCTGGGGATGAGGGGCTATCCAAATTCGGTTTCAGAATGCCATGTTGGTTGCCTGGGCATTCGATCGTAATCGGCGATAATCTACTTAGATTTTCGTAACCTTACTTGATTTTGAACTTGGTCCGGCCGATGTTATAAATCTATTGTTTAGTATCGAACTCAATTCCCCGAACATCAGAGGATGACTCTCCTATGGACGCACCACTGAATGATAAAAAAATCGCCTTTCTGGCGACCGACGGCGTTGAACAAATCGAGCTAACACGTCCCTGGAAGGACTTGCAAGGCGCCGGAGCCACTCTTCACCTCATATCGTTGGAACAAGGGGAAATCAAAGCGTTTCACCACCTCGACAAAGCGCACAATTTTCCCGTAGATAAAGTAGTAAGCGAAGTGAATGCTAATGATTACGACGCACTGGTTTTGCCTGGCGGCGTTGCAAATCCAGACACTTTACGACAGAACGGGGATGCAGTTTCTTTCGTGAAACATTTTTTCAACAGCAACAAACCAGTCGCCGCAATCTGCCACGCCCCTTGGTTACTCGTCGAGGCTGGCGTAATTAAAGACAGAACTCTGACTTCATTTCCCAGCTTGAAAACGGACATTCAAAACGCCGGTGGCAAATGGGTGGATGAAGAGGTGTGCTATCACGACGGGCTGATTACGAGCCGGACCCCGCAGGATCTGGACGCATTCTGCGCACGCATCATTGAGGTGCTTTCCCAGATCTGAGTCAATGCCAAGGGCGGATCAACACGGTTGATTATCTCAGCCGTGAGTTTCGTGACAGGAACTTCGTTGATCGCTTCGAGCAGCTCATCCATGAACATTCTGTTGAGCTAACATTGCTGCAACTGGAACTTACCGAAACTGCAGCAATGTCTGACCTCGACTACGCAATTTTCGCACTTTCACGACTCAGGTTCTTGGGGATCACCATATAGCCGAAAGCATCGAAACAACCGCTACTCTCGAGTATGTGTGTTCCCGAGGCTGCCGACAGGTACAAATCTTCATTTTTTTGTAAGCCCTTATCCGGCGAGGAGTTCGTATCCAGGTATCGGGTACGGGTGGACGAGCAAAGGCGTCCGATTAAGGATTGCGATTTATATATTGATAGTTAAATTTATATCTTGTCTTAATGGTGGAAATAATAATTGGAAAAGACAGGCATAACGAACTACGGCCGATGACATTTGACACGCCACCGGCCGTAGTGAAAGTCAGAGACAATGATTACTTCGAGAGTTTATCCCACTCTTTCTCCGCTTCATCTCTCTTCATACCATACTTTTCTTGAATCTTGCCGACAAAGTTCTCTTTCTTGCCTGCGATCTCATCGACCTCATCATCGGTCAAATTGCCCCAGTTCTCACGCACTTTGCCTTTAAGCTGCTTCCAGTTGCCTTCCATAATATCGTTATTCATAACACTTTCCTCTCGTTTCGAATCAGCGTAACAATTTTGCTGTCGTGAAATTAAAAAAACACTGCTGGGATCGAACTCCACTCAGGCTTATGGCCCGCGACCTTTCATTGCGTTCATTACCAAAGAAACAACAAGCAATACGATGAAAATAAAGAACAAAACTTTGGCAATGCCTGCTGCGGTACCGGCGATACCACCAAAACCAAGCACACCCGCTACAATGGCTATTACCAAACACACTAAGGCCCAATATAACATCAGTAGTTCCTCCCTTTTCGACTGGGTCTCAGGTCAACTCGATCCTTTACTTCAGAATTCGGAGCCCAGGCTTTTGATGGATTGGAGCTGATTTTAATCGGACATAACGCCGAATTCTTTTATCACCGCGTTAAGTCTCCTTAAACCTGACATACAGGCTGAGTGTCAGCAACAATAGAGAGGCAATTTTTTTGTGTCAAGCTTCAAAAAATACATCTAAATTATTGATAATTATTTAATATTCTACTTGGTTATAAATATTTAAGCTCCCAGAAAGGTGCCGGATCACCCCGAATACCACCGACTTCCCCACCCGGTTTTTTTCACCATCTCAGGTTTTCCTTACAAACTTCCGGATTACGCCCAAAACCGCTACTTGCAATCTACTCATACTCGAAATTTTTAAATCAATATTCTGATGTATTGGAATTGCACTGATCAAACAATCCCGCACAATGGAGCACAGAATCATGGATACTGAGAAAATCTGCCACTAGTCTAGGGCAAATAACCATTTTGCGGTTCTTGCCCTGATGCTCGATATTAGAAAAGATGGTCCGATTGGCGGCAGCGAAAAATACCCCGCGGTTGACAACAGCTTCTACACGAATAAGGCGACATCATGAGTAAACCCACGAACGAGCACAAAATGAAATGGTTTGCCCGCCTGGGGTACGGGGCTCGCGGGCTGATCTATGTGATGATCGGTGGGCTGGCAATAATGTCTGCCATCGGTATGGGAGGCAGCACGGTGGATAGTCGTGGTGCTATTCAAAAGTTGATGCAGCAACCGCTCGGCCAGACGATGCTAGTGGTGCTTGTAGTTGGCCTGCTGGGTTATGTGAGTTGGCGATTGATTCAGGCGATTAAAGACACAGACCAGCACGGCACATCTGTCAAAGGCTTGGCGGTGCGCGGAGGGCTTCTTGCCAGTGCCATTACTCACGCATTACTGGCCTTCTATACCACCACGTTGCTGGGAGCTTCCGGCGGCACTTCGAACAGCGGCTCAGGCTCCGCACAAGGTCTTATAGCCTCCACTCCGGGCCAGATTGCGCTGGGACTGGTAGGCTTGGCGGTCATTGGCGCCGGGGTGGCCCACATCGTTAAGGGTTACACAGCGGGTTTCGAAAAACACATGGACATTCCACCGGGTCAAAAGAGCTGGGCCAGCCCTCTGTGCCAGTTTGGATTAATTGCCCGGGGGATCATCTGGTTGATGATTGGCTGGTTCCTGATTCAGTCGGCTCTTAAAGCCCGCTCCGGAGACATTGCTGGCATGGGCGAAGCCTTGAACGCGTTGGCGACCAGCCCTTATGGTAACTGGCTTCTCGGTATCACTGCCTTAGGTTTGTTTGCCTTCGGTATTTACAGTTTTCTGGAAGCCGCATATCGACGAATCAACGCATAAAGGCTTAACGTCCTGGCGCACCGGCACTAACCAATGCCTGCATGGCTACTTGTTTCAGGAGAGATGATGGAAGACGCAAGCTCAAGCCCTTCCCGGGGAGGAGCCCGCATCAAGAAAAGGGTCATTCAGCTGATCTACTCCCGCCATGCTTTCTGGGGGTTAGGCATTGCCTCTTTCCTCGAATCCATTCTCATACCCATCCCCTTGGAAGCGATCCTCATTCCACTGATGCAGGCCCGCCGCAATCAGATATTTCTGCTTGGCACTATAGCTCTGCTCGGCTGCCTGGCAGGCGCCACTGTGGGCTATTTTGTCGGCTATTACGTGTTTGATGCCGTCGGGCAACAGCTCGTCGGGATGATTTCTACACCCGAACAATTCGAGCATGTGCGCATGCGGATGGAGGAGGATGGGTTCTGGTTCATCCTAAGCGTAGGGATTATTCCGATTCCGTTTCAGATTGCCATGCTTGCAGCTGGCGCCACCAGCTATTCCTTTTTTCTATTTATGCTCGCGTCTGCTTTGTCCCGGGCACTGAGATACTATGGTCTGGGGCTGCTTGTTCTCGTTGCAGGCAATCGCGCCCAAGCTATTTTTGAACGTCACAAAATATCGGCTGCCATCGTGATCACCCTCGTGGTGCTTGTAATATGGGGCGTCGCTTCATACTCATAACTTGCGGCCCAACTGGTGGAAGGCCGATGGCACAGAGAACGCCATCGGCCTGAGGTACGGTACAAAGATGAGAATTAATTAGTGCGCTTATGCCACTCTTTCTCGGCTTTCCCATCCCGGGTTTCTGTCACTACCCCATATTCTTCCGAACGAACTTCTGGATCTCACCCACAATACCGCTGCGGAATGCCAGCACCGTGATAACAAACACGCCACCGAGAATCGGATCTACCCAATCCCTGAGCGGGCCTTGGGAGAGGTGATACTCAATGTTGACCACGAAGGTTGCACCCACAACCGGGCCAAGCAGAGTGCCCATGCCTCCGACCAGGGTCATAAGAATGACTTCGCCGGACATGTGCCAATGCGCGTCGTTCAGTGACGCCAGCTGAAATACTACAGACTTCATGGAGCCTGCCACCCCCGCCAGGGCAGCAGAGATGACAAACGCCAGAACCTTGTAACGATCGACGTTATAACCCAGAGACACTGCACGGGGCTCGTTCTGTTTAATAGCTTTCAGGACCTGCCCGTAAGGGCTGCTGACGATCCGCTGCACCAGCACATAACAGGCAATGAACACCGCCAAAACGAAATAGTACATGTTCATGTTGTCTTCGAGGTTAATCAGACCGAACAGCTGACCTCTGGGAATGCCGTGCATGCCGTCCTCACCGCCAGTGAATTCGGACTGAACGAAGAAGAAAAACACCAACTGAGCCAGCGCCAGAGTCACCATCGCAAAGTAGATGCCTTGCCGGCGGATAGACAGCAGCGCAAACCCCAAGCCCAGAATAGTTGCGGCCAGTGTGCCTGCAAGAATACCGAGTTCCGTAGGCAGCCCCGAAAAGTTGCTGAGCAGGTAGCCAGTTGTATAACCTCCCGAAGCGAGGAAAGCGGCATGGCCAAACGAAAGCAGCCCTGTGAAGCCAAATAGAAGGTTGAATGCCACCGCGAACAGCGCGAAGCACAAAATCTTCATCAGGAACACCGGATAGAATACGAACGGTGCCGCGAGCAGAAAGAGCAACAACACACCATTCAGTATTAGCTTCTTGCGATCCTGAGCCGCTTGCTGCTCTACAATAACCTTGTGAATGTCGGCAGTATTTTGTGGCTGGTTCATGTTTATGCCTCCTTACCGAACAAGCCACTGGGCCGGAACATAAGAACCAGAACCATGACCAGGAAGATGACCGCTGAGGATGCTGGCGGATAGAAGGTTTTCGTCAGGCCCTCGATAACGCCCATCAGGATGCCTGTAATGATGGCACCACCAATCGACCCCATCCCACCGATGACGACCACCGCGAACACAACAATCAGCGTACTGGAACCCATAACCGGCGTTACTGAATAAATTGGCGCGGCCAGAACACCGGCAAACGCTGCGAGCGCCACACCAAAGCCGTATGTGAGGCTGATCAACAGCGGCACATTGATGCCGAACCCCTGCATCAGCTCAGAGTCTTCGGTGCCAGCGCGCAGATAAGAGCCCAGCTTGGTTTTTTCAATGACAAACCAGGTGCCAAAGCACACCAACAGCGCCGCCACGATAACCCAGGCGCGGTAGTACGGCATGAACATAAAGCCGAGGTTAACGCCGCCCTTGAACATGTCCGGCATGGTGTAGCGCAGGCCCGATACACCGAACCAGTTGATCAGCACGCCCTGGATGATCAGAGCAACACCGAACGTGAGGAGCAGGCTATAGATATGATCCTGGCCCGCTATACGGCGCAACAGAAAATATTCAATCAGAACACCAAAGGTTCCTACCAGCAAAGGTGCCAGGAAAAGCGCCACCCAGTAGTTGACTCCTAAGGCGTCAAACATCAGAACAGTGACCATAGCGCCAAGCATATACATGGCACCATGGGCGAAATTGATGATCTTCAGCAAGCCGAAGATGACGGCGAGCCCAAGGCTCAGCAGGGCGTAAAAGGCGCCGTTTATGATTCCGATCAGAAGCTGGCCAAAAAGCACAGCTAGAGGAACGCCGAAAATCATGGACATTGGGCTAACTCCAGGGGCAGCACAGAGGTTGGTATTTGGCTTGTTGTCCAGTCAGCTTTCCGGGCGCACCCCGCAATTTTGCAGAATGCGCCACGAAGGCCGCTCGTTTTAGTTATTAACCAGCTTGCACTTGCTCTCGGACAGCGGGCGGTATGCCTCGTCAGCCGGGATAGTCCGCAGAATCTTGTAAAGATCCCATTCATTCTTGGACTCAGCCGGCGTCTTCACTTCTGCCAGATACATGTCGTGCACCATACGGCCGTCAACACGAATCTTGCCGTTTTTCGCAAACATATCGTTGATGGGTGTGTCCATCATCTGCTTGCGAACAGTCTGCGCGTCGTCAGAGCCGGTGGCGGCAACCGCATTAAGGTATTGCGTGGCGCTAGAGTAGATACCCGCGTGAACCATTGTCGGCCGAACGCCAGTTTCTTTCATGAAGCGATCCGACCATTCACGGGTCTCCTCGTTCATATCCCAGTACCAACCAGTAGTCAGCTGGATACCTTGAGCGGTTTGAGCACCCAGTGCATGAACGTCGGTCAGGAACAGCAACAACGCGGCAAGGGTCTGGCCAGACTGGGTTACCCCGAACTCACTGGCGGTGGTGATTGCATTCGTGGTGTCTGCACCTGCGTTTGCCAGGCCAATCACGTCAGCGCCAGAGGCTTGAGCCTGAAGGATAAACGAGGAGAAATCCTGCGTCGGGAATGGATGGCGCACGGCACCAATGATTTCGCCGCCGTTGGCCTCGACCACGTTTTTGACATCACTCTCCAGAGAGTGACCAAAGGCGTAATCAGCCGTCAGCATATACCAGGTTTTCCCACCCTCTTTTACTACTGCGCTGGCAGTACCGTTAGCCAGTGGGTAGGTGTCATACACATAGTGAATGTGGTTCGGTGTGCAATGTTCGTTGGTGATGCTGGAGGCGGCGGAACCAGAGATAATACCGAGCCGGTCATTCTCTTCCAGGATCTTGCTTACTGCGATGGACACAGACGAGGCAACCATGCCCGCAACCATGTCTACGTTTTCGTTTTCTACCCAACGGCGAACGGTGCTGGAGGACGTATCCGGGCTGTTGCGGTCATCAGCACTGACGACCTCGATCTTCTTGCCGTTCACGCTTCCGCCAAAGTCGGCAATAGCCATTTCCAGCGCTTTCTGGCCGTTTGGTCCCGCGAGATCCCGGTAGGTGCCAGACATATCCGCCAGATAACCGATCTTGACGGTATCGTTTGAAATTGCGGCTTGGGCACCACCGGCCATCATGGCTGAGGCAATTGCTGAAGTCAGAAGCTTTTTCATCATTGTCATTGTTATATCTCCGCTACTGTGTTGCGTTGGTTCAGGTTTATTGTTGCTCTTGTTTCTCTTTTACTTATCCGGGATCACACCCCCAAATAGCCATCCAGCACTGATTGCTTGGCACTCAGCTCATCGGCACTGACCTCTTCCACAATCAGCCCATGCTCAACGACGTAATGCCGATCAGCCAGAGGCGCTGCGAAGTGGAAGTTCTGTTCTACCAGTACGATGGTCAGTCCCTTTTTCTTGAGATCGACCAACACATGTCCCAGTTTCTCCACGATAACCGGTGCCAGGCCCTCAGTAATCTCATCCAACAGCAGCATATTGGCTCCGGTGCGCAGAATTCGGGCGAGGGCCAGCATTTGTTGCTCGCCACCAGAGAGCTTGGTGCCCTGACTGAAGCGACGTTCATAGAGATTCGGAAACATGGAGTAGATTTCCTCCAGGCTCATGCCTCCACTTCGCACCACCGGCGGCAGTGTGAGGTTTTCATGGACGCTGAGTGACGCGAAAATACCCCGATGCTCGGGACAATACCCGACACCCAACCTCGCAATGTTATGCGGGGCGCAAGACATGGTCTCCTCGCCGTTTATCATGATAGAGCCAGTGCGGCGGCCCACCATGTTCATGATCGCCTTGAGGGTAGTACTGCGCCCTGCGCCGTTGCGACCGAGCAGCGTGACCAGCTCGCCCCGGTTAACAACCAGATCCATGCCATGCAAAATGTGGGATTCGCCGTAATATGCGTGCAGCCCGGAAATGCGCAGCTGCTCATACTGCTTCGTCGCATTCACGCTCATTTGGCTGCCCCCTCTTCGACTGCTCCGCGTTCACCACTGGAGCCAGTTCCCATATACACCTCGCGGACACGGGGGTCAGCCGAAACTGTTTCATAATCACCTTCCGTAAGGACGGAGCCCTGCGCCAGAACCGTAATCCGGTCACACAGTTTGCTGACGACGCTCAGGTTATGCTCAACCATCAATACCGTCCGGCCGTCGGCGGCCTTGCGCACCAACTCAACCACCCTGTCTACGTCTTCTGCACCCATGCCCTGAGTCGGCTCATCCAGCAAGAGCAACTTTGGCTCCATAGCCAGCGTCGTCGCCAGCTCCAGCGCTCGTTTGCGCCCGTAGGCCAATTCCACGGTTGTCGTATTGGCGTATTCGGTGAGACCCACAGAGTCCAGCAATTCCATGCAGCGCTCATTGAGTCGGTTCAGGGATGCTCCGGGCTTCCAGAAACTGAATGACGAACCTTCAAACCCTTGCAAGGCAACCCGGATGTTTTCCAGGGCAGTCATGTGGGGGAAAACCGCTGAAATCTGAAATGAACGCACAACGCCTTTACGCGCAATGCCGGCGGATTTCATTGAGGTAATATCTTCGCCATTGAACAGAATCTGGCCCCGGGTCGGAATGAGGAACTTGGTGAGCAGGTTAAACACGGTCGTCTTGCCTGCACCGTTAGGGCCGATAAGAGCGTGTATGTGGCCTTTCTGAATCTTCAGATTCACGTCGTCGACCGCAACAAAGCCCTTGAATTCTTTAACAAGGTTTCGGGTCTCCAGTACGAACTGGTCACTCATGAGCCAATCTGCCTTTGTTATTGTTGTACGTTTTACTTGCTTTACAGATTAGATTGACGTTTACGTAGACGTCAATCTAATTCTCATGTTTTTTCGGCGGTATAGAGTAGGTCATCGTTGAATGAGCAACCGGCTCGTCTCCGCCTTCCGAATAGATAAAAACCTCACCCACGCCCATGGTGCGCCCTACTTTAAGCATAGTCGCTCTCGCCCAGATTGGCGTATGGGCCGCAGGTTTCCGGAGAAAGTTAATATTCAGATTGGTGGTCACCGCCAAGGGGACCAGCCCGATTCGACTTAACAGAGCAGCGTATAGAGTGACATCTGCCAGCCCCATCATCACCGGGCCGGACACTGTGCCTCCTGGCCGCAAGTGCCCATCGTCAACATCGAGGCTCATCTCAGCCCAACCATCGCCAAGCTTCCTCAGGCTGCCGTAGGCGGCACCTTGGGGAAACTGCTCCTGAAGAAACCGGTCCAACTCTTCAAACGTAATCTTCATGTGTTGGACTCGTCCTGAGCCCGGTTACGAAGTACGAATCGCTGAATTTTGCCGCTGGGGGTTTTTGGAAGCTCATCCACAAATTCGATTTCACGGGGAAACGCATGAGTGGAAAGGCGTCGACGAACCAGATCCTGCAGCTCGTCCCGCAGGGCCTGATCATCTGCAGGCTGCTGGCCATCCTTGATGACTACGTACGCTTTGATAATCGAGCCACGCTTCTCATCGGGCTTCGCAACCACGCCAGACTCTGCAACGGCGGCATGTTCCAGCAACGTACTTTCCACATCTGCAGGGCCAACCCGATAACCGGCGGTGCTAATGATATCGTCGTCACGCCCGCTGAATGAAAAGCTGCCATCACCGTGGCAAATCGCCATGTCACCGGTCAGGTAATAACCTTTCACGAAAGGATCTTTCTCACCCCAGGTGTAGCCATCAAAGTGGAACAGCGGAGAGGCCTTCACATCGACAGCAATCTGCCCGACTTCACCTTCGCCCACCTCTTCATTCTTCTCGTTCAGAGCGACCACTTTGTGGCCCGGGGATGAGTAGCCCATCGACCCCTGTCGCACAGGATGCTCAAGCGCGTGGAAGTTGCAGCAGGTCATACCGGTTTCAGTCTGGCCATAGTGATCCATAACCGGGCAGTAATGACGGCTCTTGATCCAGTTAACCACCTCCGGATTCAGGGGCTCACCCGCACTGCTGGCTACACGCAGGCCAAGGTTCTCGCCCTCGGGCAGCACGTGGTCATTGGCCTTAAGGAGCCTGTAGGCCGTAGGCGCAGCGGCCAGGTTGGTAATCTTGTACTTGCGGATCATGTCGTAGGTGGATTCCGGGGTAAACGCGCCCGGATTAAAGTGGGTGGCATGCCCCATCAATAGTGGCCCTACAACAGCATAATAGAGGCCGTACGCCCAGCCAGGATCTGCAACGTTCCAGAAGGTATCGTCATCGCGTAAATCAATGGCGTACTTCATGTATACATAGAAAGCCATCAGAGCCCGGGCCGGCACGGCAACGCCTTTTGACTTGCCCACGGTGCCAGAGGTAAACATCTGCAGGAATGGGTCGGTACCCTTGATCATGACCGGCTCGAAATCCGGCTTCTGCTCAGCAAGCGCAGTGCGGAAATCCGGGATACCGGCACCCGCTTTATCTGCATCTATGCAAAGTACTGGCGAACAACCCTTCACCTCGGTGAGCTTGGGGTAGTTTGCCGGGTCTGTCACAACCAACTTTGTGCCTGCACGCTCAAGGCGATATTCGATAGCGCCAGAGCCGAAGGCTGTAAACAGCGGCTGGTAGACTGCGCCAGCACGCAGTGCGCCGGCGATCACAATGAGCAGTTCCGGAGTCCTTGGCAGCAGGCCGGCAACCCTGTCGCCTTTTCCAATGCCCTGGGAGGTCAGATAGTTTGCAAAACGAGCAGACTGTTCTTTCAGCTCAGCAAAGGTAAGTACACCATCACCACCACCGTCTTTTTCGTAATATAGCGCGACTTTCTTTGGGTCGGCCGCCCACTTGTCACAAATTTCATGGCAGACGTTCAGCCCGTTTTCCAGACTCCCATCCAGAATGTCCGCTTCCAGAGCGGCGGGATCAAAGTTGTTATAGACGTCTGAGTATTCCGGAAGGCTCATGATCAACTCCTGCTATTTTTATCTTTAAATGCATGGATGAAGATTTAGCATAGCCTTCACTTTACGTAAAGGTAAACTTTAGGCGTACATACCTCAGGAATGGGGGCAATTACTGAGGATATGGCGAAGCCCATCACAATCCACCAGCGAGTCGTCGCAATTCACCACGATGTCCGAATGCGCTATGACATAGCCCTTCCCGGTTATGTTGTTTTTCACAACCTGATGTTCGCCCGCCTGCTCGGCGGCAGAGAACTCGCCAATAAAGCCGGTTTCCCGCAGAGACACTGTTTCAAGCTTGTCTCCGGGGCGGACAAGCCCTTCGTAATTCATCAGGGCTAGCCTGGCGGAAGTGCCCGTACCGGTTGTGCTGCGACAGATAACCCCCGGATGCACATAGGTCGCAGAGCGGGAGCGGTAATATCCCTCAGCCACCTGGTGCACCGGCCCCATAAAATGCAGAAATGGCAGCGGCCCTACATCACCCAATGTGTAGTGAGAAAAACCCCTTTCTGCCTGAATCGCTTCAACAATGGCGTGAGCAGCGCCCGTAAGTTTGCGCTCCTCACTCAGAGTGAGGTCGAAACCCAGAGATTCGGCATCCACCAGCGCGTAAAACCCGCCGCTGTAGGCTACGCTGTAAGTGACAGTGCCGAGTGATGGCACGTCAATCGTCGCGCGATAGGTATCTATGTAACTTGGCAGGCCTTCGCAGGTGATGGCTTCAACCACGCCGTTTTCAACCAGAGCATCAATGCGAACGAGGCCGGCCGGAGACTCCAGTAAAAAGCTCTGCCTGCCCTCCTTCTTGGGCACTATTCCTGCCTCAAGTACAGCGGTCGCCGTGCAGATGGTGTTGGAGCCGGAGTAAATCGGGTAACCCATCACTTCCATAATGATGTACCCGGCCGCCGCGCGGGGATCAGATGGAGGGACCAGTAAATCGACAGACATCTCGGGGATGCCATAAGGCTCTTCCAGCAACAACTTTCTCAAACCGTCGGCGGCGTCACGAAGGTACTCCATTTGTGCTCGCACACTGTCCCCCGGCAGAGGTGCGATACCGCCAGTCACAATTCGGCTGACATCGCCTCCGGCATGGGTGTCCATAAGCTGAATCGTCAATGCCTGCTTCATGGGTTACGCTCCAGAGACCAGGGCTCGCCATGTTCTTCCCATTGGGAATCCGGAACTATGACTATCTTGCCGAGATAATTGCTGCCACGGTTCATGAAATAACGCTCTGCAGTGTGCAATTCCGAAAGCCTGAAAGCGCCATGAAGCACTGGTTTGAGTTGCCGGCCGCGAATCCACTCCATCAGCTGTTCTGCCTCTTCACGGGTACCGTGGGAAACGCCAAAAATCTGCACCTGATACAGGTAAATTCGTGTCCAAAGGATTTCACTGATGTTCCCACCACTGGCGCCCGCAATGCTCAAGCGCGGGTAGGTCTTGCGGGCATTCATATCGAAAATCATGGCGTCTATGAAGCGGTCGGTCATATCTCCGCCCACCAGATCCATAACTGCATCAAAGGGTTTGCCGCCGGTTTGCGCTTTCACGCGCTCAACGGAGCTGTCCATATCGGAACGATCGAGCACGAACTCGACCCCCAATTCCAAGAGAGCCGCCGCTTTATCTGAGGTACTCAGTGCGTAGGGTATCGCCCCCATAATCCGACAAAGCTGAATCAATGCGGTGCCAACACCGCCGCTGGCACCGGTAACCAGAACTCGCTCGCCAGTGGTCACACCGGCGGACGTTAGCATGTGCATAGCCGTCTGGTACGAGCACATGCCCATTGCGGCAAGCTGTGCGTCAGCCAGATCTTCATTTGGTACACAGTGGAACTGATCCGAGGGAACGGCGACGTACTCGGCGTAACCACCATCTGCACCATGGCCGTAATAATCCGGGGTCAGATTGATGTCCGGGCGATCATCAGCATAGATATTAAAATCCAGCAGGCCTCTCTCACCAATACGGACTGGATCCACGCCGACGCCCACAGCCACAACGCGGCCAGCAATGTCAGCGCCCTGAATCCGGGGGAAAAGCAGCGTGGGTTTACCCCCCATCTGAAACGAGGTGGTTTCGCCTTTTTTGGTGGGGTACAGCCCTTCCCGGGCTTTGCGATCCGTGTTGTTTTTGGCGGTCGCGGTTACCTGGACCAGCACTTCACCCGGCGCAGGAGACGGCGTGGGCACATCTTTATACTCAAGCTTATCGATATCGCCATGGCCGTTGAGAACCATGGCTTTCATGGTGTTTGGGGTCATAAGTGAATAATCTTCCCTGCCTGAGGAGTGTATTAAGTACCCCTTCAGGATAGGAGACATTCACGCAGGTGTCAGGCCGTGACGCGGGTATCCACTATTCCCCGATTCTGCACTAGCGAGCAATGACTTTGTATATTGGGCGTAGCTTGGGAATCTGTTTTAACACAACCTGAATAATGGTCATCAGCGGCACCGCCAACAGGACACCCACAGGCCCCCAGAGCCAACCCCAGAAAAAGATGGAAACAAAAATTATCACCGGGTTAATCGCCATGCGAAAACCGTGTATCCACGGCTCGATGAAGAAACCCACCATGGTGGTGAGAGCAAGATAACCAACCGGTGCAATCGCCATCATCCACAATGTGTCCAGGCTTACGGCAGAAACAACCGTCAGTAACAGAATGGTGAGGATAACCCCAAGATAAGGGATGAAACGCGCAAGGCCAGCCACCAGCCCCCAAACAGCCGGATCAGGCAAGCCGATAGCCCAAGCCATGAGGCCAGTTGCAACCCCAACAGAGGTATTACTGATACCGAGAACCCCGAGATATTGAGCAATCTGATGCTGGGAACCCCGAGTAATTCGCAGCACCGTTCTGCGGTGGCTTCGCGGTAGCTGCCGCACAAAATTCAGCACCAGCCTGTCGCCACTCACCAGCAGGAAATAAGTGAGCGCCATGGCAAGGGCGAGACCCGCAATGCCGTCACGGGCTTTGCTCATGAGTTGGGCACGCCAGGATTCGGTCTGTAAAACCACGGTTGTTGGTTCTGGAGACTTCTTTTTACCACCACCCTCGGAGAGCTCGCTCACGGAGTCCTCCACTTTCTGAGCAGATTCGGTAACCTTGCTTATCTGCCGCTTCAACTCACTTTCGCCCACCAGCAATCGTGAAATACCCTCCGGAGCCTTGCCTGCCCACTCCAGCGCAGGTGTGGCGACGGCCATGGACACTCCCGCTATGGCTGCAAGCACCAGCAACACCAGTATCAGCGAACTGACGACCCGCGGGATACGCAGCCCCGCACACATGCGAGTGACCAAGGGCGACAACAGCAAACTTGTCAGTAACGCCAACACCATCGGCAAGATGATCTGATGAGCAAGATACAAGGTGTACAGAACACCCAGAATAAAGAGCCCGTAGATAGGCGTGGAAAGATCGGCCAGAGTCTTTCCAGGCTTTGGGCCGGGTTGCTCAATCGAGTTTTGTTCGTTTTCCATAGGACATCCGTTGCCTGGCGAAGAGTTTTCAGATTATAGAATGCCGCGTGCGTTGAGGGGGACAGAAAACCTGCCCAAACTCACGTATCGCATTCGTTCTGGGTTTGCAGGCGGCTAATCACCGAAGTGAGCCTGACCTTTGTCATTAACCCAGCGGTAAGTACTGCCTTTGATAAAGGAGCTTACTGGCAATAAAAGGAAAGCTACGAGTCCCTTCATAAATTTTTATCTCTGTTGCAATCCATTCAGGAACCGCTGAATAAATACCACATTCCTTGGGTAATCTGCGTACTGTAAGGGGCAAATTCAGCCCTGCCTAGTTTATTGGCTAGAAATACATCCGGCTATCGCCGTAAACTTGTGCACAAATTCTTAGCGCGACGGTTTTTACTGCCATGACTAAAGACACATCCTTTTCCGAGCTTCTGCTCGACAACCAACTCTGCTTCGCCCTTCACTCCACATCACTGATGATGACCAAAACCTACAAACCATTGCTAAAGGCCCTGAACCTGACTTATCCCCAGTACCTGGCCATGCTGGTTCTCTGGGAGGAGGATGGAATCACCGTCAGCCACATAAGCAAGCGCCTGCTGACTGACCCAGGCTCACTCTCTCCCTTGCTTAAACGGCTTGAGGCCGATGGACTGCTGACACGAATACGCCGGGCAGAGGATGAGCGTGTGGTTGAGCTACACCTCACGGACAAGGGGCGAAGACTTCAAGATCAGGCCCAAACCGTTCCCGGTTGCATCATCAATGCCAGCGGCCAGTCCAAGCCTGACCTGGCCGAGCTGAAACGCCAGCTGTTAAAACTGCGCGAAAATCTGAAAGCACTGATTTAACCAAACCACATAACCCACCGCTAAAGCGCCTCACCTTTATCTTGCGCACTAAATTATTGTGCGTTAAGTTATTAACCATACAGCACACATTTTTGGTGCGCTGACTGATGGCAGCATAAGCTGCCATCGAATAAACGGAACCATGAGGAGTTAAGACTATGGCTGTTAAAGAAATTCTGTACCGTGCCTCAGCCGAAGCAACCGGCGGTCGTGATGGCCGCGCCATTTCCTCTGACGGCGTGCTGGACGTTGAGCTAACCACACCCCAGGCAATGGGCGGAGCTGGCGACAAAGGCACCAACCCCGAGCAACTTTTCGCAGCCGGTTATTCTGCGTGCTTTATCGGCGCAATGAAGTTTGTGGCGGGCCGCGACAAGCTGCCCATGCCGGAGGATGCATCGATTGAAGGTGAAGTTGGTATTGGCCAGATCCCCGGCGGTTTCGGTATAGAAGTGGAGCTGAAAATCTCCTTGCCCGGTATGGACGACACCCAAGCCGACACGTTGATCAAAGAAGCCCACAAGGTGTGCCCTTACTCCAACGCGACCCGTGGCAACATTGACGTCACATTGACTCGCGTATGACGATGTAGTGTGTTGCAAGTAACGTAGACAAGAAGCAGCGGGCGCGCCCTGCTGCTTTTTTTTATGTGAGGTCAAAGAATTCCACCCATATGGTGCGGAAAGTTCTGCAACTGCCATATCAAAAGAACTGGGCCATGCCCGGGCTGACCATTACAATCAAAGATGATGAAGACTGCGAACTGCTCGCCGAAAGCATGGCGCTTGCCCCCAGTTATATGACTGAAACCGAACAATAACTCATCCCGACAGACTCAATAATAGACACTATTGAATCAGGAAAAGGACTTCATGCCCGGAATACACACTAAATACTGCCCATCCTGCGCCACAGAAGATCTTAGGCCGACCAGCAACCCGGCCATATTCAGCTGCCGTAACTGCCATGGTGTGTGGTTTGAAGATGGATCGCTGAACCATGCCATTGCCCAAGAGCATGAGTATATAGACCAATACGAACACGAGCATCACCTGGGCACCGCACTTCACACCAGCGAACGCCTGTGTATACGTTGCCGCGTAACCATGACCAATTATCAGCTACTAATGCACTACACCACCGAAATCGATTGTTGCCCCGACTGCGATGGCGTCTGGCTTGATAAGCATGAAATAGATCAGGTGATGCATTCACCGAAACTACAACAGGCATTAACTGACCTGAACCAGAAAGTATCCTGGGAGTCCTGGCTGTTCCAATTTCTTACGGCCATGCCAGCCGAATACAACGTATCGCCCCAGCGCACACCCTGGATCACCCGCACCCTGGTTGTTCTGTGCAGCCTGGTTTTTGGCGCAGGCCTGCTTTCACCGGAGATCAATGAATGGATCTTCAAGAACCTGGCGCTTAACTCGGATACCCTAAGCCCCGCACACTTTGTGCTGCAACTACTGACATACCAGTTTGTACACGGCGGGCTGGCGCACCTGGCTGGCAACATGTATTTCCTGTGGATTATCGGCGACAACCTTGAAGATGCCCTGGGCCATGCCGCATTCCTGGCGCTGTACCTGTTCGCGGGTATGATGGCGGCATTGGCCGAGCTGCTGTTGTTCGATACCAGCCAGGGCCCGTTGCTACTGGTTGGCGCCAGCGGCGCTATTGCAGCCCTTTTCGGCCTCTATCTGGTGTGGTTCCGCCACGCCAGCCTCACCTTCATGTTTATCGTCTACCAGAAGAAACTCGCCCCCCACTGGTACTTCCTGATATGGAGTTTGATCAATCTGGCTGGCATGTTCTCCGGACAGGGCGGCGTGGCCTGGGCCGCACACTTGGGCGGTTTCGCCCTTGGGCTGCTGCTGGGTTACCTGTTGAAGAGCTACGTGTTTAGAAAGAACCCACTGATTGCGATGCTGAATCAGCCAGAGGCTATGGTGCGACGGTGAAGAGGCTGACTAATTGAAAAAACCAAATTCAAAATGAGGGAAAAGAATGACTTCCAAGCCAAACCATAGTTTCAGCCCTGTCGACCCGAATGGCCGGCCAGCAAGCTGGAAATTCTTTGCTGTTGCGGTAGCAATCGCGTGCCTGTCCGTAGCATCGCACATCGAGATCCCAATGGTGCCGGTGCCTATTACCGCACAAACCTATGTGCTACTCACCATTGCCGGGCTCCTTGGCTGGAAGCTTGGTACTGTTTCAACCGTTCTATGGCTAGCTCTCGGCGCTCTGGGGCTTCCTGTTCTTGCCGGTGGTTCCAGCGGGCTGGATTACTTCTCCGGGCCGACAGCGGGTTACCTCTTTGCCTTTCCATTGGCCGTTGCCATCGTTGGTTTACTCTTTGAGCGTGGCTGGAACGCAAACCATATTGCTCTGGCCTTCCTGGCTATGCTGCTGGGTCACGCCGTTTGCCTTGGTTTCGGTGGGTTATGGCTGGCATTTACCATCGGGCCAGAAAGTGCCTTTATGAAAGGGGTTTTGCCGTTCTTACTTGGGGGCGTTATAAAGTCAGCTCTTGCTGTTGGTACGATCCTCGTTGTTGATCGTTTTCTTGGCAAGGGTCGTGCGCATTAAGAGACCTACGCCTATTTCCCAGGCGGGCGATAGCTTTCAAACATGGAAATATCCGGAAGAGGCTGACAGGTTCCGAAAAACACGACCTTGAGTATATGAGGAACCTGAAAGACTTCCGGCTCTGGATTCAAAGACGAGTCTTTATGACGCAAAAATAGCTACTCAGACAGACTTCAAGGTCAATGATAATTGACCTTTCCAAAAATCGCCTCGACTTCCTTCGGCCACTTGTATTTGAAAGGAGAGAATTTCCACCAAATAACGGTTGGCATAAGAAAAATGAAAACCAGATGGTCAAAAACTTTGGCTTTTAAAGACTTCCCTTGCACCTCATCCAAATATGAATCGTAGTTAGCCACTGCAAGATTATCAGAATCTTCAGGGAGTCTGCCTCGATTAAAGAACCTCAAAACAAAGTTCCACCTCCGATAAAGATCTTCCTCTTTATAACAAGAAAAAAACTTCTTACGCTCCAGTCGCTTTTTAGGGCGCCTACCACATAAATAATGCTTATCCCGAAGATAGATATGGGCGTAATATTGCTTATCCCACATCACGCCTGAACCAAAATATTGCCAATTGTATGAAAAGGCCACCTCTAGCTCTTGCCAGGGGATCTGGTAACAGGTACCCCGACGGACAACGTAGACACACTTACCCTCGCGATCGATTCTGACCGGCAGCGTTAGCGGAAAGAAGATCTCGAATAGATAGCATGCAGCCCATACGGGCACAAGGAAGGCTGCTGTTGCTATTAGCGCTTCTGAATAGAAATTATCCATTAACCACATTAGTAACAGGATAGCCGCCATAAATAGATTTACGACAACCAGCATGCCTCTTCGGAAAAGGGAAAATGCCGTCCGTATATCTATAAATCGTTCGCAGATGTAAGCAACAGCCAATTCCATATCTTCCGACGAATCAGATACACCAGTCACTGGCCTCGCCGGCGGACTCGCAAGCCTTGCTCCCCGCGTGTGGAATACCCTGATTTCAAGCAGGCCTTCCAGATCCGTTTCAGGAAAATCACAACTCAAAGGTAAGTCTTTCATCGACACCCAACTCCTCTACGTCATTACCGTTAAGAATGATGCGGAGCCCATTTTCGCCCGTGATCTTCCGGCCATCCTTCACGTACTCGACCAGTAACTCAAGCTGCTCCCAATTTTCGTGGTTGTAGTGAGTAAACCGGTACATTGCTCCGTTGACAGGAAAACTTGTATTCACTCTCCTTTCAAACAGATCAGTAATATCATTCCATTTATCGTTAAATACCCAGTTCTTATCCGCCTCGAAAAGCCTGATAGAAACCTCACAGGACGCCTCGCTGTACCCTGGGAAATACAAAACGAAGCCAGTCAATTCCGAAAGCACCTTATATTCCCCTTGTCGAGTAATTGCGCCATGTTTGGGCATGTGCTCAGCTATTCGCACAATGGGGGAAAACAGCATGTAATAAAACGCATCCAGTTCCGCTTCGAAATAGCGCCTGACTTGGGCGCCCTCATCTTGAGAAATGACGTTTCGACTTTCCTCCAGCAATTCTCCGCTCGGTGGCCTGGACTGCTCATCCCAGTATCGCAGCGTGGGCGCGTTGCCCCAGAAAGACAGCGACAGGAAATCTTCAATCCGAGATCGGGCAATATAAACCTGCACCATGCCGATCGCGACTGAAATCATGATCAACGCAACGCCCACGGCCATACCCACACCTAATGAGAAAACCCCAACCGCGGCCAAACCGGGTAAAACAAGAAGACTGACACTGAGTCCCAACTGGACACTTCCTAAGGCTACGGAGGCGTGGTGTCCAGTTTCCAAAGATCTGTTAATCGTCCTCAATTCCAGCCACATCGTTAATATCGGCCCAGCGATCGCAACAGTCTTAACCACTCCTTTTGCAATGAATTTCGTTACAAACCCAACCACCCGGAGACCTTTTGATGCGCTAAGGACCACTGGTACCTTTGATCCTGTTACCGCTGAAACACTGGATTTCAGAGCGTGCACATGTTCGGATTTTGCCAATAAAGCGCTACCGTTAATGACACCTTCCGCCACATTGGACAGACTATCCATAAAAGGCAGCCAACGGTCGAGGGCCGAGCGATCCCCCAGCACTATGTCGTTCTGGGCCTCTTTCAAACCCGATAACAGGTTGGCCATATTGATCGCCTGGAAGAAAGTCACCGCTCCAATAAACTTTCCCCGGTTCTCCTTGATACTCTTAACCAGCGGATCAAGGCGTGTGTGAAGCCACCCGAACGGGTTGTCTCTGAGATTCGGATCAAGGTGGAACACGTCCATCAACTCTTCGCGCAGATAACCCCTGATCCTGGCATCCAACATGCCGGCTGCCAGTGGTGTCAACGAGAGTTCAGAAAGGTTGTGACCCGAGGCTGCGTCCAGCGATCTGCGGTTAAGTTCCAGCAGTAATTCCGTGGCGTCATTCAAATTAATTTCACTTTCGTGGAGCTTGATGCCATAACGTTTCGAGACATGCTTGATCCACTTCTTCCACTGTGGACGGGTTTGTTCATTTTTGGCCCACTCCCCCATGGCCGCAGCGGGGGCGGCAAACTCCAGCATTAAAGTGTCGGTAGCGAGATTTACCGGCACATGCGCCGGCATGTCATAAATCCGGTTCACCACCTTCAAGCTGCCATAATCGAATTCGGGGAGATCTTGCAGTTTTCGAGTGATCTTGTTTGCAGCGGATGTTAGGAACAACACACTTTTTAGGAAGGTTACTAAAGTATCGGCCTCATCATCTTCTGCGGCCATCCAGCTCTCTGCGTCTTGCCTGCCCTTTTCCGCGCCAACGTAACCATCAAGGATGTCTGCAAGCTCTCTCTCGACTGCTTCAAACCCAGCTGCACAGTATATATCATTGAACTCCAACTTCTTTGCGAGCTGTGCAGAGTCGATCCATCCTTTCCAGTCATCAAATATGCGGCCACGTGCTTGGTCGTACTCCTCAATTCTCCTATGGTAACCCTCAACAAACGCGTCCTTGTCGGCGGAACGAATACGTCCTCTCAGTTTTTCTGCTATCTCATTTCGCTCGTCTCCCGATTCTTTCTTGCTGGCCTCACGGGCAATGAGCGCATCCACCATCCGGGAGGTGGTATAGGCGTATGCGTTCTCCTCCGCATAGTTCATGATCAGGTTTACATACAGGGCATGCAGTTGCCCCAATTCGGAGGCGATACCAATTTCATCGTCAAGGGCGACGCAGTACGAAAATTCTGTTTCCTTTTTGCACTGCCCCTGCAAATCCGACTCACTGACGCCTTGCGCGAAGTCTGTCAGGCTCCACTCGAAATCCATTGGTTCTGGCCGAAAATCTTCGACTACTCCATTTATGGCTTCGGTTTCACCGATATTTACGCCTTCACGATTTTCCGGGAGGCCGCTCAAGTCGAACGACTGCATGTGCTCTTCACGAACTTGCACATCCGTTCGTACAAGTTCCTGTAAACGCACGGTCCATCGATGCTGAACGAATTTCAGAAGTACTTTCCCTTCCGCAGGGTGGTGTATGGCAGGTAACGCACTTTGCGCATCAACATCTGGGAGCAGTACTGAGTTCACACCGGGCTGTACATCGGTTATCAGGCCTTGCTCATTGACTCGGTATTCATGCAGCGTTCCGAAAACTTCGGAGAACATATAGACCCAACCGGGCGTCAGTTTTCGAATGCAGTAATGCGTGTTTCCGAGTGCAACGGAAGGTGGGCGGAAGTTGGCAGGCAAAGCTACTTCTCCCTGACTGATTGCCCAACGCACCGGATACAACGCGACCGTTTTTAGCTGGAGTGGACACATCTGTGCGGCTGAATCGATGTCATCAGCACCTTGCAAAAAAGCTGAGCTGTTGGCACTACCCATGAAGCAGTCCCTCCGTTGACTTTTTCTCGGCGAATTCTGCAATTCGCGCTATGGCTTTGCCTGGCACTGCAGAATTCACTTTCCACAGATTCTGTACTTCACAGCCTTCGAATGCATGGTGTCCAAGCCAGCCAATTGTATTGATATACAGGGCTATATCGCGGGGACTGTACAACCCTCGCGCTTTTGCTGCGTGGACTAACGCAGAGACTACCCCCCAATCCTGCTCGTCTGCTTCAGTTTCTTGAAGCAAATGGGGAAAGTAGTTTGCAACGTGAAGCTCGAGCTTCCTGAGGGCGGTCTGTTCCGCCGCTCTCTCCATGGCAACCTGATGTTCCTCACGAATGTTGAACATCTCAGCCTGCGGCTCACTATTGGGTTGATCATTACGAATGCAGTCCCACCCACCGGTGCGACGATCCTGAATAGCAATCGCGCTGCACGGGCCCATGATGCGCTTCACATCCTCGCCCACGTGATCTCGTTTCAACAGATGCCGCGCAACTTCAGGATCGTAAAAGCGAAAAATAACCTCGTCGCCCGTTGCCAAGCGAGCCATACGCAATCCGCGCAAATGGTCCATTACCTCGTCAAATTGGCGGATTGCCTGGAATACAATAGCTGCCCCCAAGTGCTTCCAGTCACCGAAACACCTCCGGGCCAGCGGGCTACTCATGTCTGTTTCAATCAACCAGGGTGATATCTCCAGTAGGTCAGACAGCTCGGTTCCTCTGTACAGTGCATCGCAACGAGGAACTTCTTCGTCACGGTATATGACCTGAGCCAAGTCACTCACTTTCGCGCCGTCTATGAGAATGAACGTTTTTCCGGTATCAGAAAGCCCTGCCAGACTGCTCATCAAACAACCTCTCGTGACTTGGGAGAGCATACCTGGCAGATTCCCTTGCCCTGATTCGCTGCGTTCCTGATTGCCCGTATCTGGTCTGGTTTTGACCAGGGGCGTTGGGGTAATTCTGGCAGCTTTTCAGGCGCTGCTTTTACCACCCCCCTCACCTCAACCACCCCAGGCATCTCCGGAATCTGAACTTTCTGCCCACTCCCCTTACCCGCCGAACCACCAGCGTTCATTTTTATAGAAGCCCCACCGATAGCAACGCCGGTGGGATCAATCTTCAAAAAGCTACCACCCGCTTTGAGGGTGATCTCAGCACCCGCCTCAATAACCGCTTTCTGTCCGGCTTTGATGTGCAGTTCTGTGCCGGATTCACTGAGCCAGGCGGTGCCCGCTTTCAGGTGCAAGGAGCCGGTTACGCTGAAGCCGTGGTCTTTGCCGATTTGTTCGCGTTTTTCGCCGTCGATGGTTGTGTGGTCGTTGTTTTTTACATGGCTGAAGCGGTCGTTCTCAACGGTCAGGTGGCTGTCGTTTTTGATGACTTCCGTGCGGTTGTTTTCGGTGAGCAGGTCGAGATCTTTCTGGGCGCGGATGTAGATCTGTTCCTGGTCGGCTTCGTCTTCAAACCGCAGTTCGTTGCTGCCTTCTCCCTTGTGAGTCTGGGTTTTCAGGGTGGTGCGGGTTTTGTGTTCCGGTAACGCGTAGGGCGGTGTGTTGGTGGCGTGGAAGGTGCGGCCGGTGATGATGG
>Ga0209337_1000044_pt1 | contig 110754 bp, 93 predicted proteins | sample LinPmetageLP53_FD_184044 | JGI IMG/M metagenome (GOLD analysis project Ga0209337, IMG submission 184044) | Marine viral communities from the Pacific Ocean - LP-53 (SPAdes) (version 2) | ecosystem: Environmental > Aquatic > Marine > Oceanic | place: Pacific Ocean | collected 2010-02-08
AAGGCCTAAATCAGATAAGCCGGGAAAACGGACAGCGGCGCGTAGTTGTGCAGCTCAACGTTCGAGGCCGCGATGTTGGCTCGTTTGTGAACGAAGCGAAGTCCCAAATCGATCGCGATGTTGCTCTACCATCGGGGGTATTCCTCGAATGGGGCGGACAATTTGAGAACCTTCAGGCCGCTCAAGCTAGAATCAATCTTGTTGTTCCCATTGTCGCGCTATTGATTTTCGGTCTGCTGGTGATGGCGCTGGGTAATTTCCGAATGGCTGTGGCCGTTTTCGTGACGGTCCCTCTCGGAATTGCCGGCGGAATATTCTCGCTAGCTGTAACGGGGTTGCCCTTCTCTATCTCGGTCGCTGTCGGCTTCATTGTTTTGGCCGGCGTGGCGGTGCTCAATGGACTTGTAATGATGACCGCAATCCAGGGGCGTCTTGAATCTGGCGTGGAACTTGTCGAGGCCATCTACTCCGGTGCAGTTGAACGCTACAGGTCCGTTCTAATGACAGCCATCGTGCCGTCCTTGGGTTTCGTTCCGATGGCTATTGCGACTGGCACTGGTGCAGAAGTGCAAAAGCCGTTGGCGATTGTGGTTATCGGCGGTTTGATCACCGCAACGATATTGACGCTTTTCGTGTTGCCCGCCGTGACACGGTTGATGCTTGAGCGCGAATTTCCCGATTTGAGGCCGCATATCAAGCGATTCACGCCCTCTTTGGACAAGTTTCCAATCCTGCAACGTTTCCGTCCAAAGCCAGAATGAGAAGGAGTGCATAATGCCAAAGCCGCAACAAATATCTCTCATGCGGATTTATACCGATGAAGCCGCAATGCATGGGGACGAGACGGTTGTTACCACCATTATTGCTCGGGCCAGGACTTATGGCCTTCGCGGAGGCACCGTCCTGAAAGGGATATTGGGGTTCTCTTCGTCTTCCATAATTCATGAACGTCATGCGTTCGGAATCGGCGATAACCCGCCATTAGTGATCGAATTAATCGATGCCAGGGCTCGACTGGAAGATTTCTACACTCAGCTAGACGATCTGCGAGGGATCGGGCTTGTCAGCCTCGAACAGGTCGATGTTCTCACCCGAGCGGCAGAACAGAAATGACCGATGAGCACCGCAAGCATTCAGAAAATTCGGATCACTCGCACGGAGGGCTAATCGACAGGCTGCTTGGTGGCCGTGCAGAAATGGTATTTGCAGGCCTTTGCGGTGCAACCCTTCTTGCCGGATGGCTGGGACCCAAAATCAATCTTCTGCCGGCGAGTATTGGGTTCTGGTTTTTGGTGGCGGCCTATTATTTCGGCGGCTATTTTACGATATTGGAAGCCTTCGAAAAGATCAGGCGTCGAAAATTTGAAATTGATTTTCTCATGCTTGTTGCCGCCGGCGGGGCGGCGTGGCTCGGGGCATGGGCAGAGGGAGCCTTTCTATTATTCCTGTTCAGCATCGGCCATGCACTTGAAAATTATGCAATGGCCCGCGCGCGCAATGCCATATCCGCACTGTCTGACCTTGCTCCCGAGGAGGCGGTGGTCCGCAGGGATGGAGAGGAACTGCGTTTGCCGGTGGCTGAACTGCTAATCGGTGATATCGTAATCATCCGTTCTAACGAGCGACTTCCAGCGGACGGCTTTGTTGTCAAAGGGGCGAGCAGCGTCAACCAGGCACCCATAACCGGTGAGAGCGTCCCGGTCGACAAGCGTCCGGTCGACAATGCTGCAGCGGCGGCCAAAGCAGCCGGTACAGTCAAATCCAAACATAGAGTTTTCGCCGGATCCATAAACGGAAGCGGTAGCCTCGAAGTGCAAGTCACCCGATTGGCATCGGAAACCACATTGGCCCGGGTTGTCGAAATGGTGAACGATGCGGAGACGCGTCAATCGCCAACGCAGAGCTTCACCAATTAGTTTGAGCGGATTTTTGTGCCGGTTGTCATTCTGCTTGCAATTGCAACTGGGTTTTCCTGGTTGGTGATAGACGAGCCAGTCTCCGATAGCATTTACAGGGCGATGGCAGTCCTCGTTGCTGCCAGCCCCTGTGCGCTGGCTATTGCAACACCCAGCGCTGTTTTAAGCGGGATTGCCCGTGCAGCGCGAGGCGGCGTTCTCATAAAGGGCGGCGCGCCTCTCGAGATGCTGGGTAAGCTTGATTCGATCGCTTTTGACAAAACCGGGACCCTTACGATTGGCGAACCGGAGTTGGTCGAGACGGTGCCTTTCGGAGAAATTGGAGCAGACGAACTTATCGCTATTTCTGCCGCTGTCGAAGTGCATAGTGATCACCCTCTGGCGCAAGCTATTGTGCGGGCTGCAGAAAAACGCCTCGGAACATCGGATCTGATCGCTACAGATTTTCAGAGCATAACGGGCAAAGGCGTTTCTGCCAAAATCAATGGCGAAAAGGTCTTGATAGGAAAAGCGGGGCTGTTTCTCGACCATGATCAGGATTCGCTTCCTGAAGGTCTCGCCCAAAAAGTGACCGAAATGTCTTCACGCGGTCGCACCACCATGATCGTCAGACGTGGCGGCGAGTTTATTGGCGTTCTTGGCCTCATGGACACGCCCCGCGCCGCAGCGTCCGAAGTGATGAACAAGCTCCGCTCGATCGGAATCACGCGGATGATGATGATTTCGGGCGACAATCAGAAAGTCGCGGACGCAATCGCTCTGGAAGTGGGGCTTGACGAAGCCTTCGGGGACTTGATGCCGGATGACAAGGTTGAGAAGATTGCTCAACTGAGCGATCAGGGTGGAGTGGCGATGGTTGGTGATGGCGTGAACGATGCCCCTGCGATGGCCAATGCAACCGTCGGAATAGCCATGGGAGCTGCGGGCTCCGATGTCGCGCTTGAAACGGCAGATATTGCCCTAATGGCAGATGATCTGGCAACATTGCCTTTTGCCGTTGGTCTCAGCAGATCAACAAGTGGCATTATCCGTCAAAATCTCTGGATCAGTCTCGGCGTGGTGGCTGTATTAATACCGGCAACCCTATTCGGCTTAGGGATCGGCCCCGCTGTCGTGATGCATGAAGGCTCGACGCTTGTGGTGGTAGTCAACGCACTTCGGCTTCTTGGTTATAACGATATAAATCAGGCTGGATGAGTAGCGCCCATGTTCAGTCTTAGCGAAAATTCAGCCATCTCCCGCCAGGGGTCAAAATGCGAATAGCTCGAATTTTGGTTCCCCGAGCCATCGCGGCTCAAAGAATTGCGTTTTTGATCGGCGGCGTTTCGATTCTAGCTATGCTCTTTTTTGGCTCTGGTCGGAAGTCGCGGCAGGTCATTTAGCGAAAATAGACAACAGCATTTTGCTCGCGTTTCGCTCTTCGTCAAACCCTCACATATTGTCTGGTCCTGACTGGCTTCCAGATATTCTTCGAGCTATTACAATTTTGGGAGACTCCAAATTGCTGATCGTTCTTGTCATTTTGGTTGCTGCATATCTGGTTGTAAGAAGAACCTACTATTTTGCCTTGGCGCTATTGGCGCCGACTGTCGGTGGAATGGTGATCGTGTCGCTTCTAAAAGACCATTTTAGCAGATCGCGTCCCGAGGTTGTTGAGCACCTTACAACCTAATATTCCATGAGTTTCCCCAGTGGGCATGCGGCCAATTCCGCAATTGTATATCTAACGATGGCCATGCTGTTTACCCAGATCCGACCCGAACGGCATGCAGGGATTTACTTGGTGTCAGCGGCTTTGCTGTTGACTGCAACTATTGGAATTTCGCGAGTGGCCTTAGGTGTACATTGGCCAAGTGATGTTGTTGCGGGGTGGATGTTTGGATTGAGTTGGGGATATTTTTGGGTGCTGCTTACAACAAGCTTTAGGAAAAAATGATATCCTAAAGCAAATTATGTGGTTGGTTGGAAGGAATAAATATTATGCAGTCCGTGCTATGGTACATTGATGATCAAGGGCCAGATCCGTCAGCCCAAGCGGCGCTTGATGTAACCCGTGCAATCGAGGGCCATTTGAGTTGCCTCCATGTTTCATCACTCGGTTCATTTAATATGCTGGATGCTTATGGGGGCGTGGCGGCCAAGCACCGTTTCATTGTTGAGGCTCAAAAGCACGGAGAAAAGATCCGCATGCAGACAAAAGAGCGGTTAGACAAAGAGAATGTAAGATGGGATTTCAATCATATTGAAGGGGATCCAGTTACGGCTATAATACGTGAGAGTTCTTTGCGGGACTTAGCGATTCTGGGTCGGCCGCAAGGAAATTCTGATAAAAACCGACCAACAGCATTTTTTGGAGAGCTACTAAGTCACGTCCGGACGCCAATATTGTTTCAACCTTATGATTTGATTGGAATAAACCTTGCGTATCCGGCTATCATCTGTTGGAATGGGAGTATCGAAGCTGCCAATGCATTACGCTCATCGCTTCCCTTGATCAAAATTGCGAGTGAGGTCCATATCGTATCAATTGATGAAGATAAGCCAACCGAACTTCCGCGAGATGCGGCTTGCAAATATCTCGCTAATCATGGTGTGGATTCGCACTTGCAACTATTGTCATCGCGGAATTCTCATCCTTCGGATATTCTCATATCTACGGCACAAAATCTGCAGGCCGGTGTTATGGTCGCCGGGGCTTTCGGGCGGAGCCGAACCCATGAATATCTGTTCGGCGGTGTTACCCGAAAGTTGCTTCTAAATTGTCCACTCCCGTTATTATTGGTCTCTTAGCTTGATCTGATCGCTCTTGGAAGCAGGGTTTTACCTTGCTGGATGGGTAACAACCAAAGACGATAGTGTTAAAAAACCTTCGATAACCGCTCATTGCTGGTTCACTACTCTAAAATTGACGGCATGGCCCTTTCAATGATGGACCGCGTGTCAATGACAGCGCCGGAAGCACCAAAAAGATAGCTGGGTCGATCAAATCTTAACTTGCAAAAAGCTTCAGCAACGGGATTGTCCGCATTTATGAGCACTGCTGCCTGAGCGGTTATTGCAAGACGTTCGACGATGTTTCGGGCATCATGCTCCACCAGGCTACCAAATTCCAGAGTTTTCAGGTGATCGTCATAGGAAGGATAGCGTTCGCGCGCAGAAAACAGAAAATCCCGCAGACCTTCGAGCGCTTGCGGTTCACGTTCCATTGCGCGCAAGACATCCAGCGCGATGACATTTCCTGAACCTTCCCAGATCGCGTTTAGAGGGGACTGACGGAAAAGGCGCGGCATCGGACCAGTCTCAACATAGCCTGTTCCGCCCAGACATTCCATCGCCTCATACACCATCGCGGGCGCACGCTTGCATACCCAATATTTTGCAATAGGCGTAAGCAGACGGGATAGCGGGTCCGCCATATCAAATGTTGCAGCGACCTGGAAGGCGAGAGCGGTGGCGGCTTCGCTTTCTACAGCGAGATCGGCCAGAACGGACATCATTGCCGGTTGCTCGATTAACTGGCGCTGCATGACGGTGCGATGAGCGGTATGCCACAGCGCTTCGGCAAGTGCGGCCCGCATCGTGGAGGCTGAACCCACGATACAGTCAAAGCGGGTGTGCTGAACCATCTGAATAATGGTTTTGACGCCTTGACCCTCTTCGCCAAGCCGCTGCGCATATGCATTATGATATTCGATCTCGGAAGATGCATTAGAGCGATCACCAAGCTTGTCCTTGAGCCGGATTACGCGAAACCCTGCGTTACGCTGGCCATCAGGCGTCCAGCGCGGAACGATAAAGCAGGTCAGACCATTATCTGTGTAGGCTAGCGTCAGGAATGCGTCGCACATGGGCGCAGAACAGAACCATTTATGACCTGTGAGATAATAAGCACCGTCTGCATATTCAGCACGCGTAGTGTTCGCCCGGACGTCCGAACCGCCTTGTTTTTCGGTCATAGCCATCCCGATTGTGACGCCGTCTTTTTCAGGTGCTGGTCGGACAACGGGATCGTAAAGTGACGATGTGATCCGCCCGATCCACTCATTTCCGACATCTGGGTCACGTTTCAAGGCGGCGACGGCGGCGTAGGTCATGGTCATGGGACACCCGGTGCCAGCATCAACTTGCCCGAGCAGGAAACTCAACGCTGCGTGAAGAACATGGCCTGCTTCGGTTCCATTCCAACCGGCGGCGGCCACGCCTTCGCCGAGGCCAAGCGTCATCAGTTGATGGTAGGATGGGTGGAATTGCACTTCATCGATCCGTCTTCCTTGACGGTCATGGGTGTCAAGCACGGGCGGGTTTCGGTTGGCCGCTTCTCCCCAGCCAATGACTTCGCTGGAACCAGTGCGTATGCCAAAGCTGGTAAGTCGTTGCTTGTGAACTTCGCCTCCCGCCATTTTGACTGCATCGACCAGCGCCTGATCTGAGCCAAACCGGTCAAATGCTTCTAGCGTGGGCGGTTGGTTTGTAACCTCATGGCTTTCAAGACTGTCTATGGGGCGTAGAGAGGTCATGACGATATCATTTCTTTGCAGGTTTTTTGCTGGTTTCGCGGCGACCTGGGTTTCTTTGCACATCATCTCCTTGGTCAATGCCGAGCGTCCATGCCGGCGGGTCGCTGGCAGGGAAGCTTTCACGCAGCGCTTCATCAACCATATCGCTCTTTTTTTGTAACGTTATTTTCCGTCGACTATTTACCACTTTCAGCTCCTCAGATGAGATCATACCGATGTCAGCCATCATGGCCCAAGCTTTTTTGTACGGCCCATTGGGGTATAACAAGATCGCCAATCCCCAGAGATTCGTTCGTTTTGGCGATTGATACGGCAGGGTCCTGCTCATTGCCCGCAAGTGCGCGTATAGCATCAATAGTCTCCGGGATCACGATGGCTTGGTTATCAACCATATAGCTAAAATATAGATCGGTTCCGTCAACTGTCAGCAGATCACGCCATATCGCCACTTCATAGAGATTGGCGTGGCGACGTCCATTTTCAGCCATCCACTCCTTCACCACATTTATTGCCGATAGTCCCGTGCGGCTGTCGATTAGCAGTATCCGCGATGATTGGGATAGCGCGTCAAGAACAGCCGCTTTTGTGGCCGCTCTCGCCATTTCGACGTACCAGGTGTGAAGATGAGCGAGCGTTTCGGGCACCCGGACTGCGATCGTTGTGACATCGAGATCCGGATCAACAAGTCTGGCATCAGGCCCCTGATGGCTCGGGACTTCGGGCTCGGGAACAAGCGTATTCATGATGCCGCCAAGATGGCTTTCCCATGGGTCGGTTGCGCGGCGCATCAGTGTTCCGCGCGCTTTCTTCAAGAGGCCCGCGTTCTTGAGGGTTCCCAATGTGCGAACGATAGACGTTGTATTGCAGCTAACCACGCGCGTTGCGCTGCGTCCGATCGTACTGGAATAGCTTGATTCTGCTACAAAGGAATGGCCGGTTACATCATGTTTTTCACCGCCTTGAACGATGAAGGGCCGCTTAAGTTTGCGATATAATTCGGCATTCTCAGCGCCTCGGTGCTTGGGCGTACAATCGACAATGATGTCGCTTGATTCCACAAGATCGGTCAATAGCCCGCTAGTGGGTAAGCCTGCCGCCTCCATAGCTGCGCTGGCTTCTGCTGTGGCCGCGAAAAGCGGGATGCCCTGGCTTATAATCTGGGCAATGCGCCAATCTGTCGCGACATCAGCCACGCCCGATAGTATCATGTCAGACTGTAGTCTTATTGCGGTGGCCGTGCGGCTACCGATCACGCCATATCCGACAATTGCGACTTTGATCTTATGATCGTCTGCCATTTCTCTATCTCTTTCCAATCCAGTTAAAAATGTTGCCCATGCCTTGAGCTACAAGAGCAGTTCTGCAATCCCGATCCGGGATGTTTCGTGCGGAACGGCGTCTGTCGAGATGATATCTTTGGCAAGTTGGTTTAGCTGCCAATAGGTGCTGCCGGTAAACAGGGCATGCACAGTCAATATATAGGGTCTAGGGAAACCCCGCGCGATCAGGGCTTCGGCGGTTTCGATCATCGTTCGCCCTGATGAAATAATATCATCGACAAGCACCGGAGCCAGGCCTGCATAATCGCTCAAGTCCGGCACCAATATCTCGACCTCGTGATCACCGAGGCGGTTTTTATTGAGAACGAGGCGCTGTGCGCCTGCTCGTTCTGCAACAGCCTCAACCCATTGCTGGCTTTCGGAATCAGGGCCCACCACGAGAGCATTCTCGACATTGTCCCTGATCCAGTCGGCTAAAAGGGGCGCAGCATGTTTGACCTTGGTTGGTATGGTGAATATTTCTCCCAGATCCGCTATTCGGTGCAGATGAGGGTCAATCGTGATCAAACTGTCGAAGCAATCTGATAGCAGCTTGGCAAAATGCGTGGAGGATATGGATTCCCCCTCCTGAAATCTCTTGTCTTGCCGCATATAGGCCAAATAGGGCGCAATGAGGCGCACGGTTCTTGCGCCCAGTTCACGCGCGGTTTTCGCCGCAAAAATAAGCTGCAGTATCTGATCATCGGGGCGAGCGAGGGTGCAAATAAAATCCACATCTTTCCCCGTCACATCATCGGTCAAACGAATATAAGATTCCCCGTCAGGGAAGTGACGGGTTTCCAATGTACCCAGCGCGGAGGAGGATAGTCTGGCAAGATCGGCCGCCAAGGTTTCATTGCCCGGCAAGGGGATAAAAATGCGCATGGTTACTCCTCTATTTTCAATATATCTGGATTGGCAGCAGCATATTCCAGCGCATAATCCAGGGCGCCCTTGGCTTCGGCATGGACCGTGAATAGTGGCTGACCGTTTGTAACATGGTCGCCCAGGCGGAAATGCATCGCAAGACCAGCAGCCTTTTGGCGCGGGGCTCCGGCCAATTTTGCTAATCGCGATAATTTACGATTGTCGATGGAGGATATCTTGCCGCTGCTCTGCGCCAACAGGGGGCAGGTCAATGGAGCGACCGGGGGCGTGCGCATGCCGCCTTGCGCCTCGCAAATCGCCTGAAATTTGTTCCATGCCCGGCCATCAACCAAGGCGGCCTCAGCCGCAGCAAGCCCGCCACCATCGTCCACGTGATTTGCCAGCTCCAGAGCCTGTGCGGCAATTAATATTGCCCGCTTCCTCAGGTCTTGCGGTGCATCCGGATTGTTTTGCAGGACAGATAAAACGTCATGCGCCTCAAGGGCAGGGCCAATGCCGCGTCCCACAGGTTGAGAGCCGTCTGTAAAAACACATCGTGTCTCCAACCCAAAATTGGCCGCGACAGCGGAAAGATGCTCACCCAATATTTTGGCCTTGTCCAGCGAACGGACTTTGGCAGTCAGACCAACCGGCAAGTCAAGGACGACATGGGTGGCACCGGCAGCAATTTTTTTAGATAAAACAGATGCGATCAACTGTCCTTCTGTATCAATATCAAGAGCCCGCTCGATGCGGATCAAAATATCATCTGCCGGGCTGAGATTGACGGCGCCGCCCCAGGCAATACAGGCGCCTTGCTCTTCCACCACGCGGCGCATTTGATCGATATCCAGATCAACCGGGGCGAGCGTTTCCATCGTATCGGCAGTACCTGCAGGAGATGTAATGGCGCGCGATGACGTTTTTGGCATTGTGAAGCCCAGACTGGCAACTATCGCCACGACAATCGGCGTGGTGCGGTTGCCCGGCAATCCGCCGACACAATGTTTGTCCAGGATCATCGGAGCATCCCAGGACAACTGTTCTCCTGCGCCCACCATTGCCTTGGTCAAATGACATATTTCTTCGATGTCGAGCGGGAGAGCCGAGCAAGTCGCTATGAACGTTGCCAGATGTATATCTGCATAGCGTCCAGCGGCAATATCGCCAATAATGCCCTGAAAGGCCAGTTCGTCCAGGCGCCCTCCATAAATTCTGCGTCTGATATCTGCCAATGATCCTATAGTCGGCGCATGGCTAACTGCAATATCCGTCCCATCTTCAACCCCAAGTTTCACCCAGGCGGCCTCTGATAATCCAGCTTCCCCTGTCGTTAGCCAGTCATTTTCGACCTGGTAGAGTGTTGCGAGAATTTCACGTCCTGAGACAGACGTTAAACGTACGCGCGACCGGGAAGTCAGGCCTTCCGATATGCAAACCGGACAATCGGTGCGCATAAGCACGATCACCTCATCCTGGGTGTAGAGACTGAGACGCTTTGATTTCAGCAAATTATGGGCTTCAATGTGGTTGCCGGTCGACATGACATTTAACCTTCCAAAAAATAACGATCAGTCGAATCAACGACGGTGCTGTTCCAGCCCAACTCTTCTCCAATCCGCATCCGCAAAGCATCTGAGGCCTTAGGTTCTCCGTGCACCACAAAAGTTCGGGCAGGAGCGTGCTTGAATCCGGACAGCCATTTCAGGATTTCGTCTGAATCTGCGTGGGCCGATAAAGCCGGAAGGCTTGCAATTTCAGCGCGTATCGGAAACCATTGGCCGAACATCTTGACGCTTTCCGCCCCGTTCTGCAGTTTTTCGCCGCGCGTTCCCCCCGCCTGATAGCCTGAAAACAGAATTGTGTTTCTTCTGTCCTGGCCAAAGGCCTTGAGATGATGAAGAACGCGCCCGCCGGTCAGCATGCCGCTCGCCGCGATCACGACCTTGGGCGTGGTATCACGCGTTATGCGTTTGGAATCATCGACTTCACGCAAATAAGTTGCGATGTCGCAAGACTGCTTGCAGACATCTGGCGAGAGGCGATGATCATCAAGATGGCGGCACAGCAAATCTGTTGCATTGATCGCCATTGGACTATCGAGGAAAATCGGTACAATTTTTATCCGTCCGGCCTGTTTCAGTTTCCACAGATAATACATGATCAATTGGGCGCGCCCGACTGCAAACGCGGGAATAACCACCGTTCCGCCCCTTCGAACCGTTTTTTCGATGACGTCTCCAAGAGCTTCCATTGGGTCATTTTTGGGGTGGGTTCTGTCTCCATAGGTCGATTCCACAAGCACGTAATCGGCCGCCGCGACGGGCTCGGGATCGAGCATGAAGGGATCACCGTAGCGCCCAATGTCCCCCGAAAAGACGATTGTCTTACCGCCCCAATGAAGCTCGGCATTGGCCGCTCCCAAAATATGCCCGGCTCGGCGCAGCTTGACCTGTCCGCCACCCGGAAGTTCAATTTCCTTGTGGAACGGGATGGGCCGCAACTGTTTCAGGGCAGCTTCGGCATCTTTGATGGTGTACAGCGGCAGCGCGGGCGCATGTTTGGTATATTTGTGCTTGTTCGCCAGAAAAGCGTCTTTCTCCGCGATGAAAGCGCTGTCTTTTAAAAGTATTTCGCAAAGATCAGCGCTTGCTGATGAACAGAAGATTGGGCCTTCAAACCCCTCGCGGACTAATTTCGGAAGATAGCCGCTATGATCGAGATGCGCGTGGGTGAGAATAATGGCATCGATGCTTTTTGGAGAAACCGGAAACGGTTTCCAGTTGCGCTCGCGTAAGGGTTTATATCCCTGGAAAAGTCCGCAATCGACCATGATCCGGCGTCCGTCATTTTCGATAAGATGGCGAGATCCGGTTACCGTCCCGGCTCCGCCAAGACTATGCAATGTGAGCGTCATACGATTTTCTCCTCATTTTTTGAGCCCGATGAGTCTCGCCGCAATATCTGCGGGTCACCCTGCTCGTCGACGGCATCCAATTCTTCCTGTGATAGGAGGGAATCCCGATCGATTTTGAGCAAACCTGCAGCGGAGGCGACCGCATGCGCCCAAGTGCAACGATTGGCGAACAACATGCCAAAAACATCCAATGTGCCGCCTCTGGACAAATATCCCAACGCTTTGGTTTGGCTCGGCCCGCCATCAAGCCGCCTCAATAGACCCAACATTGGCTCCGGTCTCGTGTGCGAGATTATTATCCGCGGAAGATTTGTGGGAAACAGCACATGCAAATCTTTGTCTAAAACAGCATATTTCCATTCGATCTCGTCGCGCGCCTCCCGAAACCGCCCCGGTTCCAAAATGACCGTAATTGAGCAGTTTATCCCGCGTTGCCCGAGCCGTTCGCGCGCCTGTCTTGCTTGTTGCAATTGATAAGCGCCGATAGCGACCAGTTGTACCTGCGCGTTTGTAGCATCGCCCTCAAATTGTATTGCGCCCTTCGACATCGCAAATTCAGCCTGTTCACCTGAAAAGAGGATTGGCACATCGCGCTTGGCGGTTACCAGGCACGCAATTTGGCCATGCGTTCGGTAGACCGAGCGCAGCGCTGCAACCGCGCTATTGGGATCAACAGGGAATATAACGCGAGATATATCTGACATTTCCCCCAGCAATGCTTCGGGCAATGTCGGGTCTTGATGCGAAAGCTCATTTTTTGCGTTTTCCCAAGTGTGGGAGGTTGCAATGAGTGGAACGCTGATCCAGCCTGGTGGCTGGAGCAGTTCGTGCTGGCGGCGCGAGAAAATTATTTCCTGTCGCAATGCGCCAAGCATTTTCATCGCAAAAGCTTCGTAGCTCACAGCGATATTGATCCCGCCTTTGTTACCCAAGGCCGCACTGATAACCGCTTCTTCGTTGAGTGCCGTTATGACGGCTCCATCAACCGCCTCCGGTGTCCCAGATTCAGGCAAGTTCACGCGGTGGTGCAGAAGCTCAAGCGCGCGCGGCATGTGGTTGCTTCTTAGCTCGTCTGGATTGCCAATACGTGGTCGTAGCTTCGGGTTGGCGCGGACAATATCGACAAAATATTCATCGATCGCATCCATCGCGCAGCGTTCGCGCTGACTATTGACATCGGTCCAATTTGGCACGGGTAGGCTGGGCAGTTCGACGATCCGGCGTGCTAGTGGATTCTGACTTTCTCTTGGCCGAGACTGCTGGTCATGGACCGCCAAAGCATTAACGGCTGTTTCCAGCGTGTCAGCCGGGACAAACAGCTTTCTAGCGCCTTCGTGAAATTCAGCTCGTGCGGCTGCATTTTCGGACGGGTTTCCCGAAAGTGGCAGGTTATGGGATCTGTTGGTTCCAGCTCCCGGAAAGCCAAATCCTTTTATGCAGCGTGCGATAATATAGGGAAGGGGAGCTGGATAGGCTTGCTTCAATCTAATAAATCGCGTGAGCCTTTCTTCCGCTTCCAATATCGCCATCGCATAGGCGAGAGGGTCATGACCGTCGATCAGTATTGGATCATATCCAGCGAGGCGAAGATGAGCTTCAAGCCATTCAGCCCCGCCTTCCTGGCCGATTTCGGTTCTCTGCTCAATCCGCCGGCCATTGAGGACCATGATCGGCACCGCCAAACCGCTATCTTCGGCTCGCCACCAGCGCGGAGACCAGTCGGACCCGCGCTGTTCTTCAAATGCGCCGTCACTCAAAAAGGCAACAAGGCGCTCTCCCGGCAGCGGCATATGGACATATTGGAGTTCGGAAAAGCCCAAATAGCCGCCTTCTGAAACACCGCCGGCAGTGTTTGGGCCGACATGGCTCCCCAGCGGTACCGCGGGTCTTCCATCAGCGCTCATCGCATAGCTGTAAAAGTCTGAAACGAGACGGGAAAGCCCGGTCTCGCTGCGCTCATAACGACCGATTTGTGCAGGGGACAAGTCCCCGGTCAGCGTGTTGATTGCCTCTATTGCAGCAACACAGTGACCCTGACCAAGCGTCCAGGCACGCGTGTGTCCAGACAGGGCGTTGGCAAGTAAATAGCCAACAAACCCGATGGCAACATTGAGGGCGCCGCCAGTATGACCTTCAGGGTTTCGTTTAAATGCGTCTGCCGGCAAATCGGTACCGCTCATATCAACCCGGGAGGCATAGGTCATATGGGCGGTGAGCCACATCGCGGCGTTGGCCAATCGGTCGGCCGCTACAATCAATGTCTCTGCTTGGGCGGAATCGGTAAATCCTTGCCAGTACTGACGTTTTGCGAAAAATTCATCTGTACGCGCAATTGTTGCAGCGCTGTGCTCGATGACGCCAAATCCTGTGCGCCAGTCGTTTGATATGTTTTTTGTCAATGAAAACCCTCCTCAAACGTCACGGTTGCCGTATGCGAACGGCTTAAATGGAACAGCATTGTGAATGTTTATTTGGAATCGAGAAGGTGCAAAAATGGTGTCGCCACCACAGTTAAAAGTGGAGCGACCGCGCTGGGTTGGAGGAGGAGCCCGGCCGCCCCTGAAGAGTCGGTTTTCGAAACTGCTAATAAACATGCTCTAAACCAACCTCCAAATTGTTTGCCGTACCCTATTCGACTGCACTATTCTGGCCTGGCATATTCGTTCGCTCACCAGCAAATGCCGCTTATGAGCGCTGAAAGTCACCCCGCACTCTTGCCTGCAGAGAGCGTGGGTTGATTGGCCGCATTCCCAGCCAGCTTTTTGCTGTCTTGACTAGCAAACCCGTTGAAAAATTTTTCAAATTCAACAGGGAATGGAAATACAATTGTGGAACTGCGTTCTCCAGCGATTTCGCCAAGCGCGCCAAGATAACGCAGTTGCATCGCTTCAGGGTGACCGGATAGCGTTTCTGCAGCTTCCAAAAGCTTTTGCGCTGCCTGCTGTTCTCCTTCAGCATTTATCACTCTTGCCCGGCGCTCACGTTCGGCTTCAGCCTGTTTCGCCATCGCGCGAACCATGGATTCATCTATATCGACATGCTTGATTTCAACATTGGCAACTTTGATGCCCCATGAGGTTGTTTGGGTGTCGATTATCTCTTGGATATCCTTGTTGAGTTTGTCTCGCTCCGTGAGCATCTCATCAAGCTCATGTTTTCCAAGAACCGAGCGTAAGGTGGTTTGTGCGAGCTGGCTGGTTGCGTCGATAAATTGCTCCACCTGAATTATCGCGCGTTCAGGATCGACAACCTTAAAATATATGACAGCATTGACATGAACCGACACATTATCGCGTGAAATAAGATCTTGCGTTGGTACATCAAGGACGATGGTTCTTAAATCCACGCGGGATAGAGTCTGAACAAAGGGAATAATAAATATCAGACCGGGGCCTTTGACTCCTGTGAAGCGGCCTAGCGTGAAGACGACCACGCGCTCATATTCGACCACAATGCGGATAGCGCTAGCGCCAACTGCAAGCAGGATGAACAGCAAAGCGGAAAACGTAATAAGATTGTCTGTCATGGTTTTCTCCTGGTCTTCTTTGGAGTAATCAGCGCCGGGTGATGATCGATATCAACCGGTTTATTGTTAAGGACGCACTGCGGCGCTTAATGTTACAGTTGATCAGAACTCGCCAGACGGTTTGAAGCCAAAAAAGGCTACTACGACGCAGCTGGGCTTTGAGGAGTGGGGCGACCGCTGGGGAAGGCAGTGCGCGATCGCCCCTAAAGATCGGTTGTCGGAATTGTTGGCCAACATCCCGCCAACCGATCTTTATATTTGAGCCAATGCCGTTATTATCCGCTCATCTCGCCCGTTAAGGATCTGGATATAACGGCGCTGGGCCGTTGGCAAAAGTTGTGGGAGAGCCATTGAATATATTCTGACATTCTGTGCTGCAGAAGAAATAGGTCCAGCCCTTATATTCTTCAGCCGCTACCGCTTTTTCCAAAGCAAATTTGCGATTGCATACCGGGTCTTCTGCGGTGATATCCATCAGCTGGCCTTTTGAAGGAGCGTAGCGGTAATGCGGTGCGGGAAAAAAGGCATCATGCTACAGCCTCACCATTTTGGCGGGTACCATCAAGTTCTGCGACATGACGCGCAATCATTAATTCTTCATCCGCAGAACTGATCTCCACAGTAACTGAGCCATGTTTTGGAGATAGCAGTGGCTTATTGGCTTTATTTTTTTTCGGATCGATTATGGTTCCAAAGCATTGCTCCAATGGTTTGCAGATCTGGTACCGTATTTCTGGAGAATGTTCACCAATTCCGCCGGTAAAAATCAAACGATCAATGCCGCCCATGGCGGCTACCAATGCGCCGAAGTGACGGCGGGCTTGATAGCAAAAAAAAGCTATCGCTTCTTCGGCAGATTTACCGGCATTGGTTGTAACAAGAATTTGGGCATCACCGCTTGTTCCTGATTGTCCAAGCAAACCCGATCTGTTGTTTAGAAGATCGGCCAATTCATCGGACGTCCAGCCCTCTTCCTTTAAGAGATAAAGGATAAGTCCAGGGTCAATATCGCCGCTTCTGGTGGCCATTGGAAGACCTGACAACGGGCTAAAGCCCATGGATGTATCTATCGTCCGCCGGCCATGCACTGCCGCCATACTGGCGCCCGCACCAAGATGGGCGACCACAATACGGTCCTTCAGAGCTGCTGCTCCTTCTCGCCGCTCTAGTTGGTAGAGCGTAGATTCATAGGAAAGGCCATGGAAGCCGTACCGGCGAATAACACCGTCGTCCATATTTAGCGGCAGACCAGTTCGTGCTGCATTTTCCGGCATGTTGGAGTGAAAAGCAGTATCAAAGCACGCAAATTGTTCTGCGCGGGGTAGCCGTGTTCGAACCGCTGCAATAGCAGCAAGATTTGCAGGTAGATGCAGAGGAGCTAGCGGTATTAGGCGCTCCAGTTCAGCTTCGATAACTGAATCCAATGCGAGAGGCGAAACAAAATCTGGACCGCCATGTACTATTCGATGACCAACAAGCGATATTTTCCAAAGTTCTGCGTAATTTTCCAGCTGATTGAGAATATTTTCAATGGCTGAGCCATGGTTTTTGCACGAACTTTTTGCATTCCAAAGGGATGTGCTGTCGGCCAATCGCGCGGATGAATGGCCCTGTGCCTTTCCAATTTCCGTGACCTTCCCGCGCAATACCGGTTCGATGTTATTACCCAAACGAAAGACTGCAAATTTGACGCTTGATGAACCACAATTGATCGTCAACAGATGCGGCAGGGGGCTAGGCCGGGTTTGTTGTTGTCCTTCCGCGTAGGGCGCTTTTTTGCGAATAGTTTTAATCATCTTTCCCTTTGCTCCTGCACGACCCGCTAATCGCAATGTCTTCCCGGGAGATTGGCGATCTCCGGAAATTATAGGTGTGACAGGTTTGTGGCGCGCGATATCTGCCGGAAAGCGCTATACGCTTCGGACCAGAGATGCCGGCCACGCTTGGATCACAAGACCCTTCAACCGGCGATTAGCTCTTAGAACAGCACGATTTTGAACTTACCTCGGGCTTATCTTCCATAACTTGTTCCTTACCGGAACAGCAGCACCCTTTGCTCTGGGGTTCGACCGGATCGGTAGGTTTAATAATGGGTTTGAGTATTTTTCTCGGCGCGAAGGATTTGGGATCAGTTGTTATATTGTTCATGGCTTTTCTCCTTTGCAAGTCTTTCAAACAGTTTGATTTATTCGGGCAGCGCCAGAAAAAATAGGTGCTGCCAGTAGTTAGGACGCAAATGGAGCCTTCGCGTTACACAACCGAGGAAGAAGTCAGGCCGTTTCCAAGCTCGGCTTCTTCCCCTCTAATGCGCCTCAGTTATCGTGGCTATTTTTCAGCGTCCATCATAAGTTCCTGCTGTAGCATCAGTCGCTCCATCATTTGATGCATCATGCCCATATGCTGCTTCATCTTCTGCATATGTGCCGGGTCCATAGCCATAGGTCCTTTGCCCTGCGCCATCATGCCGCCTTCGCTCATTTTAGCTTTCATGGAAGCCATATGGGCCTTCATTTGGGCCATATTCTCTGACATCAGCTTATTGCGTTCAGCCGGTGTTTTTGCCGTTGCAGCCTTGTCTTTCATCATTTGCATTTGTGCGCCATCTTTTGACATTGGCATGTCATGTTTATGTGCAGGTGCTTGCGGTGTCTGGGGCGCTGCATAGGCAGCGGAACTTGCCAGCAAGGTGAAGGCCGCGATTGAAATAATAGTGGGGGATTTCATGTCTATTTTCCTTTTTTACGTTGTGGTTAGAATGACGGGTTTGGTCGTGAAACGTTACACTTGGATAGTCAGTTGTTGGATCATGGACGCGGAGCTCATCGGCGGCTACCGCCCCGCCGCTCCATGCACCCGGGCACTCGCCCGCTCCCACGGCCAGCAGCCATCCAGCTCCACATCAATAGAGAAGCTCAGAAAGGTCCGGATAGTGACAAGGGCACCAAGAACTGCGATGTTCGTCAGCGATGGTTCGAGCACAAGAGAACGCAGGATGTCCGCAGCTACTAAAAGCTCAAGCGCAATCAATGTGCTGCGGCCAAGTTCACGGCGGAACGAAGTATAACGATCTTCCATATTGTGACGAACAACTGAGGCAATTGCCTTCACTACGCTCCAGACAAACCCGCCCGCGATCACGGCCAGCGCCGCCATCTCAAGGGCTATGATGGTCCAGGTGACCAAGTCGTCAATAGCAATCCCGATCATGTCATATCCTGTCCAATAATCAGCCTGCCGCTGATGAAAACGATCCAGCAATCGGGTGTCATTTGATTGCCTTCGTGATTTGGCGTAGGCGCAGGCATGTGGCTTCGGTGACAGCGGTGCCGAACGCTTAAAAATGGCGGGGTTGGTAACGAAGCTGTTACACAGCGCCCGTTGGTAGTTGGGTTAGCCAAAGGGCATCCCGGCACTCATTGCTGGTTTCGCTTGAAGCGCGCTCGCCTGACAAACCGTCTGCAAAGCACATTCATGGACACAGCTTGCATGAGCGAGACTAATTTTATGGCCCAAGGCCTTCCGCGAGCGGTGCAATTTCACACGAAGCGTACTTGCTGACAAACCAATGTCTTTCGATATCTTCGTCCGGTCTTCTGCGCATAGATCAGCCCGTTCGATCAATTTTTTGTAATTTGGATTAAGCTTGGGTAGATTTTCCTGGATGCATGGAAAGTCTGTTTCAGGTTCCTCCTCTGCCGGCCCCAAGAGCGTCAAGAATGTGGTATATTCGTTTAATTTCCTAGTCTCTTGACTCCGCTTTCTGAAATGATCTGAAAGAACGGAACGCAATATGCTGGAGAGCCATCCGCGAATTTTCTCGCAGCTTTGAAGGTCATCTGCCCGCGTCAAAACTCGGACGAAAAAATCCTGCAAAACATCCTGTGCATCTTGTTCATTCCGGATGTGTCGCAGGAGAAAATGATAGATACGATCTTTGGATTCCGCTAGAGCCTCGTTCACTAATCTTCGATTTTTCGAAATGGAACTAGTGATCTGGATAGACATGTTTATTCCTCCCCAATTGCAGTCAATTTCTTGGTGTCTGTTCGCCTTAAAATTAGTGTTTCTATTGATTGATACGCTTCGGAGATGCCGACCCCTCAAAAAAACGCCTGATTACGTATAATTACTGAGGGGTGAAGCGCAGTGGGCCGTATGAGTGGATGGTAGAAAGCGAAGAATATTAGCCGACGTAAACTCGTCAGGATGCAAACATCTTGATTGCGGTTTCTCGCAGCTGAAGGAGAGAATCTATGTGTTTGTCAGCAGAAGTCAGTTTTGGTGCGGCCGCCCTCCTCATCCCAGCGGGGGCGCTTTGTGTCCATCGGGCTTACAGAACGGACAAAAGTTACTTGCCAATTGCGGCTTTGCCGCTGCTTTTCGGACTCCAACAATTTTCAGAAGGAATTGTTTGGGTTGCCGGCGCGCAAAATAATATCGCGCTTATTACGCAGGCATCGCTGGTCTATATGTTTTTCTCTTGGCTCGCATGGCCAGTCTGGATACCAGTTTCCACCTATTTTCTGGAACCGGCTCGGCGTAAACCGCTTTATCTGGGCTTTGCTATATTGGGCGCAATGCTCGGGGGCCTACAATATTTCCCATATTTTGCTCATCAAGGATGGCTGGAAACGAAGTTCCTCGATCATTTGATTGTGTACCAGGGCAAGGAGCTGCTTGATTTTGTTGCTGGTCGAGAGATTACCTATTTGATCTATATAACAGTGGTGATTGGGCCGCTTTTATTGTCCTCTATTCGTGACGTCCGTATCTTTGGCGCGCTCGCAGCCCTGGTTCTAGTGGTCACGTTCATATTTTTCGCCTATGCCTATGTGTCAGTATTTTGCTTTGGCGGCGCGTTGATGTCGGCCTATCTTGTCTGGATGATATTCCGTGGCCGCGAGCGTCCCGGCATGGCCGAGAATTTAGCGCACGGAGAATCCCAGGACAGCAATATTGTTGGTAAAGTGGCAATATAATCAGGAGCTGTTGATCTCTGCGATTGGCTCCAGCTCTAGCTTGCCAGATGTATGGTTTGTTTCACTTTCCCGTTCCATGAAGAATGCCTCGCCTCCGATATGTTATCGTAAAAATTGGTGTTCGATGGGAGCGTGGGCAGTGTTGACCAGAATGCTTCATCAACTCAATAGGCGGCGATTAAGAAAAATGGTGTAATATCGCACCGGCGCTCGCGTCCTTGTTTTTGTCCAGCTGATGCCGTGAAATATGTAACGCGGCTGACTTGATCGAAGGGAAAGCAGAGTGGTTGAAGATAAAAAAGCATATCTTGTTGGCGGCGGGATAGGGTCTCTTGCTGCTGCTGCATTCATGATCAGGGATGGCGGCATGCCAGGCGCAAATATAACCATCTTTGATGCAATGGCTGTTTTAGGAGGAAGCCTAGATGGCGCTGGGGATCCAGAAAAAGGGTATGTAATACGTGGCGGCAGAATGCTCACAACCGATAATTATGAATGCACATGGGAGCTTTTCAAAACGATTCCCTCAATTCAAGATCCAGACGTTTCGGTTTATGATGAAACTATCGGCTTTAATTTACGGATGAAAGCGCATTCCAAGGCACGACTGGTCGATCATAATCGCTCGATTTTGGATGTCAGTTCCATGGGCTTTAGTATGGCAGACCGGATGGAGCTGCTAAAACTGACGCAAGCAGGCGAAGAAACACTCGGGACCAGCATTATAACAGACTGGCTTTCCCCGGCGTTTTTTACCACCAATTTCTGGCACATGTGGCAGACGACTTTTGCTTTTCAACCTTGGCATAGCGCTGTTGAATTTCGGCGGTACCTCCATAGGTTTATGAAAGAATTTTCAAGAATTGAAACGCTCGCGGGCGTGAAGCGAACCGAATATAATCAATATGACTCGCTCGTCCTCCCACTTTTAAATTGGCTTGAGGCAAAAGGTGTGCGGTTTCTTCATGACACTATGGTGACAGACGTCTCGCTGAAAACTGAAAAGTCCGTGATCACAGTTACTCGTATCGAGCTAAACCAAGAAGGCACGAAGAAATCCATCGCGGTCAATGAAAATGACATCGTCATCTTCCAAAATGGCTCAATGACCGATGCCTCCAGCCTTGGCTCGATGACAAGCGCTCCCGATAAACTAACAAAAGCCGATAGCGGCGGCTGGGCCCTTTGGGAAAAACTGGCCGAAGGCCGACCGGATTTTGGCAATCCTGCGGCATTTAATTCGAGCATTCCGGAGTCCTATTGGGCTTCCTTTACCGTGACGCTGAAAGACCCATCATTTTTTGATCAGATGGAGGCCTTTTCTGGCAATAAGGCTGGCACCGGTGGTTTGGTTACGTTCAAGGACTCCAATTGGCTTATGTCAGTTGTGTTGGCCCATCAGCCACATTTCATCAATCAGCCGGATAATATTCAGGTGTTTTGGGGTTATGCATTGCACCCTGATCGGATAGGCGATTTTGTAGCGATACCCATGTCCGAGTGTACCGGAGAAGATATACTTCGGGAACTTTGCGGTCATCTCAACTTTGACATGAATACGACTTTCCAAAATGCAAACTGTATTCCGTGCCGGATGCCCTATATTACCAGCATGTTTATGCCGCGGGCGTTGACCGATCGTCCGCTCCCAGTCCCGAAAATATCCAGCAACCTCGGATTTGTAAGCCAGTTTGTAGAAGTACCTGAAGATGTAGTTTTTACAGTTGAATATTCTATCCGAGCTGCCCAGATGGCCGTGTACCAACTCATGGATATAGAGATGGAAATCCCGCCAATCCGCCACCACGATAAATCTTTGAAGGTCAATATTGATGCCGTAATCAAGTCCTTTAAATAGGGCCGGATATCCAGGATTGCCTGGTTAAACTCTGATATGAATTGAACATTCCAAACCAGTCCTGTTTGTGGGCAGTAATTCAGTCCAAAATTGCTTGACCTATAAACTAAGATCATTGGGATGATTGCCTTTATTCAACCGCTGTAGGAATGAGCCAAATCATTGGGCATCTTAACCAGCTGGCTAGCTTCGGAAAGCCTCTAGGCCTTCAACTTCATTGGATCGGCGCAGACGGACTGTAATGAAACGCATTTCTTCGCGTCCTTCATAGTATTGTTCGAAGAATGTTTCCGCAGCCGCTGCTTCGCAGCTGCATGTCCGCAGTCTATAAGGAAATGGCTCAATATGTATCCATTAGCCCATCATGTCGTCGTTCCACTACGCTCTAGCCGACGCTCAGGTCCAAAAAGCCATTCGCGAGGCTCATCCAAGACGGCCTTCATTTGCAGTTTACCATTCCTGTTGGCAGGTTTGGTTATCAATTCTGCATCTGCCGCTGCGCAAGTGAACGTCTATGACTCCGAAGAATTATCGGTTGATGTTGCCCTTGATGCCTCTTCGGTGTTGTTTGTTCAGAGCAATTCCTGGTTTGGCGAGCCCGAAGCCAATATTGGTGTTGATAGCAAAAACTGGGCGGAATTTGCGATCGAACCGCAAATATACTTCAAAGTGAAAGATATTTTTGGAGGAGAGCTGTCTGCTGCGGCTTCCGTGGTCAGCACAAAAACCTATGGGGAAAGTGCGGACGGTTTCGCCGCAGGCCTCAACGATCCGGGCAAGACAACATTGGAGAAGCTCTATGTTGGATGGAAAACTGAATTGGGCGCTGATGACTTTATCGAGGTGATCGGCGGCGATTTTGATTATCAGATCGGTACCGGATTTCTTGTCAAGGATGGGGGCCGCGATGGCGGCGACCGAGGTGGGTTTTATCTCGGCGCGCGGAGTGCTTCCAGAAACAGTGCATTGGTGCGGGTGAAATATGATAACCTGCAGGTAGAGGGCTTTTATCTCGGCAACAATCCTGGCCGCGGCGGAATTAAGGCGCATGTCGGAGGGGTTAATGCTGAATATAGCATCCCGGACCGTTTCTCGATTGGCGCGACATACATCCAGGTCGCTCATTTTGATGATCCTCTGTTAGCAAACACAGCTGAAAACCTGAAGACTTATGACGTTCGCGCTTCTGTCAATGTCAACGATCAACTCAAGCTGTCCGGTGAATATGCGATCCAGCGTGGCGCCGCTTTTTACCGCGGCCAGGGTTGGTATCTACAGACTGATTATACGGTCGATAGTCTGCCGTTCACGCCGACAATTACATATCGCTATGCGGTTGTTAGCGGCGATGACCCTGGCACTCCTCAGAACGAAGAATTTATTCCGCTAGCATATGGCTTCACCGATTATGGTCAATGGTATCAGGGCGAAATTGCCGGGAATTGGATATTCGGAAACTCAAATCAGAAAACTCACATGATAAAGGGCTCTGCGGCGTTAAGTGACAAGGTTTCGCTGACGGGTTCATGGCTGAATTTCACTCTGGACGAACCTGAAAAACTGGGTGTCACGGACAGCGCTTTTGGCAATGAGTTTGACATTTGGCTTGATTGGCAAGCCTCAGAACAATTGTTCCTGTCAGCCGCTGCTGCGGTGCTGGTCCCACAAGATGGTGCCAAGCAATTTACTGGCGGCAGCAAAACATGGGCTCATTTCATGCTCTATGCGAGTGTTTCATTTTAAAAAATAGGCGGGTTAAACATGACCGACAAGACCAATAGCGCTCCAACAAAAACCAGATCATTCAAGTTCCCAACCGCATATACGATCCTCTTCGCCCTAATTGCCCTTGCCGCGGCTGCAAGTTGGGTCGTTCCAGCGGGCCAGTATGACCGAATTGAAAGCGTTGAACTGGGACAGGAGGTTCCGGTTCCCGGTTCCTATAAGCCTGTTGAGGCCAACCCCCAAGGCGTCGTTGATGTTTTTCTCGCCCCGATTGGAGGCTTTTACGATTCTGATACCGGGAAAGCCCGTGCGATTGATGTCGCTCTATTCGTGTTAATAATCGGCGGCTTTCTGGGAGTCGTGAACAGCACCGGAGCGATTGAGAAGGGCATTGCAAGAGCAATGCAGCGATTAAAGGGACATGAAATTTTGATGATCCCGATATTGATGGCGCTGTTTGCAGTAGGGGGCACGACGATTGGGATGGCTGAAGAGACGCTCGCATTTTATGCGCTTCTTATCCCGGTGCTGATTGCTGCGGGCTATGACAAGGTCGTTGCGGTTGCGGTGATATTGTTGGGTGCCGGTATTGGCGTTCTGGGCTCAACCATCAACCCATTTGCCACCGTGATTGCATCCAATGCCGCTGGTATTCCGTTCACAGATGGCTTGGCCTTGCGGGCCATATTGCTTGTCCTAGGTTGGACAGCGTGTGTGGCCTATGTCATGCGCTATGCTGCCCGTGTCAAAAAGGATCCGTCAAAATCGATTCTGGCAGACTTGGCTTCGCCAGTTGATACGCCTTCAACAGACGAAGTGACGGAAGCCGACAGCGATAATCTGTCGCGGTCTCAATTTGCTGTCTTGGGAATCTTCATATTGACGTTCGCGGTTATGATTTGGGGAGTGTCGTCCCAAGGTTGGTGGATGGACAAAATGTCCGCCCTGTTTCTGTTTGCCGCCATTGTTGTAGCTTTGGTTACCTGGATGGGCGAAGAAAAATTCACCGGATCGTTCGTCAGCGGCGCCCGCGATTTATTAGGTGTGGCGCTTATCATCGGCATCGCCCGGGGCATTGTTGTGATCATGGACGCCGGAAAGATAACTGACACGATATTATTCGCTGGCGCGGACCTTCTCAGCGGCCTTTCCCCCGTGGGCTTTGTGAATGTGTCGTTTGGGATAGAATTGGTTTTATCCTTTTTTGTTCCGTCATCCTCAGGTCTCGCGGTGCTTACAATGCCCATTATGGCTCCTCTGGCAGACTTTGCCCAAGTTGATCGCTCACTAGTGGTGACGGCGTATCAATCTGCCAATGGCCTTGTAAATCTTATCAATCCAACCTTCGCAGTTGTTATGGGCGCGCTGGCCATTGGCGGGGTCCCCTACAACCGGTGGCTTCGTTTTATGTGGCCGCTTTTGGTTCTGCTAACTGTACTCATCATGGCAGGGCTCAGCATTTCCGTGATAGCCGCCTGATGTTGGCACATTCTGGACAAACAGATGCCGTCAGTTGGTTTTCTGAAGACTTTGAGAACGGCTTTACGAGTCTCGCGGTACTTTCTGGTTCTCAAACGAATAGTTTTAGGATTGAATTTTTGCATTTTCAAAAAACGAAAAAAGGAAATTAGTCATGACCGGATTTGGTGTTCACTCAGAGATTGGTAAGCTTCGTAAGGTGATAACCTGCCAACCAGGTTTAGCGCATTCGCGGCTAACCCCGGAAAATGCTGAAAGGCTGCTGTATGATGATGTATTGTGGGTTCAAAAAGCGCGAACCGATCACGCCGATTTCAGAATGAAAATGACTGATAGAGGCGTCGAAGTCTACGAATTCAGCGAGCTTTTACGGGATATATTGAAGAAGGTTGAGGCGCGCGCGTGGGTCCTTGATCGTCGCATTACAGAGGATCAGGTGGGAATAGGTCTGATTGGCGAGCTTCGGGCTTGGTTGAACGAGCTTGCCGCTGATCAGCTGGCCCAGTTTCTAATTGGAGGCATCGCTGTTCATGATGTTCCTTTTGCAGTGCACGGTATGTTCGGAAGCTATTTGGGCGTTGACGGATTCATAATACCGCCCTTGCCAAATACGCAATTTCCGCGCGACAATAGCTGCTGGATAGGAAATGGATTGACTCTGAATCCAATGTATTGGCCAGCCCGCCGACCCGAAACCCTTTTGGTCGCGGCGGTTTATCGTTTTCATCCAGCTTTTTCAGAGGGAGACTTTAAAATATGGTGGGGAGACCCTGACACCGACCACGGTCCGGCAACTCTTGAGGGAGGTGATGTCATGCCTTGGGGTGACGGAACGGTTCTTATTGGAATGGGCGAGAGGACATCCCCACAAGCAGTCGGGCAAGTTGCGCGTTCCTTATTTCAAAATGATGTCGCTACACGCGTTGTTGCCTGCCAGATGCCGCGATCGCGCAGTTCAATGCATTTGGACACTGTTTTTACCCATTGCGACAGAGACGTCGCGACTGCCTTTGTTGAAGTCTGCGATCAGATTCAATGCTACAGTTTGAGGCCTGGCGACAAGCCGAATGAAATCGATTTCAGGACAGAAGATAAGCATCTCTTCGAAATCGCCGCCGAAGCCCTTGGCATTAAAAAGCTAAATATCGTGCAAACTGGAGGCGATGCCTATCAGCAAGAGCGAGAACAATGGGACGACGGTAACAATGTAGTGGCAATCGAGCCAGGGGTCGTCATCGCTTACGACCGAAACACTTCGACCAATACTTTGCTTCGCAAAGCAGGCGTCGAAGTTATCACGGTGAAAGGTTCTGAACTTGGACGCGGCCGCGGCGGCGGACATTGCATGACCTGTCCGGTTTGGCGCGACCCAGTAGAATTTTGAACAGGTTGATCACTTAACTCCATTTTGAGGACACTATAAATGCCATATAATTTAGCAGGTCGCAGCTTCCTGAAGTTGCTCGATTTTGACGAAAAAGCAGTCCAGTATTTGCTGGATTTGGCACGCGATCTGAAGCGTGCGAAATATGCGGGGACTGAGCATCAACATCTCAAGGGTAAGAATGTATGCCTAATTTTCGAAAAGAGTTCGACAAGGACAATGTGCGCATTTGAAGTTGCTTTAATGGATCAGGGCGCCGGATATACCTATCTCGGGCCATCAGGTTCTCACATCGGCCATAAGGAGACAATGAAGGACACCGCCCGTGTGCTGGGCCGCATGTATGATGCGATAGAATATCGCGGCTTTGGCCAAGATACAGTAGAAGTGCTTGCCAGATTTGCCGGTGTACCAGTGTATAACGGATTGACTGATGAGTTTCACCCAACCCAGATGCTTGCCGACCTCATGACGATGCGAGAGCATGGAGGTAAGCCGTTGAATCAAATTTCCTATGCGTTTGTCGGAGACGGGCGCAGTAATGTTGGGCATTCGCTCATGATTGCAGGATGCATGATGGGCATGGATGTGCGGATTGGCGCACCGAAAGCGAATTGGCCGACCGACGAGTATGTCAAACCGGCACGAGAGTTTGCCGAAAAATCGGGCGCCCGACTGACTATTACGGAGGATCCGGTTGCGGCCGTTGCGGGTTGTGATTTTGTCAGTACTGACGTCTGGGTCTCAATGGGAGAGGCAGAGGATGTCTGGGCCGAGCGCATCAAGCTGCTCATGCCCTATCAGGTCAATAAAGCTTTGATGGACGCCACCGGCAATCCCGCCGCCAAGTTCATGCATTGCTTGCCCGCTTTTCATAATGATGAGACCGAAATCGGCAAAGACATATTCAAAAAATTCGGGATCACTGAAATGGAGGTTACAGACGAAGTTTTTGAGTCACCTGCAGGCATCCAATTTGATCAGGCTGAAAACCGGCTTCATACCATCAAGGCAATCCTTGTCTCGACGATCGGAGCATAGGTCATGCGCATAGTAGTTGCCCTAGGCGGGAATGCACTGCTCCGGCGAGGACAGGCCCTTACAGCAGAAAATCAACGTGAAAATGTCAGGATTGCCGCCAATGCGCTTGCCCCGATCGCCGCTGAACATGAGCTAGTTATAACTCATGGTAATGGGCCTCAAGTGGGCCTTCTCGCGTTGCAAGGCTCGGCTTACAAGCCTGATGAAGTTTTTCCATTGGACGTGCTTGGCGCGGAAACAGAGGGAATGATTGGCTATATGATTGAGCAGGAGCTGGCCAATCTTATGCCCAACGGCAAGCAATTTGCCACCGTTTTGACGATGATTCAGGTTAATGCGGATGATCCAGCATTTGCAGAACCAACAAAATTTGTTGGCCCTGTATATGCAAAGAGCGAAGCGGACCAGCTTGCTGCTGAGAAAGGTTGGCGGGTAAAGAAGGACGGGAACGGGTGGCGGCGAGTTGTGGCGTCCCCCCGGCCTGTCAGAATCCTCGAGATTGAACCTATTAGCTGGTTGATTGAAAAAGGTGTTATTGTGATATGTGCCGGTGGGGGAGGGATTCCTGCTGTGCAAAATACCGAGGGCAAGCTTGAAGGCGTTGAGGCCGTAATTGATAAAGATTATGCGAGCGAACTTCTGGCAAGGAAGCTCAATGCTGATCTCTATATAATGGCAACCGATGTCGAGGCCGCCTATTCAGATTGGGGCGGGCCGACACAACGCGAAATCCGTCGCGCGACGGTCGATGGAATTGGGGCTTACGATTTCCCTGCTGGCTCAATGGGACCGAAAGTCGATGCAGCTCAGATGTTTGTGAGCGCGACCGGACGAAAGGCGGCCATAGGCGCTCTCAGTAATTTAGCGGCAATTGTTGGAGGATATGCAGGGACAACTATTGCTGCCGATGGCCCTGCACTTGAATGGGGTGACACAGACAAAAAAGGGAAATACTCCTGAAGATACTCATAGTTCTGACCTCACATGATACGCTGGGCGAAACGGGCAGAAAAACTGGCTTTTGGCTTGAGGAGTTTGCCGCCCCCTATTATGTTTTTAAGGATGCCGGCGCGGATATTATCCTGGCCTCGCCCAAGGGCGGACAGCCGCCGATTGATCTAGTAAGTGATGAAGAAGATGCACAAACCGAGGCGACCAAGCGATTTAAAGCCGACAAGGATGCGCCAAAAGCACTGGCTGAGACCGAGATCTTGGCTCAGGTCAGCGATACGGGTTTTGATGCCATTTTTTATCCGGGCGGACATGGCCCGTTGTGGGATTTGGTACAAGACGCCGACAGCAAACGCCTGATCGAGAGTTTCGCCGCCAGCGGCCTGCCCATCGGTGCCGTCTGCCATGCGCCCGCTATATTCAAGCACACCAAAAGCGTGGATGGTACACCGCTGGTTATGGGCAAACGTGTTACTGGTTTTAGCAACACAGAAGAGGCGGCCGTTGGCTTGACTGACATCGTACCGTTCCTTGTCGAGGATATGCTCGCTTCAAATGGTGGTAGCTATGAGAAAGGTGACGATTGGGAGTCATTTGTAGTGATCGATGAGAAACTTGTGACCGGCCAGAATCCGGCCTCTTCCGCAGACGCGGCCCATAAGTTGTTGTCGCTGCTGTAAGAGAGACAAGCTTACAAAGTTCACTGCAGCTAATATTTCGATTGTTTCAAAATGCAAAAATGTACTGGAAATCGATCTGGCTCCCAGTCTGGAATTTGCAACCGATTATCCAAACGAGACAACTTTTCAAAGCAAATGTGTTTGTGTGCACGGTGACAGCAATCCGGAAAATTATCTACTAATGTCTGGTAGAAAAGCTTTCTATTTTCCGTTGGCTCTTTCGGTGTAACGAAAGTTTCGCTGCGGCGTCTTTAAGGCATGAGGGATGTAACCTCGGTTAATGCCAAAGGTTTTATATGGGTACCGTGCGTTCTATCATATTTTATATAGCATGGGCGCTATGGACCGCCCTGTTTGGATTAGCTATTCCCTTCCTCTGGCTGAGCGGCTCACCTCCTAAAATCATCCGGATGCTTTCAAGGTTCTGGGCGCGCGGTATACTTATTATGCTTTCTGGTATTGTGGGACTAAAATATGTATTATGGAACGGAAAGAGCGCTCCATCAGGGCCTAGCCTGATCATTTCAAACCATCAATCGATGTGGGAAACCCTGGCCGCGCTGGTATTATTTCCAGACGTCGCAATTATTGCCAAGCGCGAGCTCCTGCGTATCCCTGTTATGGGCTGGTATTTGCGGCGTTCACCGATGATACTGATCAATCGTGACGCCGCCGCCAATGCTCTACGCCAGATGGTGGATCAAAGCCGGGCAGCTGTAGCCGCCGGGCGCTCCGTGCTCATCTTTCCTGAAGGGACACGCAAGCGCGTCGGTGCGCCCATCGAGTTTAAACGCGGCGTCGAGCTGCTTTACAAGATGCTTGACGTGCCTTCTATCCCCATGGTCGTAAATTCTGGCTCGTTCTGGGGAATTGGCGGTGGCCCGTTGCGGCCGGGCGTCATCACTGTAGCCTTAGCGGCACCCGTCGATCCCAAACTAAACTCGCGAGATTTCATTAAAACGACCACCGCTTTGATGGAGTCAGAGAAGACCATCATCGACTATCGTTTTGATATTAATTAAAAATCGAGACAATTAGGTAACCGATAAAATCCAAATCTCTATTGATAACAAGCCATGCTGTAGTACTTTGTTGTTCCGATACCAACAGCCTGAATGTGAAGCGTCCCGGGTTTGCTGGAGGCTCCTATCTGTGAGAAGGAGCTATAATGAGCAACGCAAGAAACAAGTTTTCACCTGAGGTCCGCGAACGCGCGGTTCGGATGGTTGGTGAGCATCGTGCCGATTACGGTTCGGAATGGGCGGCGATGACCTCCATCGCTGGGAAGATCGGCTGTACGGCGGAGACGCTGCGCCGCTGGTGTCGTGAGGAGGCGAGCCGACGAACGGGGCCAGCGGCGCAAGCCGCCAGTGAACGGGAGCGCCTCAAGCTGCTGGAGCGCGAGGTGAAGGAACTTCGCCGTGCCAACGAGATTCTTCGCAAGGCATCGGCATATTTTGCGCAGGCGGAGCTCGACCGCCAAGGCAAATGGTGATGTCGTTTATCGACGACCATCGCAAGGAACTGGGTATCGAGCCGATCTGCCGCGAACTGCGGGTCGCCCCATCGTCCTACCACGAGCACGCCGCAAGGCTTGCCGACCCTGACAAGCGCTCGGCGCGCGCTCGGCGCGATGATGAACTCAGGCAGCAGATCGGGCGGGTCCACGAAGCCAGCTTCGGCTTCTATGGCACCCGCAAAGTCTGGCACCAGCTACGCCGCGAAGGGATCGACGTCGCCAAGTGCACCTTGGAGCGGCTGATGCGCGCGATGGGCTTGGCAGGGATAAGGCGCGGTAAAACCTGCGTGACCACTGTCAGCAACCCGAAGACACCGTGTCCGCTGGACAGGGTCAACCGCGAGTTCCAGGTCACCCGGCCTAATGCGCTGTGGGTCGTCGACTTCACCTATGTCCATACCTGGACCGGCTTCGTCTACGTCGCCTTCGTGATCGACGCCTTTGCCCGGCGGATCGTAGGCTGGAAGGTCAGCACCAGTGCCACGGCGGGCTTTGTTCTGGATGCCCTGGAGCAGGCAATCCATGCTCGCAAGCCAAGTGCCGACGATGGCCTGATCCATCATAGCGACAGGGGCGTTCAATATTTAGCCATGAGCTACACCCAGCGGCTGTCCGAAGCCGAGCTGGTGCCCTCGGTCGCCTCGACTTTGGCATGATGCCCCGCATCATGCGCCGCCTTCGCCGTCGGCGACTCGTATGACAACGCCCTCGCCGAGACCATCAACGGCCTCTACAAAGCCCAAGTGATCTGGCGGCAGCGCTCATGGCCAAACGCTTCAGCGGTGGAAATGGCAACGCTGCGATGGGTCGACTGGTTTAACAATCACCGCCTGTTCGGTCCCATCGGGCATATCCCGCCCGCCGAAGCCGAAGCTAATTACTATGCAGCCTGCGAGAACCTCGATATGGTCGCATGACTCAAATGAAACCGCCTCCGGAAAACCCGGGACGCTTCAATGGCTATAACGACAACACCGTTTGACTTCCCCTCGGTTCATACTGCTGTCAGCAAAGACATTCAGGACCGCTTCCGCCTCGTCTGTAACATCTTTGGCGGGTTAACAATCAACGATTTTACTAATCATGATCTTGTACCTGACACAGAACTCAAACTGCCCTGCGCAAAAATTTTAAGCATTGTTCGTGAATTCTCTTGCGCTTCATATCATAGATCCGCGAGAATAACCTTAGATTGAGAGAATCGAGAATGTACCCTAGTCCATCAATTCAAGAACGATATGCTGACAGCATTGTGCATATTTTTGGTCTTGTTGTGGTCTTTGTGAGTTGCATGTTTCTCATATTTTATAGTGCTGTGCAGTTTGATGTGCCGCTTATTGTGGCTTGCGCCATTTATGTGATTTGTATGATAGCGTCGTTTGCGGCGTCCGCATCCTATCACCTTTTGCCGCAGCATCATTGGCGCAGCAGTCTACGCAGGATGGATCATGCGGCTATCTATGCGTTCATCGCTGGGACGTTTACACCACTTCTGGTTTTTGTAGGCACGACATTAGCATATTTTGTCTTGGGCGCAGTTTGGATTCTAGCAATTCCGGCTATGCTTTATAAGGTATTGGGGGAACAAATTGAACCCAGCTGGTCTTTAGCCTCCTATATTGGTCTTGGCTGGCTAGGCACAATTGCTCTGCCAGATATTTCTTCCATATTGCCTTTATCAGCGGTGATAGCGATTTTCACAGGGGGGTTTTTCTATTCGTTTGGAACGATCTTTTACCGCCGAAAGAAACAGAGTTTTCGATATTCAATTTGGCATGTGTTTGTATTGCTTGGGACAGGTGCCTTTTTTGTGGCTATCTGGATTAGTCTGTTTCAATAACCCATCAAAACGTCTTTGCCGCCGCCATTTAGCGGCGGGGAACAAGCTCTGATGGATGGGAGGCAATCACGCGTGCAGCTTGCCGCGAAAACCTCCTTAGCCGATTCGCAGTCTTTTACGTCTCTTCAACCGGACAATAACCTGAGTTGTGGTCCCGTTTTTTGGAAAGGGGATTGTTTTATCGGTCGAAACCTTTCCGTCGATCATTAGTTCCGCGTTTCCACATCCAAGCCCGTCAGGATCCTCTACCCGAACGGAAATCGTGCCAGTCGGGCTTTGCAATTCCGCGCTGTAGCCGCCCCATGATCGCGGGATACATGGCTCTACGATCAGATGACCATCCGTTCGCCGCAGTCCCAGAATATTTTCGATTCCAAGCCGCCAGGTCCATCCAGCTGCGCCGGTATACCAGCTCCAGCCTCCACGACCGGAATGCGGCTCTGCCGCCGCGATGTCTCCTGCCACAGCATATGGTTCGCGCCTGTAGTGTTCCGCCTTCGCCCTTTCATCAGTACGCCGAACAGGAGAGATCGTCTCGAAAATGGAGAAGGCTTTCTCGGGTTCCTTTTGTTTGGCAAAAGCAATACCTAGCCACGCGGCGGCATGGGAGTATTGACCCCCATTTTCCCGCGTGCCGGGCGGATAGGCTTTGATATAGCCCGGATCGCGGTGTCCTTTGTCGAAGGGCGGCCATAACAGGCGCGACAAACTGTCCTCGGCGTGCACAAGCTCGGTCCAAGCCGCATCGAGACCCTGACGTACGCGGTCAGGCCGCGCCGAGGCAAAGGCCGCCCAGGATTGCGAAATGGAGTCGATGCGGCACTCGTCGTTAATCGCAGAACCGAGCGGATGTCCCTCATCGTCATAGGCCCGGCGATACCAACCGCCGTCCCATCCTGCCTCCTCCGCGCCCGCCCGCATCAGCTCTGCTTGTTTTTCCCATCGTTCGGCGCTTGAGGTTCGTTCGGTACGCTTGCAGACAACGGCGAACAAATCGGCAGTGACCGCGAGAAACCACGCTAGCCAGACACTCTCACCGCGGCCCAGGCGCCCGAGGCGATCCATACCGTCGTTCCAGTCGCCGCCGCCGATCAATGGCAGTCCGTGCGGTCCAGCAGTTAGCGCGCGTTCAAGCGCGCGTTCACAATGGTCAATCAATGGGTACAGCGCACTTCCAGACTCGAAGCGGGCATACCGATTCTCCTCGTCATCTGTTAGAGGCGAACCTTCGAGAAAAGGGACTTCCTCGTCCAATATACCGAAGTCGCCGGTGGCCTGAACATATATGCCTACGGCGTAAGGGAGCCAAACCAGGTCGTCCGAACAGCGGGTACGCACTCCGCGCTCAGACGGTGGATGCCACCAATGAAGGACGTCCCCTTCCGCGAACTGGTGACGCGCCGAAAGGAGGATATGGGCCCGGGTCAGATCAGGGGCGGTATGAAGCAGGGCGAGAACATCCTGGAGTTGGTCACGAAAGCCGAAGGCCCCGCCCGATTGATAGAGGCCGGTTCGCGCAAGCACGCGTGAGGACAGAGTCTGGTAGATGAGCCAGCGATTGGCCATCAAGTCAAAACCGGCATCGGGCGTAGAAACCTGAACGGCCCCCAATATGTCGTTCCAGTGCCGGTCCAGCGTCTGCAATGCCTGTCCCGCATGCTCACAATCTCGCCAGCGTACTGCCAGGTCCTGAGCCGAGGTGTGATTTTCTCCTTCACCGAGCACGAACAGGATTTCATCACACTCTCCCGGAGCCAATTCCAGATGTATCTGGTAGGCAGCACAAGGATCGCCGCCTGGGTTAACCGTGTTCGAAAGACCCCATCTCCGAAGCGCGTCGGGATGAGATTGATCGCCATGCTGGCCGAGAAACTCCAGCCGATCAGTCGTGAAACCGTGCGGCGGTCTGCTGGCAGTGAGAAATGCTGCGCGCTCAGCAAAAGTAATGTCCCAGCGGTTTGTTGCAAAGATTATCTGGGCAGTTGGATCGTGGCTGCAAACAATATTGGCTCGGGAAAGACTGGGAAGTGAACCCAATAACCATTCGGCATAGTAGGTTGCGGTTAGTCGGCGATGACGATCTGTAAGGTTGCGAAGCCGAAGCCGAACGAGTTTGACCGGTTCGTCCAACGGAACAAAGACCAGCTCCTCTTGCTCAATTCCGTTGGACTGCCTTGACCAGATGGTATAGCCAGCGCCATGCCGCACTTCGCATGCCGATGATTGGCCCGCTGGCTGGGGCGTGACCGTCCAAACTTCAGCGGTCTCCTCATCGCGTAGGTAGAGCGTCTCGACGGGTCGGTCAGTCACGGGATCGTTCGTCCAGGGCGTGAGGCGGTTCTCGCCGCTATTAACAGCCCAGCTAAAGCCTCCTCCGGATTCGGTGACCAGACAACCAAATTTCTCATTTGCCAAGATATTGGACCACGGCGCAGGCGTCGTTGCACCGGGCTCAAGATGGATGATATATTCGCGACCGTCAGGGGTGAACCCGCCAATACCGTTATCGAACTGGAGATCCTCGCGTCGTTCAAATGCATCAAACTTCCGTAGGTCTGGAAAGTAGGGGGGTGATAAATGAGGTAGCTGCAATTTCGGGATAGAGGCCCGTGATAACTGGTTTTGCAACGACCCACCCGCCGCATCGAGGATCACATGGGCGACACTTTCCAGCAGCCTAATTTGATCGGTGCCAATTTGATCGCTGTAAAGAAGATGAACACCACCCTTGCGACTCAAAAGCTCAGCTGCATTCATCTGCGCCAAGAGCTTGCCCAGCTCGTCGCGCATCGGTTCTGTATAACCTGAGCCAGCTGTTTGCAGTATGACAACATCCACTTCCAAGCCGTGGCGACGCCAGAGTTGATGCGCGCCCAGCATCTGCGGCAGCAACGCACTAGTTGCGCCGCTGGCTCGCAATAGCAGAATCGGCAGGTCTCCCGAAAGGGACATTCCCCAGAGGCCTGACTGTCCGAGCTGGTTGGCATTGATTGAAGCGGCATTTCCTCGCAAGCCACCGTGGGGATAGGCCAGCTGTGAGGCAAGTGCCTGTATCGACGGTAAATGGTCGGGTTCGATCTGCATCCGCTCGAGCGCGCGCGCATTGTCGTTCAAAGTATCATTAGTGGCCCAGTCGATCGCCGCGAGGGTCGAATAACGCCTCGCTAGCTCCAGGGCCGTCTTGCTAGTGGCAGCGGCTACGGTGAGGAAGGAGAGCTCACGCGTTTCGAACGGTTTGATTTTCAATTGGAACTGCAACGCCATGATCGGATCAAGTGTCCAGCCCGTCGTATTCGACAACTCCGAGCGCGCTCCGGGCGGAGAACGCAGATTGCCATTTCGTCCTATGAAATTTCGCCGATCAGATTCATAGCACAAACCCTGGATGGGACCTTGGGCGTCGACTGCAAAATGTACGAGGACCGGCGGAGTCTCTAGCGGCGAGCGCGGACGTCGCCGGAATAACAATCCGCCCAGATCAGGTATGTACTCGCTACCCACGAAGAGTTTACTGAAGGCAGGGTGTCTTTCATCCTCCAGCGATCGGGAAAGGACCACTTCGCCGTAGCTCGTGAGTCGCAGCGAACGGGGCTCATTACTTTCATTCACAATCGACAGACGGCGGACCTCAATATCCTCGCTGGTAAGAACGCCGACCTCCAGGCGCAGCGCAATGTCATTGTCCCGGCGATTGAACTCCGCCATGTGCGGGTGAAAGGTAACCTGAGAGACGTCAGGCTGGGTGCAAGTAGGTTGCAGCGTCGCCGACCACAGAGTCTCGCTCTCATCATCAGCGACATAGATCCACAAGCCATCGGCATCACGTGTACTGTCGGGAACGAACCGCGTAAGCGCATTGTGGTGCCAGCGCAGCCCGCCACCGCCCGCTTCCGATATCCAGCTGGACATTGGCCCGTTGCCCAAAAGGTGAAGCTGAGGGAAACCGGCATTCGAGGGGGGATTCCAGGATGCAGGAATCTTCCTAGGAGTTCCCCGCATCAGCGGCTGATCGCGTTCCTCAATATGTTCGATCTCAGCTGGTATCTCGTGAGGAACCCGCTCGCTCAAAAGCAATGCAACCGGTCGCATCCTCGGGTCGTCAGCAAAGCGCCGGACAAGATTTTCGCCAAGTAGTGCATTGCTGATCGCACACAGGATCATACCTTGGTGATGCGCCATATAGACGTGAACCGGCCTGAATTGGCCGCTGCTGACCCGTTCAGCGGTAAAATCAAGCGCTTCGAATAGGCCGTAAAGACCATGGGCACCGAGCCTCTTGAGCTTCTTGAGATTGGCCGCAGCAAGAGCGGGCACAATCGCCAGCGCGAGAGCAGATGCATATGGCGCAATCACCATGTCGCCGGCGAGGCCTCGTTTGAGCCCCAAGTCCGGGACACCGAAGGCTTGGTAGCGATAATTATGGTCCGGGTCTCTTGCGGCAAAACTGGATTCGGAAATACCCCACGGAACGCTATTGCGTTCACCATAACGGCGTTGGACGTCCACGGCGAGGCGCTCGCTCTCGGCCAAAAGCGTTCCTGCTTCCCCATGTAGCAGCAGCCGCGGCATCAGATATTCGAACATCGAGCCATTCCATGAGATTAGCGATAGTCCGCCATCGGCGCGCGTCAGAGGCCTTCCCAGGTGGAACCAGTGTTCGACGGGAACATCTCCTTTCGCGATGGCAAAGAAGCTCGCAAGTCGGGCTTCCGAGGCAAGCAGGTCGTAATAATGTGCGTCAGCGCGACCGGAGCTGACGTTGTAACCAATCCGGAAGAGGCGCCGATCTTCATCGTAAAGTGGTCTGAATTCCATGGAATAGCCAATTTCTGCGGCGCGCTTCGCGAGATGCGTCAATTCGGGCGCGTGCGAGGTATCTAGTTCAATGTCACGCGACATCGCTCGCGCCTGATGGCGAAGCCGATCGATCCAGGCGTGAATATCATGCAAGATATCGTTCGCGATCGGTATTTCTGTCTTAATCACCTCTGCCAGCTGATTCTCAATATGCGGGATGAGCGTATCACACAGGTCGCAAAGACCCGTGGTCCATAGTGCCTCATCATCCCTGATTTCCAAAATGTGCGTCCGGATACCCTTCGTCCATTGCTGGAGCATTTTACTGTTCTCTGTCTCTGCGATCTCGTCCAGCAGGTCGATTACATCGAACAGCCCTGTCCACCGTTGGGGTTCCAATCCGGGAGCGCTGCTCGCCTCGTTGAGCGCCGCAGCATAGGCGATCAGGCAAACCGCTAGATTACCGCTGTCGACAGTGGAAACGTAACGCGGTTCGAGAGGTCGCATGGTCCTGGTATCATACCAGTTGTAGAAGTGTCCTCGATAGCGTTCGAGGCGGTCAAGCGTATCGAACAGATTGACAGTCCTTGCTACTAGTTCGGTCCGGCCGAGATAGCCCAGATCCCAAGCTGCGGTGGTAGACAGGATCATCATGCCGATGTTAGTGGGTGACGTACGGTGTGCCAGTTGCTCGTGGGGCGGCCCTTGGAAATTATCCGGCGGAAGCCAGTGATCTTCGGGCCCGGCGAAGCTTTCGAAGTAGAGCCAGGTCCGGCGCGCCAGCATCCGCAGGAACTTAACGTCTGCAGGCGAAAGCGGTTCGATCTCGTCGGTTCGCGTTCTACCGATCAGCAGTGTGATTTCTGGAGCCAGAATCCAAAGAAGAAGAAGTGGGGCTGCGGCGGGAAGCGCTCCTGGCCGGACCAGCCATAAAGCCCCGACCAGTCCGGCGCTGACAAAAGGGGAATACCACATGCGCCGCCAAATTGCACGTCGGTCCTGCTTTGCTCCGATCTGCGCTGTCACCTGGGCCGCCGTGGTCCATTCAAGTAGCTTGCGGCCAGTGATGCGCATCCGCCAGAGCGTCACGCCGATAGCGTGGAGCGATAGGAATGACTCATGCAGCAGGTATACGATGGCAAGAAGCCAGCGTCCCGCCTGGTCGCTCAATCGTGCTAAAACTCCGTGTGCAGCACCGCGCCGCCGCCCGCGTGCGAGGCTACCGACCAGATCCACGAACAGTTGGCCCGCTGGCGTAAAAAATACGAGAAAAGTCCAGAACCAGGCGGCTCCCGGCAGCATAAGCCACCCCGTAACAGCTAAGAGAAGCGTGGTCGGCGAGACTAGGCTGCGCCGCAAATTATCGATGATTTTCCAGCGGTCAATCGCAGTTAGCGGGTTTGTACCCTTGCTTCCGTCGAACTTTGGAACGATCTGTGCAAGCCACGGCAAAAGCTGCCAATCGCCGCGGATCCAGCGATGCAGTCGATTGGCATATTCGAGATAATTTCCTGGAAAGCCCTCGTAAAGGACGATATCCGTGGCGAGGGCAACGCGACCATGGGCGCCTTCAAATAGGTCATGGCTGAGTATCCTGTTCTGGGGAACTCGGCCCTCGACGCTGCGGTGAAATGCCTCCACATCGTAGATGCCCTTGCCCACGAAAATCCCTGCGCCGAACAAGTCCTGATAGACGTCGGAGACAGCTCTGCTGTAGATATCGATCGCAGTATCACCGGTGAATAGGCGGGAAAACAAGGTCCTCGCGCCGCTCTTGGGCGAAATTTCCACCCGGGGTTGAATGATCGAATAGCCGCTCTTGAGGCGTCCGGTCGCCGGGTCGATCCGCGGCCGATTCAGCGGATGGGCGAGTGTGCCGACCAGTTTCGTAACGGAACCTGGCGGCAGGATTGTATCGGCATCAACCGTAACGACGAACCTGATATTCTTGGGGACGCCGCGTTCGCCTACGTGTAGAGGAAATGCAGATATATCGTCGTCTAATAGCATTTGGTTGAGCTGCTCGAGCTTTCCGCGCTTGCGCTCCCAGGCGAGCCAGCAGCCCTCAGCGGGGTTGTAGCATCGTGGCCGCAACAAAAGGTGAAAAGGTCGTTGGACGTCGTGGCGAGCATTGAGGGCACGGACCTGTACTTCCAGCGTTTGTTCGACCGCTTCATCCTGCGGGGTGCGTTGGCTCGACGCGTCGGCGAAATCCGCCAAAAGAACCACCTGCACCATGGGATCGGGGTTGGAAAGCCAATGGGTCTCCATTTGCTCAATAAATCTCGGCACTTCTTCCGCGCTTGCGATTATCGCCGGGATGACAATCAGGGTTTGGCAATCCTGCGGCAACCCTTTGCCGTAATCGAGTTTGTTGAGGGAACGTGGCGGTAGAATGTGTGTGATCGTCCAGTGCAATATCGTCAGAGCCATGACTGAGGCCGGGACAAGCGCCAGGGACAGGGCAGCCAGCGATCCAACGAGCGGGGCACCAATACACCACAAATATAATGCTGGCAGGATTAGCGCACCTATTGTCAGAAAAGCGAGACCCGCAAAGTAAAAGATCGCCGGATGATCTAGGAGTGACCGTCGCCACCGTATATTGGTCGGGGGCTTCACTCCGAGCCGCCGCTCAATCGCGCCGCGCCCGGCTCCGACCAGCCAGTAGCCAACATGCGTCTCTACATCATCCGCTGTCGGCGCGCGCGCCGCATCAATTGCACGCTTTGCGACCTCCGATTCCTCCAGATCGCTATATTGCGCCATTTCCTCGACAGCACGCCGGTAGCGATCTCGGCTTTCAAAATCCATTTTCTTGTAAAAATCGGCTGGATCGTCCCGTAAAATTTCCTCGACGCAGCTCAATTGGTCGAACACGTCTTCCCAGGAGATCGCGTCGATGAGACCAAGGTTGGCTATCGCGCGCCCGACGAGTTCTGTTTCCTCGATCGAATGCGGTTCGTTCGCCCAGTGGGAGAGGCGAAAAGGCAATGTCAGGCAATGACAAAACAGGGGAGTAAAAGTCGCAATGAGTATCTCAATGCAGGCAATTCGCAGCATCACGGGAAATGCCCAAAGCTCGGCAATGGAAAGCGGCACTTCGCGCTGATACGCCCGCAAAAAACGAATTACACTCTCCGAAGATATCTGCATCCTGGTCAGTTCCAACAGTTGGTGCGCCAGCACGAAAACCCGCGGCTGTGAGCAATCCTGCTCGTCAGCTAGGGCCGGTAGTTGTTTATAGAAGCTTGCCGGGAGGTCTTTTTCGATTTGTCGAAGCGCCCTGTGAACTTGGTAATCATTGTCGAGTAGCCATTCGGCTGCCTTGCTTGCCTCTGGAACTCCAGTCGTGCAGGCAAGCCTTGCATCGTGAAGCCAGTCGAATGCGGCGCTGATATCTTTCCAAGCGGCGATCGGATGGGATATGCTTTCTAAAACATGGTGATCTCGGCCCATTTCCTCGGCCGCGGCAGCGATAGCGTCGGTTTCCGGCAAGGCATCAGCCACTATTGAGTGATCTCACGCGATAGCGTGTCAACATCGTCCGAATTACTGGCGAATTGCTTTGTTTGACCGAGTTGAAAGCTTGGACGGATGATCAAAAGCGGGCATGGCGCGTGATCTGCTAAATAGGCAGTGACGCTCCCGCATGCGACATCACTGAGGCCGCTGCGCCCATGCGACGAAACAACGATAAGGTCGGCACCGAGATCGAGGGCGACCTGCCGGAGCCGATCACGCGGATCGCCGTCGCTCATCACCATCTCGTTAACAATGAACCCCTGCGCCCGAAACCGAGATCGCAATTTTTCCAGATAGCTGCGCGCACGTTGCTCGTTTTGCTCCTTGAGCTTGCTGCAAAGCTCGTCTGCGTCTTCCTTGAACGATTGGAGCTCAAAAGTGTCAAGTTGTGCCAAGGCATGTATGAGCATGATTTCGGCACCGCAGTTGCGCGCAATACGCAACGCCACAGGCAAAACGCTCTCTGCTCTGAAGGAGCCATCGAGAGGAATTAGCAGCTTTTGATAGGGAACAACCGCAGGTGGTGTTGCTTCAGGGGGCACGAGCAACAGCGAGGCCATACCATCGCTTAGGATCTTTTGCGCCGTGGTTCCCAATCCTTTTCTGTTTTTCCGACGATTGCCGTTATGTGTGGCAAGAACGAGCAATGCCCCTGCATGCTCATGAACCCAGCCACAGAGCTCCTGATCGCTTGAGCCGGTGAGCAGGACGCTCTCAATCGGAATCGACGCGTCTTGTTTTTGCGCAATCGTTCGATTGAGCTGTTCGCGGTGTTTTCCTAACCGAAGATGCCACTCGACGGGATCGGTAGGGGCATCGCCATCGCGTTCACCTTCCACGACATGCGCGAACGCGATGGGCAAATCGAGCGCGAGAGCTAGAGCGACGGCATGACTGGCCACCCGATCACGATTGCTATCATCGTCCAAACAGGCAAGGAGCTGCGAGGGCTGTTTCTTACCCTTCAAAGATATATATCTATTACCAAAAAAAATGGCTTCGTCTTGCCCTAGATCTTGTCCGGGATGAACAGGGTGATGTGACATGAAAAACCTCCTTCTGCCGACAGAAATGGCCTAATATAAAAATCGCACGCGGATGACCGCATGGTTGGGTCTCATTCGCTCAAACTACTGTTCCGGCGTCTGCCCTTGTGACTCGAATAGGAATGCAAACCCGCCATCGAAGTTGCATTTCTACAGATCACTGCAGGCGTAATTATAGACGCAGCAGCCAACAAACCGTTACAGTTCACTCTAAGATACTAGACCCTGCCTACAAGGTTCTGCGGCTCACTGGCGGCGAAGCGTTCGATGTTCTGGACCGTCGTCTCGATGATACGGGTTACCGCGCTTTCGGTGTTGTATGCGTTGTGCGGCGTAACAATCACGTTAGGAAACCGCAACAGCACATGATTGGCCACGAGCGCCCTGAGGTCGTATTCATCTTCTGAAGCTCCGATGCGGAACATCTCCGCCTCCTCTTTAATCAGCGGTTCCTGTGGCAGCACGTCTAGTCCTGCGGCCTGCAGCTTGCCCGAGACCAGTGCTCGGACCAAAGCGGGCACATCGACTATATTGCCGCGCGCCGTGTTGATTAGAACGGCACCCTTCTTCATCAGGGCGAATTCGCGATCGGCGATCAGCGCGGCGGTTTGGGGTATCGCCGGCACGTGGAGCGTCAGCACGTCCGCCGCCGCTAGCACATCGTCGAGACCGGCATAGCGAAAACCAAGCCGCGTCGCGGCCTCATTATTGGGGTAAAGGTCATAAGCGATCACCGACATGGCAAAACCGCGCGCAATCTCGATCATGCGCCGTCCGATCCGCCCCGTACCGATAACGCCAAGTGTCTTTGCGTGTAGTTCGAAACCACGCAGGCCCGCCTGTGAGAAGTTGCCGCGTCGTGTGCGTTCGACTGCCTCGACGAGATTTCGCGCAACCGCGAGCAGCAGCGCGAAGGCATGTTCGGCAACGGTTGAATCGCCGTAATCTGGTACGTTCGCTACGGCCACGCCGTTGGCGGAGCACCAGTCAAGATCGATATGATCATAGCCTGTCGAGCGGGTAGCGATGAGTTTTAATTGCGGGAATTGGGCCAGAACATCGGCACCGAGCTTCGAATTGACAAACGTACTGAGGATCTCGGCGTCGGCATGCTCAGCGGCTGACCTGGCGTCCAGCACGCCGCTCGAGCAACTCACGACATGTTCTGACTGCAGCGTCAGACAAGCGCGTTCTTCCCATTCCTCGGTCTCGAAAACGACAATATTCACTTTTCAGCACCCAGTCCGCGCGCGGACTTGCCGCTGGCAGTCTGCAATGCCTTCTCCACGCTCGCCACGTGCCGCAGCGTTGCGACAAAACTATCAGGATTGAGCGAGATAGAGTCGATACCCTCTTCGACCAGGAAGGCCGCAAATTCGGGATAATTGCTCGGTGCTTGGCCGCAGATGCCAATCTTAATGCCGACCTTATGGGCTTTCGCGATCACTTCGCGGATCGCGCGCTTGACCGCTTCGTTGCGCTCGTCGAAGAGCGGCGCAAGATCACCGGAATCACGGTCTATGCCAAGCGTCAACTGGGTAAGATCGTTCGATCCGATCGAGAATCCGTCGAACCGTGTTGCGAACTCCTCAGCCAGAAAGACGTTGGCAGGAATTTCGCTCATCATGTAGACCTCAAGCCCGGCTTGGCCACGTTCGAGACCGTTACCCGCCATTTCGGCAAGCACGCGGTCCGCCTCCTCGAGCGTCCGGCAGAATGGCACCATGATGATGATGTTCGTCATACCGATGTCCTCTCGCACCTTTTTGAGTGCACGGCATTCGAGCGCAAAGCCTGCGCGGTAGCGCTCGTCATAATAACGCGAGGCGCCGCGCCAACCTAGCATCGGGTTTTCTTCCTCGGGCTCGAAAGCGGAACCGCCTATGAGATGAGCGTATTCGTTAGTCTTAAAGTCGCTGAGCCGGACGATCACTGGGTGCGGATGGTAGGGTGCTGCCAGCTTGGCAATTCCAAGCGCTAGTGTTTCTACGAAGAATTCGATGGGGTTTTCATAGCTGCGGGTCATTGCCCGGATTTCGTGTTGTGCTGCGGCATCATCGACCCTGTCCGGGTGGATCAGTGCCATCGGATGGATCTTGATCAGGGTGTTGATGATAAATTCCATCCGCGCCAGCCCGACGCCCTGTGTTGGCAATCGCCACCAATGAAACGCAGCAGATGGACTGGCGACATTGACCATCATCGCTGTGTTCGTTTCGGGTAGATTGGACAAATCGACTTCAGACGTTTCGAACGGCAGAATGCCGTCATAGACCACCCCCTGATCTCCTTCCGCACAAGACAAGGTGACCTCGCGTCCGTTGTGCAGGATTTCTGTACCATGGCCTGTGCCTACAATCGCAGGTACGCCGAGTTCGCGGCTGACAATAGCGGCATGACTGGTGGTGCCGCCATGATCTGTGATAATCCCGGCAGCGCGCTTCATAATTGGAACCCAGTCAGGGTCCGTCATCCCCGTCACAAGGATCGCACCGTCTACAAACCTTTCTATATCGGCGGTATCGCGAATTGCACAAACGGTGCCCGAAGCGATCGCCTCGCCGATCGCTGACCCGGACAGGATCGGTGTCCCCGCCTCTTTTAGCCTATAGGTTTTGAGCTCACTGGCCGTGCGGGAGGACTGGATAGTTTCGGGCCGTGCCTGAACGATGAAAAGCTTGCCTGTCTCACCGTCTTTCGCCCATTCCATGTCCATTGGTTTGCCGTAGTGCCGTTCGATAGTGACTGCCCAGCGTGCCAGTTCGAGGATTTCGGCTTCGTCGAGCACGAATAGCTCGCGTTCCTTTTGCGTTGTCTCAACTGTAGCTGTGCGCGTGCTGCCACCGGTTGCATAGATCATTTTTCGTTCTTTGGCCCCCAGTGTGCACTCTATGATTGGGGCGTAGCGCTCCTCTTCGAGCAGCGGCTTGAAGATTAGATATTTGTCCGGATCGACCGCGCCCTGGACGACGGTTTCACCAAGTCCCCAGGCCGCGCTGATTACCGCCACATCGGGAAAGCCGGTTTCGGTGTCTATCGAGAACATGACGCCCGAACCGGCGAGGTCGGAACGGACCATGTGCTGGACCCCAATCGAGAGCGCGACCTCCATATGGTCGAAACCCTGGGTTTCACGGTAGCTTATCGCCCGGTCGGTGAATAATGAGGCAAAGCACCGGCGGCAGGCATCGATAAGTGCTCGCTCGCCGCTGACGTTGAGGAAGGTTTCCTGCTGGCCCGCGAAGCTCGCCTGAGGCAGATCCTCGGCGGTGGCGCTGCTGCGTACAGCGACGCTTGCCTCACCGGTTCCGATGCGCTCGGAAAGCTCGCTATAGGCCCGCCGGATCGCGCCGGAAATCCTCGGAGGAAAATCGCTGTCGAGAAATAGGCGGCGGATCGCCGATCCGGTCTGTTGGAGTGTTGCGGTCCCGTTTTTCATCGCGGAGATTCGCGCCGCCATATCGTTAGCGATACCGTTGGCGGTGATAAATTTTCGGTACGCCAACGCGGTGGTGGCGAAACCATCGGGCACACGCACACCTTTGGCTCTGAGCGTTCCCACCATCTCCCCCAGCGAAGCGTTCTTACCACCAACCCGGGGAACATCATCGATACCGAGCTCTTCGAACCATGCGATATGATCGTCCTGCATTAGCATTTCCTTTTGTTAACTGTTGATCATTAGTGCGTGACCAACCATCTACCTTTTAAGGACGCGATGGTCCGCCTCATATTACACTACGCGCTTCAGGAAGATTGGATCTGACAGCGAGCAGGCGGCTCAATCCGTATAGTGTCGACGAGCTCGACTGCACCGCAGCCGTACCCGACGTCGGCAAAGTTTTGCCTACTGGAAGACATCCTATCACCAAAAGTCGATAGCTTTAAAAGATTGGCAACGCTGAAATTGATGCAGTTAACAATGCCAGTTTCCTTGACGCTTGCATTGTTAACCGGATTGCAACAGATAAGTGATCGGAGCATGAAACGTTCTGTCGAGTTGCCCCTCTGCGAGCGCTCGGCCACTTAATAATCATTAGCGAGGTCTGCCGAATATGTGTTTTTCCGCTACAGCAAGCTTTACTGCCGGTGCCGCACTGCTGGTGGCCGGTGCCTTGACGGTAAGGCTTGTCCAGCGGCCCGGCGAGATACCGTATGCGGTAATTCCCGTTTTGTTTGGCATCCAGCAATTGATCGAAGGCTCGCTGTGGCTGACCTTTCCTGACAAGGCACCGTTGCTCAATACATTTCTGACCTACGCCTATTCGGTGTTTTCACACGTGCTTTGGCCGATTTACGTACCCATCGCAGTCTATTTGCTGGAATCAGTGGCGTGGCGCCGCAAAGCGCTGCTCGTCACGGCGACAGGGGGTTCTTTGGTCGGTTTGTACCTGCTCTACAACTTGATCCGCTTTCCGATCATAGCAACGGCTGCGGAAGGTCACATCGACTATGTTTCTCCTCACTTCTATATCCCGGTCGTTATGGCGTTATATGTATTGGGTACATGTATAAGCCCGATTCTATCGAGCCACCGCTGGGTGAGATGGTTCGGGGCCACGGCGATCCTGTCTTTCGTCGCTGCCGGCGGTTTTTACGTTGCTTGGTTTATATCGGTCTGGTGCTTCTTCGCCGCGATCATGAGCGTCATGGTCATGATGTTCTTCTTGCGCCGAACAACCGTCCCGTCGAACACCGACTTGCCTTGATGTTTCAATCATGGAATCGTCTCAAACGAGCGTTAGCTCAATCCATAATCGTTGGTGGTAAGCATGCGTCCTCCGGGAATATGATCGCGCAATCATAAAGCTGCAACAGCACGGCGTCGGCCGGGCATCTTTGAAACTAGCGGCACCTGCGATTATCCTAAGGGACGACACTTCGGCTGCGCAAACTCTGAGAAGGAGATCACATGAAAACAATCGCTACACTGACGCTGAATCCGGCTATCGACGGCGCAGCAGAAGCCGGTCTCATTCGTCCGATTCACAAGATTCGGATGTCGAACGAACGCTATGATCCAGGTGGCGGCGGGATCAATGTGGCGCGGGTGGTAAGGGAACTGGACGGGGATGTATACCCGATCTATCTAGCCGGAGGCGCGACAGGCGGTGTGCTTGATGAATTGCTGAAGGCTAGGGGAGTTAGCGGTCGCCGTGTCCCGATTGCCGGTCACACGCGTATCAGTCATGCCATATTCGAACGTTCCAGCGGGCTTGAGTTCCGCTTCGTGCCCGATGGTCCGCTTGTCGCTGAGGCAGAATGGCAGGCCTGCCTGGAAGTGATCGAACAACTCGATTGCGACTATCTGGTTGCGAGTGGAAGCCTTCCCCGCGGGGTCCCCGATGATTTCTACGCATTTGTCGCAAAGATCTGCAGCAGGCGGAATATAAAGCTTGTCCTTGACACATCCGGCGAGGCGCTGCGCGCAGCGCTCGGACAAGACCTTCATCTGGTCAAGCCGAGTCTCGGTGAACTCGAAAGCCTTCTTGACCGAAAACTCTCCGATCCAGAGGCGCAGGACGCGGCAGTCAGCGAACTGATCAAAAACGGCGGGGCAGATATGATCGCACTGACACTAGGAAGCGATGGCGCATTGCTGGCTACCAAGCAATCAATGATTCGCTTAGCGGCACCCAAAGTTGAGGCAAAAAGTGCAGTGGGTGCAGGGGACAGCTTTCTGGCTGCGATGACGCTTGGCTTGGCGCAGGGTCGGGCACCCGACGCCGCCTTCGCTTACGGGTTAGCTGCGGGCGCTGCCACGGTACTATCGGCAGGAACAGGTCTGTGTCGCCTCGAAGACGTTGAACGCCTCTATACCGAAGTCCTGCAACGACCATAACCGGTTCAGCACCGGTGGGACGCGTCGTCAGCGAACCAATCCAATAGTGAATACAAGTCTGGCATCTCTGGGACGCACGATTTAATTTGGACATGCGCGATGAAATGGCCCAACGGTCGTTGTGCGAAAACTTGTCCAGGCGTCTGAATTTGCCAGGCACACCTGCACACAAGTTGGACATGGCGCGCTGACCAGTTTTGCTGGTAGCACCTGATGTTATGCGCATCATAGTCCGGAGGAGAAACCTCATGGGTTCTGGACTCGACAAGAGAACAATGGAGAGAGGTAACACAGTGTGTAGTCGGGGGTGTGAACCCCCCTTCGAGATAATATCTCCCGGTGAAATCTCAGAGACGGTCGAACGTCATAGTCTGTGGACCATTAAGTCAGCCATTGAACAAGGAACTGAAATGAAAACAGGATTGGATATACGCTCAACCGCTCTGCATGCGAATGCGGGCTGTTCATGCATCACGCTCGACCAAGAAATGCTTATAAAAATGCTAGATGCAAATGTTGGAACTGAAGGTTTCGGTACGGGTTTGTTGGCATCGCACCCTTATCTCTTTGCGAACTCGCCGGTATTTCTAGCGTACGAAACGCTGGCCGCAATGAAGGCTGTCTTCCAGGCCATCGAGAGCGCTATCGCCTTACCGTCTTTCCGTGCCGCGGCACTCCAGTGGGCACCACCAATCGCCTCCGCAGACTTTGGGCCAGCTGGCGCACTCATGGGCTATGACTTTCATCTTACCGAATCCGGGCCCCTGCTGATTGAAATCAATACCAATGCTGGCGGTGCGTTCCTCAATGCCATTCTCGCTAAGGCTCAACGGGCTTGCTGTTTCGGGGAAGATTTGACTATCGAACTGGCACGTCCAAAGCAGGATTTTGATCTTGAGATCGTCGCCATGTTCGAGAGAGAGTGGAAGCGCCAGGGACGCAGTGGTCGTCCAGCGGTAGTCGCTATAGTTGACGATGAGCCTGAAGAGCAGCATCTCTATCCAGAATTGTTATTGGCAAAGGCAGCGCTAGAAAAGCAGGGTATCGCAGCAATCATTGCCGATCCGAAAATGCTTGTGGGTTCTGATGATGGATTATCGATCAGCGGCTTTCATATTGATCTCGTTTATAACCGGCTAGTCGATTTTACGCTTGACGATCCAGGTCACGGTGCTCTGCGCGACGAATATCTCCGGGGAAAGGTTGTCGTCACACCGAATCCGCATGTGCATGCCATGTTTGCCGACAAACGTAATCTTGCGCTGCTTTCCGATGCCTCACTACTCGCTGAAGCGGGGTTGGCAGCAGATGAGGTTGAAATTCTGAAGTCTGCCGTTCCAAAGACCGTACTCGTCACCGGCGATAATGCGGACGCACTTTGGGCCGATCGTCGGAACCTGTTCTTCAAACCCGCTCGAGGATATGGCAGCAAGGCGACCTATCGCGGAGCCAAGCTCACACACAAGGTCTGGACGCAAATCATCGCCGCCGATTATATCGCCCAGACCTATGCACCTCCCAGTCTCCGCCGTGTCGAGCGCGATGGCAAAATGTTGGAGTTGAAGGTTGATATACGGCTATATACTTATTACGGAGCCGTTCTGCTCACTGCGGCGCGCTTGTACCAAGGGCAAACGACTAATATGCGGACGCCGAGCGGCGGGTTCGCGCCGGTACTTGAGACTCCAAACTAACGAACGTCTTGTCACATTAAAATTTCAACCTCCCGACACATCTTCGCAGCATAGATCATGCTTGATTGACAATTCCGATATTCCTTGTGGTGGCACATAGTCTGATCCTGATCAATTCACGGGACAATAACGCTGGTTCGGTCAACCCCTGTATTGCCCGTGCGCGTATTTCGTGCCGAGACGAACAGCTCATAGGTGCCTTTTTCGGGTAGGGCGAGATCGCCTCCAAATCGGCCCGGCCCTTCAATGAAATCAAGCTTGCCGCTAGCGATTTTACGCCCCGCTTGATAGGCTATGACTTCAAGCTCATAATCCTCGGCATCCCAAAGTCCCCCGCTGGTAATCGGACAACCGCACATGAGCATGGTTGAGGTCAATACCGTGATTGTTCGGTTGCCGTCGGCGCTACGCGTAACGGCTTGTGGTGCGATAATGTTGACAACCAAACCAGGTAGTTCGATTACCCACCCATCTCCGCTGATGACGGGCTGGCCGGGGATGATCCAGCGTTGTGACGTGACCCGACTGCTGGCTTGCATCTGAGCCAAGGGACCAAAGACTTCCGCCGTTACGCGCGTGGGTTGCGACAGATCAAGCTGCGTGGTGAACGCTGCGGCGTCTGGCGTGGCGCGGATCGGGCTTCGTCCTGTCGATTCCATAATCTGTTTGGTATTCCCTGTGCCTCCGGTCGTTATCCCATCGGCCAGAACTTGTCCGGTTTCTGCATCGCGCAAAACAATCCGGGCACCGCCCATTTGATCACCGATAAATTTGGCGTCCTGACTGATAACACGTACGACGACGTCCGTTGGTTCGGCCAGCGCTGGTGATGACATAACCAAAATGGCAGCTACGAGAATCTTGCATAGTTTTGGAAATTTCATTTTTCGTGCTCTCTTTCCGTGCATAAGAATAGTTTATTATTTGCCCTATCGCTCAATTTGAAAGAACCAATAATTCTTGAACATCAAGAAACGCGCCGTCTGAATAGCCATGCTCCTGAACTAAGCGTTACCACGGCGATCAGTGCCATCGGCCAGCTATGCTGGAAAACCACGGACAGCGGCGCGTCCTTGAGAAACACAGCTTTGCAGATGACAATGAAGTGGCGGATAGGATTGGTTTCTGCGACCCATTGGAGAAAATCCGGCATATTTTCCACTGGTGTTGCATAGCCAGAAATTAGAACAGCAGGCACCATATAAACAAACAAGCCGACGATAGCCTGTTGCTGCGTGGCGGCGAGAGAAGAGATAAACAGGCCGATACCGATGATGGAGGCCAGATAGATGATCATCGATAGATAAAGCAGCACCAGCGAACCTCTTACCGGAACGTCAAGAACGAGCGTCCCAAGGACTAACATGGCAGTTGCGCTTGTAATAGCGATGAGCAATGCTGGCGCAGTTTTGCCAATGAGTATTTCTAGCGGCTTGAGAGGAGATACCAGCAATTGTTCAAAAGTACCCATTTCGCGTTCTCGCGCAATAGTGAGAGCTGAGATCATAAATCCGACAATGGCGGTCATTACGGCGAAAAGGGAGGGAACTGCGGACCAAATTGGTTTTAGATTTGGGTTGAACCAGATGCGAGAGACGATCCTGGTCGGAGATACAAACCCGCGATCGGCCAACCGTTCTCTATTATAGTTTTCCAATATCTGTGAAACATAACCGATCAAGATCTGTGCCGTGTTCGAACGCCTACCATCCAGAATAATTTGGATATTTGCCTCTTCGCCCGCCCCCAGTTTACGCGAGAAGTCTGGACCAAACTGAATAGCCATCGCCGCACTTTTGGATTCTATCGTGGAGATGATTTCCGCTGAGCTTTGTAGATATTCAATCTTGCTGAAGGTGTTAGAACCTTCCAGCCTGCCAATGAGTTCTCGTGATTCAACGCCAGTATCCTGATTATATATAGCAATCGGCACGTTGCTGACATCTTGCGTTATGGCAAAAGCATATATGAGCAACAAAAAGGGAGGGGAGAACAGAACCACCCAGCGGGTTTTGGGATCGCGCGCGTTGGTCCACAATTCTTTGATGATTAGAGCCAAAATACGGTGCCACATCTGCTCTAATCCAACGTCGTTCGTGTGACGCGTGCCGTTATGGCAAAGATTAGCACGGCAAAAAGCCCCAGACCAATGAGATCAGGCCCAATGACGGACCAGACATCGCCTGACAGAAACAAAGTTTGCAGGCTTGAAACGAAATAACGCGCCGGTACGGCATAACTGATCATGCGCAGGGCCCAGGGCATGCTGTCAATTTCGAATACAAAGTTTGAAAAATAGAAAGCTGGAAGAAACGCGCTCAATATCGACACTTGTGCCGCTACCAGCTGATTGCGGGTTATAGTCGAAATCAAAAGCCCTTGCCCTAGCGAGCAAAGCATGAATACGGATGACGTAAGAAGCAACAGCAAGAATGACCCCCGGAAAGGAACGTCGAAAACCAAAATTGCAGTTATCACCGACAGGACCATCGAACCCAGTCCGAGTAGAAAATAGGGAATAATTTTTCCGATGATGAGTTCAGTAATGCCAATGGGCGTGGCCAATAATGCTTCCATGGTCCCCCGTTCCCATTCGCGCGCAACTACCAGCGCTGTCAACAATGCCCCTATCATCGTCAGCGTGATTGCCACCGACCCCGGGACTAGATAATTTTTGCTGGAGACTTCAGAATTATACCATATTTGCGGTTCAAGACTGGCGAGAGGAGGCCCGCGCGACTGACCGCTGCTGATAGACACCTGCTCAAGCCAGTTCGCCCAGAGGAGTTGTACATAATTATTAACAAGATAGGCGGTGTTGGGATCACTACCATCGACAATGACCTGTATCGGCGCTGTATCGGCACGATAAACAACCCGCGCAAAATCTTCTCTTAGTATAATGATTCCATTGAGACGACCGGCGACGAGATCTTGTTCGAAGAAGCGCCGATCACGGCTGGTTTCCACTTGGAAAAATCGTGAATTTTCTAGAGACGCCTTAAAACTTCCTGTTTCAGCCGTTGGTTGTTCGATCACTAAGCCAACATTAAATGATCGGGGGTCAAATGTTACGCCATATCCAAATAGAAACAACAGCAGGAGAGGTAATATGACTGCAATCATTATCGTGCTGGGATCCCGCAAAACTTGAAGAGTTTCCTTCCGGGTTAGCCCGACCATCCGTGTCATGGAGACTGGCAGAGGGAAAAAACGGCGGCTCAAGTCTGTTCTCTCTGGCGGTCGTCTTTTTCCACCAGCGCGATGAAAGCATCTTCTAGTGTCGGCTCTGGAATATCTTCTGAACGTGCACTGGCTTTCAGCTCATCGGGAGCGCCAGCAGCGATCATTCGTCCGCGATAAATTAGCGCCATGCGGTCGCAATATTCTGCTTCTTCCAAAAAATGTGTGGTTACAACGACGGTAACGCCATTTGCGACCATCGCATTAATGTGTGACCAGAATTCCCGGCGCGTCAGGGGATCAACGCCGGACGTCGGTTCATCCAGAAACAACACGTCAGGTTCGTGTAAGACGGCACATGCCAAAGCAAGTCGCTGCTTATAACCCAATGGCAACATGATTGCGTTTGTTTCCAAATAGGAATCCAGGCCAAAAGTCGAGACGAGCCTATCGATCGCCTCACGGCGCTTCTTCCCAGTCAACCCATAGATTCCAGCGAAAAAGTCCATATTTTGGCTCACACTCAGATCACCATATAAGGAAAATTTCTGCGCCATATAACCCAGGCGTGCGCGGGCTTTGCTCGGTGCCTTCTGCAAGTCCATACCGGCAACACGTGCAAGACCTTCCGAGGGACGTAAGAGACCGCATAGCATCTTGAAGGTGGTCGATTTGCCAGCTCCATTGGGTCCTATCAAACCATATATTTCCCCGCGTTTCACTTCGAAACTTATGTTGTCTGTGGCCGTAAAATCACCGAAACGGCGGGTTAGTCCCATTGCTTCAACGGCAATTTCGTTTTGGTGCACATTAGTCGATTGTAATTTCAAAAAGGGCGAGGGCTGTTTTTGGCCGCCGCCCATGAGGTCCATGAAAGCATCTTCAAAGCGAGGCGGTGTGGAAGCCATAAAAGCGGCTTCGCCTGCTGATAAATCCGATGGCAAAGGCGTTATCGCTCCCTTTGCAGTTACGATACGAATATTTCGCCCCTGAATGACGCCGTCCAAAACAGCTCTGTTTTCCAGAGCGCGGGCTAGTACTAACCTTCTGTCTCCTCCTATGTTGCTTAAGAGAAAGGCTCGTCCTTGAACTCGGTCCGTAAGTGCGTCCGGCGGACCATCATATATAAGTTTTCCTTCATTGAGCAGCATGACTGAAGTGCAGCGTTCCGCCTCGTCCAGATAGGCTGTACTCCAGATCACACCAATTCCCTGATCGACCAATTCGTAGACCATTTGCCACAATTCCCGCCGTGACAAAGGATCGACACCAACACTTGGCTCGTCGAGCAAAAGCAGGCGAGGCGTTTTGATCAAAGCACATGCGATCCCAAGTTTCTGTTTCATTCCCCCAGATAATGCGCCTGCCAGGCGCTTTGTGAACGGCCTCAGACCAGTAAACTCCAACAGTCGCTCAAAAGTGGCAGCGCGCTGCGGCCCGGTTACTGACCTCAAATCAGCGTACAAATTGAGATTTTCAAAGACAGTAAGATCGTCATAGAGGCCAAAGCGCTGGGGCATATAGGCAACAACCTCGTGAACCGCATTGGGCTCCTTTAAAGGATCAAAGCCGCAAACTTCCAGTTTGCCTTCACTCGGCCGCAAAAGACCAGAAATGAGGCGCAGGAGAGTTGTTTTCCCGGCACCATCTGGTCCAACCAGACCCGTCACTCTTCCCGGTTTAATTTGACTCGTATGATCCGAAATCGCGGGAATATTAGCGTTCTCAAATTGCTTGGAGAGATCGCTTATCGTAACGAGTGCTGTGTCATGCTTCACTGTCTGGCCGCAGGTTTTAGAATAACCGTGACGGGCATGCCCTGTTTGAGACGTGAGCCGGGATCTTCAACAATGATTCTGACACGGTATACCAAACTCGTGCGTAGTTCTGGCGTTTCCACCGTTTTGGGCGTGAATTCAGCAACTGGGGAAATAAATCCGACTTTTCCAGTATAAATCCCGCCGGAATCCGTTTGGATTTCTGCTTTCATTCCAGGTTTGACGCGGTCCAGATCTGGTTCCGCCAAGAAGGCGCGCACCCAGACCGGCGAAACCAATGATACAGAAACTATTGTTTCTCCGGCGCCTATTATCGATCCGGGCTCTCTCACCCTTGTCAACACGCGTCCGTCTGATGGTGCAATAAGATTGGCATCTTTTAGCCGTCGTTCAGATAGGTTGAGCGCCGCCTTTTCCGCGTTAAGCGCAGCCTGGGCTCGTTCAATGTCTTCGGAGCGGGGCCCTATGCGCGCCAATTTATATGCCTTTTCCGCAACCTCTTTTGTGGCAGCGGCGCGGGCTCTTTCGGTCTGGGCTGTTTCAAGGCCTTGCGGGGAGACAAAATCACGGTCTGCCAAAAACTGCTGACGTTTCAGGGTGTTTTCGGCAAGCGAGAGGGAGGCATTTGCTTCGGCCAGAATGGCAGCTGCTTGATCAATTTCTTGAGGACGGGTTCCCGTTTGCAGCGCCGCCAATTGTGCCGCCTGACCGAGGACTCTGGCTTGCGACAAACTCACGTCGTCCTCGTAATCTTGCGGTTCAAGAATGGCTATCAGCTTTCCGGCCTTAACAGTGTCGCCTTCTTCAACATTGACTGCACGAAGCCTGCCGGGAATTTTGAATGCCAGGTTAACTTGGCGGACATCGACATTACCATACAAAACAATATGCCTATCGGTCTGGTGATCGTCTCGGATCGCATAGTAAACATAAGTCCCAACCGCGAGTAGGATCAAAAGAGCTAATAGCGTATATATTCGGTTTCTGGTTATCATGGGTCTATTATATTGAACTCCGATGGGAATTTGATCTGCGGTAAATTTTGAATATATATTTGGAGCGTTTCAAAGTCATGCCTTAGGGCTTTTTATCCGATACGGATTTTAGTGTCGTTTAGGAAAACATAAGGCGGAATATCAAGGTTTCTCGGCGCAGGACCGCGCCGAACACGGCCAGAGGCATCGTACAGCGAACCGTGACAGGGGCAGAACCACCCGCCATATTTCCCCAGCGGGTCGCCTTCTTTTTGACCCAGAGGAATACAGCCAAGATGAGTGCAAACGCCAATCATAATGAGCCACTCGACTTTTTGTACCCGCGAGCGATCGCTTGCCGGATCGATCAGGCCCGGATTATTATCATCGGCCTGTGCACTCGCGATATTCTCTGCCGTGCGCCGGACTATGAATATCGGCTGATTACGCCAGCTGACAGTTATTCGCTGCCCAGGTTCGATTGATGAAAGGTCTACTTCAATCACAGAAACAGCCAACACGTCTGCTGATGGGTTCATGCTGTCAACAAGTGGTATGGCCGATGCTGCAACGCCCACGGCGGCAAAAGATACTGGCGCGATATGGATGAAGTCTCTCCGCCTGATACCAGCTGAATCCATATCTATCTTTTTTTCAGTAATGGCCGCCATCACAGCCTCTTTGGGTTATTTCTAGCATGGCGATAAGCCGCTAATGCGCCCAGGCCAACTTGGTTCATGATCCATCTTGCCCAATGGGAGCTGATGCCGATTTACTGCCCCATCGCGGAATAAAGCGAGGAACCTGCGCTGCATAGCTGCGGTAAACATCTCCCAGTTGCGCTTCAACCTCGCGTTCTTCTTTAAGTGCGAGCCGCCAGTACATGACCAGCAAGACGGGAAACATCGCAAGTGTTAGAAGTGTTGGCCACTGAAATAGAAATCCAATCATTATCAACACAAAGCCGACATATTGCGGATGCCTTACGCGGGCATAGGGGCCAGTTTGAGCCAGTTCGCCGCTATGTTGGGCGATATAAAGAACTCGCCATGCTGCCGAGAGCAGGTAAAATCCGCCCCCTATGAAAGCATAGCTAAGCAGATGGAATGGGCCAAAATGCGGATTGGATTTCCATCCAAAAATCATTTCCAGCAAATGCCCGCTATCGTGAGCGAACCAATCGATGCCCGGATAGTTTGATTGTAGCCAGCCAGCCAAAAAGTACAGCGTGAGCGGAAACCCGTACATTTCTGTAAAAAGAGCGACGATAAATGCGCTAAAGGCTCCAAAAGAGCGCCAATCTCTTTTGGTCTGCGGTTTGAAAAAACTGAACGCAAAGATGATGAAGATAGCCGAATTGAAGAAGACCAGAAACCACAGCCCGTAAGCAGACATATCCATCATTATTCCCCTAATTTGTCGGGCATAGATCCTTGATCAGGATCCCCGCGCTTGGAACCATGCCCACCATGCCCACCATGCCCACCATGCCCACCATGCCCACCATGCCCAGCGTGCATGAAACTGTGCATGACAACACAAACAAGCAGCAGGCCGCCAAGCAGCAGATAGTCGCCGGGGATATGGGCCTGATGCTCAAAATATAGCGCAAAGGCCGCTATTGCCAAAAACGCATAAAATATGAATTTTACGCGGGAATTGGATGGCTGCGACACGGATGACTTGTGTTGGTGCTGCATGATATGATTCCTCCGTTTTGATAATCGCACGAGCGCGGCGTTTTAAAATATTCGACGCTTAGAGATTGCTTATGGGAATAGACGTTTGAAAACGCGCTGCGTTACAGTCGACAACTCAAATTTGCCAACTTTGGACAGCTGCGGCTCTTGAAAATTGTGCGCGGCCGACAAAATATTTAGATCACGTGACCCACTCCATGCTCACACCAGACACATTGGCATGCAATATGATCACAGCTTGGGTCATGAAGCGGATGGCGAAATTGCCGCCTTGCAAGCGGGAATATGATTTTCGTCAGTAAAGAGGGTTGATACAGACGATGCAGCCTTGCAGATGCGTTCGATCGGCTGATATCCTGTAGCGCCAATCGTGCCCCTCGGTCACCGGCGGCATTGTACAAAAACCGGTTGCTGATGCCGGTTTTAAGCAATGGGAGGAGTTGCGCTCGCCACAAACGAATGTAATCTGAGCCTTCAATCAAGCTTTGGGCCGCCAAAATGCCCGAACGCAAGGCGTATCGCATTCCAAAGCCTGCAAGCATATCCTGAAAGCCAGCTTGTTCGCCAATCAGAGGATGCCCGCCTTGCATCGCTGTGTTGGGAATACGGAAATTTCCAAACCCACCGAACGGACGCGGAGAGTTCATTTTTAGTCCGGTTTTGTCTTCGAAAAACTTTACAGAGCGCGCCACGTGCATCGCCTGGTTCTTGAAGCCGCTGAACATGCAGCTTGCTAGCGTACCGCGGCCATTGTGGATCAGCAAATAAGCATAGCCATGAGGCGCAAGCCTGTTATCAAAAGCAATATGATTGCTGTCGGCCTCACCGGTTTCGAATATATAACCCGCTGCAATTGCGTCGGCTGATCGGGGCCCGATTGCCGAAACAGCGGGTCCCTTGATGCTCGTTGCACGCTCACCAAAACGGATGTCTACACCAACTGAAACCGCCTGTTCAAGAAGTCCTTGCTCTAGACTGCCCTCCTGACCACCGCGCTGTACAAGATAGTATAGCGTACGATCTCCAGTTATCGGGTAAGCTTCGCCACGATAATCATAGGCAGTTCCGTCACAAACGGGATGAGCGTTGAAACTTGTTTCGATACCCGCTTCGTTCAGTTCTTCCAGCACATCGCGCTTGCCACTCCAGTTTTCAAGACCTTGGTAATCGCCGTGAAACCGGCTGCCGACGGTCTTGTGCCATTCACGCACTATAACTTTGCGACCCGCGCGGGCTAATATGATAGCACAAGCGAGACCTGCCGGGCCGGCCCCGACAATGGTAATCGGATCGCTTCGTGATTTCAGATCGTTTGATGGGGCATTCCCAGCCATGCTAGTTTATTTCCCCTTTGGTAGCCCTGTTTAGCTTAGCGCCAATCATTCTATGCGTGCACCGGTGCTGCATGGATACCCTCCAGACGGGTACGTTTCAGCAATAATGCATTGACGGCAACCAGCGCAGAGCTGCCTGACATGGCAAGCGCTGCAACCTCCGGACTTATGATGAAAGGATAGAGAACGCCGGCTGCCATCGGAAAGGCGATGACGTTATAGGCGACGGCCCAGAACAGATTTTGATGCATTTTCCGCAATGTCGCGCGCGACAGTTCAATCGCGCCCAGAACATCATAAGGATCGCTCTTCATGAGCACGACATCGGCGCTTTCGATCGCGACGTCTGTGCCGGCACCAATGGCAAATCCGACATCGGCCTGGGTTAGGGCAGGGGCGTCATTGACGCCGTCTCCTACCATACCGACCTTTTTGCCTTGATCCTGCAGTTCCTTAATTTTTTCAGCTTTTTGTCCTGGTAAAACGTCGGCTAGAACGGTGGTAATTCCAAGACCAGAGGCGATCCGCTCTGCGGTCTCCTGGTTATCACCAGTGAGCATAGCAACTTCGACGCCCCGCTTGCTTAGCATTTTGACCATGGCCGCAGCTGTAGGACGAGGCGCGTCGGAAATTGCAATGAGGCCTGTAAGCTTACCGCCTTTGGCAATGTGAACAACGGTCTGGCCAGCTGCTTGCAATCGCGCCGCCTCGGCTTTCAGGTTGTTCATCGAAACGTCACGCTCATCCATGAGCCTTCGATTCCCGAGAAGAATCTCTTCGCCATCAAGTTCGGCACGCGCGCCTTTACCTTCGATATTTTCGAAAGCCGCCAATTTTTGCCGTGGCAGATCACCAGCTCGCTTCATTATGGCCTGCGCCAAGGGATGATCAGAACCTTGCTCGACGGTTGCCGCCATCGCAAGCACCTCATCGATCGACGCTTCAGAAGATGTGACAACCTCAACCACTTCGGGAGCACCCATCGTCAAAGTTCCGGTTTTATCGAAGACGATAATATCGAGTTTGGTGGCGTCTTCGAGCGCGCTGGCATTTTTGAAAAGAATTCCGTTCATTGCGCCCAGACCGGTGCCTACCATAACGGCCATAGGCGTTGCGAGACCAAGAGCATCGGGGCAAGCGATTACAAAAACGGTAATAGTCAAGGTCAAGGCGAATAGAATCGGCTGACCAAGCCACCAAAACCAGACGGCAAAGGTCGCAAGGCCGATAAGGATGGCGATCAAAACCAGCCACTGGGCAGCTTTGTCCGCTAATAGTTGGGAGGGAGCCTTTGAATTTTGTGCTTCCTGAACCAGTTTGACAATTTGCGCCAGCGCGGTATCTGCGCCAACCTTGGTCGCGCGATACTGAAAACTACCGCTTTTGTTTATCGTTGCGCCAAAGACATTATCTCCCGGCTTTTTGTTTACGGGCATGGATTCCCCGGTCAACATCGATTCATCGACCAGCGTTTCGCCTTCCAGAATTTCTCCATCCACCGGGATTTTATTACCTGGCCGAATGACTATCACGTCATCCTTGAGCACTTCGGCCGTTGATATCTCTATTTCCTTGCCGTCGCGCAATACGATGGCTTTCGGCGGCGCTAAGTCCATTAGCGAACGAATAGCGTTGGATGCGCCCGCGCGTGCCCGCATTTCGAGCCAATGTCCAAGCAGAATGAAAACCAGAAGCACTGCTACCGCTTCAAAAAACTGTACTCCAGGGAAAAAGAATGTTGATCCGACGCTGAAAAAATAACCGGTGCCGACAGATAAGACGACAAGCACCGCCATATTGAGAACGCCGTTTCGCAGCGCGCGCCAAGCTGCAACAAAGAAAGGCCAGCTCGGATAAACTATCGCTGCGCTGCCAAGGATAAATAGCCAAAGATCCAGGCGCAGCCCAAAAGGCGGCGCTAGCGGCGTAAATAGTCCGCCCATTGGCGAATAAATGAAAATGGGAATAGCAAATATCAGCGCAATCCAGAAGCGATTGCGCATATCTTTTACCATGTCAGCCATATCCTTACCGCCGCCATGGCCCATTTCATGCGCGGTATGATCGGTAGCGGCCTGCTTGTCATTTTCGCTCGACGTAGTGGCTTTTTTGCCATGATCGGCGTGTTTCTTATGATCAGGAGCGCCGGTCTTTTGTTGTCCTTTTTCGCATAAATGCTTTGGCAACAGCTCTCCGTCGCAGTGATAGCCGCACTCGGCAATTTTTGTTTCGATTTCTACGAGCTCTATTTCTTTTTCATCGAAAGTTACGGTGGCGCTGCCGCTGGCATGGTTTACCGATACTTTTTCAATCCCCCTTAACTTGGAAAGCTGTTTTTCAACACCCTGTGAACTGAGCGGTGAAATCAACCCAGAGACTTCAAGTACAGCGGTCCGCATTGTGATTCCTTCTTAGATTTTGCATATATTTTGGCAGTAATCTGCCAAGCCACAGCATGGTTTTAGATATCAGCCAGTCAAAAGACCGTTGGTAGGCGGACAGCGCGCAACCACGATACTGAACCCGGCAGCAAGATAGACGGAACGGGATGCGCTTCGTTACAGTCGAACGACAGCAGAGCTCAATCTAAGGGAACGGAGTGGGTCGCATGTGAACAATCGCAATTGAGAAATCCATGCACAGGACAGGTTTCACATGTTTCTTTCAATCTGGTGCGCAAAGCGTGACGCGCCCGGTGCAAACGGACCCGTAAATTGCTCTCACGGATACCCAGGGAGGCGGATACACTCTCGCGGGCTTCGCCGACGATGTCGATACGCCAGAGAAGATCGGCATAATCGGATTTTAGGGTTGGGAGGAGCTGATACAGACAAATGCAAATCATGCGGTCCAACTCATGTTCCGTTTCTTCGCTATCCATCAGCTTTTCGAAGTTTGCATATTCCTTTTCAATGCCGCGTCGTTTGCTCTGAGTGCGATAATGGTCGATCAAGGTTGTATGGAGCACCTTGCGCATCCATCCTCTTAATTTTTCGCTGTCTCGTACATCTTCAATACGATCCAACACCCTGACGTAGAAATTCTGCAGCACGTCCGCTGCTTCGTCTCGGTTCCCAAGCTTATACACCAAATATCGCAGGAACTCGGCTTGGACTTCGGCCATGACCTTATGCACCGAATAGTCCTCCCCCGGTTCATTATCTTCAGATGCCATAATTCACTCCCGGCAAGCAGCGCCTTGGTCGTTCCGCGCCTTTATCTTGTCATGTCTAAGCTGTTTAGTGGACCCGATTGCCTTGTCATTGTCAAACTGTAACGAACGCGCGCCGTTGCCGTCCTTCTTATTGACGCGAGAGATTTCCAGCGGGCCGAATAGCCCTGTCTTGCAATTAGCGATCGATAGTGAGGAAAGCAAATGTGGACATATCTACTATCAAAATTTCTATCCAGTTTTATAAAAACCGGTGGCCTGCGTGTAATCTTTCCGGACGGACAGGAACAGCAATATGGCTCAGATTGTGAGAATATAGTACAAATCAACATACATTCGCGCGGTCTGCCCAGGAAGCTTTTCCTCAACCCCGAACTTGTTCTGGGCGAGGCCTATATGGACGGTTCGCTGACCGTAGCAAATGACGATATTTATGGATTGCTGGAATTCTTGATCAACAACCAATCGTTGCAACGCCCAAGCTGGTTTTCTCGCAAAATTGCCCTTTATCGGCAATTTCATCGATATTTTACTCAACATAATCCGCTAATCATAGCGCGCAACAATGTGGCGCATCATTACGATCTTTCGAAAGATTTTTATCGGCTCTTTCTGGACGATGATATGCAATATTCCTGCGCATATTTTACCAGTCCCGATGACAGCCTGGAAACGGCACAAAAAAGCAAGAAGCATCATATTGCCGCCAAGCTAATGCTTGAACCAGGTCATCGCGTTTTGGATATCGGGTGCGGTTGGGGCGGGCTTGGCCTTCATCTGGCCAAAGAGCATGGCGCACAAGTAACCGGGGTCACGCTGTCATGTGAGCAGCACAACGTAGCCCTCGAGAGGGCAGAAAAATTGCAGGCAGGCGCCTGCGCAGAATTTCGTCTGCAAGATTATCGAGAGGTCACCGAAACCTTTGATCGCATTGTGTCGGTCGGTATGTTCGAGCATGTCGGGATACCCCATTATTCGGAGTTTTTTTCCAAGTTACATGGCAGTCTCGCGGACGACGGTATAGCGCTCCTGCATTTTATTGGTCGAGCCGATGGTCCGGGTGCAACAAACCCGTGGATTGCAAAATATATATTCCCCGGAGGCTATTCTCCGGCTCTTTCCGAAGTAATGGCCGCTGCTGAGCGTTCAGGCTTATATGTCACAGATGTCGAAGTCTGGCGCCTCCATTACGCCGAGACCCTGAAAGCATGGCGCGACAGATTCGAACAAAAAATCGATGAGGTTCGAAAAATATATGATGAACGGTTCTGCCGGATGTGGCGATTCTACCTTGTCGTCAGCGAGCTCGCGTTCAGACAAAATGGCCATGTGGTTTTTCAGGTTCAATTAGCCAAAAAACAGGACGCTGTTCCGCTTACGCGCGACTATCTGGTTCATTCGCAAGCAGAGGAAGAGAATTCAAGGCGCGCTGCATGATCCTAGAGTTTGGCATGAAGGCTTGGAGGTACATTTAACATAAGTGTAACAAATCATCGTTTGCCACGTCCTTATAATTGAACCCAATCGAACCGTTCCTGATGTCGTGGAACGCCGCTGGTTTGAGCCATCACCATGTATGCAATCACATAGGTAAGCTTTGGAGAATTTCAGATGGACGATGCCAAAAATGATAATGCAAACCGAGAAATTATCACGATGTACGCCCCAATTTTCCGGCAGAAGCTTGCAAGGCTGGAAACGCACGGGCAGCAAGACACCGCCGAGGCAGATGAATTGCGCGGAGTATTATCGCGGATTGATCGTGCGCAAACCTGCGCTGAGCTTGAACCAACGACAATCCGTCATGAGACCAGCCATCACCGAGAACATCAAGATGCCTGACTCTGACCGGACGGAGTGACCCAAGCATTTCATGCGTTGGCCTGCAATTTAACTAGCGAGCGCGGAATCCCGCAGAACCGCTTTACTGCAAAGGAAAGAACCAGTGTCGATTAACAATGAAATGGAATTGAAAGGGGTCTTCAAGGCTGAACAGCTAGAGCAGTTAAAAGGTCTTTCTGTCATTAGGGAGCTGGCAGTTGACAAAGCAGTTTCTCGAGTACTGACAACGACATATTTTGATACGCCGGATCACGCGCTGAACAAGCACGGTTTTTCATTGCGCGTACGCAAAACCGGTCAGACTTATACCCAGTGCCTGAAACGGCAAAGCGAACCTCTGGGTGCGATCATAGGGAGAACAGAATGGGAGGCTAAAATACCGGATCAAATCCCACAAATTGACCTTCTTGAAAACAAGAAAATCCGGACCAAGTTAAAACGGTTGACGGGAGACAATCTACAAGCTGTTTTCCAATCCGTTGTTAGAAGGCAGTCCCGTAAACTCAAATTTGATGATGGTACGACAGTGTCGCTCGACATCGATGTCGGCGAAGTCACCCTAGGTGATGCAGTCCAGCCAATTTGTGAATTCGAGCTTGAACTTTTGAGCGGTTCAGCCGCTCATATATTTGAACTTGGGCGAATAATTAATCAGACAGTGCCATTCCGGATCAGCACCGTGAGCAAAGCAGCGCGTGGCTATTCATTGTTATCCAAGGAAGAACCACGCGCTCAAAAATGGCAACGGCCTAAGCTGTTGAAGAATTCCACTGCAGAGCAGGCCGTTGTTGACAATCTCCAGCAGACAATCAGTTCTCTACTAGCCAACGAAGCGCTCGTTCTGCTGGGCGATGCCGAAGCCATCCATCAAATGCGTGTTGCCTTGCGGCGTTTGCGTGCAGGCTTGGAGGTTTTCCAGACCAATATTGTCCAGGAAAAATATGATCGGATTGTGGGTGAAGCACAATGGCTCGGCGATGAACTATCGGCAGCGCGCAGCTGGGATGTTTTTATCGATGAATTTGTGGCACCAGTCGCCAAACTTTCCAGACCGACAACCGGATTTGAACTGCTTTTATCGGCTGCAGAGAAAGAAAGAGTTCTTCATCGCAAACAAGCCCGCAGCGCAGTCAATTCCGCGCGCTATACGGAATTTATTCTGGAACTTAGTATCTGGCGGTGTAGTGATAACTGGTGGGATAGTGCAGCATCTTCAAAAGCAATAGACCTGTCAGAGCCGGTTAGAAAGTTTTGCGCAAAGCAGCTCAAAAAGCAGAATAAAATCGTGCGCAAAAAGTTTAAAAAGCTTGGTAAAATGTCCGAGGACGAACGGCATAAGCTAAGATTATCTGTTAAGAAACTACGTTATACTATAGATTTTTGTGCTAATATATATCTAGATAAGCAAGTTTCTATTTTTCAGAAGAGGCTCAATCCGGTTCAGGCTGGGCTGGGTTTTTTGAATGATGTCCTCGCTGCGGAACTGCTTGTCGAGAAATTGATGGGTGTGAAATCCGATCCTGCCACTCCAGCATGGCTTTATACCGCTGGTATTGTCATCGGATGGCACCGCCGCGAAGCCAAATTGACCGAAAAAAAGCTTTTCAAGGATGTAAATCGGTTCCTCAAAACCTATGCTTTCTGGGATAGAAACTAATTCCGATGCAGAATCGGAATGTGATAGCAAGCCGGTTCAAACGAGATCGAAAAAGGGCTCGGCGATGAGCGGCGCGTTGGCTCTTGTTGTATTGGGTGTCTTTATTGCTCTGTTGTTTGACTACTCAAATGGAATGCAGGATGCAGCCAATATGCTGGCAACGGTCATTGCATCGCGCGCTATGACGCCAATACAGGCAATTATTCTGGTTTCCTCTTTCACATTCCTCGGACCAATCATTGGCGGGACCGCAGTTGCCAATACGATTGGCAGCTTTGTTGACGTTTCCGATATGACAAATATCGTATCACTTACCGTCATATTATCAGGGCTCGGTGGCGCGATTATCTGGAATTTTTCGACTTGGTGGTTCGGACTTCCAGTATCGTCTTCTCAAGCTCTTGTTGGCGGCTTGGTTGGGGTAGTGACTGTGGCCGCAGGTCCTGATCATGTGGTCTGGGGTTTTGAGACAGTTGACGGCTTTCATCTTACCGGGGTTGCCAAGATACTGGGAGCATTGCTTCTTTCCCCAGTTTTGGGATTTTTCCTTGGCGGTTTATTGCAACGTCTCATGGCATTTATCCTGCGTGCCGCAAGACCTTCAGCCAATAAATATCTGCGTGCCTTTCAGTGGTTAACCACGGGCGTACTTGCCTTTTCTCATGGAACAAATGATGCGCAAAAAGGCATGGGCATGATTGCAATGATCCTCGTCCTCGGAGGAGTAAACGCACAATTTTACGTGCCTTTGTGGGTCATTATGGCAAGCGCAACCGCGATCACGATCGGAACACTGACCGGTGGTTGGCGTATTGTTAGGACATTGGGTTTTGGAATCTACAAGGTGAGACCTATCCATGCATTGGATTCGCAGATAACCTCGGCGGGAGTGATTTTGGCAGCTTCTTCGCTCGGAGCGCCAGTGTCCACCACCCAAGTGGTCAGCACGGCGATTATGGGTGTTGGCGCGGCAGAGCGTCCAAAATCTGTTCGTTGGGGTACTGCAAAACATATCCTCGGGACATGGTTGATCACGATCCCGGGTGCAGCGAGCGTTTCCATTGCCATCTACTGGTTGATTCAACTGGCCGGGAATATGTTATGATGGGAAGCTCACATCCTCGATGGTCCAAAACAGAGAAAAGAACCAAATGTCGCGATTACTCTGGAGCCAGAATTATAGCTGATGGCACAGCGTATGTTTCGCAAGCCGTCATTGGGCTGGATGGTCGAAGGTGAACGCCAGCGCTCTTCAACTTTCGCATCTGATGCTTTTTGGGCAAAGTCTTGTCATCGGCTTTTTGGTTGGACTGGAGAGAGAACGTCATGAAAATTCCATAGCGGGGCTGCGAACCTTTACCTTGATCGCGCTTGCCGGGTCACTAGGCGGATATATCGGTTTGCAAAGCGGTACCGACGTAAGTGTGTGGGTAATTTTAGCACTAGTGGCCGCCAGCCTGTTGATCGCGCAGTTAAAATCCCCGGCGAAGGACCCAGATACCACAACGGTCATTGCTGCCTTAGTCACCTTCATTCTGGGCTATATTTTATGGATTGGCCATCCGATTTTACCCGCAGCAATTGCTGTGACAATGACTGCATTGCTCTATTTTCGTAAAGAATTGCGAGAAGTGCCGCAAAGACTAACCAAACAGGAAATCATATCCTTTTTTCAGTTCGCAGCAATCGCCGTCATCCTGTTGCCCTTGTTACCCAATAACAGTTACGGTCCCTACGAGGTTTTCAATCCCTATCAAATTGGCTGGCTGGTTGTGCTCATAAGCGGCCTCAGCTTGTTGGGATATCTGGCGCTTAGGGTATTTGGACATAGGTCTGGCATCGTTATAGCCGGAATTCTGGGCGGCATGGCATCAACCACCGCAACAACCCTTGTCTACGCAAAATACAGCAAAAAACAGGCGGGTTTCTCAAACATTGCCGCAACAATAATTTTAATGTCCCATTTGGTTCAGTTCGTACGCATCGGAATCATCGTGGGAATATTGGAATTTACGCTGATTCCCTTGATGCTGCCATGGTTGATAGGGGGCGGGGTAGCTGGCAGCCTGTTCATTTTGTGGTCATATCGCCGGATTGCAAATTCCAAGGAGCCTCTGCCAGCGGTATCGACCCGAAATCCTGCGGAAATAATTAGCGCGGCCATATTCGCTGTCAGTTTCGCCGGAATATTATTTCTCGTAGCTTGGATGAATGATGTCTTCGCCGATGCGGGGGTATTCCTGGTGTCCTTTCTATCAGGTTTGACCGATATCGACGCCATTACAGTTTCAAATGTGAAGCTCGTGTCTGATAATGTCCTCGATCCCAGTATCGCAGTTTATGCCATTATCTTAGCCTTCTTCGCCAATCTCGCTTTTAAGCTCGGCATCGTTTTTGTGTTTGCGGACAAGAAACTTCGATTGCCAATTTTTGCCGGCTACTTGTCATTGGCGATCGGAATTCTGGTAGGAGTTTTGGTGAATGTTTATGCTTGAACCAGGTTGTGAGCGAAAACTGCCAATCGGAAAGGAAGCAATGTCAGGGCGCTGCTGCGTAACGGCTTTCTCGTCATATTCAATTCACGCAATCATTGATTGGAGAGGCTATGCAATCTGAAACAGGCGCAGCGGCGATGAAACCCGTCTCGCGATTTTCGAGAATTATCAACTCCGTATTTCCGCGGACACCGGATTTTTATTCAATGCTCAATGATCAATGTGATGTGGTCGAGCGCGCAATGGAATTGTTGGCTGACTATATGCAGACAGGCGACCCTAAACGAGCAGATGATGTAAGAAGACTAGAACACGAAGGCGATATTCTTAAAATAAGAAATATTGATGCCCTCAATCGCTCTTTTTCAACACCGTTTGATCGCGAAGATATCTATCGCGCCATCACCTCGATCGATGAGGGGCTAAATTATGCCAACACGACGGTGCGGGAAATGGAAATACTCGGGATAGAGCCTGATAACCAAATGCTTGAAATGGCCAAACTCCTGCAAACCAGTGCGCGGGAGCTTCAGGCAGGATTTGCTGCATTGAAAAAGGAACCTCAAAAAGCCGAACAAGGTGCCGCAGCTGTCCAAAAAGCCGAGCGGCAGGTTGAAAAACTGTATCGCAATGCAATTTCCCAGCTGTTTAATGCCAAATATTATGCCGCTAAACCTCCAGCAGAACTATCCAATAATGAGGATGATTTTTTGCATCTGTTGGATCCCTTGAATGATACCGATTGCAGAGCAGCGGCTCGAGGTTTGGCCTATGTAATGCAAGTATTGAAGCGGCGGGAAATCTATCGCCATTTGTCAAACGCATCGGATCATTTCGCCCATGCCGGTGATATTCTGCACAATATAATTGTAAAAACAGCGTGACCATTTCTGCGCAAATTGAGATGATTTTTGGAAAGGTGACAAGATGAGTAAAAAGGAAAAAAGGACCAAAGGGATCGGCAAAGAAAACTATAAGGCCTCTTTGCAACGCTTGCAGTTGGAACTGGTAAAATTGCAACGACACCTGATAAAGAATGATTTGCAGATCCTTATTATTTTTGAAGGACGAGATGCAGCAGGCAAGGACGGCGTGATCAAGCGGATAACCGAGCATTTGAGCCCGCGGGAAACGCGCGTTGTGGCCTTGGGCAAGCCTTCGGACAGAGAACTCCGTTCTTGGTATTTCGAAAGATATGTCGCCCACCTTCCAACCAGTCAGGAAATGGTTTTGATGAATCGAAGCTGGTACAACCGGGCCGGTGTCGAACGTGTTATGGGTTATTGCACCGAAAGTGAATATCAAAACTTTATGACGTCCGTAGTACCTTTCGAGCAGTTACTGATCGGTTCGGGAATGCAAGTCTACAAATATTATCTTGATATCTCAAAGGACGAACAAGAGAGGCGCTTGCTAGATCGCCGGGTAGATCCTTTAAAACAATGGAAAATCAGTCCAATAGATGAAGTCGCAATTGAACATTGGGACGATTATAGTGCGGCGCGAAATGCAATGTTTCGGCGCACTCACTCCGACCTGACGCCGTGGTTTGTGGTGAAAGCGGACGATAAAAAAACGGCCCGTTTAAACGTCATTAGTCACTTGATGTCCCTCGTTGATTGTCCAGACAAGGACAAACATGCTGAGCAACCTGACACCAATATAGTCTTTCCGTTTGAAGAGAAGCATCTCAAAAATAAACTAATAGCGCCGTGATAGCGGATAAAGGTCGAGACGACTTGAACCTCCGCCAAAAAAACGCCTCAAACATTGTATAAGTTGCGAACTTCAGAATGAACATATCCACTATTTTGCAAGTCATCACTGTGATGTTTCTGTGGGCCATCTGCTTTCCATTCATCACCTGGGGCATAGAGTCGGCGCCTCATCTGACATTTGCTACGCTTCGCGCAGTCCTGTCAGGCCTCGTGTTGATTGTGATTGCGTTAATGCTACGCCAACCATTCCCTACAAAGTGGCATGATTGGAAAAGCATAGCCGTGGTTGGTATAGGGGCAACCAGCTTTGGTTTTTTTGGAATGTTTCACGCGGCTGAATTCGTGTCGCCAGGTATCGCTACCGTAATTTCAAATGCACAGCCTTTGCTGGCCGCAATTCTCGCAGCTTTTGTCTTGAGGGAAAGGCTGTCTCGGTTGGGTATGCTCGGGATGCTGCTCGGCTTCGGCGGGATCATCTTCATAGCGCTACCTGGATATCTTTCGGGGGGAAATGCAAGCTATGGGATTGGCGTGGCGTATATCATCCTCGCGGCCTTGGGCATAACCTTTAGTAATGTCTGGATTAAAAAAATTTCCGGATCCGTCGATGCATTGATGGCAATGGGTCTTCAGCTCCTAATTGGGAGCATTCCGCTTGCGATAGCATCCTTCGTATTAGAAGAGCCGACAACTGTAGATTGGTCCGCCCAATTCATATTAATACTCGGAATTCTCAGTGTTTTTGGTACTTCGTTGGTCTACTGGATGTGGTTTTCCATCCTCAAAAAAACGCCACTAAACCAGGCCAATAGTTTCAGTTTTTTCATTCCGGTTTTCGGTTTGGCCTTGGGTACCTTTTTTTTCGGCGAACATATCACCTTGTTTCAATGGATTGGTATCGCTCTAACTATATCTGGAGTTTTGATGACCTTTTTGCTGGGATCAAACCAGAAACTATCAGTCCCATGACAGACACAACTGGCCACTCATCCAAGGTCCTGGGTTGGAGCGCTGCCTTTCAGAACAATTTTTTCCGTCTGAAATCCGGTTATTACCGGCTGGTACTATGAAAAATACCAAAACAATAACGAGGAGCGTTCAATCTCTCACATTTTCTCGGCGTGCAACTCTACTGGGCGGCGCGTCATTAGGTGTCGGACTGGTTCTCATAGGCCGAATGGGCTATATTTCCGTTGTTGAAAATAGTCGCTACAAATTATTGTCCGAGAGTAACCGGGTCAATTTCACCCTTGTACCGCCGCGCAGAGGTTGGTTCTTAGACCGCAACGAAAAGCCGATCGCAAACAACAAAGCCGATTTTCGTGTCGATTTAAATCCCGGTCGCGTGAAGGAAAAAGAAACGACGATCGCAACGCTTGGCAAATTGTTGAGGCTGGATACCGAAGAGGTTAGGCGGATAAACACTGAATTGGCCGCAATAAATAATTTTCAGCCAATCCATATTGCCTCAGGTCTTGATTTGAACAGCTTCGCAGCAGTGACTGTCCGCTTGCCGGATTTACCGGGGGTGTCAGCGAGTAGCGGCTTTTCAAGAAATTATCCACCTGGAGCAGCTGTCGGACATCTTGTCGGTTATGTTGGAACGCCATCGGCTGAAGAATATCAGCAAAACCCATCACCTATTCTGGTCACACCGGGGTACAAAATTGGCAAGGACGGGCTAGAAAAGAAATTTGAGGCAAGGTTGCAGGGCAAACCAGGCGCCAAACGGGTTGAGGTTACGGCGAGAGGAAGGATTGTACGGGAACTTGCGTCGCGTCCTGATATCCCAGGCAAATCCATTCAACTGACATTAGATATTGATGTCCAGCGCTATGCTGCAAGAAGATTGGGTGAGGAATCCGGTTCCGTCGTTGTTCTGGATAGTCAAACAGGGGAGATTTTAACGATCACGTCTATGCCCTCGTTCGATCCCAATAGCTTCTCGGACGGTATTAGTCAGAATGAATGGCAGATGTTGTCCGGCGATGATCATGTGCCCCTTCGGGACAAGGCACTGCGCGGCCTGTATCCGCCTGGATCAACAATCAAGCCTATGGTTGCATTGGCGCTATTGAAGGAAGGGGTGAGAGAGGATGAAACCGTCTTTTGCACCGGGCGCTTAAAAGTTGGCAATAGTTTCTTCCATTGCTGGAAACGTGGCGGGCATGGGACAGTCAACATGGCCAAGGCCATATATCAAAGCTGCGATGTTTATTTCTATACAATGGCGCTGAGGGTCGGAATCAAGCCCATCGCGGCGATGGCAAGAACTCTAGGTCTGGGCAAAAAATATGATCTGCCGGTTTCATCGCAAAGCTATGGCACGGTCCCTGATGCGCAATGGAAGGAGCGCAAATATAATCGAAAATGGCAAGCCTATGATACGGTCAATACCACGATCGGTCAGGGATATATGCTTGCCAATCCGCTGCAACTGGCCATCATGGCCGCCCGAATTTCTTCGGGACGGAATATCGTTCCTACATTGTTGCTCAACAAGACCGCACAGCTACCTAAAATTCTCGATATTTCGCCAGAACATCTTGTTTTTGTCCGGAGCGCGATGGGAGATGTGGTAAGCGAAATAGGCACAGCACGCCGCGCCGCGCTGCCGATCCCGGATGTAAAAATGGGCGGTAAAACAGGGACCGCACAAGTAAGGCGTATAACGATGGCAGAAAGGGCAGGGGGCGTTCGGTCCAATGCTAGCCTGCCTTGGAAGTTCCGCGATCACGGGCTTTTTGTCGCTTTCGCGCCCGTCGAAAATCCCCGATATGCAATATCTGTCGTGGTGGAACATGGCGGCGGTTCGGGCTCTGCCTATCCTATTGCGCGCGATGTCATGACGTTCCTGTACAATCCGGAAATAGCGATGGAAGCCTTGCTCAAACTGGAACCCGATTGGGGCGGTGATATTGAAGAACGGATGGCTAAAAGACTAGCAGAATATAAAGCCCATAAATCCGTCACAGCAACGGACTGACCAATCGCGCGATATTTTCTAACAGCTTGTATGGCCGCGACCGTTTACTCCAGTTTTCTGCGGTTAAGAGAACGCTTGCATTAATATTTTTGTTTTGTTCTGCATCCAGCATCAGCCCTATCTTTTCATCATATATGATCAGGCTTGCCTCAGCATTTAACTGAAATGATCGAATATCGATATTGGTGGAGCCTATTACACTAATAAGGTCGTCAATCATGATGTGCTTTGCATGAAGCAAACCATCTCCAAATAGATAAATGCTAAGGCCTGCACGTAGCATCTGGTCATAATATGAGCGCTGAGCAAGGCCCACCAATACGCTATCCGAGGCCTTTGAAAGAATAATATCTACTTTAACACCACGCAAAACTGCTGTTTCTAGCGCCTCTACCAAGGCAACGTCTGGAATGAAATATGGAGTAGTGATAACGATGCGCCGCCGGGCATTGTGGATCAGCGCCACTATAAGCCGTCCTGCGCCGGCAACGGGATAATCGGGTCCGCTGGGCAGCAACTGAGCCATCATAGAACCTTCGCCATGACGATGCGGAAAGAATGCCGCGTCGTCCAGAACCTGCCCGGTTTCAAGATACCAATCTGCTGCAAACACAGCTTGCATTTCAAGCACTACGGGGCCTGCGACGTGCACGACAAGCTCGCGGTTGAACAAGCCGGGTGCATATTCTGCATCAATGATATTTTGTGAACCAATATAACCCATAGACGCATCAATAATCGCAATTTTTCGGTGGTTACGCAGATCGGCGCGGGCAGAACGCCGCCGGAAAAAACTCACCGGAAGCGCCCGAGCAACCTGAACTCCGCCGCCTGTCAAGCGATCAATGACAGCGTGTGACCAACGGCGCGACCCCAGGGCATCCATCAACACCTTGCAATCGACGCCGCGTTCGGCCGCTTTTAGCAAGGCATCGATCACTTTTGAACCAGTGCGATCATCGGCAAAAATATACGTCAGAATGTGAACGTGATGCTTGGCATGATCGATGGCGGAAATGAGTCGGTCAATTACGCCATAATAATCCGAGAGAAGATCAATTTTATTGCCGCCCAAAATGGGAAACTGACCCAGATTCTGCACGAGTTTAGCAGCCGGAGCGTAGTTCTCAGACAATATCGGATGCGAGCAAAACTCAGAATGACTGATTTCATCCGTCGCGCGAGTGAGCATTTCCCGGGCATTTACAAACCGCTTCTGTCGCCACCTCGGGTAAGTAGGCCGGCCAATCAATAAATAAATAACAAGCGCTGGAATGGGTATGAAAAAAGCCACCAACAACCATCCGCGCGCCGCGCCAGGAGATCTCCTTAGCGGCACCACGACCAACATCGCTATTCGAATGATCCATTCCACCGTGACGTAAGCAAACGACAAAATATCAGCGATATTCAGGTTCATTTCAGGTACGACGATTTGGTTGCATAGATCACCTTCGGTTTGAATATTTACTGATCAGGTGCATTTAGACTTCCATATATCTGGCTGGTGCGATTCCTGTCGCAATAATATCATATAACTCAACAAGAACATCAACTTAACTATTGTTTAAATTATCTTTTCATCGCCGAATTGATTTTCGCCAAACACCATTCCGGATTTCGTAAAAGAAGGTGATGATCCCCATCTTGTAAAATCTGTAATCGCCACCGCGAATGGCGGGAGGATAGCTTCAAAATGCCGGACAAGGGAGCGGTTTTATCTGCACTCCCATGGAGGCAAAAAACGTCGCAATCAGGATCGAGATTATCCGCATCTGCAAAAAGATCGTGGCCATATACACCGTCCCACAATGATGAGGTGTAAGAACGCCAGGTGTGTCGGCTCAAGTCCTGCACGACTTCGAGCGGCATATCGCGTAGCACGTAAGGGAGAATCCATCGCAGAACCCAACGTGTCAAAATACAAGCGATTGCTGCAAACGCAATATTGGTCGTTACATATCGTTCTGCAGAATGACTTTCGCTAAAATATTTGATAGCACCTTCTTTATCGCCAAAATATGGAAGACTAATTAGGATCAGGCGTTTTACCAAATGCGGGTAGCGAGCACAAAATGCTGTCGCGACAAATGCCCCAAATGAATGCCCGACCAGGGTCATTGGTTCTTGATCCTGGAGAAGCTGGTAAAGTTCGTCTACGTGGCGCTCCACCGTATATTTCGTCCAGGGTTTTGGTGATTTACCATAGCCTAGCAGGTCGACGAATAAGAGCCGGTTGTGATCGGCCAATGGTACTACGCGGGATTTCCAATAACGCGTCGAGCCCGCAATCCCATGTAAAAAAACCATGGTTTCGCCTTCGTCTCCAAGTTTTTCACTAAAGAGCACAATAGCCTGAACCGGTTCTGTTGAGCAGATATTCCAGCCCCATAGGTATCCATATTCGAGGGATCTCATCGGCGATTTTAGTTTTCATCAGATGTGCCTTTCAACATCGCCAAGTGAGATATAACAAATATTCGGTCAGGCCCTTAGTTTCGGCGGTCCTTAATGAGACAAAAGCAGAGGAATTGCGCTGTTGCCCAGCATGTGCCGGGTAACGCCGCCGAATATCATTTCGCGTGTTCGCGAATGGCCATAGGCACCCATGACAATGCAAGCCGCGTTGATGTCGTGAGCGGTAGCTTCTAAAGTTTCTTCGACCGACGTGCCGACAGCAAGATTTTTTATTTCAAATTGGATGCCGTGCCGCGACAAAACTATGCCTGCATCTTCTGCCGGAAAAGCTGAGGCAGCATCCCCATTATCAATTGTAACTAGGTGGACGCTAGAGGCGCTGGAAATCAACGGCAAGCTATTTCGAAGTGCATTGGCGGCCTCTGCAGAACCGTTCCAGGCAATGACCATTGGCCCAGATGGATCTAGAGGCGCGCCATTAATCGGAATAGCGAGTACAGGAATGGGAACATGAAACGATAGATCGGCAGCGATATGAAGCGGCGGAGCATCATCTTCTGATCCGCTGCCAACGATGCTCATATCAGCCAGTCTTGCAGCCAAGATTATTTCGCGAACGGGATCACCTGTGCGCACATGCCAGTCCCAAGGGACTCCTTCTTTAGAAAGCGTTGCTTCCGTCTCGGTGCGAAGATCCTTGGCTGCTCCTTCAGCGTCATGCAACATCAAACCATAGTTCATACCCGACGCTTCGCCCGACCATAACACATATGGTATTGGCAATATTTGATAACAGCTCAAATGGGCTTTCTGATCACGGGCCAAGGACAGTGCTGATTCCAAGCGACCCTCCATACCTGAATCACCAACAATGGGCAGGAGAATGGTTTTCATGGGTGATCCTTTCGAAAAAGCACGGATGTGCGGCATCGCTAAGGATAATGACGGCGCCTCACGCAATATGTTACAGTTTAACTTGCCAGTTTCCCGATTCAAGGATCGGGTCAGGGAATGGACCACATCATTGGAAACAGAGAATTTTGCCCTCGCATCGGGCCAACAGCCTCTCGGGCTGTGAGATTGAACATGTCGGCAAAACTGTAACGAAATGGCTAGGCCCGCGTCTGTACTAGGTGTTGCGGGAATTCTTTTTGTTGGCGTCTGCCTTTTAGGCCGGAGGCTTTCTGGTCATCTGGAGATAGGCTGGCACTATTTTGTGGTGGAGCACTCGGCATCCTTCAAAACGAATGATCGAACTGAATATTAGAACGGAGAATATACATGGGTACGTTTGGATGGGGAGTGGCCGTGATTATGGTCATTGTGGTCTCTTGGATGTTCTACAAATATTTGGCTCCAAAGGGTTGGCGCGAATGGGCAGGGGCAGGGTTAGTACAAGCATTCATTATCGCGCTATATGCTGAAATGTACGGGTTTCCGCTGACGGTTTACCTCGCCATCCGCTTTTTTGGCTTGGACAGAGAATATGTAAGTTTCAGCCTTTGGTCGACGTTGCTCAACTTCAGCGAAACTGGAATGTTTGTGGCGATGATCTTGGGCTATATCGTCGCATTTTTTGGAATAGGGCTTTTCATCAAGGGCTGGCGAGAAGTTTATCGTGCCCGTCAAGAAGATCGGCTGGTTACGTCCGGCCTGTACAAGTTTGTCAGACACCCGCAATATACCGGCCTTTTCATTGCCTTGTTCGGTGAAGGGGTCATTCATTGGCCTACCATATTCTCGGTCAGCCTTCTTCCGGTAATAATGGTTGCTTATTATTTCCTCGCACGCAAGGAAGAGCGCGACATGTTGCGCAAGTTTGGTAATGACTATCGCGCTTATCGAGCCAAGGTCCCGATGTTCTTCCCACGCTGGGGACAGTGGAAAGAAATGAAAAAAAGTTCACAAAGCTCCTAAAAAAAATAGGTAGATGGTGGTGGAGAATATTGGCATTGGACGGAGTTTGCTATCCTTCAAAATGCTAAATATATCCGGATGATCTCGTGATACTAAACGTTGTAATCATCGCAGTCATAATCCTAGCTGGTGCATTACAGTTTTCCCCGAGATTTTCGCGATCAACTTTGTGGCGGGCAACCATTACTCCACTGGCGTCAATCATCGGTAGTGGATTTCTTGTTCTCGCACCCATCCTAGTCTATGCTTATGGCAGCAAAGCACCACTTGTCATGGGCGCGTTGGTCCTTGGTGCCTATTTATTTGGGAGCGCGATCCGCTTCAATATATCGATCCGTAGCGCCCCCGTTTCTGTGTATGATTATATTGCAGAGAAACTGGAAATAGGCGCTTCCTGGGCGCTGGCGCTGGCCTTCATGATTTCTGTTACCTATTATCTCAACCTTTTTGGCGCGTTTGGGTTAAGTCTAACGGCTTTCAATAGCTCTCAAAGTGCCAAACTTCTTTCCTCCGTCATTTTTCTGATCATTTTGGCCGTTGGCTATATGCGCGGGTTTTCTGCGCTTGAGAAAATGGAATATACTGCCGTTACATTCAAACTTGCCATCATCGCCGGATTGTTGGTGGGACTTGGCTATTACTGTTACGCCAAGGCAGTCAGTTCAACACTGGTCGTTCATCCGCCGCAATTGACTGGCTGGGCAGCCATAACGCTGGCCTTTGGCTTGATTATTACCGTCCAGGGGTTTGAGACTTCAAGATATCTGGGCGATGAATACAGCGCCGCTGATCGGATCAAATCGATGCGGCTAGCGCAGCTCGTGGCCGCCGCAATTTACATGATCTATATCACGCTATTCGCCTTGTCGTTTGAACATGAAGAATTCCAGCTAACCGAAACAGCAATCATCGATGTGATGGGAATGGTTGCCCCAGTATTACCCTGGATTCTTGTTGCCGGCGCGCTGGCAGCCCAATTCAGCGCAGCTATCGCCGACACCAGTGGTTCTGGTGGTTTGATTGCAGAATTGACAAGAGAGAGGATTAGCACGCGCAATGCCTATGTATTACTGGTAATTATCGGGCTCACATTAACCTGGAGCGCGGATGTGTTTCAGATCATCAGCTATGCGTCTCGCGCATTTGCGCTTTATTACACGCTACAAGCAGCGATCGCCGCGCGCATTGCATTTCTTCTGCCGGATCAGCGCTGGCGCAGTCTTCTCTTCGCCGTCCTAGTGATTTTTGGCCTTCTGATTGTTGGATTTGGCGATGCAGTTGAAGTTTGACACGCCAAATGGAATCTGAATGCCTATACCAATCTGGAATGTGTACTTCGGGCATAAGTCAGTGGCATGACCTTTTGGACATCACAAAACCAATTTTCCGACAGAATATTAACTGGCAATTTTTCGCCGCCTTTTCTTAAACGGCCACCGCTTGACTAGCAAGGTAATGCCAGAAACAGCCATGATAAAACCCCCTAGCGCAAAGGCAATGAGCCACCAACTATTGAAATTCTCGTGGTTTTTCCAGTCCATAATATGGAGTGACCAGAAGAAATCATAAAACCGCCAGGTAGAACTGCGGACAGCAGACACTTCACCTGTGGCCATGGGAATGAAGATACGCACATCGTCATCGGTACTGACCCGCCATGCGGGCAAAGCTCCGCGATATTCTACAGAACCTTGCGTAATCTTGGCGACCGAAGTAAAATCAGGTTCGCCGTCGATCCATGCCTGTTCCGCAATGTTGAGGGCTTCCTTCTTCTCAATCGGTCCGCGTGGTTCACCTGTGAGACCATCAACAAGATATGTTCTTTCTTCCGTGTCAGTCACTTCGGCAACCGGTCGGTCCATCAGCATGCGGTAACGTAACGAGCGAATGGGCCCATTAATTTTCGCCGCTATAGCTCTGGGAGAAACTAGCCCGCTGATGTTTCCAACAGGTTCCAGCTCGCGCGAAACCAGATGTTCGCTCCGCACGGTTTCGATAGGTAAAATACTCATGATCGAACCACTAACGAACCAGAGCAGCAATTGCGCGCCGATGATCAGCGCGAGCCATTTATGCAGCTTACTCGCCTTGATGTGAATTTTTGTCGACATCTATTCCCTCGATAAATCGCAGACTATTAATTGATGTCGTGCCTCATTGAATCTTTTTGGGAGTGCGTGAAGAAGAATGATATCGCAGAATTTTCCAGCTATCCCGCTCCCGAACCAATACTGATGTAGCAACGCCGGTGCGTTCGATTTTACGATCATCCCTCAAGACTATCACATAGTCGTAGGTCTCTATTGCCAAGGCAGTATTACCAAGCTCCGTCATAGAGATCGTCGGCTGCGTGAAGGTGAAGCTCTTTATATGAGCTAATTCGGGACCGAGATGATGTTCCATATATTGGACAAAGCTTCCTTCTGCCTTACCATTTTCAAATATTTGAGATTCTTCTGAAAATAGCGACTTCATTTTGGAAGCATCAAGTTCTTGAATGGCCTCCCGGTAAGCAGTTAATATGTCCTTTGGAGATAAATCTCCAAAATATTGCGGGTCTTCTTCTTTGGCGAGTGTCGCATTGTCAATTTGAGTGTCGCTGGATTGCGTTGTGAATGCACTGGCTGGTGCAAGAGCGAGTAAGAGTGCATTGAAAATTATCATGATTCTTTTCCACTGGTGATTGTTTCTGGTCTTGTAAAGAAACGCAGAACCCTTTCGGTAGGTAATCCAGGTTTTATTAGATCTGGCGCTGATCTAACATCTACTCTTTCCCCTCCTTATTTGACGGCCCATTCCCTCCTCCACGAACAAACAGAAAGATGGTTATGCAAGCTAACAGCAAGACGCCAAGGAGCAGATATACACCAGGAATATGAGCCTGATGTTGGTGGGTCATCAAATAGCCACCCATAGCTACAGCACCCAGAAAAACGATAATATAGGCAAGCGCTAACGCGATACGACGGGAAGCCGACTTGTTATTTTTCATCAAACTTTCCTTTGGACGCAACCACCAGCAATCCTGCTAAAACCAGAAACGGATCCCGACGACATAATTGGTGACAGACGGGTCTTCGCCCGCAGCGATTGCAAAGTCGCGGCTTCCACCGAGCTTCCATTCCTGTTCGATGCCGATATAGGGCGCAAATTCGCGGGCAAATTCATAGCGCAGCCGTAACCCCACTTCCATTTTGTCTATGCCGGCACCGACGCCGAGTTCTGGGATGTCCTGGGCCGCGAGATTGATTTCGGCGCGCGGTTGCAGAATCAACCGCTGGGTGATTTTCTGATCCAGTTCGCCCTCAATTCTTGCGGTTACATCCCCCTTATTGGAAAGAAACAGCGCACCATCCACCTCGAAAAGATAGGGTGCCAGCCCTTGAATTCCAATCACCGCGTGGGTGCGTTCGGCGCCTGTCAGATCTTGTCTGATACCAGCCTGAAAATCAAAAAATGGGGCAATGGCTTTGCTGTAAAGAGCTTGAACTTCTGCGCTTTCGATTGCTTCTCCAAAGCTGCCTTCGCCTTCACTTTTGAACCAGAACTTTTCGAGGTCGCCGCCATAATAGCCTTGGACGTCCCACAAATAACCGCTTTTACCTTCCCGGGCTCGGTACTCTAGACGGTCACCTTGAAACCAGAATACTGGCGTGCCGCTGACGGCGCGCGCCACGCCAGCACGCGAAGCGGCCATTTCATCTGCGCCGACATATTGATCAGCGGCATATGTGGGCCCTTCAAACGCTTCTGGGGGTGGGGGCGCATTTACGGGCAAATCCAATGGCATGTCATGACCGGCATGGGGATCGGCCTCTTTTGACTGCTGGTCCATTTGACTGTGATCCATCTGTTGATCACTCATGGAATCCATTTGCATTCCCTGAGATGCTTCCACTTCATCGGCGCCTTCATGCGGCAGCCCTTCATGATCCATTTCATCATGATTGAGGGGGACATCATCCAGCGCCGGTTTAGCCGCGTCCATGTTGTGGCCTGCATGGGGATCGGCTTCATCGGCAACCGGCTTTTCGGCAGGGTCCGCCATAGCGGGCATATTATGACCGTCATGACTTTGCGCGAACGCGACATTGGGCACTGCTGTGCTTGACAGCAGGAGAGCAATCATCATTTTCATGATTTGTCTCCATCCAGCGGGCGCACGGTGACGACCTGAAACATCCCGTTATGCATGTGATAGAGCAAGTGGCAGTGGAACGCCCAATCGCCCGGTTCATCTGCCGTGAGGTCAAATTGGGCGCTGCCGCCTGGTTGCACGATAACCGTGTGTTTCAGAGGTTGGCGATCATTTTTCGCGCCGTTTACCAATTCGAAGAAATGGCCGTGCAAGTGGATAGGATGCGCCATCATCGTATCATTGACGAGCTTGACCCGGACCCGTTCATTGAACGCGAAGCGGATGGGATCATCTGTGACGGCAGAAAATTTCTTGCCGTCAAAGGACCACATATAGCGCTCCATGTTCCCGGTTAGGTGAATTTCCTTAATCCGTGTGGGTGTTCGGACTGTGTTGGGTTTGGCGGCTACCAATTGTTTATAGTTGAGAACGCGGTGGCCAACTTTGTCGAGACCGATACCTGGATCACCCATGCGATCGACGGGGTTCATTGCGACCATATCGACGCCGGGGCCGACCTTGACCGAAGGCGGCAATTTGGACGTATCACGCATATTCATGCCGCCCGACATATCCATATCGGCCATTGCCGCGCCGGCAACGGCACCGCTAGCGCCATGTGCCGAATGATCCATTCCACCTTCACCGTGCCCGGACATGCCCATATCCTCCATGGTAAGCAGCGGTGGATCACGAAGCGGGGGAACGGCAGCACGTGCGCCTGGGCGACTTGCGAGCGTAGCAAGACCCATACCTGAGCGGTCCATTGATTCAGCGACGATTGTATAGGCGTCGCTGCTTCCAGGTTCGACGATGACGTCATAGGTTTCGGCATTGCCAATCTGGAATTCGTCCACCTGGACAGGCTGGACATTTTGCCCGTCGGCAGAAATGACGGTCATGGGGACGCCCGGAATACGGATATTGAAAAACGTTGCGGCCGCACCGTTGATAAAGCGCAAACGCACACGTTCGCCCTTCTTGAAAAGATATTCCAGACCATCTTCAGGACCATGTCCGTTGAGAAGATAGGTATAGGTTGCGGCAGATATATCGCTGATATCGGTCGGCATCATCCGCATTTTTGCCCACATCCGGCGGTCATCGGCCGAAAGGGGATAGTCATCTGTCATCGTGCGCTGATTATAATTAAAATAGCCTTCGCCCTTTTTGAGTTTGGCCATAATCGTGTGCGGATTCATGGGTGACCAGTCAGACAGCATTACTACATAATCCCGATCATATTCTGCCGGCTCTGATCCCTTAGGATCGATGATGATTGGCCCATAATGGCCCATTGGTTCCTGCAATGTATGGGCATGCCACCAATAGGTTCCTGCTTGGCGGATCGGGAATTCATAGCGAAATGTCTTGCCAGGTTCGAGCGCGGCCATGGTGACGCCGGGAACACCGTCCATTAAGAACGGAACAAGCAGCCCGTGCCAGTGAATTGAGGTGCCTTCAGAACTATCATTGACCATGTCAACGACAAGGTTCTGGCCTTCCTTGAGGCGCACCAAAGGGCCAGGGATAGTGCCGTTTACGGTAACAGCCGGTCCGCGCCGACTGCCGGTAGTAAACGCGGCATCAGCAACCGTCATTTTCATATATTCGCCGGAGAGAACATCACTGCCTTTGCGGGCTAATGTGCCGTTTTTTGTTGCACGGGCCCATGCGGGCATCGCTGCGGATAATCCTGCAGCGCCGCCCAGCGCCAAAGATGAAGTAATTAATTTTCTGCGGTCGAGGGAAAGCATAAATTCTATCCTGAATATAAGGTCTGTGTTCAACCTCATTACGCGCCCAAATGGCCTATCCCTCAAAATTTTTAGCTGCATCTCTCAGTTTATTTCGCGCGCGGTAAATTCGCGATTCAACTGCCTTTTCCGAAATGCCTAGAAGAGCAGCCGTTTCAGCCTGACTGCGTTCGTCAAAGGTTACCAAAACGAAAGGCTCTCTTAAAGAATGGGGAAGGGTGGCAATTTTTTCTTCCATCAGAGAGAGCATCTGGCGTGATTCCAGGTCAGAAGATTGATCAGGTGTTTCGTCAGCGGTATCTATTTCGTGCTCCTGGCCGCTTCCAAACTCGAAAAAACGACGCACTTTGCGCCGCCTTAAATGATCACGACATTTATTAAGAGTAATTCTGGTTAGCCATGGAGCCAACTCGCGGCTCTGGTCAAATTGACCTATTTTGAACCATGCTGCGGCCATTGCCTCCTGGACAGCATCTTGCGCTTCGTCTGAATGATGCAACGTTCTAAAAGCGATGTTAAGCAAGCGCGACCCATGACGTTGCATCAAGACTCCAAACGCTCCGCGATCACCCTCTGCAGATCTGCTTGCAAGGACCTCGTCCTGTTCATCTGAAATTGGTTGATCCATTCCAGATTATTCAAAGAATTTCATTGCTGATCAACAGTAAGTGCATCGCTCACATGACGGTCGAACGCCGCTTGCTGATTGGGCGATAATAGCGAACGCATTTCAAAAACATGTGCGATCGTTGCTTTTTGTAGCTCCCCCATACGGTCATGCACATCTTCTACCGCCAATGCGACTTTAGGGCCAAATTCGTGTTCTTCCTCCATAGCGGTAGCAAGCTTGCCATTGGCCGCGCGCAGCGATAGCTCCAAAGTTCGGCGCTTTACCGCAAATTTGTCCTCCATTTCGTCGAGGTTTTTCATTTGGGTTTCTGAAAGACGGAGCTCTTGATGAACAAAACCATGAAGGCTGGCGCTTTCACCATTTCGCGCTAACCATTTATTGGCTGCTAAAGACCCCAAAAATCCAGCAGCCAGTGCCAGAAAAATCAGGAGAGCAATGCGAAAAGGCCCCATTCTCATGGTGAAACATGTAGCAATGTGGCTGGTGAATAGTCAGGCCCATCGCTCAAATAACTGGAGCTACTGCTCGCTATAGCTTCATCTCCCCCACTCATCACGCCGACGCTAAGCGCGGTAACCAGCATGATAGCGGCCAAGCCATTACGGCCCCTAGCCAGCTGTTTGCTTTCGATTTGAGATACACGGGACCAAATTCCAGCCTCGAAATCTGGACCGATACCAGGTAACCTTTGATGGCCCAGCTCCTCAATTATTTTTCTAAATTTGTCAGTCATTCAGCTTTCCTTCCAAAACCGCGTTACTAGATACTTTACGCGTGGGGCAGATAAAACCCTCAATAAAATTTTGAGGGGAATGAAAGTTTGCTGCGTAATAGTCACATAGCAGCATCGAAACAAACTGCTAGATTTGGAGCTCAATATGCACTGGCGTTCGATCGGTTTGGTACTGCTTTTAATTCTCACGCCCGCTTCGGCATTGCAGGCGCATGAGGCGCATCGCAATAATGAGCCTGATCCCGTGGCCCAATCGACCGAACACAACGCCGCTGATGAAAGCATGGCATCGATGCAATCTGGAGATATGACAGATCCACATGCCGAACATGCCCACAAAGCAGCAACCGACAAAAGCTTCGATCTCATCGATTTTCTCGGTCGCTTACACCCTATGGCGGTTCATTTCCCAATCGCTCTTTTCCTGGTTGCCGCATTGGCCGAGCTTATCATGATTATTAATCCGACGGCAGGTGTAGGGAGTTCGGTTCGGTTCCTCGTCTGGATCGGTGCAGCCGGCGGCATTGTGGCTGCAATTTTGGGCTGGCTCGCAGGCGGCATACGCGTGAGTGATCGTTCGGAGATTTTGGGACTTCACAGGTGGACAGGCACCGGCATCGCCATAACCGGCATATTGCTCGCTCTTTTGTCTAATGCTCCCGCAAACTCGGGCAAACGCACAGTGTTCCGCGTCGGGCTGGCGGCCGTAGCACTGGCGATACTATTTCAAGGCTATTGGGGTGCAGAGATGTCGCTCGGCCCCAACCATATGGGAATGTAGAGGAATACTTATGACCAAAAGCTTATCTATTAAATCTTTACGCAAAGCAGCCAGTGGTATGACGCTCGCGTTGCTGGCAGCCTGCACAACAGCGGTAAGCGCCGCCCCAATCGTTATATACCGGGATGCTGGCTGCGGTTGCTGTTTGAAGTGGGCGGATCATGCCGAGAAAGGCATGGACCGGACGATCACGGTTAAAGACGAAGCCAATATGCGGGCGCGTAAAACCGCTTTGGGCGTTCCGCCCATGCTGGCTTCTTGTCATACCGCTGTTATTGACGGATATGTCATCGAGGGCCACGTCCCAGCAGCTGATATCAAGCGATTGCTCGAAACCCGCCCTGCTGGCGTTAAAGGGATTGCCGTAGCAGGCATGCCGGTCGGGTCACCGGGCATGGAATATGAAAATCAAACACAAGCTTACCAGGTCATCGCCTTTGGCGCTGATGGGCAGAGTGTGTTCACAAACTATAATTGAGACGAACAACCTAGAAGGGAAATATCATGAATAAACTAGCAGTTATCGCCAGCGCAATCGCTCTGGTTTCAAGCGGTGCAGCTTTGGCGCATCAACACAAAGCCGGTACTTCTCACAAGGCCGGCGCTTCTGAGACGCAGAAATGTGAAATGATGAAGGACGGAAAGAAGATGCCAGGCATGATGCAAAAAGGTGCTGACGGCAAAATGTCCTGCCAGATGATGGATCATTCGAAGATGGATCATAGCAAAATGGGCCATGGTCCGGCCAAAACAGAACCCGCCAAGCCGGAATAGTTAGAGCCGCTTAGGGTCGCAGGATGGGTCCGGAGTTTTAGAATTTCGATTTTAAGGCTTCGGGCCGGTTCCTACTTTCCCATTTTGCCAAACAAGCTGACGAGTTCGGCAATTTTTTCCTTTTGGTCAGCTTTGTTTCCCGACGTGAGGGCTTCTTCAACGCAATGATTGATGTGAATCTCCAATATTTTCATTTTTGTGGCGCGCAACGCAGCCTCCACAGCAGAAAATTGTTGGAGAATATCGATGCAATAGCGACCGTCCTCCATCATTTTAGCAATACCGCGAACCTGACCTTCAATCCGGTGCATCCGGGATATTTCTCGAGTGAATTTTTCTGTCATATTTTCCTAATCCCTTATTTCAGTGGTGGCTTAATCAAAAGGTTTTTTCCAGGTTCCATTACCTCTCTTGACTATAAAACTATACCCCACTATAGTATATTGATCAACAAAAAATGATTGGAGCGTAATATGTCCGATATCTCAACTGGAAAACAAATTCTAATCCTGGGGTGGACTCTGAGTCTGTTCCTGCTTGTCAGCTATCTAATATGCATTGGTTTTGGTATTATCGCACCTGATTGGGCGCATATGCATGAAGCCTGGGCGCCTTGGCTCCCTGGTTTTGAATGGCTGACATGGCCGGGCTTTTTGGCCGGTGCTGTCGGAAGCTTTACGTATGGCTGGTATATCGCGCTCTTTGTAATCCCGTTGAAACGCTTTTTCGAAAAACGAATTGGAAATTCCGCTAATGGCTGAGGTCACTCCTTCCCCCCATGGCCTTTCAGGCCATGACCACAGCCATGAAGGTTCTTCAGATCATGTCACAGACCCCGTCTGCGGTATGACTGTTGAGCCGGATAAGACCGAGCATCATGCATATCATGATGCTCGGGATTATCATTTTTGTTCTAACGGATGCAAAACCAAATTTGTTGCAGATCCAGAACATTATATTTCGGGAAAGCATCGCGAGGTACGGGATCATACGCCAGCAGGGACTATCTATACATGTCCTATGCATCCGGAAATTCGGCAAGAAGGGCCGGGCTCCTGTCCGATTTGCGGAATGGCGTTGGAGCCGGAGGAATTTTCTTTAGAAACCGGTCCTGATCCTGAATATATTGATATGCGCCGACGCTTTTGGGTCAGCGCGATATTTTCCATTCCCCTCTTCATATACGCAATGGGGGATCTCATTCCTGGCAAACCATTCGAGGGCCTTTTTAAACCAGGTGTGGCTCAGTGGTTGCAGTTTTTGCTGGCAACACCGGTAATCCTCTGGGGTGCTTGGCCTTTCTTCGTTCGCGGTATCCAATCAGTCAAAACCATGAACCTCAACATGTTTACTCTGATCGGGCTGGGCGTAGCTGTTGCCTATATATTCAGCGTCGTTGCAACCTTTTTGCCAAATATCTTCCCAGCCGCGTTTCGCGGGCATGATGGCGGCGTTGCTGTCTATTATGAAGCCGCTGCAGTCATCACGACTTTGGTCCTTTTGGGACAAGTACTGGAACTGAAAGCACGTGGACAGACATCGAGTGCCTTGCGGGCACTGCTGGAACTGGCACCGCCAATTGCTTTGCGCGTTGGTGCGGATGGCTCGGAAGAAGAAATATCGCTCGACCAGGTGCAGTCCGGTGACAGCCTGCGCGTCCGTCCGGGCGACAAAATACCTGTCGATGGCACTATTGCCAAGGGCTCCAGCACGATTGACCAATCGATGATCACGGGCGAGCCAATCCCGGTCGCCAAAGCCGAAGGAGACGATGTCACCGGCGGGACAGTCAATCAGACCGGCAGTTTCATTATGACAGCTGAGCGTGTGGGTAAAGACACGCTGCTCGCCAAGATTGTCCAGATGGTAGCGGAAGCACAGCGCAGCCGAGCGCCCATCCAGAAGCTCGCGGATTCGGTTGCCGGCCTTTTTGTTCCGGTAGTCATTCTCATCTCGATTATCACGTTCATCATCTGGGCGATTTGGGGCCCTCATCCCGCTCTTGCTTATGGCCTGGTCAATGCGGTCGCGGTTTTGATCATTGCGTGTCCCTGTGCGCTTGGTCTTGCAACCCCGATGTCGATCATGGTGGGCACAGGTAAGGGTGCGCAGAACGGTATCTTGATCAAAAATGCCGAGGCGCTGGAAACTTTGGAAAAGATAGACACCATCGTGGTCGACAAGACTGGCACACTGACCGAGGGCAAGCCCAAACTGGTCTCGGTAGAGCCCGCGCATGGTTTTGATGGCGATGAAATGCTGGCACTTGTTGCTGCAATTGAAATGGCGAGTGAACACCCGCTGGCCGCCGCGATTGTAACTGGCGCAAAGGATAAGGGCCTTTCTTTTGAAGCAGCAACCGATTTCCAGTCGGTTACTGGGGAAGGTGTCGAAGCAACTGCACAGAACCTGCGCGTTGGCATCGGCAATGAAAAGATGATGGAAAGGCTCGGCGCGAGCAGCGCAGATCTAATTGCAAAAGCGCAAGATGGACGATCACAGGGTCAGACTGTCATGTTTGTTGCCGTGGACGGGAAACCTGCCGGTCTCATCGGCGTAGCAGACCCCATCAAACCAACAACCGTCGATGCCATTAAGGCTCTTCACAACGCCAATATTCGTGTGGTGATGCTCACAGGAGATGCAGAAGCGACCGCGCAAGCCGTTGGGAAGCTCATTGGTATTGATGAAATTCATGCCAATGTATCACCGGAAGACAAGCACCGGGTCATCAGCGAGTTACAAGCTGCCGGCAAGAAGGTCGCAATGGCTGGTGATGGCATCAATGATGCGCCCGCTTTGGCTAAAGCCGATGTGGGTATTGCGATGGGGACGGGGACCGATGTAGCGATGGAGAGTGCTGGAATCACTCTGGTAAAGGGCGATTTGGGTGGCATTGCCAAGGCCCGTCACCTCAGCCAGCTCACAATGGGCAATATCCGGCAAAACCTCTTTTTCGCCTTTATCTATAATGGACTGGGCGTACCCGTTGCAGCCGGGATCCTCTATCCTTGGTTCGGCATATTATTGAGCCCGATGATCGCGGCCGCTGCGATGAGTCTCTCCTCAGTATCGGTTATCGCAAATGCGCTGCGCTTGCGCCGCCGGACCTTGTAGCAGCTAATGGCAATCGAAACTTATACCCCGCCATTGGGCTATAAAATCCTGACGCCCCTCTATGATCTCGTCATCCGGTATTTGACGCGGGAAAGCGTCTGGCGTTCGGCGCTGGTAAAACAGATCAATCCGCTTCCAGGCGACAGGATTTTGGATGTGGGCTGTGGGACCGGCAGCCTGCTTGCTGTTTTGGCGGAGCAGTGCCCAGAAGCCGATTTTATCGGGCTTGACCCGGACATAGCGGCACTCGAGCGCGCATCCAAAAAAATAGACAGTGCCAATATCCGGTTGATTCCGGGGTTCTTGTCAAAAGAAGCTTTGCCCAAAGGCTGGCAGCCGACAAAGATAACATCCAGTTTGATGTTTCATCAGGTGGCGCTCGAAAAAAAGAGCGAGATAGCCGAAATCATGCGCAACCTGCTTATGCCCGGCGGAGAACTCCACATTGCAGATTATGCAATGCAAAAGTCACCACTGATGCGCGCTGCCTTTCGAATGACCGTGCAGCAGCTCGATGGCGTCGAAGATACGAAACATAATGCTGAGGGTATATTGGAAAGAATATTGGTAGCGCCAGGATATCTGACGGAAAAAACGCAAAGCTTCTCGACAGCAACGGGTTGCATTTCACTGTTTAAAGCAAAGTTTGTCGCATCGTGAAATTTGACAAAGAACCCGAGGTTCACATTGCCACTTTCGGATTTTTCACATCCTTCATTTGGGAAATCCTGCAAATGCCATTCTTTGATGTGGGATCGGCAGCCTATTGGCAGAGAACGCTGGGCTGTACCCGGGCAACATTTGGAGACGTGGGAATATTGGTGCTCGCCTACACGGCAGTTTCGATAATAACGCGGAACCGGAACTGGCTGCATTCTCCAAAACACTGGATGATCAGTATTTATCTACTGACCGGACTGGGGATAACGGTAATTATTGAAGCAATGGCCACCAGCGTGCCACGTGAATGGGGATGGGGCTGGCGATATAGCGAACTCATGCCTTTGGTGCCCGGTACGAATATAGGCCTTGTTCCCGTCCTTATGTGGATATTCATCCCGTTGATCACGCTATGGTTTGCAAGGCGTCAACCGCAGCCATAACTTCCGCACATCTCAAAGGCGAAAATAGATGCAAAAAAGTTCCTATAACAAAAATAGTTTATCGCTTGCGGGTACGGTAGCCATGGGGACCGGGGTTATGATCGGTGCGGGAATTTTTGCACTGACGGGTCAGATTGCAGAATTATCCGGGCCACTCTTCCCGCTTGCCTTCCTGATTGGCGCCGTGATCAGCGGGTTTAGCGCCTATACCTATATCAAAGTATCCAATAAATATCCGTCAGCTGGCGGCATCGCGATGATTCTCAAGAAATCCTATGGGCCATCGACCGTGACCGGAGCGGCGGCCTTGATGATGGCCTTTTCGATGATCATCAACGAAAGCTTGGTTGCAAGAACTTTCGGGACTTATACGCTTCAACTGTTCGATATAGGCCGCGATTCCGTTTTGGTTCCGATATTGGCAATAAGCCTGATCATCTTCGCATTTATCGTCAACATCGCCGGTAACAAGATTATCGGTGCGATATCTGCGATCACTGCGATTTTAAAAATTGGCGGGATACTAATCTTCTCCCTCACTATTCTCTGGGCATCCGGGTTCACGTTCGAGTTTACGCAAGCTGCGCCAAGCGAAGCAACTTCGCCAACCGGCTTTATTGCCGGGATTGCACTGGCAATATTAGCGTTCAAGGGATTTACCACAATTACGAATAGCGGCGGCGAGGTCGTTGACCCCAAGAAAAACATTGGCCGCGCTATCATGATCTCATTAGGGATATGTTTGCTAGTATATATGACCGTGGCGCTCGCTGTGGGATCGACGTTGAGCATTAGCGAAATTGCCTCTGCCAAAGACTATGCTTTGGCAGAGGCGGCGCGGCCTGCTTTTGGCGACTATGGAGTATGGTTCACGGTTGCCGTTGCCATCATCGCAACAGCATCGGGTCTCCTTGCCAGCGTCTTTGCCGTATCGCGCATGCTTGCGATGCTCACAGACATGAACCTTATCCCGCACCGCCACTTTGGCATGCCCGGCGACGTGCAAAAACACACGCTTGTCTTCACTGTTATTGCAGCTGGTCTATTGGCTGCGTTTTTTGATCTGAGCCGAATAGCTTCCTTGGGGGCTATATTTTATCTGGTCATGGACATGGTTATCCATTGGGGTGTGTATCGTCATCTCAAAGAAGATGTCGAAGCAAAAGGCTGGATATTGATAAGCGCGATCATTCTGGATTTGATTGTCCTTGGAGCATTCCTGACCATGAAAGCAGCTAGTGATCCAATGATCATTGCTATTTCTTTTATTGGCATTGCCGGGTTCTTCGTTTTCGAGAAATATTATTTGTCCGGGAAACGGACCGACAGCGAGGCGGAAACCGGCATGGAAGGGCATTCCCATTGATCTGGACAATTGTGCTTGGTCTTTCGATGTTTGGCATAACTGGATTTATCCACTTTCAGGTTATTCACCGGACGCATCAATGGCTCAAATCAACAAGCTTGGGCAAAACCCGTAAACTGGTGATTGGACTTTATGCCGCAGCCATCGCCCATATTTCGGAGGCTGGCCTTTACGCCATTGCATTTGTAGCTGGATCCGGTGCCGGTCTTGGCAGTTTTAAGCCGGCAGCTATCTCATCAATGGAAATTTTCTATTTTTCATTGGTGAATTATACATCCCTAGGCCTTGGTGATATTTATCCAACCGGTCATTTGCGGTTTCTGGCAGGTATAGAATCTTTGAACGGATTTTTGCTGATCAGCTGTTCCGCTTCGCTGATTTTTATATTGATGACCGAAACGGAAACTAGCCCGGCATAATAGCTGAGGCAAAGCTCCGCGAGGAAGGACTTTCGGATGATTGAAAGAGGCATGATGAAATACAGACAGCAAACCTGCCTGGTGAAATTGAGGTTTCCTTTGTTGGTTTTACCGGCTTTAGTCTTATGCGCCCCCGGATTTCCGCTTCAAGCGGAACCACTCACATTCGCAGAAGCGATCGAACTGGCAGAGACAGCGACACCAGCAATCGAGGCCCGCTCGCTCGTCATTGAAGCGGCGCAGAGCGCTGCGATTGCTGCTGATCAACTTCCCGATCCGAAACTCAGCGTCGATATTCTGGATCGGAGAATTGCGGGCCCGTTCGAGTTTTCCCCCCGCCCGGGCCGTAACGGGTTCCCAAGGCAAAGGATCGGTATCAGCCAGGACATTCCCAATGGCGCGAAAAGACGCGCCCGGGCCGGTCAGGCGATAGCGGACATAACCGTGGCAAGAGCCAATAAGGAAGCGTTGGTTCAGGATGTGCAGCTCTATTCTGCGCTCTCCTGGATCGATCTCTATTATGCCCAGCGGCGGCTCCACATATTGGAAGTTTTGCAGCAGAGCCTCAATGAAGTGTCGGCAACGGTTGGTGCGCGCCTTGAATCGGGGATCACCCGACCGGCTGAGGCATTCGAGCCGGAACTGCTGATCGCGAAACTGGCTGACCGGCGCAGTATGCGCGCCGCCGATATTGAAAAAGCCCGGGCAATGCTCGCGCGGTGGACCGGGGTGGACCACCCCGAAATTGAAGGCACTCTCCCTGAATTTACCATCGACCGGGAAAATCTTGTCAGCACGATCAAGGAGCTACCCATTCTGGATATTCAGGATGCGAAGGTGGAACGGGCGGAAGCCGACGTGGAACTGGCGCGCGCAAACAAGCGTCCGGACTTTAGCGTGAACGCTTCCTATGCGCATCGCCGACCCGAATATGGTGAATATGTCTCGGTCGGCGTCACAATTGACCTGCCATTATTTGCAAAAAAACGCCAAAATCCGCTCATTGACGCCAGGATACTGGAAGCTAGTGCCGCCCGACTGGAGGCGAATGACCTAGAGCGACAATTGCAAGCAGAACTCTCCCGCGACCTCGCCGAAAATAGGTCTTACCGGGAAAATTGGGAACGTTCCAAAAACACGCTTCTGCCATTGGCCAAAAAGCAAGCCGAACTGGAACGGGTCAGCTATGGTGCCGGGCGCGTTGATCTGGACACGGCGCTGAATGCAGCCGTGGCCTTCGCCGAAGCGGAAATCGATCTTCTCGACAGAGAGGCCACATTGGTGCGCGATACGGTTCGCATCAAATATACCTATGAAAGGAACCAGCCATGACGCTGACATTGACACGAGAAAATAAATGGCGCGCTCTTGTTCTTGTTGCGGTTCTGGCCGCCGGCGGCGGCGGATATTGGCTCGGCACTGGCGGGCCTGGTGGGTCTAGCGAAACCGAGGCTGCGCAGGGCAAAGGCGAAATCCTCTATTATTATGATCCGATGTTTCCCCAGCAAAAATTCGACAAGCCGGGCAAGTCTCCTTTCATGGATATGCAGCTTCTTCCCAAATATGCTGACGAAGCTAGTGATGGGAATGTAGGGGAACCGGGGATCAATATTGCTCCCGGTATTGCGCAAAATCTCGGTATCCGCACCGCTGAGGCACAAGTAGGCAAAATTGAATCCACCCTCAGAGTGACAGGAACGATCGAATTTAACGAACGCGATATCGCCATTGTTCAGGCAAGATCGGGTGGATTTGTCCAGCGCACCTATCGCCGCGCTCCCAGCGACATCGTACCCGCTGGCGCTCCATTGGCAGACATATTGGTGCCCGACTGGGGTGGCGCACAGGCAGAATATCTTGCGCTGGCAAGGAGCGGCAATGATCGTTTTGCCGCAGCGGCAAAGGAAAGAATGCGGCTGCTGGGCATGCCGGACGATCTGATCCGCCGGATAGCGCGAAGCGGAAGACAACAAAGTGTTTACACGGTCTCCGCGCCCATCGGCGGAGTGATCGAAAGTCTGAGCGTACGACAAGGTATGACCTTGGCTGAAGGCCAGCCGCTGGCACAGATTAACGGACTGAACACAGTATGGCTGAATGTCGCCGTTCCCGAAGCAAGAGCATCGGAAATCCGCGTCGGACAGCGCGCAGTCGCTGAGTTGCAAAGCTTCCCCGATATGGAATTTGCAGGTAAAGTTATCGCCATTCTTCCGTCCACCGAAACCGAAACCAGAACGCTGACCGGAAGGATCGAACTGGCCAACAAAGGCGGTCGGCTTCGTCCGGGGATGTTCGCTACTGTTGATATGGGCGACACGGGCAGTCCTGCGATCCTCGTACCCAGCGAAGCGATAATCGCAACCGGTGCGCGCACTTTGGTAATGCTGGCGAACGGCAAGGGTCGCTATCGTCCGGCAGAAGTCAAAATTGGCCGAGAAGGCGGCGGGCAGACGGAAATATTGGCAGGCCTGTCACCGGGTGAAAAAGTGATCGTTTCCGGTCAGTTCCTCGTAGATTCAGAAGCGAGCCTGTCGGGGATCAAGGTGCGTCCGATTGAGGGTGACCAGAAGAGCGCGCCCAAGAAAATGTCTGGCTATCAAACCTCTGGCAGAATTGAAGCGATCAAAAGCGGCGCGGTCACCTTATCGCACGAACCGGTACCCGCCCTCAAATGGCCGGCGATGACGATGGACTTCAAACTTGCCAAACCGGGATTGTTGCGCGGCTTTAAAAAGGGTGACCGTGTGACCTTCCGCTTCATGCAAATGAAAACCGGATCAACTATCACCAGCATTAGCCGCGCCGAGGCCAGCCAATGATCGATAAGGTTATACGCATCAGCGTGAAAGCGCGCATTTTTGTCCTGTTGATAATGGCGGCATTGCTGGCTTCGGGCATTTGGGCGGTTAGAACCATGCCGGTCGATGCCTTGCCGGACCTTTCCGATGTACAGGTCATTATTCGCACTTCCTATCCCGGACAAGCACCGCAGATCGTCGAAAACCAGGTGACCTATCCGCTCGCGACCACAATGCTGTCGGTTCCGGGATCACGCGCGGTGCGCGGTTATTCCTTCAACGGCGACAGCTACGTCTATGTGCTTTTTGATGACAGCACGGATCTCTATTGGGCCCGTTCGCGGGTTTTGGAATATCTCAATCAGGTTCAGGCCGATCTGCCGACCGGCGTTGTCCCGACGCTGGGGCCGGACGCAACCGGCGTCGGCTGGATCTATGAATATGCCCTTGTGGATCGAACCGGGCGCAATGACCTATCTCAACTGCGTTCGCTACAGGACTGGTTTCTTCGCTATGAGCTGCAGACCATTCCCGGCGTTGCGGAAGTCGCGTCCATTGGCGGTATGGTCAAACAATATCAGGTTGTGCTTGATCCTGACCGGATGGTGTCTCTCGGAATTGATCAGGACAGCGTCATCAAGGCCATTAAGAACGCCAATATGGAAGTCGGCGGTTCCATCGTGGAGATGGCAGAACGCGAATATATCGTCAGGGCCAACGGCTATCTCGAAAATCTCGATGATTTTCGGGCCATCCCGTTAAAGACCGCTCGAGGCGGCGTTCCGGTCACGCTGGGCGATATTGCGCGCATACAAATTGGCCCTGAAATCAGGCGCGGACTGGCGGAACTGAACGGCGAAGGCGAGGTGGCTGGCGGCGTCATCATCTTGCGCTCGGGCAAAAACGCCCGCGAAACGATTGCCGGCGTGAAAGAGAAGCTCGCGACGCTCAAGCAGAGCCTGCCACCGGGCGTCGAGATTGTGACAACCTATGACCGTTCCGAACTGATCGACAAGGCGGTCGACAATCTCACGACCAAATTGCTCGAGGAATTTATCGTCGTTGCCATTGTTTGCGCCTTGTTTCTTTGGCACGCGCGCTCTGCGCTCGTCGCAATTCTAACCCTGCCACTTGGTATATTGATCGCCTTTCTGATCATGCGCTTTCAGGGGATTAACGCTAATATCATGTCGCTTGGCGGAATTGCCATTGCCATTGGCGCGATGGTCGATGCTGCCATTGTCATGATCGAAAACGCGCACAAGCATCTTGAAAAATGGCAAAATGACAACCCCGATGCCGAAATGCCGGGCGAGAAGCGATGGCAGCTGATCGTTGATGCGGCGGTTGAAGTTGGCCCCGCGCTGTTCCTCAGCCTACTGATCATCACCTTTTCATTCCTGCCGATTTTCACTCTGGAAGGACAGGAAGGACGATTATTCTCTCCGCTGGCATTCACAAAAACCTACGCGATGGCCGGGGCTGCCATTCTCTCGATCACCCTGATCCCGGTTCTGATGGGCTATTTCATTCGCGGGAAAATACCGTCCGAAGAGAAAAATCCAATCAGCCGTTTCCTCATGAAAATCTATAGGCCAGCACTCGACTGGTCGCTCAAAAGTCCCAAAAAACTGCTGGTGATTGCTGTGCTTATCTTTGCAACAAGCGCTTGGCCAATCAGCCAGCTTGGCGGCGAGTTCATGCCGCAAATGGACGAAGGTGATTTGCTATACATGCCCAATGCCTTGCCGGGTATATCTCCGGCCAAAGCCTCCGAACTGCTTCAGCAAACCAACCGGTTGATAAAATCGGTGCCCGAAGTCGAAACAGTGTTCGGCAAGGCCGGGCGCGCCGATACAGCGACCGATCCCGCCCCGCTCACCATGTTCGAGACGACCATCCATTTCAAGCCGAAGGAGGAATGGCGCGCGGGCATGACGTCGGACAAGCTGATCGAGGAGCTCGACAAAGCCGTCAGGGTTCCCGGACTGGCCAATTTCTGGATACCGCCGATCCGCAACCGGATCGAAATGCTCTCGACCGGGATCAAAAGCCCGATCGGGATCAAAGTGTCGGGTGATAATCTGGAAGCAATAGACAAGGTCGCCCAGAAAATCGAGGGCGCGGCCAAAAAGGTCGATGGCGTCAGTTCGGCTTTGGCGGAAAGACTGACCGGTGGGAGCTATATCGACATTGATATCGACCGCGCGGCTGCCGCGCGTTACGGCCTCAATATTTCCGATGTCCAGTCGATCGTATCGAGTGCCATCGGGGGTAAGAATGTCGGCGAAACCGTCGAAGGGCTGGCCCGCTATCCGATCAGCGTCCGCTATCCGCGCGAGATTCGCTCCAGTCTGGAAAACCTGCGTAACCTTCCGGTGCTCACGCCATCTTTGCAGCAGATTACCTTGGGCACGGTCGCCGGCATCAATATTAGTTCCGGTCCGCCGATGCTGCGCAGTGAAAATGGCCGGCCATCAACCTGGATATATGTCGATACCAGGGGCCGTGATCTGGTATCGGTGGTTGCAGACTTGCAAGCGGCGATTGGCAAGGAGGTTGATCTGCCACCCGGCGTTAGCGTAGCGTATACCGGGCAATTTGAGTATCTGGAGCGCGCAACCAACCGGCTGATGGTGGTAGTCCCCGCTACGTTGGCGATCATCTTCTTCCTGCTCTATCTTACCTTCCGCCGCTTCGATGAAGCTTTGCTCATCATGGCAACATTGCCCTTCGCATTCACCGGCGGATTATGGCTCCTCTATTGGATGGGCCTCAACCAGTCGATTGCAACGGCGGTCGGTTTTATAGCGCTTGCGGGCGTGTCGGCTGAATTTGGCGTGGTGATGCTGATCTATCTGAAACAGGCACTGGAAGCGCGCGGCGAAAAGCCGGACGCAGAGCAGGTCAAACAGGCAGTGCGCGAAGGCGCGTTGCTGCGGATAAGGCCAAAGGCGATGACGGTCGCGGTGATATTGGCAGGCCTGTTCCCGATCCTGATAGGCGAAGGCGCCGGGTCGGAAATTATGCGCCGGATTGCAGCTCCGATGGTCGGCGGCATGCTGAGCGCGCCTTTGCTTTCGCTATTTGTGGTGCCCGCAGCATATTATCTGCTTCGCAAACGTGAGTTCGCGCGCAGGGAGCACTGACCTTTTTGTTCCTGAAAATCGACGATCTGTCGGTTTGGCGAAAAGGCCAGTGTTGGCGGTTGCAGCCAGCCTAACATCTTCTCATGCATATTGCCCTGCGGGTGTCCTTTCTACCAGTAACATTTGTAGAACAAACTCTATTTAGAGTCCCTGGAAATCCTGGGAATTTCATAAATGGCTGTCGAATTGCGCCATAGCGTGCAGGAACTTTATCAACAATATGATGAGTAGGGCAGTCTGTATTCCACTGACAAAAATCGCGCCCCCCGCCGCTACCGGATTTTTCGAAAAAGGGGAAATTGGTTGATCAATGAGATCGCTTACCTTTATTCACTTTTGTAAGTTAAGCAGACGTCGGCAGAGAGAGTTGTAGACCTCTCCATGCTCGTCACTTGCTTATCTATTGGCTTCGGATAAAGTGTCATTATTGAAAATTTCAGAAAATTCGTATAACTGTCACTTTATGACAGTATAGGGAATTATATGAATAGGCTGATTCAATGTGTAATTGACGCTAATTATGCTGATCAAATTCTAACCGAAAAGCAACTAGCGCGTATTTTGGGCGGTAGCGACAACAGTCGCTATGGTTTGGTAAAGCGCGCGATGCAAGCAGGGGATCTGGTAAAAATCAAACGCGGTCAATATGTTCTGGCGGATCGACACCGAAAATACCCAGTTCATCCATTCCGTCTAGCACAGGCATTAGTGGTGGGCAGCTATGTATCAATGGAAAGCGCACTCGCTTTTCACGGATGGATTCCCGAAGCCGTATTTGCGACGGTCAGCGTGACGCCAGGACGCAAATCTATCGATATCAGCCACACTGTTTTTGGAAAATTTGCTTTTCGCCCTCTCGCACTAAACAAAACCGGATTTCTTGAAGGAGTGGAACGCCAGACCATCAGTAATCAAACCGTGCTAGTGGCAAAGCCGCTGCGCGCCCTATTCGATCTGATCGCTCTCAAAAAACACAAATGGCAAGGAATGGGGTGGATCAGTAGCGGAATGCGTATTGATCCAGAGTATCTGCTCCGAACGCCTCGGAAGGATTTTCATGCCTTGAGGCGTGTTTACAAGCACAAAGCCGTTCTGGAATTTCTAAATCATCTTGAGCAGCATGTGGTCGCTCTGAAAGCACAGAAAAATACTAAAAAAGACGAAGGTTTGTTGAAATGAATGATATTATTCGAACCCGGTTGGCCAGCTACAAACCTGCCAACGATATTGAGGAGGAGAATGCGACGAAGGAGATCATTCAGGAAATCGCACTTTATGGGCTTTGGCGGGCAAAGTTTTTTGACGTCGCGGTTTTCCAAGGGGGCACAAGTCTGCGAATCCTCCATAAACTTCCGAGGTTTTCAGAAGACCTGGACTTTATGCTACTCAAACCCGACGCAAATTTTGATTGGTCTCCATTTCTGAAAATCCTGACTGAAACTTTCGAAGAATATGGTCTCAAACCAGAGACGGTTTCAAAAGAACAGATGGAAAAGCGCATTCGCCGAGCTGTGATCAAGGACAATTCCATTGCAAATCAACTGGATTTGTCATTTCCCAATAGCGACCCGCGCCGCAAGTTGAAGATTAAACTCGAAATTGATGTAGAGCCTCCTGCTGGCTCCCAAGATGAATATAGTTTCCTAGACTTTCCGGTCGACTACGAAGTGCGTCATCAAGACATGGCATCCAATTTCGCGCTGAAAATCCATGCGCTACTGTGCCGTGAACATTTAAAAGGCCGCGATTGGTTCGACTTTTCCTGGTATGTAACGAAAGGCGTTTTTCCAAACTTGCCACATCTTGAAGCAGCTTTGGTTCAATTTGGTCCATGGGCTGAGGAGGATGAACTTACGGTCAACTCGAAATGGCTTGAAAAAGCCATGATCAATAAAATTCAGTCAATTGATTGGGAAGTGGCCGCTGAGGATGTCAGGCGGTTTCTGCGCCCCGCAGAAGCAGAATCCTTGAAGCTGTGGAGCGAGAGGTTTTTTAATTCCAAATTGAGTAAAATGATCAATAATGAAAAGCCTGCTTAGTGGTTGATAGCTTTCATGAGAGCAAAGCCAATGAAAGCTGGTAGTTGAATCGGTTCTTTTTTGCTCCCCGAAATTAGTTTCCACTCACTTCAGCGATTGCTCATCAAACAGCGAATTGATGACGGGGCAATCAGGAACCTCTCCTCCTGCGCATCGCGAGGACATGTCCGATAAGGTTCGTTCAAGTTTCTTGAGGTCTGATATTTTACTCTTGATGTCCGCAATACGCTGCGTTGTTACATCCAATACTTCGCCGCAAGTATAGTCATCAGAGTCCACAAGGTTAAGCAGTCCGCGCAATTGCTCGATTGAAAAACCCAGTTCCCGGCTGCGCAATATGAACTTCAGCCGTCTTTGATCGTCCAAGGAATATACGCGATGGCCGCTTTCGGTTCGATCAGGTTCGTGCATCAGAGCGATCTTCTCGTAATAGCGTATGGTCTCCAAATTGCATCCGGTTGATTGGGCCAATTTTCCGCGCTTCATAGACTGCATGATAAAACCTCTTGATCCTGTAGTTACTACAGGGCGTATAACCGGTTCATGAGCGAGATAACAGAGCAACAGGTACAGCCGGGGACGGGAGAGAAACTAGCTGCCGGCGGCGGACTGGCCAGTGCAATAGCTGGTCTGATTGGTGCATCCTGCTGTGTGTTGCCAATCATATTGTTCAAAATAGGCGTCGGCTCTGCAGTGATTGGCAATCTGATATTTTTTGCTGACAAAACGGAATATTTCCTGATTGGAGCGCTGTTGTTCATCACGCCGGGAGCCATCGCATCGTTCTGGGGTGGAAGAAGACCCGGAAAACGAGCGATCCTCATGTTTGGCCTTTCCGCTTTTATCGTCCTTCTTGCCTATATTTTACCGAGCTTTGAGGGTGACATTTTGCGCCTGTTGGGAATTCGCTGATGGAATTGCGTTCAATGATAACATGCCCAAAATGTGGCCATGCCGAAACCGAAACTATGCCAACCGATGCTTGCCAGTTTTTTTATGACTGCAAGGGATGCGCTGTTGTTTTGCGTCCGAACAAACGAGATTGCTGCGTTTTCTGTTCGTTCGGAACCATTTCTTGTCCTCCCATTCAGGAAGCCCGAGCCAATGGCGGTTCGGCTTGCTGCTAGACGGATTGCACTTACAGCAGTGATATAAGAATCCAGCATTTTGAGAAATGGCGGAAAATTGGTCGGGACGAGAGAATTCGAACCTCCTACCCCACACCCCCAGTAAGGCCTTCTCGAATTGATCCGATCATCTTTATCCAAGGTTTTTCCATCAGAGTACCTTCTTTGCTTTAGAAAACCACTACGCGAATCCATCCTATTCTTTAGATTTCAAGTGGTCCTTTACTGAGGAATAATCCTCCTGTCCGCATGCGGATTTGAATTGTGATACAATCCATTAATGAGCGATCCAGATCCAACGACATTGAAAACTGTGGCGACACCAATTCGAAGCCGTATGGACCTTCTCTCCCGCAATAAACGTCTTGACGGGCTTGAGCGCCTGGGGGCTTATCGTGAGCTTAATCAACTTGTAAAAGACCTCGATGCAACTGTCGATGAATTTTCTCGCGACGAGAAATCGTAATCGGATAGCATCTCAATCTATAGCATTTATCATTGATCGATATTTGAGCGAGAAGGTTCGTCAACGTCTGCCTGTGATATTTTTGTCCTCCAAGCGTTAAAGAATCTCTCATCCATCAGTTTGGCAAAATTGAAGTTTTCTCATTTGCTACCCAAAACGCTACCCAGGTTACAAATATTGCAACTCTGAATTTCGGATTTTTAGAAAAATCTTTATTATCAACGTATTATGGTGAGCCCTGCTGGGTTCGAACCAGCGACCTACTGATTAAAAGTTAGTCTTTAGCGCTTTTCTATAAAACTTACATCTACGCCATTGCACCTATTTATTTATTTATCCAATTGTATTATAACGATAAAGTGTAGTACAGAGTAGAATTGGCGATTGACAGATTTTGACTTTCATGGTTGAGTTTACCGTTCTAAAACCGTTCTAAAAATGAGATTTGACGTTGCAGGCTTCACTATCCGATCGCGTTATTGCTGGACTGCCAATGGAAAAGGGCAAGCAGACGATTGTACGTGATACTGAACTTTCCGGGTTCTTTGTGATGGTAGGTAGCCGATCAAAAACCTTCATGTTGCAAGGTGACTTGCGACAAGGCGAACTCCGACAGTCACTTCGTATGAAAGTTGGACATTTTGGCAAAATAACGACCCGAGAGGCTCGAGCTAAGGCCAAAGCCTTGCTTGGACAAATAGCGGACGGCGTTGACCCCCGGCCTAAAGCAGAAGTGCCAGATACCGTCGTAGTGAACGGTCGAGATCCAACGCTTCGTTCAGCTTGGCTTTCCTATCGCGACAGTCATATGCGGAGAAAGGGGCGGAGTGGAAAGACCGAGAAGAGCTACGCTGATCATGTAGAGCGATTGATGAAGGCTTGGCTTGACCAACCCTTATCCGTGCTGGGTCATGATCCAGCGCTAGTGAAAGCACGACACGATGAAATCACGAAGCAATGCGGTCCCTACATGGCAAATGGATGCATGAGGTCTTTGCGTGCTATTTATAATCACGCGCGAAAATCCGCTCGCGGCTTGCCTAACGAAAACCCTGTTTTTGCTGTGGATTGGAATCCGGAGAGCCGCCGTGATAGCGGAATGGGAACAGATGATTTGCCTGTATGGTTCGAGCAATTACGAGCGTTGGACAATCCGATCCGCCGCGAATTGCATCTGTTCCTGCTTCTTTCTGGAAGCCGTCCCGAAGTGATCAAGCGGTCTAAACCAGAGCATCTCAATCTTCGTGCACGGCAACTTTATATACCCGAACCAAAGGGCGGGACTGACAAGGCGTTTTGTATTCCACTGTCGAGGGAAATGATCCGATGTCTTCTCCGTGCAATAGTTGCTGGACGGCAAATGCATCCCGAGCAGGCGTCGAATTGGCTATTCCCTGCAGGTAGTGCCAATGGTCATATTATTGAGCACAAGGAACGGCGCGGCATCCTATCTTATTGGGGCAATGAACTGCGGCAAACCTATCGAACGGTAGGGCAGGTAGCTGATGTCAACGAAATCGACATGCATTTGTTGATGAACCATTCACTTCCAGGTGTAAATGCCGGCTATATTACGCGGAATAAGTTGGCTGGTAACCATCTGCGCGCTGCCCAACAGCGAATTTCAACGGTTATCTTTAATGCGGTGTGGTCGTCCGCTCAAGAGAGGAAAGCGTGGCCGCTTATATCAATACGGCATATTTTCCACATGTAATTGATTTGCATGTTCAAATTCGGTTTTGATGAGCTCTGCGGCGGATGACGCCGCTAAAACTCATGCATTAATCCAACATCTTGGTCCATGTAGGAATAATAGCCTAGGGCTTTTCGCCAGCGCCAGTTTCTAGGAGCTGATTCGTGTTCCCTTATTTAAATTACGCAGCTAGCTGCATGGCTGGCATGGGGTTGTAGATTTTCTGAAGTAGCAGCGAATTTAACTCAATGTCCGCTAGAAATTTGCACAACACTTTAGACAATTTGCCCGGATAGCAGTCGATTTCGGCATGTCAGGAATTTGCTCGAAGACTGAAGCAGAAACATGCTATGATTAACTTCGTAGTCTTGCTCGACTCAAAATCCCGTTCAGCAAGGAGTTTGGTTTCGATTCCTACCGCCCGCACCATATAAAATCGCAGGCTCCTACCCACCGCACGGTGGGTAGGAGCCTGCATTGGCAGATCGCTTGGGGATGCATGTCCCGCGTTTCGCTTTGTCATGTTGGCCTTAGAAAATCTCGGACGGGATTTGGCGATCGCCAATAATTGTTCGTTCTATTTTGAAAGCAGACATTCCAAAATCGACTCCGTTGTGGGCGTTCGTATTAGCAGGCTGTGAGGTCAGCTTTGAGCCCAAATCCGATTTCTACGAATGCCCAAATTTGCCCAAACCCAAGCTGGAGGGCTCAACGGCTCGGGAGCAAATTGGGCTTGCGAAAATTCGGCACGTACGTTTCGCAAGACGCTATCGACCGTACTGACACTCATCTAGGCTTTCAGTGCTTTCCAGTTCAGTTTGGCTAGAGCGTCCTTCGCGCGTTCACGAATATCTTCGATCTTGTCGTTTTGCAGTTTTTTCAAAAGCCCCCGCATCTGGTCAGGATCGAGATATTTCTCGTCCAGTATAGCCATTGCCGCAAATCGGACCCGTTCGTCATCGTGATCCAGCAGCGCTGCAACCTGGCCGGTATCACCGGCAGCCAGACTATCCAGCTTGTCCAAGACGAACGACAGGATGGGCGCATCAATCTGTCCACTTTCTACATCAGCAAAGAATTCAACAAGAGCGCTGTCCTCTGCTTCAAACAGCCCGATGATGGACGATTTTCCAACATCACACATGTCACTGCGCACGTCATCCAGATAGGCCTTGGCACACCTATACACGGGGCCTTCGATTGCAACACGGGCCTTAGCCAGATCCGCGCGTGGACTCTTGGGAATAGCGCCGCCGGCTTTAGGGTAGGGTTCTTCATGTTCAAGCCAATGGTCAAGGGCACTCTCGATCAGTGAAAGAAATTCCGTTTTTGCGGGTTCTGCCACTTTCAGCAACAATTCGGCGGCAGATTGCGCTGGCCACACATTGGCGAAAAGACCATTTTCTAGAATAGCCATCATATCTTCGCCCGAGCACAGCGGCCTATGTTTGGATAGACAGAGCATATCGAAGAGATGGCGCTCACCCCATTTGAATTCCTGCTTCAATCTTGCGACAACAAGGTCGGTGCCCTCCCTGCCGGGAATTTCTGCGGCGAGGCCGCCAGCCGCCCAGAGTGTGTAGCCCTCACCCTCGGCCAATAGCCGCCTGACGCATGCCTTGAGGGCGCCTGGATCGAGCTTATGTTCAAGAATAGTGGCGGCCATCCAGACTATCCATTGGCTTGGATGATAAAGCGCTTCTTCGATATTGGCCGTATCAATGTAGGTCTCCCGTATCTGGCTCCAGTCGAGGTCGGGACAGTCAACTTGCGAGAGTTGATGTAGCGGCGAATGTCCCCAATCACCCTCCTTAGCGTGTCCTGCCAGCAGATATTTTTTGGCCGCAATGGCCTCTATATGGACATAGGCAATTGCGGTCACGGAGGACTGGAAATTCATGCCGCCAGCAGTTGCCGCCCCGCCGGCGCGGAATGGCTTCTTGCGCTCCTTTGTAGATACGCCAGCCACTAGTCATCTGCCTTTGGCGCCCGCCGAGTGAGGTCTATGACCACGACTTCGATAGCCGACACACCTGGATAATTATTGGCGATAGTGGACCAGTATCGTTTCAAAGCATCTGCAAGCTCGTCGAGCGAAACCAGTTTTGCGTCGATCCGCCACCGCTTCCCGCCCACCCGACCCTGCCAGACAAGCAGCATGATCCCGCATTCGGCGCCGTCCTCGCGCAAATAGTCGCCGACCAGCTGATTGCGCAGTCGTTCACACAGTTCCGGCCCGCTCCACGCTTCATCAAGCACCTTGAGCTCGATCGGGACAGGTGCTGGCACGTCATTGTTCAACAGCCAGATGTCAGGCCGCTGCCGGTTGGGAAACTCGTTTTCCTGCGCGCAGCGGAAGAGCTTTTTTCCGCGCCGGTTGAGCTCACCTGCCACCAGATTGCGAATTTTCGTTTCGCCTTTGACCGCTTGCCATGCGGCATAGGGGCTCTCATTGCCCTGTTCCAGCCAGTGCTTGAGCTCCAAAAGCTGCAACACACCCTGTTCGTACAATTGCCTGTTCGAAGTGGGAACCCGCGTCAAAGAGCGCCCGAATTCTCTGACCTGCTCGGTTGTCCAGGGTTCCAGATCACCGTCATTTATCGCGCGCTGACTGGCCTGATGTGCCATCCAGTCTCGGAAGCTTGCGTCGGGATGTTCGGTTATCAGCTCACTGATCGCGATATAGCTTTCCTTGCCAGGCAATTCGACGAGCATGTTGAACAAGCGATTGCGAGCATCCTGCGCATCATCGCGCAATTCGGGAGAATACACACCGCCATTGGCGCGATCATTGTCCTCACTCGCGCGGATGTATTGATGCATAAGGACGTAGAGCGCTTTGAGGTGCTGTGCCTGTTTGAAGCCGCCGGACCTGAGCTCGATTTCACGGCGCATACCGCGCTGGCCAATCAGTTTCGTGATAAAGAACTGCGCTGCATTGACGGCTTGTTTCTTGCCAAGTCCGGCAAGCCATTGCGTAATCGCGGGGATGCCGGTTTCCGGCTCGCTATCCACCCACAGGGCATACCAGATTGCTAACTGGCTGACAGGCGGATTGGAAGCAATCTCCCGCTGTGCGATCTGTGTCAATCGGGCGGAGTCCGTCTTGCCTCCCCCCATGATATTCAGCCCGTGGCGCAACACGTCATCGTTGGGAATGCCCTTGGACGCAAAGCGGTCCAACAAAGCAGGTGCCAGCTCTTCGTGGAGCCAAGGTGCATAATAGACGAGATCATGCAGAATATAGTGATGCGATGTATCGCGGGAGCTGTTCTCCAGTTCCCAGTCCAGCTCTTTGTAAATCGCCGCAAGAGTCTGAATGGGGAAGGCCTTGTACAAGTCTTCCATCCAGACGGGAAAACCGTTCAGTTCCCAAGTGATATAGCGCAGCGCTCTATCAACTTCGGCGGATTTCAGGCCCTCCGGAAATTCCGGGTTTTCCCTGGCCTCGATCTCAAGGCCGGTCATGGCGAATATCAAGGCATAGGGAATTGACCCGGTATCCGCGCCTTCTGATCGCAGACCGGGCTTGTATTTGCTCCAGAAAGTCGTGGCGGCATCGCGGAAAGCCTGTGCCACTTCCTCGCCGAAATCGGGGATCAGTGCGCGCCAATTGGCAGCTGCGCCGCTGCGGCTGCTGCGCATCCGGTCCTGTTCAATTTCGCGCATCAACCAATATTGGTCGTTGCTGAATTCATCGGCTTTCAGGCCAGGCGGATGGCGCACCAGATCTGGATTATCCTTGAGCTTCTTGATCCATTTCTGGCGGTCTTTTTCATGCTGACGCTTTTGCTTCGCGCTCTCCCGTTTACGCGACAACTCATCCTCGCGCCATTTCCGGCTTTGCTCCGATTCCTCAGGGTTCAACAACTGGTCGAGCCGTTCGGACAACGCGCCGTCACCGGCGACAACGGCGTGCAGTGCCTGCAGCAAGGCTTCGGGACAGTCGGCTTCTGAATAAATCCGGAATGCCAGAGACAGGGCGACCTGGCGGTCATCGCCATCTTCCATCTCTTTGACGAATCCGACAGCGCGCTCAAAACCGCTGGTATCGAACTTCCAGTAGTGGCCCATCCATTGGACCGGCCAATCATCGATCAGCCTCTCGTCCTTCTTGGCATATCTTACAGAACGGGCCTGGTGGACGCTTGCCCAGAACAGTCGGTCATTGAGCTCGGGCCAGGCCGGCACAAGCGCGTGTAGCTTGCTTTTATACTCATCATAATCCCCGGACCTCCAGAACCGCACCGACGGAACTTTGAGCATGACCGACAAGGCATCGTCTGAAATAGCTTCGTTCACCCGGGCCGATACCAGTCGCTCGACGGCATGGCTGGCATGAGCCAGCAGCCAGGTATGTTCTTCGGAAACATGGCATTCGCCGCGTTCCATATATGGCTCACGGTCAAGATAGGCATTCAGGCCTGTAATGAGGTCTAAAAGAGGCTGCCCCACTTTTCCATCTTTGTTGACCTTTAGCCTGTCGATCAATTCATGAGTTGCTTGTGGGACGCCGCTGGACTCAAATCGTTCATACGGCGTTGTCTTGTCGATGCTGGACAGCAGCAGCTCGATTGTGTCCTGGTTCGCAGGGGAGTTTTCGATAAGCTCTGCCAGCAATTCGCGTGGCAATGGCTGCATGCTGTCATGCAACTGCAACCAGAGTTGTCTTTTCTGTTCAGCTGTTCCGCATGTCATAACCGCTCGGGTTGCGGCAATGCGCGCATATTTTCCGCGTTCGTGATCGCAAGCGATCTGATGCAATGCTGGGACGCATGCGGCCATGTTTCCTTGCCAGACCAGCCGGCCCAGAAAGAAGATCGCATCATCATGATCGGCATAGGTTTGGATAAGGTTCGACGTCTCCTCGGACAGGTCCGACTGGGCGATCCGGGCGATAGCGCTATTATCTCTGACCGAACGATCGCTCTCATTATTGACGATGCGTTGGACGACATCATGCAGCAGCTTTCGTCGTTCCGGGAGCGAGAGGCGCGCAATGTCGCCGCCTTCCAGAGCAATCTCCGGTTCTATCGCCAGCGCTTTGCGGCGGATTTCATCATCAAACAATATCAGCCATGGCAGTATCGGTCTCATGCGCGGCGTAACGATTTTCTCACCATATTGCTCACGAAAAATCAGCGCTTCGACGGCCCGACGATGCCCTTTTTTGAGAAGCCCATCAAACCATTCGGCCGCCAGCAACTCGCGCACGTCGCGGTGACGAAAACGGACCATGCCATAAAGAACATCGTTGAATAGTGGCCGGTCCAACAGTGCGCGAACGTCCTTTGAGGTACCCCATCCCGACAACAGAACCGCACCTTCGATCCCATCTTTTTCATGGCCCTCATCGGGAACATAAATTCCCGGCTCGCCGGTCAGCAATACAGCAGCTGCGATTAGCCTTGCGCCCTCGCGTGCATGTTCCGGATCGAGGGGCTGCTGATCGGCCCGTTCCGGTCTGATTTCTCCCAGCCGGGTCTCGATATTGTAGAGCAGTAATTCATGTCGTCCGCCAAGAGCCCCCTGCTTGTTCCATTTGCCGATAAGGCCTTCCAAGTCGAACGGGCGTCCGGCCATATCCATAAGATCGGCCCGGTCTATAGCGGTTATGAATTCATCGATCCGTGGTGCCGAACGGTGCGCCGCATACATTCGGATATCGTCCAGATCGAGCGGATTGAGATTGTATACTTTGAGTCCTGTTTCTTCCTGCGAATCCTCATCTACTTCATTCTCGATGTTTTCGCTCTCACCCTCTCCTGGCGCTTCGCTTTTCTGCGCCCGGGACGGAAACAGCTGATCGACAAGTCCGAAATCCTTGCGCGGCTGCCACGCATAGGGCCGGCTGGAAATACAGATATGCGCGCGGTCCTTGGCATCCCTGATCCTGGCCTCAAAGCATGACAGCGCCTTTTCGAAGGCACGGGGGTGATTCAGCCGAGCTTCATCCACGGAATCAAGAAAGAACCAGGCTTCCTGCGAAGAATTCGACCATTGCTCGAAGGACGCATTGTCGCCGACTTCAAAGGCGTTTTCGAAATCGTCCTTGATGTCCTCAATGCGGATGAAGAAGGAATTGCAGGCTTGGGAACTCAGATATTTGGCGCGGGCGTCCATTTCAAAGGTCTTGCCTGCACCGCCTTCTGCAAGAATTATAGTGCGGTAACGCTGGTCAATTTCCGGCCAGTCAGCCTGCTTGCCATAGCCCCAGGCGTGAAGCTGTTCCGCTTCTTCGGCATTCTCGATGCTCGCCGGCACCGGAGAAAAATTCCGCTCTAGAGGCACATCGCGATTAGACATCTCCGGCCTCCGCGACATCGGCAGGATAGAGCAGCGGCAACCACCGCTCGGTTGCATTTGCTGGAAAAGCGAGACGGAGCGGTGCCCGGTGGGTCTTGGCAACCAGCATTTGTCGTTCTACCAATGCAGATGTCACCATCCGCGCCGCCCGGTCCCCCTGACCGGTCAGGTTGGCTACATTGCCGCGTTCGACTTCCCCCGCGACCACCGCCTCACGCAGAACGGAGAAACTGCCTTTGGGAAGGCGCTTGGCTCTCACCTCTTCTTCGATGTGTATTTCCATCCGGAGGAGCAATTGCGCTGGATCGAGTAAATCGCGCATGAAACGAACCTGATCGATCGCGGTCTCAAGAAAAAAGCGACAAAATTCGATCAACGCTCTTTGGCTGAGATTGCCTCGCCCATCGCGATCACCTTCGCGCGGACCATCGGCAGCCATCAACAGCGCTTTGTAGCGGTCTTGCTGGCGGGCCAAGCCGCGCGCAACGGACCACAGGCTTGTTCCTATTCCGAGCCGTTTGAGCAATGCATGCGACATCAAACGCGTCACCCGCCCATTTCCATCGAGAAACGGGTGAATCCACAAGAAGCGATGATGCGTGGCACCGGCCGCCTGAAGCTGGCGCAATCGGCTGAGCGGCGGCGATGCATAGGCCTTGTCGAAACGGGCGAGAAACTTTGGGAGCTCATCCGGTGGTGGCGCGACATGACGGCCAATCACAACATCGGCCTGGCGCAATCTGCCCGGCAATAGCCGCAAACGCTCTCCGCTGTCAGGATTGTCAATCCACAGCATATCTTCGGGCAATCGCTCGCAAAATTCGCGGTGGATCCAGCGCGCATAAGCGGTGGTGGCGGGCCACACCGCCGGATCATTGCCATGATCGATCAGCCGTTGCACATGAATATGCGCAACCGCCTCGCGCTGTAGACTGCGCTTTTTGGCATCATCGGAAAATTCTTCAGCCAAGGCCCGGTCGATGTCGCGTGGATGCGTATTGTGCCCTTCGATCAGATTGGAATAATAGCAGTTCATCGATCGCACCAGATCGCCGACAGATTCCTGCAAAATGGGATGGATGCGCCCAGCCAGCTGGTTTGCCTCAGCCGTCAGGGTAAAGGCCGGCTCTTCCAGGGACTCGACCGCCGCCTCAGGCAGCATGGGCTCCATATGTGAAATATTCATGCCGCTTTTTATGCCGGATTAAATGCCGGTTGTACAGGCTGATTTTACGGCAATTTTTGATTTTATTTGCTACTTTTTATGCCAGTTAATTTGTAGGTTTGAGCTTGGCCGCGAGATATAGCCCTGTGACAGCCAGTTCACGCTTAAAGTGTCCAGGCCGCACCTGCCACAGGCTCGATATCCAGACCTTCGACAACTATCTCAGCAACAATCTTTAGCTGCCTACATGTTGAGACCGGTCGAGCCGCCGACCTTCTGGCTGGGGTTGAGCGAATACTCCGCTTACTGGATGGCATTGATATAAAACCAACAATCTCTGAGCTTGAACTGTGAGGTTTTGTATCACTGAGGCGGGGGCTATTTGTGGCTTAAACCTCGAAAATTCCGAAACAGCCGCTGAAGCCCCGAAATTTCGGATGTGCAGGCGATTAGCGCTGCCTAGCGGCGACCGCTCTATTCGCTGCGCGAACCAAGCCTGTAGTATCCGTGATGGTCAAGCCAAAGATTCCTTCCACAGTCGATTGGCTTTGAGCAAAGCGTTAGCGGTCACGATTAGCTTTCGCATGATGGCTGTG
>Ga0209337_1000045_pt1 | contig 109025 bp, 127 predicted proteins | sample LinPmetageLP53_FD_184044 | JGI IMG/M metagenome (GOLD analysis project Ga0209337, IMG submission 184044) | Marine viral communities from the Pacific Ocean - LP-53 (SPAdes) (version 2) | ecosystem: Environmental > Aquatic > Marine > Oceanic | place: Pacific Ocean | collected 2010-02-08
TCGTGTGATAGCCATTCGTCTTTTGGCTTCTTTCTTATCCCATTCTTTTCTTTCAGCTTCTTCTTTACGCTCGATTGCACGGATTTCTCCGATTGTCATTTCACTTCTTGGTTTTAGTTTCATATATGTTTAGGTTTTTTAATGTTCTTGAATCGTTTTTGTTTATGTTAGCCATTCGTTTGGCAAGTGATTTTTCTAGATGTAAATGTAGTGAGTTGGGTATATTCATTGGTCGTTGTATTCTTCTTCCATAGAATCAATCCATTTAATAAAAGCAATAGCTAATAACCACAAAACCCCAAAAATAATAATACCCCAAATCATACTTTTAATCCCTTTCTTCTTTGGATATTCTTATCTCTTTCTTTTGCTCTCCTTATTGCTCTCTCTACTTCTTTTCTTCTCTGTTTTTCTCTTTCTTCAATCATTCTATTCATTTTAGCTGATGATGAATCGTCACTAAAGTAAAATATGCAAGCTATCAAAGCCCCAAAGATGGCGAAGCCAACGAGTATGTATATAAGGTAAATCATAATTTTTTTAAAATTTTTTTAAATCCACAATGGTTTGTTTTTTTTCCAAGTGGCAAATGGTTTGTCGTGTTTGTAATATAAGCGATACTTGCCCACTTCGTCAACGGAATCAAATGTTGGCTCTTGTCTGCAAGTCATATGGTCGCTGATAGCGATTGCAAAGGTTGTTTGCTCTAAACTATCTTCTTCTATGTTGTCGGCACGAAGAAATTTGTCGTATGCCCAATGCAAGAACTCTGCTGAGAAATGTGGCTTGAAGCCTCTGTCCAACCTCTCGACTTCCATAGCGAGAGAATGGTTGAGAAGCCAAGACAGATTGCCGAAAGTCTGCCTAGCCCAAATTGAGCAGGGGTGCTTGTAGTAAGAATGCTTACGAGCAGTCCCCTTTTGTGTTTTGGGTGCTGACTCAAGTGTCTTTAGTGAGAAGCAGTTGGCAACCATCTGTGCTGATTCTAGCACCATCTTGTTACAATGTTGGTCGCACAACCACTTAGCTGATTGGATTGGGTCTTCGTCTATACAAAATATATTCATAGGTATAGTTTGACCTTTTCCCAATATGAGTCAAGATTTTTTTGTTTTAAATCGTTTTTTGGTCGCTTTACTCTCTTCCAAGCATCTCCTCCACCATTCCAAACGAACGAATAATGTTGTGGTGTAGGGTTTTTAATGTCTTTTGTGTAGTGCAGAAATATAACTTTGGCAATCATATAAGCAACTCGCCTATCTCTTACCTCATACATAAATCTGTTCTCTCCACTAATCCGATTGTAGTCGGCTAACATAATCGGTCTGATTTGCATACAACCCAAAGCATTTTCTGCTTGATTATATGCACCACATTGATTTTGTGATTCTACCATTGATATAGCTTCGATAGTTTTTTCGAGCATTTGAAACTCTTCCAATGATGGTGGGTTGCCATCTGTCAATTCATAGATTGACTTGGCGAACATACTTGTTGTGCAAGCCTTAACGCACATAAAAATAAATGCGACAAGCAAAGCAATTTGAAATATTCTTTCCATTTTTTTCATTATACAAACCTCTCTCTTTCAAACATTATAATCCAATTACCATTCCCCTCAAGACCTAGAACATTAAAATCAGTAAACTCAACTGCTTCCATTCGTTCCATTTTGTGGTCTTTACAGAACACATCTAAGATTTTTTCATAACCATAGATTATATATCCTTGAGGTGTTATCCCAATGATTGCATCATTGAGTCCGTCTAATTTCAAGGCATCTTCAGCTAGGTGTTGCATAAACTCCATAGGTGCTTCGTTGCCATCGGTATCTTCTAAATAACCATTTTCGTTAATTTTGCTTTTCATTTTTGTAATAGTTTTTGTATGAATCTTTTTCAGTTTCTTTCTTCAGTTTGGCTTCGAGCCAATCTAAAAAGTCTCCTTGTTGTTTACTAGTAGACTCGATTGTTTTTGATTCGTCAACATTAATCATAAAGTTTTTGGATAATCGGTTTTGGGTGTTGGGTTGTTTATGGGGTGGTGTTTAAATCTTTCTAAAAGAGCCAAGGTGTTTTTCTTGTTCCTTACCTCTTGTTTGTGCAACTCATCTTCAATATCCATTGTGGGTAGTGTCGCTTGCTTCTCATAGATGTGAAGCCAATAATTTATATCATCAATTTGTTCTTGAATCCAATCCATTTTAACGCTTGTTAGATTTTTCATAATCTTCGAGTTTTGTATAATCCTCGACATCTTGAATCTTAACGACAACTTCGTGGTCTTTGCCACTTAAAGATTTCATTGTTCTCTTGCATTCCAATGCCCAATGTTTTGAGCCATTTAATTTGGTGTCATAAAAGTTGGTTTGTTTGTGTGAATTAATTTCTTTGACCACATACCAAGATTTTGGTGGTTCTATATTCTGTTTACTCATTTTTTTTAAAATTTTTTTAAATTTGTTAGGAGTTAGTTTTTTGGTGGCTCGAATCGTCAAGCCACCAAATGTAAAACTAATCTGATAAGTGGATAGCTTCATCTATCTCAATACTCTTATCTGTGAAATCTGTTCCGAACACTACTGAATGTATGTCCTCAAAAGTGTCTAAGCATTTACGCTCGTCCACCTCGTTGTTTTTTTGAAAGGTTTTTTGTCCTTTGAATATGGTCTCGCCATACTCATCTTTGACTTTATAACTAAGTTCGCTCATTTTATACTCACCAACCAAATAAAGAATATGAAAAAATACAATATGGCTTCCAATTACTCTTCTTCTTCATAATCTTCTTCATCATTATCGTGGTAGTCATAATCATTTTCGTCATCATCTCGATGCTCGCCATCTGTATAAACACTATAATAAGGTGCTTTAATTTCTGATTCGTCTCTTGCGATTTCCTCAAGAACCTCATACTTGGAGACTCTCAACTTCTGACAAGAGGAATCACTAGGAACGCTTACTGCATCTCTTGGATTGAAACGGACAAGTAATAACTTGCCACCACTTGCCCAATTATTCGCATAATCAAACGAGCCAATGTGCAATCCGTGGGAACAACCATTTTCACGATTGTCATCAACACAATTTCTAGCTACCTCAATAGTTGACCCAACAACATTTTTGATTTGACCACGCTCATTGGTTTGACCTTGCAAAACGATAGTTTGAGTGTTGCCACTTTGTGACCAACCATCAGAGCAAACTCCTTTATATCCGACAACATATCCGTCATCATCAATCGGTAATTGTTTGTAAGATAAAAAGTCATACAACTCTTCGACAGAATTGCGACTTGGGTTGTCGAGTAGGTTCTTTACGAACTTAACGAAAGCAGAGCCAACATTTAATCCACTACCAAGCAAGTCTAATAACTTGTCGATAACTTTTCCGTGTAACCTCTGTCCGTGATAATAAACTGCACCTTTATCGACTATCAAATCTCCGTCAGCAAATGCTTCGACTTGTTTTTTGATGTCTAGATAATCTATCGCAGTTTCAAAATCCCCACTCATTAATGCCTTTTTGAAAGGTGTAAAGTTTGGGTGTGAGGATTCGAGTGTGTAAGGTTTTCCCTCATACAAAAGAGTCGCAGTTGACTCCGATACTATATATGGATAATTTGCCATTTTTTTTCTAATGTTAATCGTTAATAATTTATACTTCTATACTAAAAGAATTCTTGTTATTGTCAAGGACATCAGCCCAATAAGAACAATCATTCTCGCCTTTTTTTCTGTTCCAATATATTGCTCTAGCGATTGCACTAGGAACATTATACATTGAAGAAAATTCTATCCAATGGTTTTCCAACTCACGATACTTGTTAAGGTGCAGTTGTTGGTCATAACCATACGCTTGGAATAAATGTGTGTCGCAACAAAATACTCCACAATCAAAAGTGTATATCATCTCTAAAGCGAAAGATACTTTTGCCAAACCTAATCCTAAAATGTCTTTGACAAGACCATCTCTGAATTCTGCCCACTTCTGATTTTTTTTAAATTTAAATAAATTTGGGTTCTGCCAATATTTTTGGGCGAACTCACTAATGAACTTGGTTCGGTTGTTGTATAATCCAACACCACTACCTTTAAGTTTGTCAAATAGGACATCATCTTTGTTGAACCATTCTGTAAAGTTCTTAATCGCAAGATAACCTCGCATATTGGATTCGTAGGAGGTATGGACTGAACAAAAGGCAAACAACCACCTTTGAAATACATCAACATCATTTGTGGGTTTGAGTCGCTCCCATACAAGACTATGGTCAATAATCTCATCTTCTGTAATTGAAGCGAAGAATTTTTCGACATCTTCCTTGTTATGTTTCTTAATATGGATTCTATTCTTTTCATCTAAAAATGATAATTGTTCGTTGGGTTTTGTTTCCGTATAGGATAAAAAATCTAATTGCATAATAAATAATGTTTAAAAGTTAAGTCGGCTAGGAACTACCACACCCCTAGCCGACTATGATTACTACTCTCCGATATACGCTAATACATCTGAAATATTCGTTGCTCTGTCTCCCGTGCAACCCTCAAGGCAATACTTTGCCATAGGAAACGCTTTGTCGAACGCTCGCTTCCTCGCTAATGATTCGCCACTTAACTTCTGTGGCTTGAGTGCTTCCATCACATAGTCGTGATTGTAATTTTGATTGTAAACTTTTGATTGTTTCAATCTCCAACCATCATAATTTTTTAATAAATTTTTTAAAATTTCATTTAGGTTATCTTTTGGGAACTTATCAATGTCTGTCATCAAAGCTCCGTCATATTCTTTGAAAAACTCTCGCTCTTCGTGATACTTAACATACGCTTGAACATCTTTATCTTCTTTGACTAAATCTTCATAGACATCATCTAAGCAAATCCAATTATCTCTTTTCTCAATTCGACTCTTTAAGTTTTTACGAACACCCCAAATGGTTTCTTCAAAAGTAGGAATGTTCTTCAAGTAATTTTTAATGAATCTAAATGGGTCAATTTCAACTTCGCCACTTGCACCAATGTGTTTTCTGTAAGGCTCGAAAGTAATTTTGTTCGCATAGTAATTAATATAATAATATGTCTTACTATCGTCATCAAAATCCATATCATTGTCTATTCCCCAATAGGAATCAAGATTTGCCCACTCGTGTTGAACACTACTGTCGAACTTTAGAATATCCATAGCTGATAGAGATTGCACAACACCTTTCTTTCTAGCTTTCTGTGGTGCAATGATTCGCTCGCACTCAGATAGTAATTTTACATTTGGGTGGTTGCAATCTTTGACTCGCTGAACACACAAGGCATCGGTGTCGTATGTGCCATCAATACTATCGGCTTTCATACCCTCTGAATTAATAAGGATAATCTTAGCTTTTTGACCATCTGTAAGATTCTTTTTTTCCCAAGCGTGCAGGAACAAACATCTTGACTTTGGAGAGCGAGGACTTGGGTTATCGTCAAGAATATAGATTATATCTTCTCTTGGTTCGTTGTTGTTGTAAGTATATCTTGAATGAGAAAAGCTCAAGTTTCCATTTTCTCTAGTCGTAATGTGAGTTTCTTTAGCAATCCATTCTTTAGGAAACAAACAACCATTCACATCTTTGAACTTGTCGGAAGAAATAGATAGCTTTGTGCCAAATCTCTGTCTGTAAGTTTCCATAGCTTTATACATAATCTCACTAGCTTCGTAGAAAGTATTAGCTTTGTCCATTTGACTACCCAATGTTTGATTGAGCTTGTCGAATATCTTATCTGATGCTTTCTTGAGAGCTTGTTTGACCAACGGACTATACTCCAATGTCTCACGACTATGGTGCAACTTGAACTCGCCAATCTCTGCTTTGTAAACCACACCTTTCTTGAACATATACCAATTTTCATCTTGGTTTACCTTGTATGGAATACCACCCATAAGAACATAAGGCTCATCTCCATAGTGAGCGACATCTTCCCAATAACTATTCTCTTCGTATAAATCAAAGACATCGTTGGATTCTTGTGGCTTACCTAATTTTAAATCGCCCCAACCCTCGTTGAGTAGCTCAATATCATCTTTACGATACCACCAAGTTTTTTTAAAAATTTTAAAAAATTCTTCAATGTCATCTTTTTTGATTCCAACTTGAATATAGATTCCATCAGCTTCTTTAGTTGGCTGACTTTCAATCTGTGAAACAATAGTGTCATCTTGTTCGTCCACTCTTATAATATAAGAATGTTTGTGACCTTTATGAACAGACCTTACAATAAAAGAATCTGTGTATGATAAAGGTGCGAATCGCCCAATGCCAAATCCACCGATTGATTCGTTGGACTCACGCTTGGTTGACTTGCCATACTTAGTATAAAGACCTAGCATATCTTCCTCACTCAAACCACACCCAAAATCTCTTACTATAAAGTTAGGTTCGATTCTAGTTGGTAATTGAATGTCTACCTTTTTGCTTTTGGTAACATCTAAAGCATTTGCGATAATCTCACGAATGGTAGCCAACAACGGATTAGAATAATTGTTCCGTAAAAGAGAAGCGATGTATCTCATATCCTCTTGGTCAATCGAACAAGACTTTTCTTTAAAGTCTGCTGATTTGGTAATGTTTTGGTTTTTGGATTTAATAATCATTCCTCACATAAAATAGATTTATATAAGTATGTCAAACGCAAAAAAGCACCACAAGTGTGTGGTGCTTCGTAAGTCGTTGGTTTTCAACGATTAAAAATTTTCATTTTTTTTTACTTTTCCCAACCAAGTAAGCTCTTAACCTTACCAAACAAAGACTTTGCCATCTCTTTGAGACAACACTTTTTGCCGATAAAATATCCAACTCCAAGTAGAATTAAAATACTAATAATATCCATTTTTTTTTAAATTTTTTTAAGTTTCTTTTGCACTCTTTTTAGGAGTCGTTTTCTTCGTTACTTTTTTCTTCGCTACCTTTTTCTTGGTAGTTTTCTTTGGTGCAGAAGCAGTTTTTTTCTTTGGCGTGCTACTTGCATAAGTCGGCTTCGTTTTAAAAGTCGGAGCTGACTTCGGAGCAACACACTTATTTGCCTCTTTAGAGTTCGGTGAGCATTTCTTGCCTTTTTTAAGCTCTAAAACAGCTAAGACAACGATAACACCTACAAGATAGGTGATTGGGTTTGTTAATAGTTCCATATATATATACTTATTTGCGATTTATTTTATTTGTGAGCGTTTTTTTCGATTTAATCTCCCTTGTGCTTATCTGTAATGTGACGCTCTTGAATAAGAATCTTTAGTTTCATATTCAATCTAATCATATCATTGTCTAATGATTGTATTTGCTTCTTTAGCTTTCCCAAAGAAGAGCCTACACCATTCAAAGCAGGATTTACTTTTGTTGTGACCCACTTCCAAATGTGCCACACAAAGAATCCTAATCCGATTAACGCTATTAACGAAAAACCGAACTTGCTGACTAGGTCAGCCCAATGTTGAAATTCATATCCACTCATAATTGTTTATTTGGTTTATAATAAGTCATAAAGTCATTTTGTCAAGTTAGTCGTCTTTATTGCAACAACATCTACTATTATTTGAGACATATCCTGCGACAATGCCCACTATTCCAGATATAGACATCTTTAATAGCGTAACAATGCTTTCATCAATAGGTTTATTTTCCTTCAAACAAACATAAAAGTCTCCTATAGTTATGGTTGTAAGCAAAAAAAGTAAACCCACCACAAGAATTAACACCACCAAATCTCTATTTTTCTTAATCATCTCGGCAATCTTCCTTGCCTTCACTAGCAACGATTCTATTTAGGTTTGGCTCGACCCCAAAGGCACAGGAAAATTGAGTATCAATTTTTACAATGTCGTTGTTCATTACATCTACCTTGTTTTCAAGAGAGAGTAAAGATTTTGATATGCCATCAATCCTATCTGTTACTTGTGCTAACAAGAATTTAAGAATAATGAACAAAAACCAACCTACCGCTAATGCACTTGAGATTGGTATACCGATTTGTTCGATAAAGTTTAAGATATCTCCTATCATAATGTGTTTATTTGCAAATTTTTAAATTAGCGAGCGTTTTTGCTCACTATAATTTACACATTATTTACCCTTTTCGACCGCCTGGAGTGAAATAGAATCCGATGATTGCTCCCAAAGTGGTGATTGCAACAAGAGAGATGTGTCCCGTCGTAATACTGGTGGTAATATCTGCTCCACTCGGGAAAGTAATGAGTCCCCAGAGGATACTGGTGGCTTCTTTGTTTTCTGGGGGGGTGAAGGTGATGAGAGTGACTCCAGGGTAGAGGGTGCAGAGTATCGAGATGATTGCAAAGTTGAGCATCCCCATAAAAGCGATGAGACGACGAGTAGCCCTAGTAAACATACCTGTATCTTTATCAGTTTCACCAAGGAGCATTCTTTGAAACTCTTGATCCATACCTTTAATTTGCATATCTCTAATAAGCTCTCTACGCTCTTTTGAAGCTTTAGCTTCTGACATGCCTTGGAAAGCGCCACCAACAATCTTAAGCATACTGCCCATGCCAGTCGCCCCCAATGTAGATAATAGCATCGTGATAAGTCCAAACATAACTTCATTTACACTATAATAACTTTATTTGCAGATTTTTCAATTTTCTGGCTTAAACTGGAAAGCGATACGACCAAACTTATGGTCTTTGTCGCCTAACCAAGCTGAATATTCAATAATTTCATCTAATACGATAAAATCCAATAATTCTACAAAAAATTCTTCGTTTTTAAATTTTAAGGAGTAGTTTTTGTGATATTGATGTATAAGTTCACCTTGACCATCGGCATCTTTTAATCTCTCTGTTCCTTGATTTACGCCAACAATTTTAATGTTACCCTTCATAACTTATATTACACTTTTCTTTCAATATCTTCCTCTACACATTCTTCACCATGTTGGATTTCTAAAATTAAACACGGGTCATCTGTAAGATTTTTGGGGTGATGCCAAGACCCAACTGGAATATCAATTGAATCACCTTTTTCTAGTGTCGCACTCATAGCTACGCCATTAATAATTAAATCTATATACAATTCGCCCTCTAAGACGAACCAATGTTCTGATCGTTTAAAGTGTTTTTGGTTTGATAACTCTTTATTTGGCTCAATGTATAAATATTTTACCTTATGATTCTTTTTGCGTTTTTTGCTGAGGACTTGATACCAGCCCCATTTTGGTTTTATTACTTTTTCCATATTTTATGTGGTAAATTTTCTATATCACTCATCTTGATTATTGAAATCAAATCTTTTCTTCCTTGTCTTTGATAGCCTTTATATAGGGCATCTCTACTATTTGTAACCCTTGTATCTAAATCACAAAGAGATTTAGCCAAACCTAACAGGTAATTTCGTTTTACAAGCAAAAAATCATCATCTCTTTCAAACGCTATCACGTCTACAGATGATGTCAGCCAACCTTTACGACCTTGGACATTTAAAAACTCTACCCAAATTAATTCATTTTGCTCTTCGGAGTCCGATCGACTAATTCTTTTTTTAGCTTTAACGTCAATAGTTCCGAAATAGGTGTGATAATCAATGTGACGAAATTGATCCTCTCTATTTGCTTTTCGGTAATTCGGGTCGCGTTCTTTCAAAAGGCTTTTAAAGCTTTTTTCTACACGTTGACCGCGATCCCAACTTTTTGTATTTTTCCAAGTGCTCATATTTTAATATCCAAATGAATCGAAATACCAAGAATAGTTTTCTTTAACTAAATTTGAAACTTCAATGGGTAAGACTTCAGACCAATCGGATGGATCTGGTCTTTCTATCTTAGGTTTAACCTCGTGTTTGCCGAATATGCCAAAATGGGAATCGTCTTCAACAACTTCTTTTTGGATTGTATTAAATCTATGTTGGAATCTTTCTTCTCCAATGTAGTCGTATATTTTGTCTAATTGTTTTTGTGGGTCATGGCAAAAGTCTTCGTACTTTATAAATAGAATATTGTGATAAATATCTTTTTGAAATAAGTCTTGTAGCCTTTTAAGCGATTGACCAATTGGGACTTTAGTTAACCAATAATCAACTCTTTCATCTACGGTCATATTTTCTAAAGTTTCAAAGTTATCTGGGCCCGTATTTTTATGTCTATTTGTTCTGTATATTTTTTCGAAAGAAGCTAAAACAGAACGAAGATCACGAACCATGCATATCATTTTGGGTGCTTCGTTCCAACTCTCAACCATTTCGTAAAGCATAGACCAACCACGACTCTTGTCTATAACTATTGGTCTGGTTGTAATTGCATCATAGTATCCGTGAGCTATGTTTTTGTAAACAGAAACGAGAGCGTTCTCCATTATATTTGGATCTTGGCTTTTGACCTCTGGAAGATCAAAAATGTTTCTGCAAGCAAATTGATACTCAATTAAAGGAGAGGTTGGAGATGCATAAATTTTAGGATTTTGATGCAGAATAACCTGAAGCAGTTCGGAACCACTTCTGGGCATAGAAGAATTGAAAATTAACTTATCCATATTGAATATGGTAAATTAAAGATTTAATTTGTCAAGCTCTTTTTAGGTTAAGTTCGCAGAACCGTTGCTATTTATTGTATAAGTGCCTTCTTTCTCACACATGGCCGAACCAGATATGCAATTATTTAAAGCTGTTTCAAATGTATTCAATACACAAAATACGCCAGAAGCATCAGTACCAAGACCAGTTATTATTTGACCTGCAGAATAAATTGGGTGATCCCAAATTTGGTTACTTAATCCGTGGTGTATGGCTTTAATTGATTCAAAAGAACCTTGCGCTTTTAATAATGTATTAGAAACAACTTTTTCTAACGGTATTGATTCTGTTATTTGTCTTGTTAGTATTTCCATAATTATGATAAATTTCCTAGTGATAAAGATTTAATTGTGCCACCTACGTTTACGAACAAAGTGACCGCATTAGAGTTTCTTTGAATGGTGTACATTTCTCTGCCCAATTGAGCGTCAGTTTCTGCACCTGATGTTGATTGATCTGCGGGAGCGGATGAACTGTTTGTCATTGTCATTGATACTCTAGCAATTGATTTGTTTAATCTAATTGTAGCGCCATTATTGCCAGATGTTCTACTATTTACAGATCTCCAGAGACCTATTTCCATTGTATTTGCAACCGAGGTTTTGGATTTTATTCCGATAGCTTGTGAATAATTAGCGGATACGACACACGATGAGCCTAACGTCATACAATTATAACTGCCACTATTAGTGTTGGCTGTGCCAAACATCATGGGGTTGTAACTGCCAGTATTTGTATTGTTTTTGCCAAATATAACCAATCCATACGAACTGCTACTTGTATTATCTGCGCCCATTATAATTGGCTTATCCACCCCTGCACCACCATTATTATTAATGCCGACCATTGTTCCACCTAAGTAAGTATTATCATTACCCACGCAAAGAGAAGGATTATCTTGGGTAATAACGTTAGCAACATTATCATTACCTAAGACCAAACCTTTTCCACCGTAACTGTTAGATGCTGTTACTGTATTACTTGAACCAATAACCGTCATTTTTGCTTCAATCGAATCGCTGCCTATTGTAGAAATAACAACGTTGTTACTTCCAATAGTTAAAATACCCTTTCCTCCAATACAGCTATTCTTAAAACCAATAGCAATATGACTTCTAGATTTAGCTGAATTTTCTCTACCTATACAAACCGCACCTTTATTAATGAGTATTACTCTACCAACACTGCCGCTTGCGGATCCATTAGATCCGTTAGCAGCGTATGTATACCTAGTTGAATTTACTTTTGTAACTGCGACATTAGAAACATTAAAACTAGAATCATCAAAATTCTCTACTGTAATCACATCTCCAGTGTCAAAACCATGACTTTTTTGCGTAATTACTGATACAACATTATCTGTTCTTGTCACACCAATACCAGGAAACGCCTGACCAGATATTGCAATATCTTCTGAAATATTAGAAGCGCCCAACATAAGGTCTCCCTCTCCCTTTGCAAAACTGTTTGAACCAGTGTGTGCTATTTGAATGTCGATTGAATTATCAGCCTGTAAAAGTATTTTGTCTAAATTACCTATGCTAGTTGCGCTACCGCTTACAAAAAAGCCCGTATTACCTACTTCACTTTGCAAACCTAATTCTTTTCTAGTTTGTGCAATAGTGAAACTCTCCATAGCGCCATCGGAAACCGTAAGAAAATGGTTTAAGCCATCTGAAGCAAGAAGACCACCTGTAGCAACTGGTAATAAATTATTTGCAGAAACACCTGTCGCTAAAGTAGCTATATTACCCAAACCAAAACCACTAAGCATTTCTGCGGACGATACTCCCGATACATTAACGCCCATAACTTTAAGAAAATCTCCATCCTCCATACCGCCATTAGAAACAAGAATGTTTGTATTACTTATACCAGTATTTAAATCAACAACAGTACCTAAATTTAAATCACTTTTGACTTCACTAGCGCTTCTACCCTCAACATTAACTCCATCTATTTTTAAAAAATCGTTATCGGATACATTTGCATTTGCGACAAGAACGTTCGTGTTACTAATTCCAGTTGCTAAAGAAGCAGCTGTGCTTAAACCTAAATCGCTTATAACTTCCGATGCGCTTCTGCCTTCTACGGAAGTGCCATCTATTCTAAGAAAATCGTTATCGCTTACCCCAGATTTAGCTTGCAGTAAATTGGTATTGCTTATTCCTACATCCCTTGTGACGGCTGTGCCAGCTCCTTGAAATCCAGTAACTGGTATGCCAGAAGGGGCTATCTTTTTTGTAATATCTGTGCTGGAATCTAAAATCAATAAATTGTCATTCCTAACATCGAGATCAGAATTACTTAAAAGAGGTAATTGCGCTATTGTTTTATCTGCCATATAAAGTATATTAAGTTTACTATAAGAATTTACACTTAATTGTCTGGAGTTACTATTAGTTTCGATGAACCATTTAACAATAAGAATGGGCCTCCAGAAGATAAAAGTAAGAAATCATCTGTGCCTATTGTAGAGACATCACTAAAGAAGCCACTAACCTCTAATGGGGAAAAACCAGCATCAACTGGGCCTCTTATAAAAACAGATAGACCGTGGTGGTCTAATCTACGATTTAATTCTCTAAGAACTTTTTGAAATCTTATAAAATTTTGACTGTCGCTAATTGGGAAATCGTCTAAAAGAGCGCCTATTCTCGCATCAAAACCAGTGGATAAATATCCAGTGCTTAATGTGCTTTTTATCTCTTTTTCAATTAAGTGTGGGCTCTCTGGCATACATTGATTTACACTTAGTATTCAAAACTCTCAAAGTACCAATCAAACTCTTTCCTAATGCCGTCCGCAGTAGTTTGTGGTAAAACTTCTTTCCAACCATATAGGTTTGGTTTTTCTAGCTTTTCTTTGACTGTGTGATTACCGTACATACCCCAAAATCTATCGTCTTCCTCAACTTCTTTTTTAATTTTATCAAAGTTATGTTTAAAAAACGGCTCCTCTAAGTATTCGTATATTCTTCTTAACTGTTGATTTGGATCCGAACAAAAATCTTCGTACCTAACGAATAATATTTTTTCTTGTATATTTTTTTCATATACATCCCTCAAGAATTTCAATTGAGTTCCGACTGGGGTGTTGGTTAACCAATGATTTGCTCTTTCGTCAGTTGTTAGGTTTTTTAATTCCATTGGCATATCGGGGCCTTGGATTCTGTGCCTATTGTCTCTAAATCTTTTTTCAAACGAAGATATTATAGAACGCAAATCACGCACCATCATAATTACTTTTGGATTTGGATTCCACTGTTCGATAAATTCAGTATAACCTAACCAACTTCTGCCCTTGTCTACAACAATGGGTCTATCTGTCACGCCTTTATAGAAATATTTGGACATAGCTTCGCACATTGAAAAGTATGCTTTGCGCATTATGTCTTGATTTTGGGATTGGGTAGCTGGCCCTTCAAAACCAGATCGGGTAGACAAAAGATGATCGCATAAAGGCGAAGTCGCAGAACCATAAATTTTAGGATTCTGATGAAGAATTACCTGTAGAAGTTCAGATCCGCTTCTAGGCATAGAGGCATTAAAAATTAATTTATCCATATTGAATATGATAAATCAAAGTTTAACTTTATCAATTATTTTAATCGATAGTTACAGTGCCATCAGATGCCGTTGTATAAGCCTTCTCTTTAGAAACGGAAAGCGAATTGGCTTTTATGCCATTGCCAGCCGTCTTTAGCTTTTCAACGATAGACATGTACTCACCAGCACTTGTTCCCAATGCAGAAAGAACTTCCGCCGCAGTTAAAGTTTGGTGATTCCAAATATGACTCGCCATAGATTCATAACTTCTTAGTATGTCTAAGTAAGCGTTCTGGCTTAAAATAATTGCCGTGTTGATTGCTCTTTCTGCACGAGTATCTTCTGGATTTAGATTTTGTTTTAATATGCTCATTATTTAATTGTTTTAATTTTTATGCATTCAGATTACCTAATGCTATTTTTTTGATCCCAGTTCCTAAATTACAGAATAAAGTTACTGCATCAGCATTTCTTTGAATTGTAAACATGTTTGCTCCTAATGCCCCACTTGGTTCTGATCCGTGATGTGCACCTCCAGTTACTGGAGCTGAAGAGCTGTCTCTAATAGTCATACTGACCATTTTGGCACTACCATCAAGTCTAACTCTTGATCTAGGATCGTCTACAGTGTTCCACCATCCAACTTCCGCAATATTGCGTCCACCAACAACAGCACTACCTTGTAGAGTGCTTTCGCCACCTAGTTTAACATTTCTTCCTAAAGCAATTGAATTTGTAACATTAGCTCCAAAGGTGTTTGAATGTCCGATTAATGTGTTAGGCCCGCTGGCAGAATTGTTTAATTTTCCTATAAGTATGTTATCTTGACCATTAAAAGATTTATTAGAGTGGCCAAAAATCATTGAGCGATAAGAATTAGCGAAATTGTTTTTGCCAACCAATACAGGATCAGAACAAGCGTAATCAGCTCTGTTACCATGACCAATTAACATACCTCCAGGGTAACTGGTTCCTTGACCATTGTAATTACCAAATGTATTAAAAGAGCCGACAGCAGTTCTCAGTGTATCTGTACCCCCACCCATGAAATTATTACTTCCTAATGCAGTCAAAGCGCTCTTTTTACCGTAGGGCCCTACATTGCCGCCATTTCCATGTCCAATTACAGTAAGATTAGCGGGGGCGTTAGGGCCATAATATGCGCTTAGTGTTGCGTGGGACACGTTAATTTTATTTTCACTTCCAACACAAACACTCTTAGGCTGTATCGCTTGTCCATTAGTAGTGGCATTTCTTATTTCATTTTTTTGACCAATGACCGTGCTACACTCACCACCTATTACATTTTTGTGGCCAATACTTACTGGTGGAGCGTCGAAATGAGTGAAAACTGCAAAATCATTTGAATTAGCAGAGGTAACTCCAGCACCATTTGATTTATTAACACCTGTGGCATCAGCTAAAGCAGCATAGTCTGATGAAATACCAGTTAATGTGAGCGTGCCGTTCCCTCCAGTTTGGGCTACAACTTGATAATCTGTTCTGTTAAAAGAGGCTATTGGATATCCAGATATTGTAATTCTTTTTCCTATAATCATGCTACCAGTAGTGGTTGAATTATAAGCTCCGTGACCAGCGGTGTCAAGGATATTATAGACATTACTTATTTGAAGTGTGGTCACACGACCTTTTCTGAATAATCTATGGCCGTCTTGAAGACCATAACGATTTGTGGGAGTTGTTACGACCGCATTAAATGCACGCACTTCATTAGATCCGATATTTACAATACCAGAGCCACTTATAACTCCAGTCATTGCATGATTAGTTTCAATAGATATTTGATTAACTACTGGATCAAAGCCATTGCCAAATCTTGTCCTACCTAGATCACCAGCATAAAAATTACTACCTGTTACGACAACATTGTAGGCTGATTGTTTTAAATTTAATCTTTCTTTAAGTGTGTCTTTAGATCCTGTAACCACATCATTATTTAACGATAAGTCTGCTCTAACTTGAGCGGCAGTTCTGCCTTCCACACTTGTTCCATCTATTTTAAGAAAATCGTTATCAGAAACATTTGCATTTGAGGAAAGTATATTTGTGTTACCTATACCAACGGTTCTAGAAGCTACATCGCCAGTTGCTGTCGCAATCCCTACTATTCCTGTAATGTTTGCGTCTGTTAAACCTAAGTCTGATCTAACCTCAGCAGCAGTTCTGCCTTCAACATTTACTCCATCTACTTTAAGAAAGTCGTTATCTGCGACCGCATTGTTAGCAACGAGAATATTTGTATTAGCGATACCTGTATTTAACGCGTATCCATTACCTAAACCCAAATCAGTTCTAACCTCAGAAACACTTCTGCCTTCAACATTTACTCCATCTACTTTAAGAAAGTCATCATTCGCAACCGCATTGTTAGCCACAAGAATATTTGTATTAGCAATACCTGTATTTAAAGCGTATCCATTACCTAAACCTAAATCAGTTCTAACCTCAGAAACACTTCTACCCTCAATATTAACTCCATCAACCTTAAGAAAATCATCATTCGCAACTGCATCATTAGCAACGAGAATACTTGTATTAGTGATGCCAGTATTTAATGCAAATCCATTGCCTAAACCTAAATCAGTTCTTACTTCAGCAACACTTCTGCCTTCAACATTTACTCCATCAACTTTAAGAAAGTCATCATTCGCAACTGCATTATTAGCAACGAGAATATTTGTATTTGAAATACCTGTGTTTAATGCAAATCCATTACCTAAACCTAAGTCAGTTCTTACTTCAGAAAAACTTCTACCCGTTAGATGAGATCCAGTAACTCTAATAAAATCTAAATTTACTAGGTTGCCTCTAGATACTAGCACATTATTGTTTCCTATTCCTGTATTTAAGGAATGGACATTGCCCAAACTCAAGTCACTTTTTACTTCAGCAACACTTCTACCTTCAACACTTGTGCCGTCTACTTTAAGAAAATCGTCGTCGCTAACAGCGGCATTAGCTTGTAATACGTTTGTATTGCCTATGCCCACATTTTTAGTTGCGGCTGTACCTGCTCCAGCAAAACCACTAATTGGCATGCCAGATGGTGCTATTTTTTTAGTTGTGTTCGAACTTATGTCGACAATTGGTATTACATCATTTCTGTGATCCAAGTCGTTACTACTTAATTTAGTTAATTCTGATATTTTTTTGTCGGCCATTGTATTTAGTTACACTTAATTGTCTGGTACTATGACTAGTTTTGAGGAATTTTGTTGTACCAAGAAAGATCCATCTTGTAATTGCAAGAAATCATCACTACCTATTGTAGGCGCCTCACTAAAGAACCCAGTAAGTGTTTTAGGTATGAAGCCCTCTCCAAGAGGGTCTTTGATAAATTGAGTCAAGCCATAGGAATCTAATTTCATATTAAGTTCCCTTATGACTTTTTGAAAAGTTAGGAAATGTTGACTATTTAAAGTCGACGTAAATGAGTCTTGCGTAATTGGAAAATCATCCAATATTGCGCCTATTCTCGCATCAAAACCTGTAGCTAAATACCCAGTATCAAAAGTTCCTTTGATTTCCTTTTCTATTAAATGAGGATTTTCTGCCATATAGGCATATTTACACTATTTTTCGAACGGATGGTATATAATAAATTCTGGGTGTTTATTTTCTTGTTTGAATTTGTTGGGGAAGATAACTACTTTGTGTTGAATACCCTCAATTTCGACATATCCAGATAAATATTTAGTCTTGCCAGTGTTTTTTTTCCACAAAGCTCCAGTTTGTTTTTCTGTCCATTTACTCATTACTTATTTTTTAACACTAACATGCTTATTTGTCAAGTCTCAAACCTATGCTTATTCTATTTGTTTTAGATCCGACACAATGCCAATACGATTTAGACCTAGAAACATTAAATTTTCTATATTGCCAGCCTTTTTTGTCCCAATCTGTTATAATTTCTTTTGTGTCTGGGTCTTGATACCTAAAAAAACTTTTATTGCTTTCGGCAGCCCAAGTAAAATACATTCTTTCTCCCTCTGCATTGTTGTTTGTGTGCCAACCACAAAAAGCGTCGCAAGGATACCAGAAAAAACCAGAGTATTTTCTTTTAATACCTGTTTCTTTCTCAACTAAACCTTTAAAATCTATACCATATAGGTATGAAAGGTCTAAAATTAATCTATTGTCGTTGTCGTCTATGGAATTGGCTTTGTCTAGATTGCCATTTTTCTGTATTTTAAACAAATTATCTGCCGACAATTTATCTTCAATATCATATTTATGAGGAACATATTCGCATCTTTCGATTAAATCATGCTCGAAGGAATCTAAAACTGAATCTAATTTTTTGTAAACATCTTTCATACTATAAAAATTCTATATAAATTTTGCCTAAACTGTCTTTGTTGTAGACTTTTACCTTAAAAATACGCTTAATAAACTTAAAATATTTTTCAAATTTTTCTCTCTGCCCCAAAACCGCGAATACTTTTCTGTCTTTTTTTATTTTTTTAAAAAGCAAAAGCATTAAATATTTCATTTGTCTGTTAAAAATGTATTTAGGGTGTTTAAACGCTAATTGTAGCTCTAAAGAATTTTTTGCGAAAACATCTTCCGTCAAGCAGGCAAAACCAAAGATTTCACCAGTATCGTTGTCTATTCCGACATAATTGTGTTTGCAATTTTTTGTTAGTTTTTTCAATTCTTCAAATAAATACATAGTTATGAAGTTGTCGCTATGTCCTTTGGTTATGTTATAAAAGCTACCAATTTTAGATTCTTTCTGAAATTCTATAAAAATTTTAAGTATTGCGGAGAAATCTTCTTTTTTATATACTCTGTACGAAGCATTTTTTAAATTATTATATTTTTTCATTTTTCGGTGTAATATACTACATGGGAAAAGGGATAAATCAAGATTTTGCTAAAGCTATATTCGATGTAGAGCCTTCAGCTTTATTAGAGCTTTATACTTTATACTACGATTATCAAAACGATAGTCAAGCACAAATTAACTTTCATGGTGGAACCAACGGAATTGCTGGTAAAATTGTATTTGACGGTCAAGAATATTTGCCAATTCCAGTTGAATCTGAAGGTTTTGAGATTTTAGGAGATCAAAGGCTACCTAGACCAAAAATTAAAGTGTCCAATGCTGGTCTGTATGTCTCTTCTTTGCTAAGAAAGTATAACAACTTAAATGGAGCTAAAGTCGTAAGAAAAAGAACTTTTGCTAAATTCTTGGATGACGTTAATTTCCCGAATGGACAAAATCCATTTGGAACCGCAAATCCAAATGCTAAAATGCCAGACGATAAATATTTCATATCAAGAAAAATGAGTGAAAATAAATTAGCCGTTGAATTTGAGTTAGTCTCTAGTTTAGAGCTTGAAAATATCGAAATACCTGCTAGATCAATAGCCTCTCGATATTGCCCTTTTATATATAGAGGGTATGGATGTAGATATGGTCATAATAGCTCGCAAGATGGGCACGATAGACCTTGTGGTACTGTTAATGATAAATTATTTGTTACTGGAGAAGGGACTACATACGGCTTTAATAAAGACATATTCCCTATGCCAGACAATGGGTTTACCACCAGAAACGAATCTAGCGTTGACGCTTTACTTACTCCAAAAGGTCTTTGGAGTGGCAACAAAACAGCTGGTGGAGACGATAGAACTTATACAACTGGAGATTACGTCTTTACATACAGTAATAGAGTTTTATCTGGACAAGGATTAACTGCAAATTATTATCAACAACACCCAGTGTATTATGTATGTAAATCTGGGCACTCTGCAACAGAAGCGCAATCTCCAAACAAAAGAACAGATTTATGGATCAAAGATGCTTGTTCTAAAAAATTATTCGGATGTAAGTTAAGATTTGCAAATGAAGAATGGGGCGGCGTCAACAATAATAAAAATTTGCCCTACGGAGGATTCCCTGGAACAGAAAATTTCTCTTACTAATGATAAAAAGAAAAATAGAAATAGAATGTGAAAAACAACCTCAAAAAGAAGTTTGTGGGTTCGTGATAGAAAAAGGTGATCAATTTGATTTGATTGCAATGAAGAATCATTCAATAGATCCAGAAAATGAATTTTACATTCCAGCAAGAGAGTTTTTGTATGTAAAGAACAATAATAAAATTGTAGGGGTTTACCATTCACACCCAAAAGGTGATTGCAAGCCTTCTGATTTTGATTTGAAAACTGCAGATTTAATTTGTTATCCGTTCATTATTTATTCCATGGAAAAGAATACTTTCCATATTCATGAACCAGAATTTTCAGACGCAGGAAAAAATCATTTAGAAAAACTAAAGGAGGAACTAAAATGACAGAGGTTATTCTACATGGATTGGCGGGGAAAAAATTTAAAAATTATAATAAATTTTTTAATATAAATAAACCTATGGATTGTATAGAAGCGATGGACGCAAATAACCCAGGGTTTAAAAAGTTTTTTACAACCAGCTCAATTAAAAATATGCAATACGAAATGATTGTAGATGGGAACGCTTTACAGAAATCAAATCAAGCTATCAAAAAAAAACAAATCCAAAGAATAGAAATCGTTCCATGTATTACTGGAAATGATCCAGCTAGTTTGAGTGTCTTTGTAGGCACATTAATATTAGGTTTGGTTTTTGCTGGCATTCAATATTTGATGACGCCAATACCAGAGAGTGAACCCAAAGGCTCTATAAGTAGACTCGGCGCAAGATCTTTTTTCTTTGCTAATAAAGAGAATTTGGCTGAACAGTTTACGCCCGTACCTTTAGGCTATGGATCTTTAAGGGTGGGCTCTAAAATTATACAAAGTGTAATAGAGCCAGTAGATTTATCTAGCTTAGAATCTGATTTTTCTAGTTCTACTTCTACTTCTGCAGGTGGAGGTTCAAATGTTGTAAGTGAAGCTGGAGGCGGAGGCGGAGGCGGTTACTAATGAAAACTAAAATAAAATTATACGGTAAGATGGCGAAGATATATGGCAAAAATTTTGAATTTGCTAATATAAATAAGGCTATGGATGCAGTTTCCGCTATGGAAACAAAATTTCCTGGTTTTAGAAAGTATATTACAGACGAAAGCAAAAAAGGCTCTCACTATGAAATACTAAGTAATAGTGAAAATAGATCTCTAGAGGGTTTGAAAAAAATAGAAGAAATTAATACCATTGAAATAGTTCCTTGCATAATAGGTTCAGGCCCATTACTTATTGTTATTGGTGGCGCACTTGTGGGATATGCAGGCACAGCTGCTGTTGTTGGTACGGCATTTGGGTCTTTCTTATTTACTTTGGGTGTAGGTTTAATTATAGCGGGTATTATGTATCTACTAACTCCAATACCTGAAAACGAACCAAATGAAGATGCAATAAGTACATCTATAAAAAATTCTTCTTTTCTTTTTCAAAGTCCTCAGAATGTTTCATCTCAAGGGAGACCAGTGCCAATTGGATACGGAAGATTAAGGGTTGGTTCTTATGTTGTTGGATCCACTATTAGTAATTTTGATTTGTCTAACGACAGACAAAATGATAGGTATGAAAAAACAAGGTCAAACGCCTTATTAAATATACAAAAATCTTTCGGATCTTCGGTATCAAATTACATTAGAGGGTATTAATGAAAGACTATATAAAGTCAAAAATAAAAAGAACACAGAAGTATTCTGTTATCGGTCATTGGCCTCCAGGTGATGAAGCGAAAGATCGTGCTAGGGAGCGAAATAACCTTCTTCAGGGAAATGCCAATAGAATTTCTGAGACTTTTAATCAACTTGCCTCTCCTTTAGCTGCGGATTTATTATTGGCGACATCTAAATTAGAAAGCGTTGATTTAATTTCTGATGGGCCAATTGAAGGTTTCTTTGATCAAGAGGGCAAAAAAAGTACAGCACTAGAAGCTATTTATTTAAATGATGTACCAGTTGTAGAGAGAGCTAAAACAAAAACAACTACAGAGTTTTTAAGTATGCAAAATCTTTCTGGTTGTTTTATGGATTATACAACTGGGGTCAGAAACCAACTTATGGAGTATAGGGATTATTTGTCTACTGGGATACTCATAACAGGAAGAAAACTAGATTTATTAAATCCTGCTTTTTTACAACCGACTCGTAAAAAAGTTATTACAATTAAAATGGATTTCGAATCCGCATTAACAAAAACTCATAATGATTCTTTAATAGGGTGTACATTTTCTCAACCCTCCGCTATAGATGACGATGGAAATTCAATAACGGATATAGGAGAAGATGTACCAAATGGAGGGTCATTTTTTTCTGGAGCGGGATATAGAAGGGCTCCCTATGCTCAAGTTAATTATTATGGGCAAGATGAAATTTCGGAGCTAAACATGATAAGAATACCCACCAGGAACGTATGCACGGTGGATAGGCCAAAAAAGTATCAAGGATCTTATATGTTCGGCAACGGTTTGAATGAAAAGGGCGGTTATATAGAAAACGCTTTTACTACTAGAGCTTTTTGGACAGTTTTGCAAGGTTATCATTCTATTAAAAAACAAACCGATGCCGATACAAGTCTATTCGTAACTGGATACGCGGCACAAATTTTTTTTAGTGGATTTTATTGGGGAGTTACTGGTTGGGACGAAAGCACTGATGGTGAAAATGGAACTAAGAATGGTGGTTCAGCTAATGGGGGATTGGCAAGAAGAGGCCCTCTTGTAACTGGAACCAGACCATATGATATTTATCATTCATTTTTACCTGGATCAGAAAAAGCAGAAGGTTTAATAGAGCCGCATTTAAATAATATTAAATCTTTAATCGATCAATTGCCAAACGAAAAAGTAACTAAATACTATTTATTTAATCAAGCACATGAAAACAAACTATCTAATAGATTTGGTGGATACGTGGTTTCTGGAGGAAAGGTTGACACTTTCCAGGGCAAAAAAAATGTTTTTAAAATTGGTGGTTTTAAAGCTCCCGAAGACGCTACAAATAATTTTAATTATTTAGGTTTTTTCAACAATAGGGAAAAAAATAACTTTCCTGATAACAATTTTAATTTACAGAATTTTCCAGGCGCTTATGAGTTTAGCGAAGCTACTGGTTTTCATACGTATAGATTCACTGGGAGTTATTACATACCAGCTGGTAGTAAATGTAGCGGAATTACATTTTGGCAAAATGGTTTAGTAGGAGCAGTCGCTTTTGATGCTCGGAGTACAATGGATCAGTGGGTTGATTTCGACGCATCTTACACCCAAACACCTGATAATGTTGCAAAAAATGCAACTGGAAATTTTGTAGTAGGACTCGATAATTTTGGATCAGAATTTACCAACAAAAACCTTGCTCGTTGGGACAATAAAGATGCGGCGTATTTTCATAATTTATCTATTGCCAGAGAGGATGTAAGTTATAATGAATTTGTGGGAAATAGCACTGGATATTTATTGTTTAATGCTAAACAAAACTTTGGAGAAATCGACCACAAGATACAAAATCAACACGAATTAAAACTAGCTTTAGATACTGGAACCTTTTATAGTAATTCGAAAGAGTCTTTGAAATACGTTTTGCCAGAAATTACTGGTTTTAGCGGAATTAGCAGAAACATAAAAGAATCAATTTGTAGAGAAATCGATGGAGATGTTGCGGCAGCCAATGCTTTTGGAGACTCCGTGAGTCGCCGCCGTCGTAGACAAGTATGGACAATTACTGGTAATAGTGTTGCTTATCCTCACAACGTTGAGCTAGTTGAAAAACCTTTCGTTAAATTTAGAGGAGCGTTTATGTGGCCAGTATACTTGGGGGAAAACAATCACGCTATGTCTGGAGTCAGTGACGGGAACATGAAAAGGGTCATGATTTTTAGCGATGATGACGATGGTGTTGCGGAAGCGAAACTGAATAGCGGCATAAAGTATGGGTATGATGTTTTTTCTGCAAATTCTGATGGGAGAATTAAATACAGTCATTTGGCAAATCCAAATGTTAATCAGCCCAGTGGAGAAATAACTGGCAGAAATTTACAAATAAAATTAGAAGAAAAGCAATTAGAAACTTTTAATTTTACAAACATAAAAGTACAAACAACTTTGGGAGAAGAGAATCAAAAACCTATAGTAAGTGGGAGTAGAGCATTTTTTGTTTATTCAAATCTTTTGCTTGGACCTTACAGTATAGAAGCTGAAGCGCCTACTGGAGTTGATTTATTGGGTATGTATAAAAGTGGTCAAGGGGGAACTTTAGACGTTACAAATACAGGTAATGAGCTGTATGCCGATTTAGCAGGGAATGAAACCTTGGGGTCAGCTCCAATTACTGGAGAAGTTTATAATCCATCTTTCTCAAGTCACGACATAAATATTAGTGGTATATCTAGCGACTCCAATGCGAGCGATTTTGATTCTTCTTTTGATAACTTTGGAGCTCCTGGAGAAATTATAGATTTTGCTGATTGGAGATCACCAGCCAGTTTAAGTAGAGATGATACTTCGACTACGCACATTGTAACAAAAAGAGAAATTGATAAAATTTCAGTATCTTTAACAGTTCATTCGTTGTTTTCAAAAAACATACGGTATAATGATGCAAAAAACCCAAAAAATGAAACTGACAGAGCTTCGGCAGCAATAGAGGTTGAAATGGGTTTTGAGAATGTAACTGGGTCCCATATTTACCAACCAATTAGAAAAAGAATTAACATACAAGGTATTGCTTTCGAACCTTATCCGTTCAATTCAGATGATTTTGATTTGCCTAAATATAGTGATTTAATAAACGCAAAAGACGATGCAGATAATTTAATATTCCCAAATGAAAGTTTAAAAAGCTTATCAGAAAAACATAAAAGATACGTTACAGTTAGAAAATTAGATTACGAAACTGATTCTACTAAAGTAAATAGAGAAATAGAGATGTATGCTATAAGTGAAATTTTAAACACAAGTTTTAGTTACCCAAATTCAGCTTTAGCTAAGGTTGGTTTAGACGCAAGAACTTTTAATGACATCCCAAATAGAACATATAACGTTAGATTAAAAAAAGTCTTAGTGCCTTCTAATTACACGCCACTAGATAACGAAGGTGTCGACAAAAGATTTATTAAAAACGCTAACGATTTAGGAACAAGGGTTATTTATGATGGGGATTGGGATGGAGCTTTAAAATCAGCTTGGACGGATAACCCTGCTTGGATTTTATATGACCTTTTGATTAATAACAGATATGGTTTAGGCAGTAGATTAGACGACTTAGAAGATATAAATATATTTAATCTATATAAAATAGGACGTTATTGTGACGCAGTAAATGACGATGGAAATTTTGTTGGCATAAGTGATGGTCTTGGTGGTTTAGAGCCAAGGTTTTCTTGTAATATTTTGATTGATAGTGCAGATAACGCATTTGAAATTATAAATCAAATAGCTACAGTATTTAACGGAAAACCTTTCTGGTCAAATGGATCAATAGACTTTTATTCAGATAGGCCAGTTGATGTGTCCGCTTTTTTCAACAATGGAAATGTTTTTGACGGAAGGTTTGATTATCAAGATGTATCTAAGTCCTCAAACTTTAATGTAGTAGAGGTTCAGTTCCAAGATAGAGAGGATGATTTTAGAATAAAAGTAGAATCTTTAGAAGATGAAGATGGAATCAGAAGAGATGGGAAGATAGTAAGAAAAGTTAATGGTAGGGGCACCACGAGCAGAGGACAGGCTAGAAGGCTTGGTAGGTATATTCTATATTCAAACAAGCTAGAAAGGGAAATAGTAGGCTTTAAAGCTGGATCTGAGAGCTTAATGTTAAACGTGGGCGAAGTTATTAGTATAAACGATGAATTGAAAAACTTTGAAATTGATTATGCAAAAATTCTTGAGGTTAATGAAAACGACTCTACGATTGCAATAGAAAATACAATAAACATAAACAGCATAGACAATAACTCTTTTGTTTACGCACCTAGTGGTCAAACTGGACAGGCAGATTTATATAATGAAATTGCAAAAGGCGGGCTAGTAAACAACCAAAGATTAAATGCTTTTGATGCACCACAAATAAGTAAAATACAAATAGCTTCTACAGAATCAAGTGGCAACAATGCAATCAAATTAAATCTAACAAACACATCTGGCCAAACAATGAGTTTGTTGAAAACTGATTCTTATATCAATATAAACTTAAAGAGCAGATCCCAAGAAACTTATAGAGTATTAAAGATAACGCCAGAACAAGATAATTTATATTCTATAGAAGCTACACAATACAATAGCGGAAAATTTAATTTTATCGAACGTGGTGATGAGGATTTTAATTTATCTCAAGAGACCCCTTATAACATTGGTGTTTTAGAAAATGAAATAAAACAAATAACAGAGCCTATTAGTTTTTCCCATACAAAAACGCAAAATAATGTAGGAAATTTTGATTTGAATTTTACTATCAATGGTGACACTTTAGGAACTGAAGAAAAATATTTAATCACTGTTGTGTTACCCAATGGAATAAGAAAAGAAAAAAGAGTATTAAAAGGCACGACTACAGCAGGAGGTTTTATAGTGACCACGGTATCGTTCAAAAATTTATATATATATGGAACTCATAACGTTTTTGTTAAATCAATAGAATAATGTTGCATCAAGAAATAAAAATTTTACCCCCTCAAAAGGAAAAAGTATTTATATCAAAAATAAATAATGAAAGTAATCCGTCTGGTTATTCTATTTCTGCAAAAAAAATTGAAATAAAAATGCAGGATAAAATGTTCATCGGATTTTCTATATTTAACGAAACTAGATTTAAAAACGAAAGGATAAAGTATCCAAACTTATGGATCCAGATAGATTTGTTAAATGAAAATCTAGAGACTGAAAAAGAAGCATTTCAAACAGTAAAAGAGATGGGCGCAATTATTAATAAAAAATTAATAAATTTAAAAAAATTTAATTTTAAAGTTATTTTAAAGCAACAAGACGAATCAATAGATGAAGCTATCGTATTTGTAGTGTAATATATTTTAGGCATGAAGGACTTCAAGGAATATCTAGAAAAAAAATTAAGGGCGCAACCAAATATTATTGGTCAAGCGGAGCTTAAGCCACCAGAACAAACAAATGCTTTACAATCCTCTTCCGCACTATCTGTTCTAGATTTACTTGGAGAGGGGCCAATTGAGGGTTTAGTGACTCCAAATGGCAAATACGCTAAAGGCTTAAGCGAGTTTGAGTCCCTTTATTTAAACAAGACTCCAGTTAAAGCCCCAGAAAATTTAAATGCAAATAGTCAAAAACTACCATTCTCTAAGATTAAAGATGTCGATAGGTTGACTACTGGGTCTATTAGCAGAATATTGGATAATATTAAGTCTAGACTTACTAGTGCAATAGCAAGTTCAACCGCTCCTAATGCTTATCTAGCAACCAAAAAAAAAGAAGATATAGATGCATACAAACCACAATTGGTTGATTACATATCTCAAAATTCTGGTTTAGCTAGATTTGGTATAGCAGAATATGACATCAATGGCATATTTAACGACTCTCAGTATGCAGGTCTCCCAGTTGATCACAATGCAATTTCTGGAAGAATATCAACTAATCGGGGAGATGATGTCGTTAATCCTTATTTAACGACAGTTTTTGATTTTCAAAATTTATTGTTTCAAGGAAGTGGAAACTCTATACCTGGCACACCAATAAAACGTCAAATACAAATAAATGACAGAGACACAATAAATGTACCAGAGGATTTTAATTTTATAGCCCCAGTTTTTAATCAGAGTCAAACTCGTGAATTAAGAAAAACTGGACAAATTAATAATTTAACTAAGGTTACGGATTTTGTAGGTGGCGGTGCATTCTTTTTTCATATTGGAGATGTAGATACTATACACCCAGTGAGTGGCGCTTCTGACACAACAGAAAATAAATTAAGTTTTAATACAGGTATATTTTTTGTTAAAAAGGATGATGATGATTTAATTTTACCTACGAATGGTGGAGGTAGTGCAATAGCAAGTGGCACAACAGGGGAACATGACGTTTTCGTTTTTGATAATGATGGCATATCCTTAGAATCAGCTAGTACAAATCAAATATCGCCAGTTAAGGGATTAACAGATGGTGCCGAGTTAAAGATTGGTTTTGTAAGTGATTTAAATTCAAAATACAATTACTCAAATGTTAGTTTTGATTTTAGAAATGGAGAAGAGCAACAACCAGTTACAGATGGATATCAACAAGGTAGTCAAGATTTTCAAGCTAGACAGATTTTACTAGGGCCATTAAAGTATGGTGGTAAGGCTACTGGAATAAATGATGATAACGCAACAGATCCAGGGGCGACTGGATCAGAGGGGGGATATGCAGATAACAGAAATGCTGGAGACTTTTCAGCTTGGATGGCTAGCCAACCATTACAGCATGACAGTTATGGTTACAGGCATATTATAAGAAGAATGGAAGTTGATCAGTGTTATCCATCAATATCAATAGATTCTTTATTTGACACTCTTGATGCTGGAGACGATGCAGGCATTCAAAGACCTGCGACTTTAGATCTACATATACAATATGGATTTGAAGGAGATATTAGTGAGTCTGGTGAAATTGGAAATGACACAATAGGTAGTTCTGTAGGAGCGCTTCTTTCTGGTGGAAATGATATTAAAAATATAGCATTGAGCCAATTCAGAGAAAGACTGAATAAACAATACACTTCTTTAATACAGTCTTCTTATATGTCGACAATAGATGAATTAGAAGATTTGCCCAAGAATACGGAATTAAAAAATTTAAAGATAGATCAAGTAAGTGTACCAGGATTAACTGATGATTTGGTTACAGAATTTAATCTTGCAACTGGAGAATATTTATTTCCTGGCAATTCTTGGAGAGATGTAAATAGATATGTAGAAATAAATAAATTAAGTCACGAAACAGATTCTACTCTAATAAGAAGGGATGTATCTATAAGCTATTTTACGGAAACCACTAAACAGAATTTCATTTATCCATTTAGTGCAATCGCTGGATCAACATTTGATGCAAGAACTTTTAGTAGCCAACCATCTAGGGAATTTGATGTGAGACTTAAGAAAGTTTTAATACCGTCAAACTATCAGCCATTAAATACAGATGGAAGTGATAAAAGGTTTGTTGATAATTCTAATCTTTACGGTAAAAGAGATATATATAAATGGACATTAGGCGATGTAGCACGCGCTTCAAAAAGGATATATTTGGGTGATGACAATTTCGAAGTTAGAGTTAAGGTAAAATTTGGAACAATTTTTTTTGGTAGTGGCGATGACGATGGAAGCCAATATGTTTATGATACATTTGACCCTTCAAGTACAACCAATGCAAATAGATTAGCGTTAATACAAAGGGGTGAAAATACAACTGATGCTATGATTATTATCTTTAGCCCAACTGGGGGTGATGTAAAAGTAAAAATAGGTGAATCAAACTTAAACTCAATAATATATGATATAAGAGTTAAAAGAACAGGCGGTAACAATATGTTAATTGTTGTTAGGAATTTTGAAACGGGAGAAATAATAGGTTCAAACACAGACACTGGCTGGACAACAAGTTATGACATGGATCCTGGAAATCAAAACAATTTTCAAATTGGGGCATATACAAACGGCTTCAATTCTAGAATAACAGCTAACTCAAAAATTGTTGATTTAAAAATTTATAGAAACAATCAATTAATAAATTGGTATGATGGAACAGTAATACAAACAATTAGATTGGGCACAGCGCTAAAAGATAAAATTGGTGGGGCTCATGCTGGGTTAATTATTGCTAGTAATACTTATGGTTTAGGAACTGTAGAAACTGATTCTAGTTTTGAATTTGGCAAAAATAAAGAAGTTCTTTACAATGGAGATTGGGACGGCACCTTTAAATTAGGTTGGACAGATAACCCCGCTTGGATCTTATACGATCTAATGATAAATCCAGTTTATGGAGTGGGTAATAACTTAGATGACAGAGAAGATGTTAATATATTCAAGCTTTATGAAATAGGTAGATTTTGTGATGCAGTCGATAGTGATGGTTTGTATGATGGTGTACTGGATTCAAGTTTAGGTTTAGAGCCTAGGTTTTCCGCAAATATAAGGCTAACTGCTAGCGCAAACGCTTTTGAGATTTTAGGAAACATAGCGTCTATATTTAGAGCTATATCTTTTTGGGATGGAGCATCTTTAACCTTTAACGCTGATAAGCCTAAAGAGTTAGCTGCAATTTTTAATAATGGAAATGTTTTCGATGGAGTTTTTAATTATGGAGATATAACTTCATCTGCTAGATTTACAAGAGTCGAAGTCCCATACTCAGATGCTAAAGATCAATTTGTTACTAAGTACGAATACATAGAAGACGAAGAAAGAATAAGGCAGTACGGTATAGTCACAAATAAAGCTAATGGTATTGGATGCACATCTAAATCACAAGCTAGACGTTTAGGTAAATACATAATGTTATCTAATAAACTAGAGACAGAATTAGTTAATTTTAAAGCTGGTAGAGAGGCTTTATTTCTAGAACCAGGAGATATCATTAGAATTGATGACGAAGTGAAAAACTTTGAAATTAATTACGGAAGAATTTTAGAAATAGAAACAGGTAAACCTAATAGCACACCTCCATATTTTATTATAGAAGACCAAATTAATACTGGCTCTATATTAACAGGGGAACAAAACGGGGGTTTATACGCCTACAACAACAAAAAACAAACAGAATTGCATACTCTTTACGATGTAGTTAATTATGATAGAGTGCAAGTATTTGGAATTGATCAAGATAAGTACACTGGTAGACTGCCAATATCAGAAATAGAAAACTCAGATGCAGAACAAATTTCTAAGTTTTATTTGACTGGGGTATTAAAAGAAAACAATGGAATAAAAGTTTTTTTAAACAGTGGCGATTCTAATTTTAAAGACATTACTGGAGTTCAAGTAGGTTCGTACTTTAATGTAGAATTAAATAATCAAGTAACTGGAGAATTTAAAATAGTAAAAATAAGCGCAGAAGAAGATAACCTATTTAACATAGACGCCCTTCAGTACGAGAGAAGGAAATTCAACATGATAGAAGATGAAGATTTTGATCTAGAAGAAAACACATATAATATAGGTATACCTAAACACGAAATAAATAGACCGACTGCACCAGTGTTTAATTTTGAAATATTCCAAAACAACAATTTAACTTACAGCATAACTGGTGATATAAATTCAGTTGGAGATGGAATTGAAACTTCGTATAGGGTAACAGTTTTAAAAACAAATAGATCATCACCTTATTTTCAAAAAGAAGTTCAAAAAGATACAACTGAAGCTTCAGACGGTGCGGGAACACCTTTCAGAATTAATGGATTGATGGACGGCAATTACTCAATCAATATAGCTGCTTTAAAAAATCCAGAATCTGTTATGGGTAATCCAAAAACTTTTTCAATCTCACCGCCAACTCAAAGATACATAAAACCTCTAATTAGAAAAATAGACGGAGATGTTATTTTTGGACAAGTGAGAGTCGATGGAACAGGTTATGGAAGTGGGCAGTCTTTAAGTAATGATTGCTCTTATTTCATAAATTCCGTAGACGAATACGCTAGAAATTTAGACTTATCTACATTAAGTTTCAGCGTCAATGTATACGCTAAGACTGGAGACAACTATAATATGGTTGCAGAGAATCACAAACAAAACCAATACACATTTACTGAGGTTCAAAATAGATTGACCTATGGGCAAATGAATACTGGCTTTGATCTTAGATTCGATTTAATCCAAAACGAAGATGTTGTAGATACCAGTTTTTATAAAACTACAATAACTTAAGAAGTTTACGGCACTCTTTGGCTGGTATATCTTTAAAAGCGTTCCAAGTTTTAACTTGTTCTGCATCTCCGCTATATGTCCCGTCTTTATACAGAACTCTTAGCCAGTCCTTAAAGCCTTCAAAATCGCTTACCCCTAACTTGTCCATAAGATTCTTAGCTAAGATGCCTTGGGGACTAATATCAGTTGATTTAGGGGTGCTTACGTCAATAGGCGCTTTGTTTTTTGAGCTATCTATCTCATCAGCACCGACTATGTGAATATTTAGGAAGTTGCGAACACAACGAACAAAGGCACGATTCTCAGCTATGCATTCTAAAAATTTAGCTGCAAAACCATTTGTATTATTTGTTGTAGCGTTAGCAATTGAAGCAAAGGTTTGTGTGCCGTTGCTTTCATAATTTTCAATCCAATTAACCATGCACTGAACAACTACACGGCTATCGGAAGATTCCGTTACATCATATGTAACATTGTGGAAACCGCGAAGTCTTGCAAGTTCTTTGATACCGCTTATTTTAATAAGCAATTGATTGTCATTCAAGCCTTCGACAGAATCTGGTACAGGCATTTTCCTGTACTCAAACCAATCTTTGTTTGGATATAAATGATCTGAATGAATCATGGCTCGCCAATTGACGGAACCATCTTCGTTAAAAACATATTCTATAGACTCTAATAAGCCGTGTTCGTTTCTTTTGTATTTTTCTGGACTACTCATATAAATATAAACTTTCTAATTCTTTTGATGAAACTTCATCGTAAACGAAGTTATTAGAATTGTCAAGTCTTTTTGCAGAAGATTCAGAAGTAAAAGATTTACCGTCTGTGATAAAGCTTTTTTTAGAAAGGTATTTTGAAGCTTTAACTTCATTTTTAGGAAATTTAATTTCTGTAACTGCGTAGTCGAAATACTTTAATCTAATTTCAGAAATGTTTTTCGTATGCTCTGCACAAATAATAATTAGATTGATTTTTTTATTTTTTAAAATTTTAAAAAATTTGTTTAGATCTTGGTCTTGGTGCTTTTCTGAATAATGAAAAACAATTTGCTTCAAGTTAACGCAGTTATGTAGAGCTTCTTCTGATATTTCTTGGTTTAAATGCAGGTTAACTAAGCAATACTGACTCCAAGCAATGATGTTATTTAAATCAAAGTGTAGATCAGCACGCAAGTTAATCGCTTGTTGAAATAATGATTGGGATTCGCCAAAAAAGTTAGGAACAATTTCTACTGATTCATTATGAAACTCTCGCCCAATTCTTACTGTTTTGAATTCTATTTTTTCTTTAATATCTAATTGATCTAAAATTGATTGGGCTATAATCTCTGGTTTAATTTCATTTATACGCGAGCAATTTAAACCAAAAGATGGTTTTTTCTCACTGAAGTCTGGCTCTATGCTTACGCATGTATTTTTTTCATGCCAAATTGGTTTTGAGTTTTCTTTGTAAAGATTAAAATGCAAAATTACAGATGGTATATCATAAGAACTTGCTATATGCCCAGGCAAACTATCACAACCGACATGTGTTAAAGAATTATTTATGATATAATTCATTTGTTTAAATGAGGTACCTATAAGATTTACATCGATCCCTTTTATTGGTTTGTCGTCAGGGCCTCCCACTTGCACCGTTTTAATATTATTTTTACTTAAATGATCGTCCACAAGCCAAAGCACAATGTCCCAATATTTATAATCCGATGCAACCATTTTATTGGATGAATGTATCGTAATATATTTTTCTGGCAATCCTGGGTAGAAGTGCTCGGTTATTGTTGGCTTTCCTACTTTAACGCCAAGATCTTTTGCGTAAACTTCAATTATATGACTCATATGATTTTTCTTCTACTATTTCTGATTGGGTAAGTTTATTGATTTTTGTTTTTGTTTCGAATCTTTTGTCGTTAGTTTTATAAACATCTCTAGCTAATTTAACAAACTCTTCGTCGAACTCTTTGTTTTTTTCTTTTATTCTTATGGCGTCTTCTATCGCCCACAAGCCCCTATTAATTTGATAAAGCACGTCGCGTAAGGCCTCTACATCAACAAACTTATGATACCATTTTTGTTCGTACAAGTGTTGTAAATGCGTTTTTTCGTATTTTATATTAGAAATTTTATTTTTATCTTTAATGTTTTCTATCTTTATGTCAAGAATGGTTAGCTTGTCAACTAATTCTCCTGCAGAAACTGGTATATTAATTTTCATATAATTCAAATTGAGTTTTATCTAATCCATTATGGTGGTAATTATGAAATCTTTGAGTTCCATAGTGAGGCAAGAATGCCATTTCAAAATATCCTTTGTGCAGACTTTTACCCTCCAAGAAATGCAAGTTATCTATTTCTGGAGCATAAGGTAATACTTTGTGAACATGTGGGTGGTCTTCAATGTAATCAAAAAAATGTTGTTTAGTGAATACGTAAATATCGTGATCTGGATAAAGCTTTTTAGTATTATCCATCAAACTATTAATCCACAAAACATCACCAGCGGACTCTGGCATGACAACGGCCAATCTTCTGCCTGGATCTAATAGTTCTTCTAAGTCTTTGTTTTTTTTATCATCACCAAAAATATAATCATATTCAATATCTGGCATGTTATCAATAATATTTTCTAGTTTTTTGCCGACAGATTCTATTGAATAATTTTTAATTGTAAATTCTCGAGCTTTCTTGCCGATTTCTCTTATTTTGTCTCTTTTCATTTGCCAAACTTTTTTTAGTTGTTTGGCTATGCTAGATGCGTAAGTGGAAGCTTTAATAAATTGAGTACCAGGTTCTCTGTATTCAGCCCACTCAAGTGGAAGTCCTCCGCTTTCAGAAGTGCAAGAATCTTCACCACATGAATAATTTGTTACTAGAGTAATTAGCTCCGTTAATTTAGCTTCAAAGATTGGTATTTCCATACCTCCACTTGTAAACGGATGACAGTAAACATCCATCATATTATAGATTTCATTTAGTTGTTCTTCGCTAACGCCAGCGCCAACATTAGTAGTGTTCAATGTTTCCTTTGCTCCACAATGACCACATGTTTGTTTTTGACCAGTAAATGGACGGATTTCATATTGATTGCAAGCAGTGCAGAAATAAGTAGTCAACACATCTTTGTTGTCTATACCTTTTTCTTTTATTAATCTTGGTATGTCCCAACCTTCTGACCAATGAGTGTGTAGAAGTAATTTAGCGTTCCTACAGTCTTTTTTAAAAGTTTTAAAACCATCTAATAAGTTAGGAACACTTTTGCGAAGTTGATTTCTAAATACAAAACCAACAATATAATCATTGGATATGCCAAATTTATTTCTTAATTGAAATCTTTGAGTGTCTGACAATCTATGAAAATCTTGGGTGTTGACTGTGCCATGCAATGTTTTGACATGATCATGACCTTCTTTAGCCATATCTTTTTCTGCAAAAGAGGCCCAAGTAAAAAAGTTTTTTGTTTTTGGTGCAGCTTCTAAGGCTTGAGGCAAAATTGGTTGACTATCTAATGTAGTCCAAATCATATTATTTATATTATTCCACCAAGGTCTGTCCCAATAACCTCCAAAACCCCATATATCTTCGACCCCAATATAAAGATCTGGTTTATATTTTTTAATAGCTTCATCTACCATCTCACCTCCATAACCAGCCGCACGAGCTCGGTTTGGGTCATTGTTTAATTGTTGTAAAACTGATGGATCGTCTGGTAAACTACCTTTGCACTCCCAGGGTTTGAATTGGTTCGATGGGTCGTTCCATTTGGAGCCGTTTGCAAATTCAACTATTTTATACTTACCAGTTTTTTGTAGGTATTTTAAAATATTTTTACAATGCTTACCAAAACCAGTAAAAGCTTTAGAGTTATTTGAGTGGTAAAGTATCGTTTTCATAAACATTCATAACTAAATAATGTAATTAAATATAATTCCAATAATGTTTTAAAAGTTCTGGCTTCGCCCTTTTCAATACCTATGCCGAATTTTAAAGCGGAATTTTTAATCACACCAAAAGACCAAGCTTCTGCGCCATTTGGTTTTGTGTACGGTTTGAATGACATTGTTGTTTTATCATCGTTATAAGTATGGTACGCTGACCAATCTGTATACTTTTCAATAGCGTCAATGATTGCGCCAACTTCGTTTTCATTGATTTTGCAATAAATATTTTTTTCTGGATCTTTGGCATTGGCACTAAAAGACCCTGTTTTTTTACTGGAATTCCAACTGGCTTGTTTAATCGCTTGAATTAAAAATGTTGGCTTTGATGGATTGCCTTCTTTATCTTTTGTGATGATTTTAAAAGAAAAAGCGCAACCTGTTGATTTGGCGTTTGGTTTATATAAATTGTATTGCATTTGGATTATTATATAACAAAAAGTGTAAAATTCTATAGTAAATTTAATATATTTTATATGCCTTATTTAACTCACAACTTACCAACATTTACATGTTTCATTAGAAACGAATATTTATATAACCACAAAAAAGGACACGAAGAATACACAATGTGTGATGTTCATTCAGTTACATCAATGGAAAAAAGAGTGCCATTGTTTGAGTGTTATTTAGACAATGGAGTGAACTGGACTAGAAGACCGATTACAGCGCTATGTTGGAAAGAGTGTGACCCAGTACCATTAGAAGAAGCTATGTACTGGGACTGTTTTTCGCCCTATGTTGATGTAGGGGTGAGGTCTAGACTTAAAGGTCTTAGAGGTGTCCTTATAACCCCTTCAAACAAAAGAGAATGGGGAGAATATATGTTTACAATAGATTGGGGCTGGGAAAACAAAGCAATTTTAGATACAAATTTTTCTGAACATCCAGAACACAAATGCGCCCATATGTTTAAAATGGAAAATGGAAACTTTTACGCATACCCCAACAATAGAATTGTATGGCATGATGACGCTTGGGTAGAAGAGCCTTTAACTAAAAATCCTGGGTACGAAATAGATCAAAATTTTTACAGTGTAGAAAATAAGAGAGTCAAGTATACCGACAACTCTTTTATGACAGAGTTTAAGGATTTAGATTATACTGAAAAAGAATCAAAAAATGAATTGTAAGAACCAATTAAATCTTCAACGGAAATTATTTTCTCATCTTGATCCAATAAGTCAAAGTATTTTGATTCATCAGAGCACCATTTTCTACCTGTCCAAAACTCAAATCCTGGAAATGAGCTTTTGTACCTTCCATGGCTTTCGTAACTTGGCCCAAGATATAAATATTTTAAGCCTAAGTCTTTAGCTAAACTTATTTCTTTATATGTAGAAAATCTGCCTAAACCTAATACTTTATCTTCATAACCCCAGCAAAATTGATAAGCTAATAAGCTTTTTCCTACTTTTTGCACGACACTGAAAGCGACGTCTCCATAAATTAAAAAAACGTGATTTCCTTTTTCGTAAACTTCAATAAACTCTTCTTGAGACAATACTGAAGAAAATTTTTTATAACAAACATAGTTTTTATAAATTTTATATAATTTTTTAAAATCTGGGTCAGTAGTTATTTCTGTTTTAACATTCCCCTTGGCGATTTTTTTCCAAGCTTTTTTTTCGTTCTTGGTTTCCGTGTACTTGCTTAAATCTAGTCGAGTTTGTCTGCTTTGATACCAAATGATTTTATTTTGTTTAACAAAATTTGTATCTTGTTTGTACCATATATTAGATGGGCACCAGCCGTTATCTAAAGCTTCTTGTTCTTCTTCTTTATTTACTGTGGCACTGACTAAAGTGTGTATGAAGTCAGTATCTGCTTGTTTACCACAAATATGGTCAAAAAATAATTTCATTAAATTTTATTAAAATCGCCGAACATTGGGTCTAATATCTTTGTATACATTGGAAATTCATTTAATATCAATGGCCTAATAGTTTCATACGCAAAGAACAAACTTTCAAGAGATCTATCTTCTTTTGTAATGATTATTTTATAAAAGTAAACGCATATAATTTCATACAAAATTAATTTATAACAAACGTCTTTATATGCTGGTAAGATGTTTTTTATATGATGCATGTTTTCTTTGGAGTAATGCTTAATAAATTTTTCTTCTAATTTGGGGTGACTGTTAAACCCAAGATTTAAAGAGGTCATTGCTAAATCCCAAAGCGGGTTAAGATTAAAAGATTTATGAAAATTACATAATTTAAATAACCCACCTCTATACAGTATATTTGATTCCGTTAAGTTCATGTGGCATATGCAGGGATCCTGCTCTACCATTGATGGAACTTGAATCTTTATTGTGTCTTCTAGTCCCTTTAGTATCTGCTCACATTTTTCAAAATTCCCAAAAGATCTTAAAGCATTTAATTGTTTTTGATCTAAAATTTCATTGAAAGCCCCCATTGAAATATACATATCAATGAACATTTCTTTTTCGCTTGATTCCGTCTTAGAAGATTCATGAATATCTTTTAAAGTCTTAGAAAAAAGTTTTATATTAGATATCAAAAACGATATACCTAATTGTTTTATTGATTCGCTAAATTCATAGGTGGTAATTAAGTACGAATAATCTTTACCCCTTCCATTCAATATGGGTCTTGGCGATATTTTTTTTTCTTTGATTTTGTCTAAAAAAGAATACTCTCTTTTAAATATGTAATTGTCGTGTCTGTCTCCAAGTTTTAAACAATATCCTTTCCCCTCGCATTTAAACCTGTAAATATCATAAAAGAAATTTCTGTCTAAAAGCTCTATTGAATCTATTTTTTTAAATTCATGTTTTATTTTGGGGTTTTTCTCGAATATGTCCTTTAGAAAAGATTTTTCTACATCACTCATGGTAAAATCAAAAGTGCTAGTTATTAAACGCCCTTTCAATATTTCAGAAAAATTTACATTTGGATTTAAATCTTCTTCAAGCATAAGTATATTATAAATAAAAAAGGTGGTATTTCTACCACCTTCGTAATTAGATACTAACTGTACCCATTTTTAAGCCAGTCAAACTAGCTTTTGCAAATGTTCGTCGACAACCAGCATTTCTATCGTGAATAACGATATACTTTGGGGTCTCTTTGACGAATTGAGCGTTGTAGCTATTTCCACTTTTTGTCCGAAGACCGAAGAAACGACCTCCGCTTTTTTTCATTGTATTTACTATACGATTTATTTTTCTCATAATTAAAAACCTATTTTATTGCCTACATTTATATTGGTATTTGTTTTTACATTGTCAATACTTGTATTTAGTTTTTGTGCAAAAATTTCATATATCGTGTCGGCCTCAACCCTTTTACCCTCTTCCTCTTTAATGTTTTGTATTTTTGTTTTTGCCCCAGCTTCATCTAAAATATCAAAAGCTTTGTCTGGGAATTTTTTAGTAGGTAAATATTCTGAACACAAGTCAATAACTTTTTTAATAATTGATGGAGTGAATTTTATATTGTGAAATTTTTCATATGAAAGTTTAGCTTTTTTCATTAGAGTTAAAGTTTCTTCTTTGCTTGGCTCTAACACATCTATCTTTTCAAAACGACGATTTAGGGCAGAGTCTGTTTTAAAGTATTTATCGTACTCATCTTTTGTTGTAGCCCCAATACAAGCAAATCCACCTCTAGATAGGACTGGTTTTAAGCTATTAGCTAAGTCTAAACCACCCTCAGAATTTCCTGCTCCGACAATCGTGTGTATTTCATCAATAAACAAAACATATTCATCGCTACTAGATATTTCATCTATTATGGATTTTACCTTTTCTTCCATTTGACCACGATACATTGTGCCAGCTAAAACAGAAGTCATGTCTAAAGAAAGTATTTTTTTGTTTAATAAGAATTTGGGGCATTTTTTTTGTAGTATATTTTCAGTTAACCCTTCCACAATGGCAGTTTTGCCAACACCAGCTTCTCCAACTAAAATAACATTGCTTTTGTTTTTTCTTAAAAGAATTTCGAAAGTTCTATTTATTTCTTTTTCTCTACCAAAAATTTCAAACGTCCCACGTTCTTTGATGGTTTTGTTCATGTTTTCGCACCAATCACCTATATCTTGTTTTGGTTTTTGTTGATTTTGCACATTGTTGCTTGGAATAGGGGGAGGTGTGGAGTAATCTATTCCGTATTTAATTGTGTATAAAAGAGACGCACATAATTTTATAACATCAACTTCAAGACCTATAAAGAAAGCTCTTAATTCTTTTCTTGTTTGTAATATAGATATAAAAATATGATCGACTCCTATAAATTGATCTTCATTTTTATCTGCTGTTTTTTGGGCTTCGTCTAAAATGTCGAATATTTCTGGAGCAAATATTTTCTTTTTTCTTTTTGGCTCTTTGTATCTTTCCAATACTAAAAGTATAGACTCAGAAAAACCTTCCTTTAAAAGACCATTAGACTCCATGCAAAAATCAATATTGGCATGATTCAAACAAAGCACGGAATAAATCAAATGGACGTCTATCACTTTTAAGTGGCCATGCTCCTCCGCTATGTCTTGAGCTTGCACTAAAGCATTTTTAGCCGAAGGTGTTAAATTATAATTTGAAAAATCACTCATTTTATTTCGGATAATCTTGTATAGATTTTTTCGTCCAGGATATTTATTTTTTCTCCGAATATTATATCATCACCCTTACTGCCATATATAAATACAATCTGCCCTTCTTTAGGTTTTTTACCACCTCTCTCTAAGTAAATGTCTAGCGCGGCAGATCTTCTGTTATTGGCCATCATAAATTTAATTTTTCCATAATCATCCTGTATTTCGACCATCATATATTTGTTTCCAGCCCTACTTTTTCTTGACACACAATCTGTCACAACTCCGACAAACTTTACACGGTCGTTAAGATCAACGGACTTTAATTCCAATGTGTTTACTAAGTTTTTAGTCTCTTTAAAAACTTTTTTAATTTCATTAGAATGACTATATCCCAAATACTTGCGTTCAAAGTACCAGTTAGCGAAAACTAAATGCTCTTTATTTTTGTCATAAATTTGACGGTACTTATCGTAATCTCTTTTGAAAGTTTTAAATCTAGAGTCTTTCATTAGTGGCTTAGAGTCATCTCCTGGATAGTTTTCTTTTTTAACGTAAGCAATAGAATTAAGAATGTCGTAATCAAGTCTATCGCCTAAACTAATAAAGTTTCTTTTTTCTCTGTCTGTCAGAAGGTTAAATGCTTGAGCCTCTAAGACTAGACGGCATCTGTTTGGAACACCATCAACAAAATTACAGAAAGAGTCCATCATTCCGCCTTGTATTAAGCCAGATACAATACCAATATTGATACCAGATTGTTTAGCTGAAACAAAAACATCATATTTGGTTTGTTGCAGTAATTCAGATTTTCTAAACTCAACTAAGTTTTCTAATGTTTTTTCAGAAACACCTTTTATACTGTTAATTCCATAACGAATGTTTTTATCCTCAATAGAAAACTCAACGTCAGACTTGGATAAATCTGGTGGCAAAAGCTTCATATCAAAGAGACAGAGCTCTTGGCTAATTAAAGAAATTTCTGCATGAGAATCTGGTTCATGCTTTGTCATTTTAAGCAGTGATAAAAAGAACTCTTTGGAATGATTAAATTTCAAGTATGTTGTTATCGCAGCTAATGTAGCGTAGCTAATTGAGTGTGATTTATTAAAAGAATAATTAGCTGAATCTTCTGCCACCTTCCATAAAACGTCACCGACCTGTTTTGGTAAATCTTTTTCTTCTACTTTTTCTTCAATCTTAGCTTTCCAAGCTGGCATTAAATCTACTTTCTTTTTGCCGACAATCCTTCTTAGTTGTTCCGCTTCATCTAATGTAAAACCAACTTTAACAGCCATTTGCATTAACTGCTCTTGGTATAAAGGTATCCCGCCAGTATACGAAAGTATATCATCAAAGAACTCATGCACAGAACTGAAAACACCAGTCTTTACATAGCTAGCGTACGTGTCTAAGTAATCAAGAGCACCAGGACGAGCAATAGCGACAACAGCAGACAGTTCTTCAAGGTTCCTGGGAGCAATTTTCCTAGCTGCCTTAAAGTTTGTGTCCGCTTCAATCTGGAAGAGGCCTTTTGGTGCCTCAATGAATTTGAAATTTTCATATATATCTGTTGATTCGACATCTATAGTTTCTACCTTTTTACCTAATTGCTGAAGTGTATCATAAACAACAGATAAAGTTCTTAGACCTAAAATATCGAACTTAACCATCAAAGATGCCACATCATTCATATCATACCCCGAAACATAATTGCCATCGTTTGTTTTTTGCATTGGCATTACCTCGTCGATATTATAGAAACTAATCGCAATCCCCGATGGGTGAACGCCAGTGTTCTTATTTAATCCTTCTAGTTTTCTGGCTATTTTAAATACTTTTGGGTTGTCATCACAAAACTTTTTAAGTTTTTCGCTTTCATCGTAAGCTTTATTTAACTTAAATACCTTACCGAACTGCTTTGGAATAGAGGCGCTAATATCATTAACATCTTCCTCTGAAAAACCCCCTACGATCTTACCGCACTCCTTTACACACAATTTGCTACTCAATGTGTTGAGAGTTAAAATTTTACATGTTTTACCTTTATGCTTATCTTCGATATATTTGATTACCTCGGCTCTTCTATCGTAACTGATGTCATTGTCCACGTCAGCCAACAAAGAGCCGTCTAGGTACGTTATATCGTCAACAATGGTCTTTTTAGCTCTGCTCTTAGATACAAATCGCTCAAAAAAGAGATTATACTGAATTGGATCAATATTTGTTACTTTTAATAAATATAATACCAAAGAACCTGCGGCAGAGCCTCTACCTGGGCCAGTTGGTATGTCGTTTTCGTGACAAAAATTAAGAATATCCCAATTTAGAAGTATGTAATCAATAAAACCAAGCTCTTGCAAGACGGTTAATTCCATTTTCACACGATCGTAATACTCTTGTTTGTTCTTGAGCTTATATATTTCTCTTTGTTGCACACCTTTCAAACATAATTCACGCAACAAGTCATAATTAGACGAGGTATTTGATATGTTTAACTCGTCATAAAAGCGTTGTTCTACCTCAATTTCTGGTAGTCTAACGCCAACTGGCATAGGTGTTTTAAAGGATTTTAAATTTGCTAAAGACATCTTTGATTTTTTGTAGTATAGATTTTTTCTTTGTTACTATATCTGTATCCTTATGATACTTTTCTTTCTCTTTGTCAAGTTTAATTTCAAACTTTTTGATTAGGTTGTTCTTCTCTGTCTCAAAATTGTTTTTAATTTCCTCTATGTGTTTTTGATGATGTGAATTTTTCTCTACTATTTTTGTGGAGAAATCGTTATCTCTTTTGTATTTATCCAATACTTTTAGTTGATTAATTTCTGATTCAAATTTAGCTTTTAAGGATTTTATTTCTAAGTCTTTAAATTTAGAATCATCCTTTTGAGCGCTTAAAAGTTTTAAATTGATATCTTTTTCTTTAGCTAACTCTTTTTTAAAGTGCTCTTTTCTTTCTTCTATAAACTCAATGTCTCCCAATAGTTGATCTATCGTGTCAGAGAGCTTACCAATTCTTTCTTCATTCGTCTTGATACATTTCGATGAGTTTGATAAAGTGTCGGTATATTTTTTTTTTCGCTTTTCAAATTCTAGCTTTTGGTCTTCTAGAGCTTTGTCTTTCTCTTTTAAAGCTTCTTCTTTCTCTTCGGCTAGTTTTTGTTTTTCTTCAAATACTTTTTCTTCTATTTGTTTTTGCTCTTCCTCGAATTTTAATTTTGCAGATACTAACTTTTCTCTAAAGATGTTTGTGGCAGATTCTAAGGAATCTTGCATTTCCTTTAAAGTCTTAGATTGTTCTTTCGATTGATTCTTTTGGTCTCCAATTAAAGATTCTTTGTCTGATTCGTGAGACGAAAGAGCTTCTTTTAAATTAAATTCATGTCTTCTTTGTAGCTCTTTAATGTTTATGTTTACTTTTTTAACTTCGATACAATTAGCTTTTGCTAAAGAACCGTTTTGAAAAGTAGCTTCGAACTCTATAATAATATTGTTAGAGATTGTGCTTATTTTTATTTCACCATTAAGCGATTCAGAGGCCCAATCTACCTCTCCCTCTCTAGACATTAAGATTCCAGATTCATTAATTTTATAGGTAAGATTAGAATTATTTAGGTTTTCAGTTTGAAACAAATTGGTTTGTTCAATGTCTGCGAGCATTTCACGAGGTAGGACAAATGAACCCCACTGAACTAAATGCATAAAGCGATCTGGTCTTTCAATAATAATTGAGTTAAAATTTGATGTAAAATCTATATTCATATTTCTAATTCCCATATTTGTTTTTGAAAAATATCAAAGTTCTTTTCTATGTCGTATAAGGCATCATGGAGTTTATTTTCGTCAAAGTCAATATTATAATGTTGTAATAGATGTTTTTGATTTGTTTTTAAACCGCGTCTTCTAAAATTTAAGTATCGCATTTGCCAAGCAAGAAGATCATCTTCTGGTTTTCTATTATCTTCCGCAATAGCTTTAGCCAAAATATTTGTATCTAAAAGTTGACCAATAAAGTTTTCGTGATTTAATCTTTGACCTATTTTTCTAGCCCAAATACCCAAGATGTAAATATCATAACCAAGGATATTATGACCAAGGATAATATTATTGCCATACAAAACTTTTTCAAAATCTGCCCAAACAACCTTTGGATCTTCTGCAACAGATTCGTAATAAGCCCTATCGAATCCAGTGACTCGAGCAGCATCTGGTGAAACGTTTAGATCGTCCCATTTAATAAAGCGATTATGTTTCTTGATAACCTTTTTGCCTTCACACTCAATCCAAGCTATTTGCCAAGGTTTAGAGGTGATTAAATTTAACCCCTCTGTTTCGGTATCGAAAATTATATAGCGCTGTTTAAAGTTGTATCTGAGTAAGTCTTCCATGATTCAAAGCAAAATTCATCACTACCAAAGTGATCTAGTCCAGGGTTTGATAGATCGTAAGTTCTACCTATCCTGCGGTTACAAATTAATTTATAAGTCTGAAAAGCCAAAACATCTTCTTTGTTTTCGTAGTATATTGACTTACCATAAAAATGCTGATTTGGATTGTTTTTGCAATAGCTTAATATTTTATCTCCGATTAAACAATCGAACGGTAGATTGTTATCCTCAAGCATAAAAGGAACATCAAACGGCAAATCAATAACACAGTTAGAAAAGGTCGTTAAATTCTTGTGTAAAAAAGAATCGTAAAAAGGCACTATATACTGTAACTCTTTAGTAAAGTCCCAAGGTTTTGAAATTTTAATGTCAGACTGCTCTGTGAATAACCTATATAATTCTTTTGCCCCCGCATCTCCATTGGCGAATGCAATCATTTTACTTTCAGATTCTTGGTTTCCATCTTCGTTGTACATGGAAAATCTTAAACCAAACCGCAACCTATCTCCAAATTTCCTAAACGCTTCTGGAAAGCCTGTCATACTGTCTTCAATGAAATAAACTTCATCAAAGTCTTTTGTTAGTTCGTAGACATCATCTATGCGTAAAATGCTTTTACCGATAGATGCATGTGTTTTAAAGAATGGTATCATGTCACCAATATAGGTGATAATTTTAATTTGTCAAGTGTTTTGGACAACCTTTATAATATTTAATTGAATGGCTACCGCCTTCTGGAACAATACTTTTATCAAAATCATCTTGAAAGGATGACATTATGTGTTCTCCTAGGTGGTTTAACACTTCTACATAAAAAAAATCAAACTTAAACGGACAATGCCACATTTTTGTTCCGTCTTTCTTGAGTTGATTTTTTTCTTTGGCAAACCCACACTGCAATTTGCCGCTAAATGTTCCATCGTCTGGAAAACCTTTGTCATATGCAAAACTGCTTTTAGCATCAGACTCGCTAAAATTTTCTAAATAGTTTTGTATATTTTCTAACTGCATTTCAAAGCCTTCTAAATCATCCTCGTCTAGTGGCTTCATTTTCATTAAGCCTTTTTTCTTTAGATCAAACTTTAAAAACAAAAATTCTGCATTTCTGTTTACATATTCTGGGAATAAATGTTTTACAGCTAAACAGTACATGTAGTCTTGAAGGTTATCATCTTTTTCTTTACCCTCAAACATCTTCTTGCTTGTTTTGTAATCTCTTATGATAGCGATTTTTTTTTCTTTGTATAAAAACAGTTGGTCAATAAACCCACGAATGTGGTAACCATTTTTTTCTATATCAAAATCTAATTCTGCATGAGCTTCATCTGGGACACCCAAATCTTCTCCGTGAAAATTACAACTCAAACCATTGAGAATCATTTGTTTGATAAGGTTCATATTATCCTCGTCCGTGACTCCAAGTTCAGTAGCATCAGACATAATTAAATCTTCAACAGCCTTCGATGCAAACGGATCTTTAGCTTTAACTATTTTGTTAAATTGATTTTTGGTTTTTTGTTTAGATAAATGCTCAAAAACATTATGGCACACGGTACCTCTTCTGGCGCCGTCATTGCCTCGCTCTGGCAACTTTAATTTATATTTTGACCAATATAACCAACTGCAAGATTGAGCTGTTTTTATACGACTTGCTGATAATTTAACTTCCATCTAAAATTTTTAAAAGTTTTTTACAATTACCGTTCTTGAGCAGAACCTTGTTTGTCTTAATTTGATTAACTATCCAATCTTGGGTTTTTTTGTCTCCCAAATTCCACTTACATTTTCTCTTATACCAATCTGAGAAGATATTAATATTAGAAGAATTTGATTCCAACATGTCGCCGAAATCATTCATGAGGGGCGGATTAATGCATATTTGATTTAAATCGTATATTTGAGCTAATTTTGCTGCAGTTTTAATGGTAGCTTGGCCACCAGAGTTCATTTGTTTCTCTTGGTCGTTGTTCATTGATATAATGACACGATCTAGATTAAAACTATTTATAAAAGAGATGAGCTTAGAAGATGCGTCTAAACCGAAAGCCACTAATACATTATGAAAGCCAGCTTCATGTAAAGCTAAACAGTCGCCTATACTTTCTACTATAATAACTTCTTTGTCTGTTTCTATAAGGTGATTTGGAAATATCCAATCTGTTTTTCTTCCCATGTGTTTCCATTTGGGTATGCCATCTCCCTCTAACACTGTACGTCCAGAAAAGCCGTGTATTTGGCCGTTTAAATTGTAAATTGGGAAAACCATCCTGCGGTACATTTTACCACTACCTGCGTACCCACATTTAAACTTTTTCTGAGTATCGCTAGATATATTCTTTTTTTCATAGAAATTTCTAATTGGCAATAATTTATCCAAATAAGATTCGGGGTATATTTTTTCCATTTCTATTTTTTCTATTTTAGGTTCACTATTAACCTCTTGTGGCAAAGAATTTAAATATTCTGCAAGAACTTTTGGATTATCAGTTTTTAATGTTTCTCTAACCAAAGCTGAAAAAGGTTTAGCTTGATCGTCTAAACCAAAATCTTTCCAAACTCCAGAGTCTTTATATATTATAATAGCGGTTTTGTTTTTTCCACTTCTATATACAGCTCTAGTTCTCCAATGAGAACCACAATCTTGTAATTGGTATCCCAATTTTTCTAATGTATCCTTATAGGTCATCAAAAGAAGGCAAATCTGATTGTGTGTTAATTAAATCTCCGCCAGAGTTTCTAAAAGAGACGATATCTCTTAAGTCTCCGCATTCAGTGATGTTGAAGTTTTTAAAATGCAAGTTGATAAAATTCTTTCGTAAATTATCGTCTACTTGAACTGGTTCAACTGCACCTGCAATATCTTTACCTAAATGTCTAGACTTTACGTTTATTAATTTATGAGTACCAAAGGAAGATCCATCGTCAGCAATCTCATCTGTAGTTTTTTGACGCAAGATAAACATATGAGAACAGAATTGGGTGATTCTATCTGATAAAGAAACGATAGATTCATCGTCAACAATGTTTTGCGCATTTCTGTTTGTTGTGATGCCACTACGATTTGATTGAACAGACGTTATCATTGGTATAACTGGAGCGCCATCTTCTAGTATTTCTTTTTGAATACATTTTTTAAACTTATCTACCATTTCACCAACCAACTGCCACTCGTTTTTGTTTCCACTTATTCCATCTGAAGATGTTTTAATATAATCAAAAGAGAAAATCATCTTGTTGCCGCGACCGACTTGTGAAAAGTAAAATCTTTTAAGAGTGTTGATCATTGAATCTACATCCATTCCCCCGACATTATAATAATAAAATTTAAGTTTACTTATTTTAGACCAAACAGAACGCACTTTCTTTACAACGTCATCTCCAGCTTGTCTCCATTTGCCGCTTTCTAATAGATGGGAAGCTACTCCCGATATTGCCGCGCACTGTCTAATAATCAACTCTTCTTTGCTCATCTCTCCATTATCAAAATGTAATACAGGCACATCGTATTTTAACGCAACTTTTGTTGCATAGTCCATGCAAAATTGTGTTTTACCAACACCAGAGCGAGCCACTATAACAGTTATGTTGCCTGGCCTAAGAAGAGAGCCATATATGTCATTAATTTTTTCATGAGGGCCAAACATGCCAAATTCTTCAACTGGGTTGTTACCTCTGTCTTCGATGAAACTCTCCATCTCGTCATAAATATTTTGTGGGACATCATCCCCCACTTCAAAAAGATTAATCTGATCATTATAAGTTTTGTCTGCTAATTCAATTATTTCTAAATATGGCACGTCCGTATTCAATGATTTCATTTGCTCTGTGATTTTTTGACCAGTAGCAGATATTTCTCTTCTAACGCTTAGTTTTTTAAGCTCTTTTATAGAGCTTTCTATCTTGTCGTCGGAATGTATTTTCCTCATTGATAAAGACCTAACATAATCTAGGATGTTTATATCTTCCTCGAACTTAATCCCAAGATCTTGAATCCTTTGAACAATAATCACATCATCAATGTTTTCGTTCTTTTCCAAAGACTTGCTTAAGATTAGAAACAAAGTTTTATGTAACAATGAGTTTTTATCGTAGAAGTCTTTCTGATTTAAGACATTTAGATAATTAATAAATATCTTTGGTTTTTGCAAAAAGGCCGCTAAAACCTGCTTTTCAATTTCGTAACTATAAATCATGTATACCCCATAGTGTGGGATAATAGTTAAAAGTCAAGTATTTTCTTTTATTCTTCCTCTAATGGGAATGTAGACTGATCGTAATCCGATATGTAAGACTCTAAAGCTTTATGCAAACCGTACTCTGTAACTTGACTGTCGCATTTTGTATGGACTATCGGTTCTCCTTTTTCTGAAGAATAGGCTATTATAAAGCCTTTATAAGCTCCAGACCCTCCAGTCAATTCATATAATTGGTCTAATACTTTTTGTGGCACATCAAATCTTTTAAATTTTGGTTTGCTCATATCTGTATTTACACTTAACCTAAAATCTTTTCAAAATATTCTTCAGACAATTCGTCATCTGGATAAATTTGGATTAATTCAATATCATTTAACTCGCAAAAATCCATTTTTTTGTCGTCTCTTCTTATTTGGCGTACAAAATTAGCCCTAGTTTTGTGAAAATGCTTAACAAATTTAAGATGTTGGGCACCTTGAACTTCTATAGCGATCTTTTTAGTGTGATTATAGAAGTCTAAGCTAAGTTGTGTGCCCGCAACCTTAAACTCCTCGTATACAGCGTCATAGCGCCAATGCTTGTATAAATAAGACCTAACGTTTTTTTGGAATTTACTACGGCATTTGCCATTCCATTTAATTTTATACCTATGAGGGTTTCTAATAGGTTTTTCTTTGCCGTATAAAGTTATAAATTTCATAAAAAAAAGCCCCCACAGATGTGAGGGCTCTTTAGGTTAACATTAGAAATTGAGGGCTACCCCAAAGTCGGTAGTGGATTTCCACTCTCCGTCAGTGCCTTGAGCTGTGTTTAAATCATTGTTTAGATAATTTAAATTAGCATACACTGTAAGGTGATCTAAAGTTGTTTGAACACCAATTGTGGCTAAAGTATAAGTATAATCTACATCATATTCAAATGATTGACCATATTCTACTCCAACAGAAAATGCAAAATGCTCTGTGACGTCTAAGTCTGTTCCTACTGCAATGTCTGCTGTAGATGCACCATTTTCTTCCATTGTGTATGAAACAACGGAATCAATGCCAAATAAGCTTACATCGTAAGAACTTACTACCTCGTAAGCATTTACATCATCAATAGAAGTAATGTATAATTCTGTAGCTACATCACCAATGAATGTTGATAGATTAGTACCAATAGTACCATATAACTCTTCAACATCAGCGTTAACGTGCTCAACAGAACCAATTAGTGATAATCCACCAATTACTCCTAATTCAGAAGATGCTTTCACATAGTCTGCATCTTGCGCTCCGTAAAGTCCTCCGTCAATACGTTTTTCGTAGTTACCTACTTGAACGTCAATATCCCATGACTTTACCGTTTCAGTGAGGTCTTGTGCTTCCGCTTTGTTTCCAAAAAGGAAGAAAGCCGCGATTACCGCGACAACAAGTCCCACTTTAATTTTGTTTTTCTTTAGTATTTCCATAACTTAAAAATAACCCCTACTGAGGGCTTCATAACATTACACTAGTTCTGCTATATTTTTTTTGAAATAATCGATTAAGAAACTGCAAAGAGCTTCGTTTTCTTCGATTAATTTAAATAGATTAGCTTCTCCCTGTATCTTTTCTGGTAGATCTGGAGCGGATTCCTCCACTAATTCGCGAAATTCTTCTTCAATTGTTATCCAAGCGCCTTTTTTTGTAACAAACTCCCACATATACAATAAATCCACTAGTTCTTTTTCGACCCAAACTGATTTTCCACCAGTTCTGCCGTATCTAATTGGGTAGGCAATCGTGTTATTAGTTTTTTCGTTAGGTGATTTTTTGATTGTGGCTTTTGCCCAATGACCGATAATGGGGTTAGTTTTGGGATCTGGCTGTTTAATTGACGCATTTTGTAGTATTAAGTCTGATTTAAACCTTGGTTCAAACTCTATAATGTAATTAGCAAAGTGCAATAAAGCATTACCGCCCGTTGCTGACGTCTGACGTATCGGAGCCTTCGTGTATGGGTCTAGTTTGATGTCTGCCCTTACTTGGCTAATGAAAATGGCCATATGGCCCCTTTTTGCAAGAGATATGGACATTCTCTTCATAAAGTTAGCTGCGATGACTGCGCCACCAGCGACTTTATTGGAATCATAAAAGGATTTGTCTATATCTTGTTTAGAAATTAAACCATCTACAGAGTCTAAGATGAAGCAATATTTGTGTTCCTCTTCGTTTTGCTCTACCATTGTTTTGATTGCATCAACTACAACCTCATATATATTGCTTTCAAATACGAAGCAAGTACCTGTTACCCATTCTTTTGCATCGTATACAAACTTAATACCAGATCTAGCTACCATTTCGTTTGAAAGGCGTCCTTCCGCTTTAATGTAAAAGCCTTTTGCATCATTTTGGGTGTTAAGCATATTTTTCATAACTTCCAAAGCGGCGCTTGTTTTGCCACCTTCGTTCATGCCAACAAATCTGTGGAGGCCTGGGCCAAATCCACCGTTTAGGTTTAAATCAAGCTGTAATGAACCGCTTGACGCTTTATAATCAACTGATTTCTCAAAGTTATAATGGTCGTCTTTCTTAGCTTTAAGAAACTTTTCTAGTATTTCTGAATCTGTATCACTCATTTAAATAAATCTTTTGTATTTTTGGGTTTGTTATATATGGACTCGTAATCTTTACCACATTTTTCAGATATATCATATACGGTGTATTTTGAAAAGTCAACTTTAAAGTTAAAATTTCTCCATTTTTTATCCATAGTTTCTTTTAATGCCTCTGACACTAGGTATGCCAGGCTATCATATTTTTTAGGAAAAGTAACAATTTCTAAGAAATCTAAAGAATATCTTTCCTCTAAATTTTTAAGCATTTTCATTTGAGCCGCCCAAAAAAACTTTTTTTGTAGTTTGGGCACTTCAACTAATCTTTCAATAATTAATTGCTTTCTCCTATGTGGCGTTAATTTCTTCGATGTCATGATTAACCATCCTACGAACTAATAAAGAAAAGTCAACACTATTTTCCCAGTGCAAATCTTTTTTCGCTTCGCTTGGGTCACCAAGCAATAACTCAACTTCTGCTGGGCGGTAGAAAGCTTTGTTAATCTTCATTAAAATACTACCAGTTTCTGGGTGCATTAATTTAGTGTGCAAGGGGTTTTCTTCTTCATGCCAGCGAGTTTTGATTCCAGCGTATTCAAAAGCTTTCTCAACAAACTCTCTCACTGAATGAGTTTCACCAGAAGCTAATAAATAATCTTTAGGTTTTTTAGCGATCAACATTAACCAAACAGCTCTAACAAAATCTTCGGCATGACTCCAGTCTCTTTGAGAGTCTATGTTGCCCAATTCAAATACTTTTGGTTTTTCACCTTTATCTAAAGCTTTTTTAATTTTAGCTACATTCATTGTAATCTTTCTTGTAACAAACTCTTCCCCTCTTCTTTCTGATTCGTGATTAAATAGGTATCCTTGGATAGCAAATAAATCATAAGAATCACGCCATACCTTCACAATCTGCCTGGCCGAGACTTTAGAGGCTCCGTATGGACTTCTTGGTCTTGACGGATGATTTAGGTCTTGTGGGCTATAAGCGACATCACCAAACTCCTCAGAGGAGCCAGCGTTATAGTAACGACATTTTGGACAATGCTTTCTAATAGCCTCTAATTGATGTAAGACACCCATTGTATTATTTTGAAAATGATTTACTGGCATTTTCCAACTTAAACCAACAAATGAATTAGCCGCGAAATTAATAAAGTAATCGGGTTTAATTTCTTCTATACAGTTATTGATGCTGTGTTCGTCTCCCAGATCCATTTCAATAAGCTCAAAATCTGGATTCATTTTTATTTTTTCTATATGTTTGTGGTTAGGGACGCTTAATCTTCTGATAGCGCCATAAACTTTTACATCTTTATGTTTTAATAAAAACTCGGCCATATAAGAACCGACTTGACCTGTTACTCCTGTTACAATTACTTTTTTCATTTAAAATATTCTTCTGAGTTAATGTTTTTATCATCTATAAATAAATCATAGACTGGTTTTTTCAATTTAAGTTCGTGGTATTTTACTCCATATTTGTCTAATTGGTTTTTTGTCAAATCGTAATAATCAATTTTGCTTTTAGTTCCTCGAGCTGTCCAGTAAATAACTGTGTGGCCTTCGTCATAAAGTTTGTTAATTTTTTCGATCCTGTCATTCATTGGTAGTGAGCTTTCGTAATCCATGCCATTTGTATCGAAAATTGTATGATCTATATCAACGTAAACTATCATAAATTATTATAAAGTAATTCTGCGATTTTAAACTGCCATTCGTAATCTATATCAAAAGCTTCTAATTCATCCATAACAAATAGTTCTGGCTCTGCTGGGGACTTATTATCCATCCATAGACCTTCACCTATCCAATCCATACGACTTGCATATAAGCAGTGAGCTGCTTCATAAACTGGCTCAACATACTTTGTGTTCATTATGGTTGATCCTTGCCAGTCTGTTATAGGATTAAGCTTCTTATCCCAGTAATAAGTCTTTTTTTCGAAAACCGCAAAACCACCATCTTTTTTTGACTTAATGTAAGATTCAATAAAAGAGTCAATTGTTTCGATCTTTAAAAGAGGATTGCAGGCGCTAACTAAAACTACATATTTGTAAGGAAGTTTATTGTACCATTCGTATATCTCAGACAAAGGTTGGCCTTCAGACATCGCTGATTTTTCGGATCTATCAAATATTTTGATTCCGTGTTTGTTTCCTATTTGTTTTAATTCTTCTTCGTAAGCGGAAAAATATATATCTTCGTTGCTTATTACTTTTGATTTTTTTAGTTTTTCAAAAAGCAAGTCAACCAAGGTTGTTTCGGCAAATGGCCTAATCATTTTACCAGGAACTCTTTCTGATCCAAGTCTAGCTTGAACCACCACGCACACATCTTTTATATTTTTATTTTCCATTGTTAGCTAATTCTGTTAATAGTGCTGAAATCCTACCATCATATTCGTTAACTCTGCCCATTAATGTTCTTGCGTCTTCGGGGGCGTGTTTAAAAGCAAGTCTTAAAATATCCATCCAGTTAACATTATTTTTTGTTCTGATATTTTCTACTTCGTCTATAATTTCCAAATCTGTTCTTTTTTCTTTCATAATTTATTTATTTTTGTGTCCCAGTTTTCAGTTAAAATGTGTTTGTATTTTTGTAAATCTTTTTTGTAATGAAAGGTGCCCTTTTCTTTTTGTTTTGTAGGTTTTAAATCGCCGTTCAATATCTTATTTATATTATTAATGAATAAATTTTGTATTTCTTCTATTAATTTATCGTATGTTTTAGATAAAGTGTCATCGTTTTTGGAAAAGTCAATTTTTTTTTGAATTAAAATGTCCCCCGTGTCTATTCCTTCATCAACCAAATGAATAGTTACTCCTTTTGGGGTCTTATCTTTGAAAGACCAAAAGTTAGGATGATACCCTTTGTTATAAGGTAGGTAAGATATATGCAAATTTATTATATTTGTTTTAAACAAATCAATGATAGATTTACTAATTATATGTTTGTAGCCAAAGCTAATAATATAATCAACATCTTTATAATCGTCAAAAGTTATTTTGTTCTCAGTTTGCCTTACTTCGTATTTTGTTGATAACAGCTTATGTAATTTGCAACCTTTGTATCCTAAAAATAAAATTTTCATACAACCTCTCTTATAAGTTTAAATTTTTCACAATATAACAAACCTACTTCAGAGCCCCAAACTTTAATAAGGTTATGCACATTTTCATAGCTTCTGGTGTGGGGATATTTTCTCATTTCTTTATCATAATGCCGTAGAGATTTTAGTTTGGCGGCTACATTTTTTTTATTTAATTTAAAATATGAATTTCCGTCAAAATAAGATATAGGATTATAATCTGTTGATGATGGCACATAATAAGAATATATTTTTGTTTTATTTCCGTTTTGAGGCCTAAAAGCAGTTAATAAAGCTTTTGTTACTAACTGATGGTCTATATTTAAATCTCCCGCAAAATGAGTGAAAATAATATCGGGCATATAATCAACATTTTCTTCTATAAATTTACATAAATGCAATAAGGGGATTGAATCCATTGAGTTGTCAGGAAAGTTTCCAACCACATATTTAGAAATACCTAAAACCTTAGACACTAACTCTAGTTTAGAGTTTCTATTTTTTTCATTATTGTTCCTGCTTCCCACTCCGTCCGTAAAAGTAAGTAACTGTATTTCGTATCCCTTTTCTGATAATTTATGTATAGTTCCTCCGCATCCCAGGGTTTCGTCATCTGGATGAGCCGCTAATATTAAAGCTTTTTTATTTTTTAGTAATTTTGACATCTGCTATTATATTGTCGCCGTTCATTTTAGCTCTGCTAAATTGTATTTCGTATCCACCTATTTCTATGTAAGGATTTGGATAAGAATAATCATCTACCATCCTTATTTGATCATATATATAAGAAAGATCTTTGCTAATGTCAAATTTAATTTTATTATCTTTTATTCTTTTATAAGTTTCGGGAGCGCCAGTTTGTGGAATAGGTTTAGGATCATGTGCGACACAATAATTAATTAATTTGTGTGTTACGTCTGCTATTGATAGCCATATATCTGTAATATTTCCTTGTAATGTGAGGGGTAGTGAATGATAGATAGACCCACTGTCTATTTGATCCTTCATTTCTATGGCATTAACTTTAGTACTTTTTATATCATTTAATATTTGATTTTGAATTGGACTCCCCCCTCTATCTTTGGGTAATCTTCCTGTATGTATGACCACGCATTTATGATTATTATATATTTCTTTCGAAACTATATCTGACCAATGAAAGAAAAATACCCAATCTGGATTAACATTGTGTATTAATTCTTCGGAACATATTGAACTATAAATGCAAGTGTATTTTTCATTGCAAAGAAGACTTATTAATTTTTTAGTCCAAAGATTATCTTTTGATATAATTAAAATTTTCATATCATATCGTCTTCTAGGTAGTTTTGAGTTGCTCGTTTCCCAATAACATTAAAAAAGTTTTCCGCCAAAATAGATTTGTTGAGTATATAAGGTCTTTTTGTGGTAATGTTGTCAATGGTAAATTCTTCTCCTTCCTTGATTTCTTTATTTGCTACAATAGACCTTCTAGCATTATCGAATAATTTTTCAGATTTGGTTAATTTGTTCTCTTTAATTTTTAAACACAACTCGGTTTTTCTAATCATGTCGACCATGGTATTTAACTCATTTGGCTCAAGAGCGAATGAGTGATCTGGGCCTTTTAGTTTTTTATCTAACGTAAAGTGCTTTTCTATTGTAGAAGCTCCCATTGCCACAGCCAATGAAGGTACGAAAGTCGATGTTGTGTGATCAGAGAGACCGACAGAGTTAAAAAACTTTTTTAAATACAACATACTGTTTAAGTTAACGTCTTCGTACGGTGTCGGGTATGCGTTATTGCAATGAAGTAGGGTTAAGTCATTTCCATATTTGTCGGTTATTTCTTTAATTATATATAACTTTTCCATCGGGAAGCCTATTCCTATTGAAATTATAAGAGGCAATTTAGATGAAGCCACCATATCTACGAATCTAAAATCAGAGGATTCGAAGCCAGCTATCTTAATTCTTTTTACGCCCAAATTACATAACTCTTCGACTGCTTTTTCGTCGAACGGGGTTGACATAAATTCTATGCCCTTTGAGTCGCAGTATTTTTTTAAATCACCTTGCCACTCTCTTGGTAGCTCTATATCTTTTATGAGTTGATTTATATTCTTATAACCAGCAAAGTCTGGTGTGTTTTTGCAGTATAGAGTTTCTGATGAATAAGTTTGAAACTTTACGCAATCTGCGCCACTATCTTTAGCTACATCAATTAATTTGATCGCTTGTTCGTACTTTTGATCATGATTCGCTCCAGCTTCAGCTATTATACAGGTTTTCATTTATTTCTTTATATAGTGGCAAGTTTAATATTTGATTATAATAACGAGAACTATTCGGAAGTCTAATGTTTTCTTTTGTTTTGAAATATTTAGTTTCGTGCAAAAGGGGGTAATGCCTGGGTAGTTTGTGCTTTTTAATCAAATCGTCTGCATTACTGCAAATTCTAGTAGCAAAATAATAAGAAGAGTTTTCGTCTTGTGGTAAAACATTTTTAAATTTTAAATAATTTTTTTTTCTTATGTTTCTTAGTTCGTTTTGTTTGCCCAAACTTATCAAGCCAAGCGTCGCATTTAAATTATTCATGTAAAACTTAAATCCATCTTGAGTTATATCATATGTGTCACCTATGTTTTCTCTTCCGAAATTTCTATAACTTTGAAAATAATTAGAAGCGTCTTCAATATCAGTAGATATCATACCCCCATCACTTGTGCATATTGCTTTGTAAGGGTGAAAGGAAAAGAAATAAAAATCTGAGGGTATTTTAGGTGATGTACAATGGGCGGAGTCGGTTACTACTATTTCATCTCCAAATAAATTCCAATTTTTTATTTCAGAAACTCCACCATAAAGTATTGGCATCACAACTTTTTTATTTTTTGTTTTTACTCTTCTGTTGCGGTAATCCTCACAATCAAACAAAAGCTCGTCATTTACATCTACAAATATTAAATTGTGTCCGAAGTGTTTTGCCGACCAAGCTGGAGAAGTGAATGCGATAGACGGAGTATAGACATCACATTCGCCATACTTTTCTTTTAAGTAGGAAAATATCATAAATGCAGAAGCGCTTGCTGAGTTGGTGGCAATATTATGCGTGCATTTAGAAAACTCTTTGAATTTTTGCTCTAGAATTTTTACGTTGGGACCAAAGCCTATTTCTCCTTTTTTTATAACATTTATTAAGGGAGACAACTCTTGTTCTGTAAAGTTGCTTTCAAAAACTTTCATTAGCAGGTTAAACCTTTTTTGATTAACTCAACTATTAAATCAACGTCTTTTTGAACCCAAAGTTCTGAATTAAAATGTGGTCCATTGTATTTTTCAAAAGACTGATAAGACCTTTGCGAATACTGGGGTCTTACTTGAAGTAGATTTACGTTATCCACTTTATGTGTAAAAGGCAACTCTGTTTCAGCCAGCATGTCTTCGTGTAATTTTTCTCCAGGTCTTAATCCTACGTTTTTAATTTTAGCTTTTTTGTTTGTTATTTTTTCTAAAGCTTCTATACATTTAGGTAGTGTATATGAATTAATTTGTGGCACAAAAACCTCACCACCCATACTGTGCTCTAATGAATGCAAAACTGTGTCTACGGCATCATTTAAAGTAAATAAAAACCTAGTCATTTCATTTGATGTTACTTTTATCTCTTTGTCCTCGTTTATCCAATCCATAAACATTGGTATAAATGAACCTCTAGATGCGATCACATTACCATATCTAACAGAGGAAAATATAGTGTTGCTCGAGTTATAATCATAGTTGGTAAAAATTCTTTCTGCTATAAATTTAGAAGACCCATAAACGTTAATTGGTTGGCAGGCTTTATCTGTTGAGATTAAAATACATTTTGTTATATTGTTTTGAATTGCGGCCATAGCAACATTCTCAGAACCATTGATATTAGTTTTAATACATTCATCGGGATGAAACTCCATATCGTCAATTCTTTTTAAAGCCGCAGCATGAATAATGTAGTCTGGTTTATGTATTTTTAAAGACGTATTTAGTTTGTTAAAATCTCTAATATCTCCGATAATCTTAATGACATTTTCTCCATTGTTAAAACACAATGCTTGTTTGCCTTCATCTCTACTGTAAATTATAGGTTTAGCTCCTAGTGTTAAAAGTTTTTTGATTAAAGCTTTACCTAAAGAGCCAGTGCCTCCAGTTATAAATATTTTTTTATTTTCTAAATAACTCATATATGTGACCAGCAATTGTAAGGATGACCCGCTCCCAAATTGTTTACTGTTTGATTTGGGAAAGTATTTTCTATATAAAAATTTAAAGTTCTATAATGATGTAGGTGTATTTCATAAGAATATTTTTTATCATATGTTTTATTTTGTTCGAAGGCGTGATCTTGTACAGAGTTTGCGTCATAATCTTTTGACACTCCATCAATGCCGATAACATCAACCTGTTTAGCGCCTAGGGATAAAGCAAAGGTAATAAGTTTAGGGCCAGCTCCAAGTGACTTACATTGTATTCTAGAAGAGCATAAAAAAGTTCTGTCTACATATTTTTTTTGAAGATTTTTAACATGTTCGGCTCTATGCTCAAGATCTTCGATAGCTATTAATGTATCGTTATTGTCATAGTATTTTAAAAAGTCTCTGCTGTTAGTGTCAACTTCGTTACCAACAAAAGCAATATCTACTTTTTTCCCTTTTAATTTTTCTGATTTGTAAAAATGATTTAAAGAAATTATATAATCATAATCGTCTGCATCCCAATCAAAATCAGAAGCGCTTGGCCCACCACCCACAATTAAAACTTTACTGTCTTTGATTTTATTTAATTCCTTTAGGTCTTCGTATATAAATTCTCCATTAGAAACATATACGCAACCTTTCTTTGAATACTCTTGCATCTGTAACCATTTAATGCCTCTAGAACTACTTTCAAATTTATCTTTTGTTTCCACAAAAGACGCTATGTGTTTGTTTGTGCATTTTGCCCAAGTTTTTTCATAGTGTTCTGGTGTCATAAGCTAGGAGAGTATTGTTTTTGTTGTGCGTCCCAATTTGCGTCTATTTTAATATTTAATTCTGAGCAAACTGTTGTAAAGTTAGATATGAAACTATAAGTGTTTTCGTAATCTGTTTTTGGTCCAATGTGCCATTCAAGATATATTTCATTTATATATGATATATAATTAGTGTCAAGCAAATTTTGTAATATTGAATATTCAGCACCTTCTACATCTAGTTTTAATATTATGTAATCATCTTTAGCAAAATTTTCTGGAAGAAACTCTGAAAGAATGATGGGGTTATAGGAAACCTTTTCTACTTCACATCTATATTTGTTTAGGTAACCTTGATATTTTTTTCTACTTGTTGTACTTCCGCCACCAGAACCTTGTATATAGAAATCTATTTGATCTTTTGAACCATATACTATGTTTTTATAAAACTTGCAGTTTTCGTCTACTGGGTGGTAATGAAATAATTTTGGATTACCTTCGAAACAAAAGTATTCAAACTGTTTTTCTTTGTCTTTGGTGTCTTGAAATTTTCTAACACTACAGCCGTCATTAGATCCGCAATCTAAAAAAATCTTTCTCATTTAATCTAACGGATACATTTTAACATTTCTTTCTGGAAGTATAGAGTGAACACCTTCTGAATAAGAGTTTCTTTTTGTTAAAGCTGGTCTAATGAAAAAGAATAAGCATTCTCTAGGATTAGAACCTTCAGTTGGCACTGTTGCCCTGTGATAAATGTTTGGATGCATTAAAGCATATGTCCCAGCTTTACCTACTAAGCTTTTAATATTGTATCCCTCTGAGATTCTTTTTTCTGTTTCTTGTGGGGGAATCCTTTTACCCTTAAAGTGAAAAGGTTGGCCACTGTGCCCTGGATAGGTTCTGTTTGTCGGAACCATGGGAAATTCCCCTTTTTCATTTTCAAGGTATTCGAAACATCCATTATCTTTAGTGACGTCAGTTAAGTAAATAACCAATTTTAAAAACTGCTCTGGGCAATCATCGTAATGCCATAACCAAGAACTATCTGGATTAACACCAGCCTTGTTTCTGTAGGAGTGTAAAATTTCTATTTGAGCATTGGATTTAAAAACTTTTTGCTCAATTTCTGGCATAATTAAATTAAATAATTCATCTAATTCTTTAATATCTTTCCACCCATTTAAATGAGTTGCCCATTGATTTTCTAAAATATCATCTTTATTGTTTAATTTAACATGAACTTGATCGGCAACCTTCTTTACAAGTTCTAAATATTTGTCTGATTTTTCAAAAATATTTTCGTCTAGCCTTAGGTCATAAACATCATTATACTGACTTGATGATTTGACGTCATAATAAGCTTTTGCAGCTTCGTAGTGTTCTTTGTAAGTTCTCATTTTAATAAAGTTTCTCCTTTTCCTATTTTATGTATAAATTCTTTCCAATCTTCAATTAAAGATGTATAATCTAAAAATAATTTAAAATTTTTAAAAAATATTTGTTGTTCTTTGGTGTCGTTTATATATAATAAAAATAATTTGCAAGATTCAATTTTTTCTTTATAGGAAAGTTTGTCCCTGTGTTTGTGTTTGTTTTTTTCGTAAGTTTTGTAATATTCTTCAGACTGCTTATTTAAAAGATATGGTGGATGCATGGCGTCCCACGTCGAATCGATTTTTAGATTTCTATTGTGCATTTTTAATCTTTCTATGTATCTGTCTTCGCCACCATTATGAAATTCTATTTTTAATTCATTTAAAAATTTCACACATCTATTCTTTATTAAATGATTTAATATTTCGTATTCAGCGCCTTCGACATCTATTTTTAAAACTATATAATCATCTTGAGAAAAATTTTCTTTTATCCAGTGTGATAAATCTATTGTATCGATTTTTGATGTTTTTAATTCTCCATTTTTACAAACTTGATCAAAATCAAAGAGCATGCAATCTTTCCTATTATATTGTTTTCTATATAAATTATCTGCTTTTCCTGCCGTTATAGTGCTTCCACCAGTCATACCCATTCTTAAAAAAGTGACTTTTTTATAGCTTGTGGCGACACCCTTAAACGTTAGGGTGATTTGATCTTTTATATCTTTATATAGAGGTTCCAGAAGCTTGTTTATTTCGAAACAAAAATATTCGAATTCATTTGATTTATCATGTAAATCTTTGAATTTTCTAACAGAACAACCATCATGTGAACCACAATCTATAAATATTTTTCTCATCTTTCTAGGTGATACATTGATCTTTGACCTCCTATGTATATTAATTCTATATCGTGCTTTTCTAAGTGTTTTTTTAATTGATATTCAACGTTGTCACCGTATTTATCCCAACATTCCTTATATTTGGGGTCGAATGGATACGCCTCTTTATTTAAATACAAAGATGTAAAAATATCCATAACTTTAGGTGAGCCAAAGACAAAACCATCACAAAAAAATGGGTTCATAAAAACCATTGGTGGAACACAGGACCAACCACCAAAAACAAAAATTCTATTATCGTTTCCGTGTTTTTTGTATATTTCTTCTATGTCGATATTTATATATGGGCTGAACTCAAACCTAGACCTTACGACAATGTCGTAATTTCCTGTAATCATTTTGTTGCACTCATACATTTTTTTAAGTTGTCTTTTTCGCAACCACTCCCATTTTGTCATATTCGAATCGTTTAAAGTGTCTTCAAGTGATTCGTTTTCAATAAATTGTTTTACTGGATTAAGTAAATTTAAAAAGTCTTGGACAATTGTACTTTTTATTTTATATACAATACCGTAAGACGGCAAATGCTTTCTCCACCCCACTCCCCCTTTTAAATATTCATGAACTTCTGAATTTGGATTAATGTGCGGTTGGGGCAAACCTTTATGGCTAACTAAGTTAGATGTGTAAGCATATACATCAAAAGAATCTTTTAGAAAGCATTTTCTTTGATTATGTATGGCTTTTTTAAGACCGCCAATTTGTCCAGAATAACACAACGCTACCTTCATAAAGAGTTTTTAACCTTTTCTAATATACCAGAATATATGCTGTCGTCTTCATCTTCTGATAAATTTTTTAATTCTTTTGTTTTTAAATCCCTCAACATGTATTCGTAAAAAACAATCATTGACTCTTGAAATTTTTCAGTATCATTGAAGTATGGTGGTTTTTTGTTTGACTCAAAAAGGTGTGGTGTATTTTTGTTTTTAAAACCGTCAACTCCAATAAAATGTATTTTTTCTGCGCCTAATAACCTAGCCAACACACAAGCTCTTATAGCAAAACCTAATCTGGAGAAGTATCTAGTGAGATAAACAAATGGATAAAAATCTTCTTTTAGTTTTATGATTTCATCACTATCATGTCTATTGCCATGCTCGAAACCTATTATTGTATTATGTTCGGTAATGTAGTCTATGAAGTCTTTATCTTTTAAATTAACCTCGTCCGATATTAGAGCTAAATCTACTTTGTGTTTTTTTAATGTTTCGTTTTTATAAAAACTGTTGCAACTAAAAATAAGGTCGTAGGAGTCAATTAAATTTTTATTTAGTTTGGACGATGATGGCCCTCCTCCAACAACCAAAACGCTTTTACCTTTTACAAAGTCAAAGTTTAAATCGCTTTTTAAAAATAAATCTTCTGTTATTTCTGATTCTCCAAACTCTTTGTCTAACAGCTCTGTATTAAAATATTGATTGTATATTTTTTGAGAAATATTATAAACCCAATTGTCTTTAGGTGAGTGAAAAGAAAACCATCCACCAGAAAATATATCTTTTCTGTACAAGTCCATTAGTTGCCTCTTAATTTTTTTCTAACAGGTTTTTCGGATTCTGTGACTTCTATTTTTCCATTGCCGTAAGATTTTTCTAGTTCTCTAATACCGCTAACTAATTTAAATAAACCTTGCGGTTCAACAGAAGACATATGATCGGAGCCCCACATTGTTCTATCTAAGGTGACATGTCTTTCGATTATAGATGCGCCAAGATAAACTGCAGCAACTGATGTGCCTAATCTAAATTCATGACCGCTATATCCAACTTCGCATTTGTATTTATCTTTTAATGTTTTAATGCAAGATAAATTAAGTTCTTCAATCGGAGCTGGATAGGTAGAATTACAATGTAAGATTGCAAAATCTTTCGCCTCTCTAGATAAAATTCTTTGAGCATCATTAACTTCATCTATACTACTCATTCCTGTTGAAATTATAACTTTTTTGCCTGTCTTGCAAGATGCTTTGAGTAGTTCTATATTTGTAATCATTGCAGAAGGAAGCTTGATGAATGGAATATCGTATTGGTTTAAAAATTCTAAACTATCTAGATCCCAAGGAGATGCGCTCCAAGAAATATTTTGTTGTTTACAGTATTTGTCTATTTCGTCATACTCTTCTTTTCCAAATTCTACTTTGTATTTATAATCTAAATACGTCATTTTGCCCCAAGGCGTGTCTCGCATAACAGATTTTTGGTGTTCTGGAACACAGACATCTGGGTTTCTCTTTTGAAACTTGACGGCGTCGCAACCAGCTGCGGCTGAAATATCGATTAATTTTTTAGCAACATCCAAACTTCCGTTGTGGTTGATTCCTATTTCTGCAATAATGTAGGTTTTTTTCATAATAAAAATTCTTTGTGATGATTAAAAATACTTTCTGTACAATGTTTTAAAACAGAGCTATCTTTTCTGTTGTTAGGATAGTCTGGAACTCTTTTAAATTTAAAGTTAGTAAAAGTTTGTCCCGAATGCAAATGACCTGGTAAATCAGAACAAGGTGTAATAAAAACATTTTCTGAAAACACTTTTCTCCAATCAGATTTCTCTAAGTCGTGTCCCATGGCAAGCATCAAAAAGTAACCAGTTGCTTGCTCTGAAGATGTGAAATCTAAATTTTTTAAAATTTTACCACTTGAATGATGTATTATTGAAGAGCAAGCTTGAAATAATATTTCTTTTTTACATAAATACATATGATTTGAAAAGTTGAAAGGAACAAACTTCCAAAAACCATTGTTTGTTGTATGAGCTCTGTGTGGAAATTTTTGCCAGTTTTCAATAAATTTAGAAAGATCTGGATAAAATTCATCAGTTCTAACTTTTAAAACAAAATCTTTGCTGGCATGATGACACCCTACGCCAGCTGTAATTGCGACAAAAAATCTACAACCATCGTTATTTATTCCAGTCATGTCTGGATACTTGGAAGTCACTAACTTAAAAGATTGATTGTCTGATGGTGCAAGTAAATCTATATTTTCATCGTTCCACGTGGAACAAATTACTTCACCGAAGCCTTGATCGTTGTAAGAATCTATAGCCTCAAAAGTTCTATCGTCTATTGGGCCTTGTAAGACTACAGTTATATTTTCTTTACTTAAGTTCATTAATGCGATACTAAATCGCATTTTGAAAAAGTCAATCCATATCTTCAACTATTTCGACCGTTGATAAAGATGGGTCGATCTCTAAAATACTTGCGTCAGATTCTAATTCAGCTTCAACTTTTTTGCCAGCTCTCCATTGTCTACAAGACCAGTATCTAGCTTTGTATTTAGGGCCAGGATTTGTGTCGCACTGATGACGAGCTCTAAAAGATTTACGCCTAGCGGGGTCATCTCTTTTGATACTCATATTGGGATCCCCAAATTTTACCATTACAACGTTGCCTTTTTCGTTTTTAACGTATACTCCGAATTTTTTTTTATCGCCGCTTAATCTAAAAGGTTTATTTAAAGTTTTTTTTTCCTTTGCTTCTATTTCTTCAGCTGTAGCTTCATTTATAATTGGTATTACGGGATCTTCGAAAGAAACATCATCTTCTAGTATTTCGTCGTGTGTGCATCCACAACCTAATAAATCGATTCTAGCTAGTGAAAATTCTATGTCAGATATATCTCTAGCTTCACTAAAGTCTGATGGAGACCATGTTTCTTGATGAATATGTAAATCATGCAAATCTTTTTCTGAAGCTCTGGCAATATCTGAATCGGCTTTACGGTATGCGTCCTTTACTTTACCGCCCCTCATCATTCTTAAAAATGTATTTACCCTAGCCATAGCCCAAGAAGCTCGAGATTGACCAGGTCTACTAGAACCAGAAAATGCACCAGCACCCCTTCTGTAAACCTTTTTTAGCATACCCAGAGTCACTTTTCTGGAACTTTTTTCGTTATGCTCTTTGACCTTGTTTTTGAGGGAAGTGGTGACTTTTGCGCTGAAAGTTATTGCAGCTGTTATTTTTGTTTTGTCATCCTGTCTCTTTAGGATTTTTTCAGCTTTTTTCTTAGAGTCTGGAGAAGTGCCAGCGGAACCAGGCTCATTCTTAGATGAACCTTTTTTTCTATCTTCTGGTTTTGCTGGTGTCTGTGCAGAACTTTTTGGTCCAGGTCTACCTGCAACAATCTCTTTTGTAAAATCTAACTCCATGATGATCTTTACACTTTTTTTAAAAAAATATTACCCCCAAAGTTTGTAAGCTACTGTGGCAGCTAAAGCAGTAAGCAAACCACTAACAAAAACCCAGGTCATTCTGTTGAAACCATTCATAAAAGCTTTTGTTTCTGCTGTGGTTTTTTCCAATTCTATTAACCTTTCACCCATATCATCTATTTTTTTAAATAGGACATCTGTAAGGGTACCTAACTGAATTAATTTTTCTTCAGCTCTAGCAATGGATATAATGGCATCAGATAGTTTATCTATCTTTTCCTCCATACGAGTTAATCTATCTTCGTTTTCGGGCATTAAAATATTTTACACCTATTATCCTTCGCAAGACGCACATTCTAAAAGATTTCTGCTTAATTCTTGAGATGGATTAGTCCCTCTTTGGTAATAAAGTGTTTTTATACCTTGTTCCCAAGCAAAAATCATAAGTTGGCTAACATCTTTGGGTGATGATTTTGGGTGTACCATAATGTTTAAACTTTGAGATTGATCTATATATTTTTGTCTTTGAGCCGCTTGTATAACGACTTCTTTTTGACTAATTTCTCCAAAAGTTTTAAAAATATTTTTTTCATCTTCGGATAAGAACTTTAGATGTTGAACTGAACCACTTTTTATAAGTATTGTCTTCCAAACATCTGGTGTATTTTTTTCTTTTTCTTCTAGTAAAGCTTCTAAATATGGATTTTTATATGTAAATTTTCCTTTTGCTAAATCTTTCACAAAGTAATTTGAATTTAATGGTTCAACACTAGGAGAAACTTGACCAAGAATGAATGAACTTGATGTTGTCGGGGCAACCGCCATAGTTGTGACGTTCCTTTCTCCGTAACCTTTCAATAAAGGCGGCTCTCCGTAAACTTTAGCTAATTCTCTTGTAGCATATTTAGTTTTTTCTTGAATTACTTTGTGTATTTCTGTATTTAAAAATTTAGCTTCCATTGATTCAAATGGAATCATTTTAGACTGTAGTAATGAATGCCACCCCAAAACACCGATACCCAAAGCTCTTTGATTCTCGGCAAACTTTCTTGGTGCATCCATAAATGGTTGGGTTTTACATTTGTCTATAAACTCTGTCATTACTGCATCTAAAAAGTATGTTAAGATTTCTGGTGCATCTGTGTCTTTCCAATCGTCGTAATGGAGTAAATTCATAGAAGATAAGTTGCAAACAAAAGATTCTGTTGGATTTGAATGTAATGCTATCTCAGAGCATAGGTTACTTGCAAAAATTTCCAAACCTTTATCTTGATAAACTGGAGGCGCATTTCTGTTCATTGCATTTTTAAACAATATATAAGGGTAGCCACTTTCAAATCTTTTCTTGATGATCGCTCCCCAAACCTTACGTTTATCCTTGTCTCCAGAAAGCATTTCTTTCATCCAGGTGTCGCTGATTGTAACCCCAATAGATAAATTTTGAATTGCATGACCATCATTTCTTATTTGTAAAAATTCTAAAATATCTGGGTGCTCAACTGGTAAATAAGCGGCAAAACTACCCCTCCTAACGTTTGACTGTGATACCACGTTAGCGATTGTTTCGAAAATTTCTAAAAAATGAATTGGTCCATTTGATTTACCACCACTTCCAATCTCAGATCCACGCTCACGCAAAGCTCCAAAATAACCAGAAGTTCCACCACCGCACTTGGTCATCATACCAACTTCAGAGCTTTTTTTCAAAATAGACTCCATAGTATCATCTATATAAGAGCCAAAGCAAGATATGGGTAAACCTCTTTGTTTTCCAAAGTTAGCCCAAATGGGTGAAGATAAAGAGTACCATCCTTTAGCCATATAGTTTTGAAACTTCTCAGAAAAACCTGGAATAGCCAGTGTTTTTTGAGCTGAATCAGCTATGTGTTTAATCCTATCCTCTGGAGTTTCTCCTTCTTCTAGGTATCCTCTTTTCAAGAATGTTCTTGAATCCCTGTTAAGCCAATAATAATCTTTCATTAAAATAAATCTTCTTCGTCAAACGATTTGTCTTTCTTAGAGTATTCTGTGGGCCTTTTAAAGAAAAAGTCCGTAGCAGAATTACCTAACACATCCTCATCAAACCATATAGTAAGGGAAAGTTTTTCTTTGTCAACATCAAAAACCTTATCGAAACCTATTTGTTCCAATGATTCGTTTAATCTGTTTTTAATAAACTCTTTGAGGATATCTGCATCTATGTTTTCTTTTGAGTAATCTCCTAGAATCCAATCGATTATATTAGCTTCAGCTTCAAATGCGCATTGAGCTTCTTCTTTAAGTCTTTCTGGTAGATCAGCATTGAATAATTCTGGGTACTCCTCCCTCAATGTATTAAGGATTTTTGTACCAACCAAACCATGAATATTTTCTTCTTTGCTTGTGTATGCCACTTGTTGAGCGGTGTCTTTTAATACGTTTTCGAATCTATTGAACCAGTTAATTATGTAAAACTGACTAAATAATGATACATTTTCAACAAACAAAGTGAACAATATCATAGAATAAATGTATTGTTTTTTGTCATCTTTGTAGCACTTTTCTAGGTATTTTTTCAAATAATCAACTCTGCCCTTAATGATTGGTAGTTTGAGGTTCTCCTCAAATACGTCCTCTAGCTCTAGAACGCTCAACAATCGCTCGTAGGCGTTGTTATGAATGACTTCTATGTTAGCCATCACGTAGCCCAAGTCAGTGATTCCTGGGTGCGGTAAATGATTGCCTAGGTTGGCCCAAAATTTCTTTACCGAAACTTCAACCTGCCCGATAGCAGAAAGAGTTCTTTTGATAATTTCCCTCTCTTGATCGTTTAGATTTACCTTGAAATCCTGCACGTCAGATTGAAAATTAAACTCCTTATCTGTCCAAAAGCCATTGTGCATGGCGTTAACAAATTCATCCGTCCAGGGATAGAGATTTGGTTTCCTTGATACTTGTTCCTCGAATAACATATGTAATAAGAATTTACACCGTGATTGCGTTTAGTCAAGTCAAATATACTAAATAAAAAAAAATAATTTTTTACTTGAATTTTGTAATTTTCAGTGTATAATTTAGTTTTATGAACGAACGAGACCTCAAGTCGAGTGAGTTTATATATATAATAAATATATTAAATACTTTAAAGTATTTATAAAATATATTAGAGTAATATAGAAATAATTATAAATACTATTGACATTTTAAAAAAAATGTCCATGTTTGAGTTTATGTTATTTAAATTCGATGAAGACGAAGAAGATTTTTATCTTTGTGCGTGCTCAGATTGGACAACCATAGTTTTAGCTAAAAACGATTTCGAAGCAGCTTCTTCAGCTGTAAGCAATATGGTTAAAGGGTCTGGCTTAGATTTTAACGTCTCCGCAGTTTTGATGGTGAAAAAAATCAAAGAAAAATTTGAAATTTCTGATTCCCTAGTTAGAATGGATCAAATATTGTCGGATATAGGTATGCATAAAGAATCAAGAGCGTTAAAGGAGATTTTCGAAAAATGATAGGTGTAAGCGGTTTAGCTAGAGCTGGAAAAGATACAATGGCACAATGCTTGAAAAAGATTGTGGAAAGGGAGTTAAAGTGCAAAGTTGAAATAGTGCATCTTGCTGACGAGTTGAAAAGCGATCTAGATAAGTTGATATCAACTAAATTAAATTGCTTGGTGTTTACTGAGAATAATCAAGAAAAAGAATTGATTAGACCTATATTGGTTTCATACGGAGAGGCTATGAAGAAGAAGCACGGAAAAGACGTGTGGCTTCGAAAACTAAACAATAAAATGCAAGAGAAATCTAAGCTCGAAAAAATATTTTACATAGTTTCTGATGTTAGATTTGACTTTGAAGCTGATTTTATCAAAGAAGATTTAAATGGCTGTGTCATACATATATCCAAAATAAATAACGATATAGAGCCTAATGATACTGAGAAACTAAACGATCCGTTGGTTAGAAAGAAATCAGACATAAAACATTCATGGCCGATTTGTCACCCAAACAATATGGATACATGTCAAGATCATGCGGAAGTTTTATGGCAAATGTTAAGTGAGGATAGGAAAAATTTATGGCAAAAGACTTTGAGTTAATAGATAAAATCAAAAAAACACAAGACGGAGATAGTCTTAAGGAACTGATTCAAAAGCATTCTGGTATATACGTTGATATGATTAACAAGTATATGCCAAAATCATTTAATGGGGTAAATAAAGAAGATCTGCTTGAAGAGAAAGATTATTCAATATACAACGCTGTTATAAAGTTTGATGAAACAAAGAATACTAAATTCAGCACATATTTAGGGAACTTAACGAAATGGCGTTGTTTAAACATATACAACAAAAGCATAAAGTTTCCACAACAAAACATAGAGTCTTTAAAGCTAGAAAAGTTATCTTGCGATTCTGAAATAAAAAAAGTAGAAGACCTAGAAAGTATAAGAAAAGTTTATAAATTTGTCGATAACTGCGGTGATCCAAGGATAAAGAAGATATTTAAAATGAGGTATTCTGGAAACAGAAAACTAACTCCTTGGAAAAAAATTGCAAAAAAGCTTGACTTATCGATTCAAGGATGTATTAATATACACAATAACTATTTAGAGGAAATAAAAAATTATGTTCAATAAATCAATAATCATGGGCAATCTCGCAAGGGATCCAGAAAATAAGAAGGTTGGAGACAACCAAGTGACACGGCTTACTGTAGCCGTTAATGATGTAGTGAAAAAAGATAAAGCTCATTACATTGATGTAGAAACCTGGAACAAGACAGCGGAAAACTGTGCTAAGTATTTAGCAAAGGGCCGTCAAGTTCTAGTCGAAGGTCGTTTATTCCAAGACGTTTGGGAAAAGGACGGAAAGAAAAACTCCAAAATCTACATTAAGGCTGACAATGTTCAGTTCTTAGGTGGCAAAAAAGAGGCGGAAGCAGCAACAGCTGCGGCACCTGCAGGAAACGACGAAGATATTCCCTTCTAATGCGTTTAACTGTAGAAGCTCCCATAAATTCTCTTTCTTTTGGGAACGTAAGTTACAATATCCTCCGTCAATTTTGGCGGAAGGGTATTGACCTTATGTGGTTTCCATTGGGCGGGAATGCAGATTTCAAATCATTCGATAAAGCTGACGGTGATTTTTTAAAATTTTTAAGCGATTCGTCGAAAAAATCTAACGAATCCATAGATCCTAAAGTACCTTGTTTAAAACTTTGGCACTTAAATGGTTCTCAGTCTAGGATTGGAGAAAAGCAATTACTTTATACTTTTTACGAACTAGATGAACCAACTAAATCTGAGATTAATTTAGCTAAATTTCAAAACAAAACGATCTTTTCTTCGAAATATGCATCTGATTCATTCGTGTCTAATGGTATCGAATGTAGTAATATTCCTATTGGTTTTGATGAAGATTTCCACAGAACAAATAAAAAATACCTAAATCCAGAAATTATACACTTTGGTTTGATGGGTAAGTTTGAAAAAAGAAAGCATACTGAAAAAATTATAAAGTTGTGGATTTCTAAGTATGGTAACAACAATAAATATCAATTATCTATATGTGTTACAAACCCATTTTTTAAGCCAGAAGAAATGAATGCTGTTCTGTCTAATTGTTTTCAAGGCAAAAGGTACACAAATATAAATATACTACCTTATTTACAGAAAAATTCAGAAGTTAACGATTTAATAAATTCATTGGATATTGACCTAACTGGATTAAGTGGAGCAGAAGGCTGGAATCTACCAGCTTTTAACGCTACTTGTTTAGGTAAGTGGAGTATTGTTTTAAACGAAACCTCGCACAAAGATTGGTCTAATGAAAATAATTGTATCTCAGTTCCATCTTCAAAAAAAATACCATCATACGACGGTAAGTTCTTTGCTCAAGGAGGCCCATTTAATCAAGGCTCTATATATGATTGGGATAGCGACATCGTGTCTCAAGCCATGGATAAAGCTGTCTCTAAAAAGGGACAAATTAACACAAATGGAGAAAAGTTAAAAGAAGAATTTTCTTACGAAAAGACTGCAGACCTCTTACTTACTGAGCTCAAGAAGCTTTAGCTATTTTGGCACGACAAATGCAAAACAAAACATATGTATAATTCAATATTAAAAGATATATTTCACGGCCTAGATGGGTTCGGCGATCAAATTGATTCGGTCGAATCTTCTGGCGATGTTTACATTGCTCGTACTGTATTACCTGGAATCAAAAAAGAAAAACTTTCTATAAAAGCAAATAGCGATTATCTTAAAGTTTACAAAAAAGATGACAAGGAAAACGTACTTTTAAAACAATTTCATCTCGGTGGTCTTGTAGAATTAAAATCTATTTCATCTAAACTAGAGGACGGAATCTTAGAAATAACTATGCCTAAAGTAGAAGTTTCTAAATCTGTTCAAGTTGAAATTAAATAGGAACTTTACCCCTTACATGTGTAAAAACATATAGGGGGTTTTTTTTTAAAAAAATTTATTTAAATTTATGCCATTATATTTATATGAAAATAAAGAAACTGGAGAAGTTGTTGAGGTCCTTCAAGGGATGTCTGAGTTACATGAGTACAAAGGTTCCAACGGTAGGGAGCAAGGGCTTTGGAGGCGTGTTTTTGTTAATCCTAACTTATCTTTTGACACTAATGTAGACGACAATAGCTCAAAATCTTTTGTAGCGTCTTCTCTAAATAAAAACTACACATACGGAGAATTATTTGAAAAATCCGCAGAGTCCTCCGAAAAAAGATCGCAAAAATATGGCAAAGACCCAGTTAAAGAAAAGTATTATGCCGATTACAATAAAAAGACAAACGGTAAACTTCACCCACAACAGATGAAGGATAACTTTAAAAAAGCTAAAGAAAAAGCAAACAAAGCTGGAATAAATATAGAGCTTTAACTTGATAGGGTAGAGAAACCAATACTTATAACTGGACTAGTTCCATCCCAATCTGAAATAACCATTCTTCCTGCGCTAGTACCAGCACCGCTTACTTGAAGTCTTGCCCCATTAACGGAGATGTTAGGACTTAAATTGTCTCCCGCTGGGATGTTAAAACCCAAATCAATGTGTCCTTTTCTATCGACTAGTTCCCTATGTCTTTCGTCAAAAATACTGCTTACATTAAATGCTTGATTAATTCCATCGTAACCTGTATCTAAAATTTCTATTTGATCCCTGGCTTCATAGCTTGTGTGGCCATCGCTATCGCTTACGTTATCATGAATATCTTTTATAGTTACGTAATCTCCACTAACCTCTAATTTTGCTGCAGTTCTATTTGTTTCGAACGGCGCTAAATTACGAAAAATTTGAATACTGGGTCCATATCTATTCATTATACCAGTTTGGTATTTCTCGTATTGACCAGAAATCTGACTTCCAGAAGCCATTATCAATTGTTTTATTGTTAGATTTCCAAAGTAGTGAGTGTCTCCTCCCGCAAAAGCACCTAATACTTTAAAACCATAATTTAATGTATCGTAAAATATACTGTGTTCGTGAAAAACACCAGTCATCAAATTACCATCAAAGTGCTTTTCAGAGCCTGCATTAACTCTATTGTTTTGTATTCCATCTGAAAAATAAGATCCTACGCTTCCTATATTGCCGTCAATGCTAAGTTGATAATCAGCATTATTTAGTCCAGTATGGTCAAAGAAAATATAATCACTGGCGCCTCCAGTATAAGTCCCCATAAAAGCATTAATTCTTTCACTTGCTGTAGCAGGTGAATGAATCTTCATTATAGCAGAAATATTTTCAGAAAAAACAGCATCTCTATATCCATCTCCTCCTATATTACCTTTAAACTGAAAAGAGGTACCTAAAGTTTCAGCTGAAGTACTACCTCCACCCCTAGTAGTGTTTTCTATTCTTACCCCATCATAAAGGACTCCCTCTTTGTAAATTTTTGGATAACGAGCGATACCCGAACCGCTTAAATTAATAGTTCCAAACTGATCGTACCACCAAACAATATTTCCATCAGCAGAAGGCTCTTCATCCATAAAACCACCCAAGGTATTTGCTCTAGACCCACTTAAAACTTCTATCGGAGAATCCCTACTTATTTTATTTTCATCGTCAAAATAAATTACAGCGCCCGCATTAAAAAACTTATTATCAACCTCTCTTTTTATTTCCATCGCTGCGCCAGTATAGTTTCCGTTTAATTTTTCAATTCCATATCCATGCGCTATTCCAGTTAAACAATATTCTGGGAAAGTTTCTACATTAAAATTATTCAAAGCAAAACTAAAAGACGTATCCGTATTACTTCTTCCACCAAACGCACTAGTAAAACTTCTATTATTTAATTTAGCTTTCTTTATTTGAAGGTTTACATTATTTAAAGAGCTAGGGTGTTGAGTATTGCTTTCATAAGAATTATCTTTAAAAGATATATCTATATCGTAATTTTTATCTAACTGTAAATCGTTTCTTAAATTACCCCCCTCTATTTCTGAAATTAAATTATTGAAACCAAAAGTTCCCTGGGATGGAAGTATAGCTTTTCTACTTAACGGATGATTAAGACCCAATGTACGTATAGTTTTTCTTGTTATGGGTAAATCTAATTCAAAGTTTTGTATTTGATCATCTTTAAATAAAATTATTTCCTTATCATTAGGGTTTTCGCTAGAATTTATTGTTATTGTCGTGTTGTAAGACGGCATTATCTGGCCAGTGTTACTTGAAATATATGTACTTATTCCAGTGAAAGCTACGTTATTTAATTGATAGTCGTTACCACTAGAGGTGCTAATTAAAAAATCTTGACCAGTGCTTAGTGCTGGATTTCTACCAGTAAACATCGATTTTATTGTTCCTGTTCTTAAGTTTTGAGCCTCTACGTTATTTGCAACAAATGAATACTGTGACGTAAGAGCCCCATTAACGGACTGAGACATCCTCAAACCGTTTAAAAGACAATTTCCGAACCCTATTGCCGAACCAGTGCTTGTAGCTACGTCTAGCGATCTGTGGCTACCCAGCATTGCATACAAATTCATGTCGTTATTTAGGTTTTTTCTTATTTTTAATTTTTCGTTCGCGTAATAGTGATTCTTTTCAACCAAGTTAGAAAACAATTTTCCAAAATCTTCTATAACATCAATGCTTATATTTATGTCTGGGTTTTGTTGAACAGATTGATTTATAAAAGTCTTAGAACCCAACGCTGAAGAATTTGTTCTATTCTGATCAAATCCAAAAGAAAAAGACTGAACTAAAGGCAAGTAAGATAACGCCCTACCACTGTTTGTGAAAGTAGAGTATGCTGGAGAAGAGCTTTGAAACAAAGCTATATTTTCATATGTTATGGTTGGTCTGTTTAAATTTATAGCCATTAAAAAGTAGGTGTTGCTGGGTTAACTATTTCTGTGAACTTTGCCTGTATTGTGTTTGAGTCCTTATAATTAAATGTATGCGACCACTCATCACAGTAAAAAACCCTGTCTCTTTTAATTAAATCGTCATCGTACTTATAAACAAATGGTTTGTAACCCAAATGGGTTTCTAAAAAATGAATCATTGCGTATGTTTCGTTCTGACCCCTGTTGCTAAATGTCAAATCTACAGAACCTATACGGTTTTGATTTCTAGAAATATTTAAAGACTTACTAAATGAATTATTAAAATCAGCCCTTCTATAACTATGGTCAAAATTTAAATTCGTTTGCATATCAGGTTGGAAGAAAAATGTTCTAGTTGCGTTACCAGAAAATCCAGTATAAGTTGTTAACCCTTTTAAAGCTGTTCCTACATTTGAATAATCTAACTCAAATCCAGTGAAATCAATATCAAATTTAACATCCGAAACTTTAAGTTGTTCTCCAGAGCCTACAATAAACGCTATACCACCAATTCTAAGTAATCTTTCTACTCCATTGCTCAAGTCAAATGGTTGAAATTCATATTCCAACGTACTTCCCACGTCTTCAAACCCAAAGTACAATCCTGCCGCTTGAGTTTGCTGAATTCCGTTTTTCCTATGAAACTCTGGAGTATAAAAACCAAATCCATAACCTTGAAAACCGTAATCATTTGGATGAGTAGTAACCAGTCCTAACTGCGCTAAATCTCCATCACTTCTTGTACTGGTAAATTCATCTACTTTAAATCGACATGTTATTGTTGACCTTAAAGAATCCATTGGCACATCTGTTGCTGGTTGCCTAAAAGGTATTGGCGTTTTTAAAAAACTTATTATCCTAGTCGACCCTATTTCGTTAGTTGAGGTACCACCTATCTCTTCTTGAGTCTGGCCAACACCAGATGGGCCTTGATGTACTAAATTTGTATCTGGCATCCTTATATTAAAAGACCCTGGACCACCATCCGAATTAACAGTCGAGGTAAAAGCGGTTCCACTACCAAAGGGGCCACCGCTATTTGCTAGTTGCGACAGAATTGCGTTACTTCCGACCTGAAATGGTTGAAATTGATTATCTCTATCTTTGGTTAGATAAAAATAATTATCAAATACGTTGCTATTAAAGGTCGTCACATCTCCAGAAAAAACATCAAATATTTTTTTAGTTGTTGAGTTCCCGTCAACTAAACGATTAGCCACAAAACCAGTTCCATTATTTAAAAAAGAAGAGATTCTGTTGTTATATAATTTTAAATTTACTTGATAAAGTTCATGAGAAATAAAATTTATATCATAAGAACTGATTTCAGAGCCCTTAAAGTTTTGATAATAACCAGTGTCTAAATTAATTTGAAAATTGTTTCTCTCTTCTCCGAAGTTTATAACGCTGTCTGAACCAGAAAAAGCCACATTACCAGTCAATGGCCCAGAAGAAGAAGATTCCAGTCTTCTTAATAATTTCCTAGTATCGTTTTTGTTTAATGTAAAAGATAAATCAATTTCCGCAGACAAACTGTTTAGTCCCTTTGGTGTGGTAAAGTTGTAAAAACTAGAGCCGTTCCATGAGCTGTTATTAGATTTAAAAGATACAGTTGCGCCGTAGTTAGGTATAAATATATCAACCCCAAGACTTTTTCTTTGGGCGTCTGATAAATTTTCCATACCTGTAATATTAAACATTCTGAACTCATCGTTCATATACTTCTCTATACCAAATCTTATTGTTTGATCATTTAAGTTTTGAGTAGAAAATATCAACTCACTAAAAGATCCAGTTCCCGCATTATGTACGGGTGAAAATCTAGTTGGTCCTCCTAAAAATAAATATTTTGGTGATACAGAATCAGAGACGCCAGTTGGTCTCGCAACTGTTCCCTGGTTGTTGTGAATATTAAGACTATTGCCATCTCTAGTTCTTTGACCTGTTTGTCTGAAATTATTAATCTTAAAACCAGCTTCAACGGGGTTCGTGAAAGATGAAAAAAGTAAAAGCTCGTCATATTGAGCAACACCTCCAGTTATACACGCTGAAACCTGATTTAGATCCTCATAATAAAAAACAAACTGTTGATTATCCCTAAAACCTAAACCCACATTACCATCAACGGTTACATCTCCCCCAGTTTTATTAACTCCTATACCTAAATCGCTTATAAAACCATTAACATGTCCTCCCAATAGATGATTATGTTTATATATGTTGTTACCAAAATTTGTAGCAGTTGTTTTATTAACCTGCCCAGTGTATCTAATACCCCCAACGTCTTTACATTGAACTCCTATAGAACCAACTAAAAATGTTTCACTAATTCCATCGTGTCCATGAAGTCCACTAGGTGCGTGTAATATTCTGTTAGTATTCTTTTCAAGACCCAAATTCTTTGCATAATTTGGAGATTGAAATTGCAAAATGCCACTACCCGTTAATTCGGCGGAAGGCCTACCGTTTCTCGTTCTTAGTGCACCATTTTTTATAATTGAAGGTTCGCTATGACCTGCGCCATTTGCCCCTGGTGCTATTCTTGCGTATGTGGTTTTACTGCTGGTATTGTGGGAATGATATCCAGTAAAATATTTTAAATCAACTCTTGCTGAATCATCAAGTTGGCCAATGCCACCTTGGTCATAAATTCTAGTTAAAGCCGCGTCTCCGTTACCAATAAACTCTCTTACATTCGTTCCTGTTATCTTTCCGTTGTTAAAGGCAAATGTTTCATTGCCCCGAGGTTTAAAACCAGTTGGGCCCTCCCAAGTCTTAGCTACAGAATCCAAAGAAAATCTACCATTACCATCAAAGTAAACATCTGCTTCCTCTAAATCTTCTTCCCTTCTTATTCTGCAGCAAAATCCCGTATAGTTTGGGTGTATTTTTCTGAAACCATAAGCATGATCTACATAGGTAGCAAGATTAGCATTTATAGCTGTTGATTCTACAACTATTTTATCTTTGTTGTAATTAAATTGACTTGCGAAACTCATTATTTATTTCTCGTAAACAAGGTTCCAGAAACTCTCTTCTCTTCGTTAATAACGTTCAATACAACATCCTTAACTTTCCTAGAAAATTCTCTCGCTTGTTCTTGATTTCCTCCACCTTGTGCTGAAGCATTTGCGCTTCCGTCCTTCTCTATATTAATTACTATATTTACATTTTCAACATCTGCTTTTCCAGAACCCGATTTTGATCCTACTGATCCAACCGCTCCACCATTTGCATATGTCATTTGATTTATGGAATCTAAAGTTCCTCTACCTAATTGAGATGAAGAAGCAGCGCTCATAACAAATTCTCCAGAAGTTAACATCGAACCTCCTCCTACACTCACACCACCATTAGCTTGTCTATTAAATAAAGACGTATTAATTTTTTGCCCTGCACCCAAATCCAAAAAAGTTCCTGGACTTGTTGATAAACCTAAATCCACAGAGAACCCTTCTTGTAACCTTAAATTTGATTCTGCTTCGAATGCATTAACCGATGATAATCCTTTAGTTTTAGGTTTAGGTGCCATAGCCGAACTTATGCCAGCTACGCTAGCATCTAAAAATGCACCCGCTACATTCGCTTGTAATTGTTTTAATCTTGCTTTTTTAGCATCCCTGTTTTCAGCAAAAACTCTTTCTTCCTCCGCCGCAGATTGCATTGCTAAACCCCTAGCCTGTTCTTGTGCTTCTTGAAGGGCCGCTCTTGCTGGAGACATCCTTCTTCTTCCAAAGGCTGTTAATCTACTACTTTGTAATTCTAAATTTATAGATCCACTGCCGATTCTATCAGTTGATCCAGAGGTCATTTGTTGCTCAGAAAATGCTAATAAATTTTCTTTTCCAACTATAGACCCAGCGCCTCTCTGTCCAGGGGCAAAGAAATCCATAGATCTAGCTCTAGCTAATCTTGCATCGGATTGTGCACCACCAAACATGTTACCACTTGCATCATCAAAAAATCTAGTATTCCTTACGTTGTCGCCTCCCTGCACATATCCTCCGCTATTATATCCGCTCATTTCCCCAGCATTTAATCGGCTTAAAAAATCTACTCCATATTTTTGAACAGCTGATTTCTTAATAACGTATTCTCCGCCAGTTAACATTGCTGGAACATCATCTATAACTCCGCCGCCTCCAGATATAAAACCTCCAGAAGCTTTTTTAAATGGATTAAGTGCATCAAGAAAACCTTTTCCAGGACCTGAACTAGCTAAATTTGTTGATATATTTTTTATATATATTTTTCTTTGTTCAGCCAATAAATCTTTACCAAACTGAACGGCTATTGCGCCCAAAGCTTCTCCAACAGAACTGTATGCTCCATCCGCTACACTATCAAAAACATTATTCAAACTGCTTTCTAAATTTTGAGCCATTGTGGCTGGGAATTCTTTTTGGAGTCTATCTAATTCCTCTTTATTTTTATTAACGTAACCAGTTAAACCTTGTGTTTGTTCGTCTATGGCTTTTTTTAGGTTTTGTTCTTTTTCTAATCTTCTGGTGGCTATTACTTCATTATCTATTAAAGCAGCTCTCTGACCCAATAATGCTTGAAATATTTTTTCTTCATTTAAAACGCCAGTTAATCCTAAATCATTAAATTTTTCTCTGATCTGCTCTAAAGTGGTTTCTGCTGTTATTTCTTTAGAAATTCCATCTATTTTATCTTTTTGAAGATCGGTTAAATTTTTCTCAACCTTCAATTGTTCTGTATAACTTTTAACGATATCAAATTGCGCCAACTCTTGTTTACCTTGCAACTCAAGAGATTCCGCTTGGAATGTTAAATCTCTTTTAGCGTCCGAACCAATTCCTCCTATTGAAATTCTTGATTTAATATCACCAGTATCAAAACGATCTTCTATTCCACTTCTTACTGATCTTAATCTAGCCTCTATTTGTCTATCGGCCTGGAAAGCAGTAATTGTAGCTTTTACTTGTTTTTGTAATTCTTGTGTTTTTTTCTCTTGTAGATCTAAAATTCTTTCATCTAAAATTTCGCTTTCTTTTTGAAGATTTATTATTTTTTCGTTGTCTTCTACTCCAGCTAATCTATCTTCGAATATTGGTATATCTCTTTTTGCTATATTTCTAAAAAAGGAAGAGCCCGAACCAGAAGCGGTATCTCGTGCTTTATCTAATTTTCTCTGAATTCCCGCTCTCTGTCTTATTCTCTCTTCTTCTATTTCCTTACTAATTTCAGATTGTCTTCTTTTTGATTGTTCTAAATTTAACTTGTCAGATGCTTCAGTTAATCTTTTTAAACTATCCGAAGCGCTTTCTACACCAATCCCAAATTGACCTAAAATACCTTTACCAGTAAAAGTTTTAAGCGCAGAATTTAATGAAGTAAATGCGACCAAAGCTAAACCAATCGGTCCAGCAAATCTAGCTAAAACTCCAAAAAGCTTGATCAAAGGACTTGCAAATTTATTTAATCTTCCCAAAGCAGGTATAACCGCACTTGCTCCTTTTCCTAGCCCACCAAATTGTTTACTTGCTCCAAATGGATTGACTCCAATCGTAGACATAACCAACATAGCGTTTACTGCAGTCATTGTGGATTCACCTAAAAGCGATACAGTTTTTTGGAAATTATTTGCCTCTTCTCCCGTTTTACCAATTACAGTGGTTAATCCACCTACAGCTAATTGCAAAGCAAACAGCTTAGTTATAGAACCATCTAAACCTTGATTAAGGCCTTCTTGCCCTCCTTTTGCGAAGTTAGGAATATTGCCTGTTGGTTCGTCTCTTGTGTTTGTCACAGCAAGTCCACTTGGATTTTTTGAATTTTTTAATTTACCACTTTGATTAATTCTAATTTGATTTATAGGAACGCCTGCAGCTTGCTCCCTATTGATTGCATCACCCAACGGTGTGAATCCTCTAGCAGCTCTACCCAGTTGTTTTTTCATTTTGCCAAACATGCTTGTTCTTTGCTCTGTGCTGTTTCTAATTTTAGCTTCTACAAATTGCGCGTTAAGCGGCACGTCAAATAATTCTTCTAATCCCTGTTTCCCAGTATAATCGAATCTTCTATTTGGATCTATGTTTGCGTCAAAATCAGTTGAACCTAATATAGAACTAACAGATGTTTCAAATATAGCTCCTGCCAAACCAGAAGAAGCTCCTTTATTAGCTAGTTCTCTTATGGCACCTGGTTTTGGCCTGTTTCCACTAATTAATTTGGCTTCTCTAAGCGCTGTTTCTCTTGCGTATTTTTTAACTCCGTTATCTAATTTTTCATCATTAGATACACCCCTTCTTGTCGCGGCCATTCCCTTGAATCCAGCGACAGTGTAATTCAAACCTTCATTTGATGTGCCTTTCGCTCCTCTTACAACTTGATTGACTCCTTGCCTAGGAATAATCATAGCAAATTGTCCAAGTGGTACATCTTCGAATTTTCTTTTAGATCTTTCTTTAGCTCTCATTCCTTGAGCACCAAAACGACTAGAAATTTGAGATTCACTATAGCCAGCTTGTCTAGCAGCTTGTGGTGATGTTATTCCAGACTTACCAAGAGAAATTTGCGGTCTTACAAAATTAGGTACATATCCACCAGCGGCCGTTATCTTTCTTGCGCCAGATGGAAGTCCCATAGACCGAACCATATTTTGATTAAATATTGCGTCACCGCCTCCAGCATAATTTGGAACATGATATTCGCTACTGTTAGCTATCATTGTTCCTTTTTTACCACCACCAAAAGCAAAGTTAGGAATAGAAACTATACTTGAGCCAGGACTTGCGCCACCAACACCACGCGAAACATCTCCTGCCTCAGCGGCAATATATCCACCAGCAGCTTTCCCTACACCAGCTTCTCCACCTCTGAAACCCTTTTTAAAAATTCCTGGAGTGACCACAGCTGCAGCCTTTTGAACACGAGCCATAGCAGCGGCTTGTTGGTTGTATATCTTTAAAAGTAATTGTTCTTGCGCTACCTTATTTCCTTCAAGCGCTAAAATTTCTCTTTGAACATTTTCGTTTTGGAGAAGTGTTTGAAGTATGGATGCCTGTAAAGAACTCTGAGCTTGCGCGGCTGAGTTTACACCAAGCAAAGATTTTAATGATGTACCCCCGAATTTTGCTAAATCAATAAACAGTTTTAAAAATATTGCTCCAACTAATCCAAGACCTGGACCAGTTAACACCGACCCAACACCCTTAACTATACCTTGAGCAAATTTAGCACCTACGCCTTCACCCTGTAAAATTTCGTTTATTTTATTAACTACCCCCGAAAAGGTTTTTAAAATATCACCAGCTGCATCAGTAAAACCAATTTCACCTAAAACAGAAGCTAGTTGTTGTCCACTAACTGAAAGATTGTTAATTAATGCTTCAAGTGTTTGATTTAATTTTGCATTTTTACTGTCTAAAGATCCAACGGCATTACCTGAAACAATTAAAGCTTGCGCAAATTTACTTTGACTAGAATTTAAATCTTCAACTAAGTTAATTAAAATATCTCGTTGTCTTACGCCAGCTACTTTTTGTATAATATCTCCAGCCTTTACGCTCTGCAAACCTAACTTATCTAATTCAACAGCTAAATCTCTAAACAAAGGTATAGCATCCCTTACATTTCCAGAGGAGTCTAAAACTTCAATACCTAATTCTCTTAAAGCTTGTAAAGTGTCTTGCCTACCAATTCTAGCAAAAATTGTTTTAAATGCATTACCAATGACAGCACCACCACGTTGAGTTCTTTCTTGAACTGTGGTGACTGCAGCTAAAAGTTCATCAAAAGAAACTCCAGCTACACGAGCTGAAGCAGATGCACGCTCAAGACCATTAATTAAATCTTCGGTTGAAACAGCGAACTTGGTATCAACTTCTGCTAATTTATCTCCAATTTGAGCTACAGTTAATCCAGCGCCTTCAAAACCTTTAATCGCGGCAGTTAAACCAGCTACCGCTTGTTGAGAATCTATACCAGCAACACGAACTAATTTTAAAGCTGTTTCTACTCGAGCCAACGACTCACTTACGCCAAGACCTTGACGTGCTAATTCTAAAGCACCTTCAGCAACCTGATCAAAAGCTGTCCCAGTATTTTTTGCTACCTCAAATATTCCTCGGCCAAATTGCTCAAGCTCTTTTCTTGTGCCTCCTAATATGACACCTATTTTAGCAAACGTAGCTTCTACCTTAACGGTATTGTTTACTAAAGCTTGAAAAGCTTCTGAAAGTTTATTTATTACAACGACTGATGCGCCGAAAGCTAAAACACGGGCATTTGAAGCCTCTAAAGATTTTTGGAACTCATTAGCTTGACCAGTTATTTTTCCCAAAGGTCTAGATAATTTATCTAAACTCTTAACACCTCCACCAAAATCTACGCCTTTAGCCTTTGATTGGAGCCTAGCGAACGCAGCATCTACCTTTTTAGTATTTACTGGATCAAATTCTACACCTATTTTTGCTTTAGCCATATCCTATATAGGATAATTACACTTAAAGTCCATGTAGTTCCATCATTTGTTGCATATTCAGCTGACCACCCTTTTTGTTTATTTCGTCAGATAACTTAACAGCTTTTTCATCATCTTCCGCTAAACTTTCTATATCTTTTTCATTTGCCCCAAAATAAGTTGTCCCACCGCTTCCCTCTGAGGCTTTTGTTTTTCTTTGAGGAGCGTTATTTTTTTCAGCTTCATGAAATTCCATTAATAATTCTGGATCTTTAGCTATATATGGGGGTATTTCTTTTTTAGCATTTTTGAAAATACTTAAAAAACTTCTTCCATAAGCAATAAGTCTTAATTGAAAAGTTGTTAAATCTTTCATTGGTTTACCATATAAACCCAAAACATCTTCTGTACAGGTTAAATATGGACCAAAAAACGGGCAAAGGGCAGCTTTAGATATATTACCATCTGAAAATTTATCGAAAAAATCTTTTTGAATTTTTGTTATTTCTAGTTCTTTATCGACTTCTGTGTAATCTAAATCTTCCATAGCTGGCTTTGTCATCTCTTCGTTTATAAAAACAATTGAATCTAAAAACATTTTGTTTATCTTTTGGTCTGCAAATATTTTGGAAGTCAGACCTAACAAGGATGCTCTTTCTTTAACTTTCGATTGAAGTTTGTCCTCTTCCATACGAATCATTTTTTTATGAACTTCTCTTTTGGAAGGTATTTTAATTTTTACAGTGCCAGCCTTCAAGCTTTCAATAAACTTTAATTTCTTTTGAATGAAGTCCTCTTCTTCTTTAGACCACATTTTATCTTCAATGAGTCTAGCCAAGGCTTCTTCTTCATCTTGAATACCTTTGTTCTTAGCTTCTTCTATAAAAAAAGGTCTTTGAGCTATGATTTTTCTAGATTCTAATTGATCAAAATGCCTTAAGTAAACTTTGCCAAAGCTTGAATTAACTATTGAGCGCCCTTCAAATATTTCGCCAATTAAATCAGATAATAAATCATCATTCATCTGCCGCTTCTAAAAACTTTTCTATTTCTTTTATATCGGTTGATTGAGAATAGAACCAGTATGAAACTACTTTCATTAATTTATTTACAGCATCATTATCAAAACCTTCGGATTCTTCTTTGGTGTATAAATCTTCTACTTGCTCTTCGTAAATAGCTCCCTTGAAATAAGGTTCTTCTTCTCCGTTTTTTACAACATATGAAAGCGCAATCGTATACCACAGAAGCAAAGATCTCTCAGCTTTTGAATCGGCCGTGTGTTGATAAATTCCTTGAGTTGCGGTTTCTAAATCAAGAAGTAATTTTCTCTTTACAATTATTTGCTCTTCTATTTCTTCTATTTTCTTGTCTTTTTTATTAGCACTTTCGGTAGAATGTAGTAACTTATATTCGTTTTCCAAATCCCCAATCTCTCTAATTAAGACTAAAACTTCTTTAGTTTCATTTTCTGTTAACGGGCCTCCAGTGTCTGAATACTGTTTAGCTAACATTGCTTTTGATATAATGCCCTTTTTTAAAGCGTTGCTTAATTCTACGGCATAATGAGTTTCAGCCTCATCTGTGACCCTTCGGGTTGGTCTTTTAACAGTAAATTCTACAGGATCATTTACAGTTTTGTTAACTATAACAACTTCTTCTTCGCCTGTTTCTTTATTTTTGCGTTTTGTTTCGACCTTTTTCTTTGTTTTTTGATCTATTTTAAAATTGTATATATTACCTTTTGCCATATTTTTTTTTCCTTTGCCGTAGTCCAGCATTATTGTTTAAATTTAAATTCTACCGTTAGTGTTTCCAACTCACTATTATAATCCCTAAGAACAGAATTTCCAATATCTAATATTTTTTTTCTATAAAGTTGGTAATAATTATCATCAAAATAATCACCCATTCTAATTAAATCATGTTTATCTTCTGGAAGACAATCATATAGCTTTTTGAAATTTATTTCATGTGATCTCCTTAAGTCTTCTAACATCGCAAGCGAAGCCTTAAATAAAAATCTTACATGATGATCTGACCTATCATTTAAAAAATCTTGTGCATTCATACCTTATCCCTCACTATATTTACACAAAAAAGTGTAAAAAGTATTATGGCTACATCTTTTATCTCAGATTCGCAAAAAACATCGATACAATCTATAATAGACGATATACACGAAACCTTTGCCAGAACCATTACTGTTTACGAAGAAGGAGAAAGGGTTTTGATAGCTGCTAGCGCTACTTACAATGGTATTTATGGTAAAACAAATACTGGTAGCTCTTCAGTTTCCAGAACAGTTGTTTCTCATAGTATCAAAGCTAGAATAAAATATATAAATGCAGAAGGAGAAAACCTATCTGATTCTCAAATTGGTTCTCAACTTGATATTGAATTGATTAATGGTTCTGTTAGACTTACTGTTGATGGAGCTGGATACGATATATTGAGGGAAGCTAAAAGGTGTGAATTTGATGGTCGCAAATATGAAATAGTTAGTAAAGGTAATCCAACGGGCATTTTTGGTCCACAGTATTATCATTTTTTCTTAAAACCTCTAGATGAATAATGTCCTTAGATTTAGCAGTCAAACAATCATTAAAAAACCAATTACCAAATTTACTAAAAACAGAAGCTCGTAATTTAGTTACTAAAGCTTTTCAAAAAAAGAAAAATCAAATGATTGCAGAGTTCCAGGGTCATCCTGTTACTAGAGAAATACAGGGAGGTATAAACTCTGACAACATAAGTGGAACTTTAAATGGTATAACAAATCTATATTCTTTTATAGGGTTTGAAGACGGTGCAGACCCCACAGAAGTTATAGAAGATATGCTTCTAAGCACTAATATAAGATTCTTAAAAATAAATAGACAAGAATTAGAATACGAAGTTACTTTACCAGAGGCATCTGAAATATTTCAAAAAACACCGCTACCTTGGGCATTTGGAAGAAGTTGGGTTAAAGGTATTGAATCTGGACTTTCTGGTTTAGGTTATTACTTAAACAAACGACAAGGTTCCAGATCTGGTTTAGGCATCCAAGTAGAAAAAAAAGTTAGAAAAGGTGTAAAGTTTAGAAACACTACCTATATTTCCGCGCTTTTAAAAAAATATAAAAAAGAATTTGAAAACATAAAATTATGAAGCCCCAATATCAACATACAGTCATGACTAGCTTTTTGCTATGGTTTGATAATTACTTATTAAATAAGGGAGAAGCTTTTTCTAGCAAAACTGGGACACTTCAATATTTTAATGATACAAGGTTGCCAGATACATACAATGTTTACGCCAGTCCTTATAAACAATGGGTTAATGATTCATCGATTACAAATGTTGTCGATGGAGTTTTTGTAGGTGACTCCTCTACCCCAAGTGGCAGAAGTCAAAGTTTAGTTTTTGATTTTGAAAACGGTAGAGTTATAGATACTGGAAATCATCTGGGGACAGACAAAGTTATTACTGGGACATTTGCAGTAAAAGATTTTAATGTTTATTTAACAAATGAAACAGAAGAAGATTTGATTTTGGAAAGTAAATTTGTATCAAACAGTAGGTATGGAAGCGATTTAAACACAGGTATCAAACCATACGATCAAGTCGTTCCCGCAGTTTTTATAAATAATGAATCGGTGAACAATGCTCCATTTGCATTTGGCGGGGAAGACGAAACTAGAATTTCAATTAAAGCTGTTGTGATGGCAGAAGACTCTTATAGTTTGGATGGCATACTATCCATATTCGCTGATTCAACAAGAAGCAATATAGACGTCATACCATTTAGTGGTCATCCAGCAACAGAATACGGAGATTTAGATGGAGGTAGCTACAATTACGACACCTTAAAAGACAGTATAGGAAATGGTCAAATGTATATAGATGATGTTGTTGTTTCTAAACTTTCTGATCAAGCAAAAAAACAATCCATAGGTAGCTTAAAAATTGGATTTATTGACTTTGAAGTTCACCAACATAGATTCCCAAGACTATAATTTCACATTTAAACAAATTAACTGTAAAGACTATTAAAATATTATGAGTAGTAGAAATCGAGTAATTTATCAATCAGAAGCTCTGTACATATCAGAAGACGCATCCTCTACGGGTGCGTTTGATCACGTGCAACTTGAAAGAGTTCAATCCGCGAATTATTCGTTTAATATTTCGCGTCAAGACATTAATCAATATGGACAATTGGCGCGTATTGATTCAGTCGTGCTGGAAGCGCCAACTGTGTCATTCGATATGACATATTATTTAACAAATGGATTTAACGAACAAGCGTTAAAATTCTCAGCGAATGATGCATTCTCTGTGGGTTTTGCGTCTGGACACTTAGTCTCTTCATCTGGTCAAAATGTTTATATTGTGACTTCTGCTGATGGTACTGATGCCAATCAATCAAATTCTACACCTACCTCAATTATTTCATTAGGTAATATGTATGTTTCTGATTATACAATTGATGCATCTGTGGGTTCTATACCTACCGCTTCAGTTAGTATGGAAGGCGTTAACATTAGAGCTCAATCCGAAGGTATTTCTGGTAGCTTAACTGGTGTTCATGCTGGTCGGCAAGCGAGTCTTGGGGGTGCTGTTACCGTACAACATTCTGGTTTATCTGGAATCCTTACTCCAGGAGTTAACCAAGAATTAGGAACTTCATTACATGCTAATCCAGTAGTTATGTTACCTCCTTTAACAACTGGTACTTCATCATCAATTACAGCGCTTCGTCCTGGAGATGTTAAAGTTACTTTTGGAAATGCTGCACTCAATGATGGAGCCAATGTAGATAATGGACCTATAGTTCAATTAACTGGTGCTGGTTCTGCTCACGTTCAAAGTGTTTCACTTAACGTAGGATTAAGCAGAAGCCCAATCGAAAGACTTGGTTCTAAATTCCCATTTGCTCGAGTAGTTGATTTCCCAGTTAATGCTTCATTCAGTGTTAGCGCTATCGTAGGTGAAACAACAGCTAGAAATCTTACAACAATTATCGATAACCAAGCTGGTGTTGACTGTCAAGTTAGTTTCTTTGAGCCTGGAAGTACATCAACAGCTCAAGCTTCTTTCAAAATCATTAATGCTAAATTAGATTCAGAATCATTTAGTTCAAGTATTGGATCTAACAAAACAGTTGATTTAACATTCTCAACACAAATTGGTGGACCAATTGATACTACTAATAACGTTTTGTTCTCTGGAAATTTCCAAAAAGACAACGATATAGCATTCGCAACACCAACAGATATGTTTACTGGAGCGTTCGATGGAGACGGAGATTCACAATAATCCCTAACCTTTACAAACGAAAAGCCACTCTAATGAGTGGCTTTTTTTTTGCGCACATTATTAATGCTTTGCAATCGAAAGTGTTTGTTAATTAATAACCTCTACCTGTAGGTAGTGAAGATTCTATGCCACCAACTTGTCTTGGGGCTGCATTGTAGCTATTGTAGCTTTGACTCATTCTGAGCATTTTTTCGTAAGAATCTCTTGCGAATCCTTTGTATGTTTTAGATACTTCGTTTTTGTTTACAAAGTTTATACTGTTGTCGCCGTCTCTTACGCTTACGATATTACCATTGGTATCGTTTACAATGCCCCTAAGAGTGTTTCTGGCTTGTTTTGTGTAGTAATGGTACAGATACATCTCTTTGTATATGTCGCGCTCTTCTAAGCCCATTCCAGACACTTGTCCGTCACTACCAGAAAAACTTGTATATAGGTATGTATTTAACATTCCTATGTTTTCATTAAGCCATCCAGATACGGAAGTAAAAGTAACTCCAGTTGAGTCAAGTTCATTTACGAATATGTCATTCGCTAAACCACTTATATTTCCATATAAAGCCATGTTAATTTTGTCTTTGGTATTCTTGCTTAATTAGTGTTACAAGCCTATCTTTATCAAAACCAGGATTAAAACCTAAACGAGCTGCTGTAGCCTGAAGGTCTGATAATGTTTTAGATTTAAGCTTCTCTTCTAAACCTTTTACACTTTCAGAGCCCTCAAAAGCTTCTGATCTTGCTCCTTTTTCTGCTTTTTTTGAGGCTGTTGTTTGAAACGATCCGTTTAGCGACAACCAGTCATTAAAAGTTCTATTTAATTCTGTATCTAATTGATCTTCTGTAGATACTACTCGTCCGCCGACCCTTTCACACAATGATCGTTTTTGATTTGCGGTCATTGATTCAAGTCTTCTATTTAAAACTTTTCTATCTGCTGTTTTAAAAGGGCTTAATATATCTATGCCGTAGATCTTTTCTTCTTCTTCGATTAAATCTACTTCATCCCTTTCTTTGCCATCTGCATATTCAAGGTCTCCTAAATCTACTTCTTCCGAAGCATCCTTTCCGTTTGATTCTTCTAGTTCCTCTAGATTCTGATCTAAGTCCTCTGTAGTTTTTTTTTGATCAATTTCTTTTTCTATTTTTTCCGCCATTCGAGCTATAGCTTCTGCAGAAAGAGGTTTTGGTGCCTCTGGTAATTCTGTGTTTTTATTATCTTCCATAAGTTATTATAACTTTATTTACACTTTTTCAAAAAAAAAGGGCCACTCCGAAGAGTGACCCAAATTTTAAACTTGTATGAGGCTTTATTAGGCTCCCATAACCAACGTACCAATTAATGCACGATTGTCAAGAACTACACGGCCTTCTTCGAGTGAACCGAAGTAACCAATTTTGTTTTGACGGATGCTATATTGATCATCAGCAATTAAGTTGAACTCTGCTCCGTTTTCAGCGTCAACTGCTACAGGACGAATCAATGATTCGCGTGAGCGGTCGATACCTAGAACTAATTCATCATCACCAGCAGCAGCTTGGTCGCCTGAGCCACCACCAGCAAGAGCTACGTTTCCGCTTTGCTCTGCTACGAAGATGTTGTTGAATTTTTGTGAAGCTGAACCAAGTCCACTACCTCCCATTTCATTAAGCTCGATAACATTAATGCCATAGAACTCTGGAGCTCCAGCAGCATTAAATGCTTGTTCTGCAATGAAGTCTGGAGCATTGTTAGAAGTCAATAAAGCTGAAGCGATAGGAGCTGCTTTAGTTGAAATCGGGTTGTAAGCAATAGCTCTTAACTCTTCAACGATTTCTGGAGAACAGATAATATCTGTAATACCTTTACCGCTGCGTACGTCTGGAGTACCACCAACAAATGATGCTCCGATTCTCTTTGAACGAGTAATCATACGATTAAGATCAGCAAGTACAAACCTTTTGATTGCAGATGATTCTTCAATATGAGCAACGCTATTAGTTGTTGCATTTGCAACAGCTTTCATGATAACGTTAGCTGAAATTGTGTTTTGTTTCAAAAGAATTTCTTGAGCAACACGAGTCATTGTTTTTGCGACAACATCCATACGTGATTTAGCTGCATAGCGACGATCGAAGCTAACTGCTGTATCAAGTGAATAAGTAGCAAGTTTTAACTCTGAAGATGTTGGAAGAACTTCTGAAGTTGGCAAACCACCAGCACGTGATTGAGAATAAACCTGTACGTAATCCTCATCAGAAATATCGTGATATAGATCTAATGGAATAGAAGGGTTATCATCAGCATTGTACTGAAGTGATGTGAAAAGATTGGATAATGCGGGAGCATTATTTACAACCTCTGCTAATACAGGTCCGATAAACTCAGCTAAAGCAGTTTGAGCTTCGAAAGCAACCGAACGATTGCGTGAAGCCATTGCTTTAATAAGCTCGACTTGTTCTGGAGTGTTTTTTAAAGTAATTTTCATATATAAATTTTCTCTTTTAATTATCCAAGTTTAACGACGACGTATTTACCAGCAAATTGGTCTGTAGTTCCACGAGAAACTCTAGATCCAGTTCCAAGAACCATTCCGATCACTCGATCAGTATTGTCTTGACCAGTAACACCAAGTGACAAACCAGTGATTTGACCATTTGCTGCGGTTGCGACACCAGCTCCAACTACGAAAGATGTGTTAGTCTGGTCAAAAGCGCCTCCACCAAAAGTAAAGATACCTTTAGTTGCTACAGGAACTGTTTGTCCAGGAAGAACAGCTTGAAGCTCTTCTTTCTTAGTTACGTTATAGAGTAATTTCTCTCCGTTTTCGTCATTCTTAGCAGTTTGGTTAAGAGTAACACCAAGGACTGATCCTTTGGAATCACTTACTCCACAACCTGTAATAAGTAATGATGATTGAGTAGGATACATATCGGAACCAACAAAAGGGTAATCAGTCTTACCAAGATAGCTGTTTGAGCCATATGTAATAAGATCTTCATTGAAATTGCCTTTTGATACTTTCACGATACTACCTTGCGAAGCCTGCCCGTCGTCTGTAGTAGCGTCGAGGGCAACGGCTGGATCGAAAGCGAATAGGTTAACTACGTCGTTTTCGTCATATTGTCTGAATGGTAATAATCTAAGTGCCATAATAAATTTTAATTATTTTGTTATTTTAAGATGTTTTCACGGCTGAATGCAGCTGCAAATTTTTCTTTTAAAGTTTGATTAGATGAAGCTTGTGCTTCGTTATTGTTTGGGATTTCAGAAGTAGTTGCTTCTGCATTGTCTAAAGCGTCTTCCAAATCTGCGTCTTCTGAAGCTTCTGCTACTTCTGCACCACTAAGGCGTTTAGTAACTTCTTCGTCTACGCGAGCTTGAATTTCACTTTCGAATTTTGCTTTAGCTTCTTTATTCTTTGATGACCAAAAAACTTCTAGCTCTGACTTAAGAGAAGCAAATGCTTCTTCTGATTGGTCGAGACCTTTTAATTTTTCAGCTATGAATGAAGAATCACTTTCTTCTAAATCGTAAATTGAATCAATTTCTTCCATACGGGAGTTAAATGAAGCGACTGCTTCTTCAGCAGCTTTAGCTTGTTCAAACTCTGTAATGCGTTCTTGAGCAGCTTTTAACTCTTCTTTAATTGATTCTACAGAACTCTTAAGATCTTCGTTCGCTTTTGCGATGTCGGCCTTCTCAGTTTCCGCAGCCTCAAGAGAAGTTTTGTACTCTTCGTCTTTGGTTTTAATGGCATCAGCAAAAGTTGATGTCATGCCTGCGATAGCTTCTTGAGAAAATTTCTTCTCTTGAAGATCGCTCTTGAGTTCTGATAATAGGTTTTCTATGTCCATAATATTGTTATTGTTTACAGTCTTTTTTAAATTTTGTGAAATTTTGGCAGCTATTTTTTCTAACTGCTTGCTTTGCTCCACATTTTCATTCAAGACTATAGCTTTAGTTTCTTCTTTTTTTTCTTCTAAATTTTCTCTTTGATTTGATATTACTCCCTTTACATTTGCGGCTGGTTTCATTGTGAAACCTATACCTAAGGGGTATACATTGCCTACAATTAATCTATACAAAGGAGTTCCGTCATCCATGGTTCCTTTCCCACCGAAAGCTTTTAGTCTAGCTTTCATTTCCATTATTTGATTTGGGTCTGAAATTATTTCTGCTTCTTTTAAATTTTTACTACCTACAGCAATTTTATAATCACTAAATCCGACTTCCCAACTAGCAGAAACAGCGTTGTGCAATTTGTTTTTTGGGTCTGTACTTTTTTCTAAAGTTTCAAAAAATTCCTTATCAACAGTTTTATATACAACTGCACCTAAAGCTATGTTAAAAGGGTTTGTTTCATTCTCGTCTACATTAACAATGATTGAACTATCAGAATAATCACTGAAGCCAGCATTGACTATATGACCTACAATTTTTTTCTTATTGTGTTCTATGTTTGTGGGTTTATGTACAAATTGTTGTACAGAATCGATAGCTGTTTTTGTGCTAATGCCATCTCCATTTTTATTAAATTCGTTAACAACTGCAGCGTTAAATGCAACTCCCATTAGATCGATATTTTTATCTAAATCGACGTTTGTGGGTATTAATGATTTTAGATTTGCTATATTAGCCTTAGAAATGTCAATGCCTGCAATTTCTCTGCAGGCCTTAACTTCAAAATCAAAAGCAGTTGTGTATTTATAGTCAGGCATTTTTACAGCATATCTCTGAGACGTTCTGCTTGGCTTGTGTGCATTTTTACGGCACTATCTAATTCGCTTGCTATTTTAGCTAGCTTTTTTTTAGCATCTGCTGGCAGTTCGTGTGCGGCCTTAGAAACTTTTGGTTCTTTTGGATTTTCGACAACCTTCATTTCGCCTTCTGGTCCGACTTCTTTTTTAGATTGATCATCCTTTGAAAGTAATTTTGCCTCCGCTTCTTCTTCTTCCTTGGAGATTTTGCCATCCTTTTTCATTTTATTTAAAATAGCTTTTTGAAGAGCTGGGGGTAATTTTTTTTGTTTATCGGTTAAACCTCCTTTACCAACTTCATTTATCATGGCTCTCATTTTATCGTATTGCATGCCACACGCTTTCATTGTTTGATCATCGTCCATCGCAGAAGTGTCAACTAAATCTTTATCTTGCATTGCGCAAACCGACATAAATGACTTATATGTAGCTTCTTCTTTTTCAGAATATTTTTTAGCTATAGAAATTTCGATGTCTCCGTTTGATCGATCGACGTTTGCTTGTAATGGATTATTGATTTTTTTCATTTGAATGGTATAAAATTGCTGATGGATAAATTTCTAGTTGATGAGAATCTGAAACGTCATAAATTTCATTTAAAATATTTAGTTTCTCTATATTACTAAAGTCATTTACACAAGAAATCATCATACTTGTCCAATTTTCTTTTTCGCTACTGCAGACCACTGATTCGCATAGTTTGTCCAGCATTTCTTTTTGCTGTTTATTTAACCTTTTTTTGTTTAGTTTTTCACGCATTTCTTTGCTGGCTAATGAGTGCAAAGCTTCTACTTCGTATATTGTGGTTTGTATAGCATCCCTAGAAAGAGTGCCGTGTGCCTCGGTTGTATCCATTGGTCTTCCTGGCTGTCCAGGTACTTTTTGTTCATCGACTGGTTCACTTGGATTCGGGTCTTCGTCTTCAATCATTGGTATACCACCAACTATTGGATTAAAATATCCTTTCTTCCTTTGCTCTACAAATTTTCCTTGAGCTTTATCTAATTCATCAGATCCAGGGAACCTTCCAGTTTGCATGATTTCCATACCTTGCTCTGCTGTTAATATACCCAGTTCCATTAATCTTGTAGCCACTCTCATCAATTGGACTTCATCCCTTAGATCAATATCTTTAAATTTTACAGTTGGGTATGATCTGAAACCTAAATCTTTTGCTATCCTTCTTATTTCTGGCTGTAAGAAATCATTGATAAATGCCTCTCTAGCTTCTTTTAACCTGTCTAAGAAAACTCTAGCTTTTATTTGTGCTCCATTATATTTGTCATCGTTAAGGATAATGTTTTGCAAACCTTCTTTAATATCTTTATTGATTACCTCATATTTTTGAGCTCCAACTACCTTGTTAATGTCTGGAATAACGAAATCAGCTTTTGTTGTGTAGTCAGAAACAAGTACGCGTCCTACTGATTCATTTTGAAACAAAGTTTGCATAGCTTTGACGTTGTTGTGATTTATGCCTCCCTTTTCTGGATCTGTGCCCATAGTTATCATAAGGATCACATTCTCTACAGTTCTCATGATTGCTTGGTCCATTTTCTTCATTTCCATTTTGGCGTTTATGTCTTCTAAGACTGGGTATCCAAAAGGTATTGCGAATGGCTCGTAATCTTGCTTCTTGTAAAAACTATAGGCTATTCTTTCGTTTTCTAAATTAATTTTTAAACCATCTTTGAAATACGCTCCTTCTTTAATTAGTTTTTTGGTTTCTGGTTCTAGCGCATCAAATACTTCTTTGTCGTAATCATTCTTAGGATTAGCTAATCTTTCCATATCGAATTCAGAAAGTATTTTTGCGTAAGCTCCATCTTTTGTACTAAAAACCGTGCTTCTTTTGGCTACAATTTCAAAAGGGTTAAGCAGTATGTATTTTAAAGGGAATTTGTTTTTAGCAGGTAACTCGGACACTGTTTTAGATATTTTCTTAAAATCTTCTAGTTTAAATTCTCCATCTATACGATACAAAAATATATTACCACTCCTGTAATACTCTCTGAAGTATTGATCTTTTAGATCCCATATTTTAATTCTATCAAAAAGTTTATCAAAAAAGTGTCTAGAGCTAGCGTTGCCACCTTCTAAATATAATTCTGAATTTGCAAACTCAGACATCATATCTATGGTATTTCTAAAAATAGGAACATTGGCATAAGCTTTTTGGCAAAGTTCGATTGCATCTCTAACATTAACCCCGTCAGTTGAAAGCTCATAAGGCAACAAACCACCTCTTATTTGACTAAATTTATTAGCAGTATTTGCTACTGCAGATCTGTTTATCCTTGTGCTTGTGGACCCACCAGATCCACCACTTCTATTATAAGACGCTTCTGAAACAAAATAAGACTCACCCATTGCAGCTGGTTCAACATTCTCTTGCGCTTGGGATATTTGAGGTGCTTGCTTATTGAATTTCTCCCAGTAGTTTGATTTTTTTGTATATTTTCTAGCCATATAGTTTTATTATAAAGTTCTTTACACAAAGTTAAAGTAACTTTGACAACTTTAATTAATAAACATTGGAGTAAACCCAACATTACTTTCTTTTGGGATGTTCATCATGTCATAATATATGTGCATTCCCCAGTTTCCCAGTATTATAGCGGAATAAGAATCCTTTCTTGGTCTATCTGCGCCTTTTTGCCTTTTTAAATTTGGAGGTAGGTCAAAACTTTGTGTGCCTCCAGCAGAGGTTGATACTTGCACAAGTGCACATTCTGCTTTTGTTAAGTCTAACATGTCTTTCTGATGCTCTATAAATTCAATCATCTTAGCGCCAACATTTTTTTCATCTTCATACTTAGAAAACTTTAAATCTTTTATTGGTATTTTTTTTGATTTTTGTAGTGAGTAATTGTCGTCCATAGCTGTTGCAGCAAAATAAAGTTTTTTTCTATCAAACGATGTTTGTAGCATTTCATTTGAAGTTCTTATCCACTGAGACGTAGGCTTTCTCAAGTTACATATAACATTGCTAGATCTATTGTATTGTCTTCTAGCCTCTTTTAAATCAGCTGTATAATTCTGTGGGTGTATGAAATCAGCATCAAAACAACCTATGTTTAATTTATCTCTTTTAAATATGTCGCTTTCGTTACATGAGTTCAAGAACTGCACTCCACCATTGTAGTCTCCTACCACCATTATTATATTAAAGTGATCTATTAAATATTTAAAATATATTATGTGTTTCTTTAAATTGGTTCCTGGTAAAGCGTAACTGTGCACAACTACACCTTTCTTCTGCTCTGGCATTAATTTTATTACCTGTATGGCAAAATCATCAGAGGTTTCAGATTCAGACCAAGAAGGGTCAAATGCCATAATGTATTCTGCATCTGGATCGCCAGCAACCTCTACAGCTGGAGATTCTCCATCAACAATAGTGCAATCAGTCATTTTACTAATTTTAAAATAACCAGCGCTATCATCAGTAAATATAGCGTTAAACTCCCTATCAATCTGAGATTGACTCATTGAACCTTTAGCTTGTGTAATTAAATTTTCGTCATACAAAGCTTTCGGAGCTGCATCATAAGAAAACTGCATTATACATCTCCTACCTTGATTCTTTGCTCCTGGATTAAAAATCATATTCTCATAAGCTTGATAAAGTTTGTAGAGATACTCGAATTTGTAAGATGCAGATGAAAGCCCTATCATTTTATTACTTGGCCATTCAGTCCTTTCTTCTTCATTCATTTTACCAGCCTTAATCATTTGATCTTCAGCATCTCTTATTTTTTGTCTTTCTGTTGGGTTTTCCACAACAGCCAAGAATGGCATGATAACCTCGTTATAAATTTTCTCTGGCATCAAAAGTAACTCATCAACAATAATTCTTTGGAAACGAAAACCACGAAGTTTTTCACCATCACCAAGAGGCAAGGCAGTAATACGACTCTTACCTATTTGCATAGACCATTCATCATTAGATTTAGTAACCTTACCTATACACTGTTGAAACAGCTCTGCTTTTTTATCTGCAGCTATATCTTCAATCTTTCTAAAAATCATTTTAGACTGCCTAAAAGACTTGGATATGATTCCTATGTGCACGCCTTGATTCAGAGATGCGTCTAGAAGGGCGAAAATACCCGTAGAAAAGGATTTTGACATACCACGAGACCATATGCCTAGGAAGTAGTCGTTCTCCATCATAGCCTTAACTGCCATGTGTTGAAATGGAAACAGTTCTATGCCTGTTAAAAGCTCAGTAGTGAATGTTATATTCTCTTTTAGAAATTTGTACAACCAATATTTAGCCTTATTATCATCAAGGTATCCCTCGAGTTCTAAGACTTGTTTATTTACATCCTCTTTTTTAAGAGGCTTTTGATTACCTTTCTCCCAAGACATCTTGACAATCTATATAATATTGAATATCTGTTTCCCAAAGCTCTTTACCTAACGCCAATAATTTTGGAATTATTAATTCACTTTGCTCTCTATTTTCGGTAAATACAAACTGACAATTCCTAGGGAACTCGTGCTGAAGTTTTACTAGGTTTGAAAACGCCCAGTTGAGCGTTGTTATTTTTTTACCAGGAAAATAATCCTTATATATTTTTTTTATTGATTTTTCTACGACTATGTACATATAAGAATCCGTATCCACGCATCTGTTCATTTCCCTTCTGAATCTATCAAAGCCAGATCCGAAAGTGCCAATAAAATCTGTAGCGCTTTTCCTGTCTACAAAAGTATTCGTGAAATCATCCCCAGATAAAGTATAATCGCCAAAATCTAATTTAACCATTTCAGACTTCTTAAACGATAAAGGTTTTTGCTCTCTTGTGTCTACAAAAACATTAACGTCAAAAGTTTTAAAAAATTTTTCTGAAAGTTTTTTGGTAAACAGTGGTTTGACCTTTGCTTGAATACAAGCGTTCTTATAACTATCAAAATGCTTTCTATACACATCTATAGTAGGTAGTTTTTCTTTTTGCAATTCTATATGAAAAGGTGCATGCTTCCAACCCTTGTCAATTGTTCTTTTACGCAAAACGTCAGATATGTATTGACAAACTTCTTTTGGTTCAGATTGCTCGCACCATTTAGCTAATTGAGCTCTAGTCGAAAAGTCTGTATTAAAATATTGCTCTTTGTTCTTGAATTGAATTAAATCTCCAGTTAATTTGTTCCGTCTAGGATAATTCTTAACATAGTAATCTCCAAGATACATATTATGTTTTTTAATATGCGTATGCAGACTTCTTTCCGAATCAAACTCGGCGTCACATTCTTTACATTTATAAGACATCTTCTATACCTATACCCAAGACTCTAGCTTTCCATGCAGCCATACCCTCTAGTTTTTTAGCTTCATCTTTTATTAATTCTTTTTGCATTTCCGTTATGCGCACCATGTTCTTTCTTTCTTCTTCTTCTTGAAACAATTGGACAATAGACAAAAACGAAGCAGTTTCTTTTTGCCTATTTTTCATCCTTTCTCCACGATCTCCTTGTAGTTTTTTAGTGAGGTTCTCTATCCTACTTTCGCACTGATGGTATTCGGCACTTTTGGCTTTTATAATTTCTGCAAGCCTTACAGTCATTTCATCTTGATCGTCTGCCGATTCAAACATATCGTTTAGTTTTTGTAGGTGAGAGGTGATCAACTCTAAGTTAATTATCTCTTTTGCTACATTCATATAAAGATTTATTTCATCAGCGCTTAAGTCTGGTTTGTCCCAAGTTAAACGAATAAATTCCTGCTCGAACAGCTCCCTATCTCTAGGGTTGTTATAATTGTTGACAATAGCGACAAATCTTGAATTGTTTAAATTAATTCTCAATCTTTCGCAACACGCTCTTTGATGTCTAGACATTTTATTCTCTTCTAGCCCGTATCCAGTCGAATCGTTTATTTTTTTTATAATCCTAGATATAGCGTGTGGAGCCGCATAATTAAAACTTTCTTCTGTTGTGGGTTCGATGTCGTCTAAAGTTAAAGTGTACTCGTGCACAGTTCTTTGCTCCTTGCTTAAATTTTTAATATCGTTGCCAAATAATTCTTTCGCTATCTGTAGGGACGACCAAGTATCGCTGTGCCTTTCTTCGATTATCTGTTTTTGCTTGTCGTTTAGTACAATAGCTTCTAATTTATTGTGTTTTGTGGTTTTTGTTTTTAATCCGTTTTCTGCTAGAAATTTAGTTACAGACCTACCTTCCTTAGACCTACCGTCTAAGTTTTCGTTTTCAAAAATTTTTTTAGTTATGTCTATTATATTTGGGTTTTTCTTAAACTCCTCTATAATATTCTTTTTTTGATCTTCTGTTAATTCATTCATACTATATCTTTGTTTTCAAGTATTTCTCTTACTTTTTCTTGAAATATTTTTTTTAAGTTTTTAATCTGCTTGTATCCAGCGGACCTTCTTCTTTCTGTGGTTTTGTATCCAAGATAGTTAGCGACTTTTTCTTCTGTGTGGTTTTCTATAAATAACATTCTAAAAGCCGTGTATTGTTTTACTGTTAATTGCGGTTTTAATTCTTTAGATAGCTTTTCAGTTGCTTCTTCTAGATCAATGTTATCGTCTTGTCTTTCTTGTACTTCGTTTGTGTGGTTTTCTATTGTTACTGCTAATTTTATGTCGTATGCTGATTTTTTTCTTTTTTCCCAGTCTGCGTATTCTGCGCAAGAATTTTCTTGCACACCACTGCGATTTTTATCGCAAGAAGTCCCACCCATATTGTGTTGGCATTTTAAACATGGTCTGGCATAATTACCATAATGATTTCTCAATAAATTTTTAAATTGATTTGAAACCACTCGACTTAACCAAGGCTCTACAGCTTTAGTTTGATCCCACATATGCCACTTCTTATAAATGTGGGTCATGATGATTTGCTTTATATCATCGTAGTCAACAGAAGGAACAGCGTCTAAATCCCACTTGTTTCTTTTTTTTTCGAGAGCTGTTTCTATCTCTCGTATTTTGTCTTCAAAGCTGTACATTTATCTAGGATCGTCAATATCTCTCGTATTAGATTGCCTCTTAGACATTGGTGATTTGCCACCGAGAGAACCTATAGTATGATTATATTGACTTCCTAGAGTATCTATTTCATATTCTAATTTATTAATTTTTGGAACGAACTCCGCGTCCGTTTCGCTGTCATTAATAGCTACAATTTTTGCTGAAGACTGCACGCTTCTATCAAGTGGTTGAGACTCATTTACTTGAGCCACTCCCATTGGAGCTCCGCAACTTGAGCAAAATTTAGGGGGGCTGAATTTATATTCAGCTTTAGCACCACATTCAGAACAAAACTTAACCATATCTATATAGTAAATTTAGTTACACATTTTTAAATAAAAAATTATTTAAGTGGTTCGGTTATGTTAAGCTGGGCTCTAGCTAAATCACCAGCAGTTATAGAAACGTTTTCTCCATTAAGCACGCCATCAAATATTATTTTCTTAAAAGGATCACTAGAGCTTCTTAGTTCAATACTTGGTCTTACTGCTAATCCAGTTACGGGTGATAAGCCAGCAGTATTATCTGCTTGTACTTGAAGAGATTGTTCTGCGGTTGTGAAATGAACGTCTGGCGTAAATTCCCCCATTTTGTAAACTGGCGTGTATGATGCGCTATAATTATAACCTACCGATTCGAAATCTAATGCATGATCTACGTATCCAGTAAAAGTGGAATAAATTCCATGAACCAAACCAGTTACGTCAAAATCTCTGGGGCTTGCATGATTGCTAGCATCAGCTAATGCAGTTAGTTTGCCACCATTCCCTAAAACCGCTGTAGTTATATTAGGTACATCATAACAAGCGAAGTCACAATTAGCAACAACTGGTGCGTAGGGCGAAATTGAAAGACTAAGGCTAGTTAAAAAACAACCAGTTAAAGTTATGCCATTAGACTCGTGTCCAATTGTTATACCACAGCCAGCTCCTTGCTCTCCTGTGTAATCAAATGGGTTAAATTCCTGTACGTCTCTTCTTGCTGTTTCATTACTGTAACCACTAGATTGCAACAAACAACTGAACGATATGCTTAAATTTGGAGGCCCAGTCATTACCACATTTTTTCTACGTGCCGATGCTCCTAACAATCTAGTTGTCGAAAGACTTGGTGTATAATTAAATTGAACTTGCTGCGCAAACGCTTTACGAGAACTATCTTCGTTCAATGCAGGCGAACCTGCTGTGTTTGGCTTGGTTAAATATACTGGTAAATTGTTAAAGTTTGTAGACGCCATATATTATTATTACACTTTTTTTTTATTATTCATTACCTTGAATAGATTCTCGATAAACAATTTGCGGATTGTTACCTAATCGTATTGTTTTGGATCCTCTATATGTTAAATTTGCTACTACGGTATTTCCAACCCCTGCAGATATGTTTTCAGCCACGAGAGATGCGTTTTTCATTATGAACTCATTGCTATCTCCATTTTTGTTAGTTAATGTAAAAGATATATTTCTATCTCTGTTTTTCGCTGATGTTAGATCTGAAAACGAATAATTATTTTCAAATGTATAGTCTTCTACCTCTATTGATATATTTGCTTCTTGCGACGCATAGCTAACTAATTCAACATTACATGGCCCAACCTGTCCTATTTTATAAGACGGTTGCCATTGATAATTTTCCGTAAAATTAAAAGACTGAACTGCATTTTCGATTTTTTTATCAAAAACAACGCTTATGCCACTTTGAGTAACTGATGATATTTTACTGTCTTTTAAAGCTCTAGGTAACCTGCTGTGATTAGAACCACTTAGATCTCCATAAACACTTAGTTCAAAAGCTATTTGAGGGACCTCTCCAATTGTTGCCGAAACAGTAAATCCATCCATAACGGCATTTTCAAAATCTAAAATATTGTCTCCATAAATAAACTGACCGAAAAGCCCAGTAGATCCAGTCAGTGTCAACATATAATCTTTATTTAGTAAAACTTTATCTATGCTTACTTTTGTAGTAGTTGGACCCTGTGGCACAGGAGCGGATAGACCACCCAATACTTGAATTGGAGCTTCTTGCACTTCTTGGCTGAAGGAAATGTTTTGTATTCCAGTCAATAAGGTTTCTGGTAATTCAAATATTATAGGTTGTCCATCAGGAAGTAATGGACCAAAACCATATTTGCAGTTCCAAGGATATAAAGAATTTTCTGCTGTCGTTGAAGATGAAAGTAAGTCTACAAGTGGAGGACCTCCTATATTATCAGTATGACTAGATTCGTTAAAAACCCAACTTCCCGCATCAGCAGCGTGGGAAAATTGCCCATTGAGTTGATTATCGCTATCTTTGAATCCGCTTTGTCGCCAAAGACTCCCAGCGCCTGTGTAAAATCCATTAAGTCCAGTAAAGGTAGTGCCCGCTGTAAAGGTTGCTTTAAATCCAAGATTTCGATTTGAAGGGACACCATTGGAATCTACTTCTAGTTGATTTCCAGTACCCTTACTACCTAAAATAATTTTTGTATCGTGCGAACCTTGCGATGCCATAAGTGTATTTACACTTATTTACGTTTTTTGATTGCTACAAATAAAAATGCTGCGAAACCAGCTAATAGAACGTATGTTCCTGGTTCTGGTATAGCTGATATTCCAAGTTCACTTGGGCCGTGTATTTCTACATTCATTGAACCAAATGCATCTGGCTGGAAAGAAGAAAATACAATCGTATAAGACTGACCAGCGGAAAATGTAATTGATGCATCAAACGCTTCGTTTCCGAAAATACCATTGTTTGGTTGCTCTGTTTGTACAAGTGGCTGATCTAACGTAATATCGTTTTCTAATTCTATTAAACCAATATCAGATGGCGAGAAACTAACGTTTTCTTGTCCTCCGCCAAAGCCTGCTCCAGGGCCGTTATTAAAAGCCCAAGGGCCATCTATAATAATAAAATCTGGAGCTACATCGTAAATTAATAATTGTGTATCTACAGTTGGGCCCAATAACCCATACAACTCACTATTGTAGTTGTAAAAATTATAAGTGCCTGCTTTTTCTGCCGTAACTTCTAAAACTTCATAATAAGTTTTTGCTGCTGGCACGTAACTCCAATCTTCGACATATTTGTCTTCTTCAAATTGGATATTGATATCATAACTAACATCTGACAGTATGACTGCTGCATAAGAGGAAAGTGTGGTAATAGCGTATAGGAGGGTAGTAATTATAGTTTTCATCGTTTCATTTTTACAAATTTTAAAATATTTTCTAGAAATGCGAAGAAGCCCGATTTCTTTCCGCTTTTAGGTAAAATATGTAAGATCATACAAGTTATGCCTACTGCAGACAAACCCATCTTAAATAATTCCCCGCTGGACTTTGATAAGATCTCTTCTATCATTTTACTTATTTACACCTTCTTGTGTTCTCTTTTTTAGTTTTTCTAAATATGCTTTATAAATTTTATTGGCCTGTAAAAGTTTTTTCTTTTTTTCTGAGTCTTTTGCATTTTTAGCGGCGAAGCGAGATCTTTGCTCCATAGCCATCGTGGCCTGCACTTTATGTTTGTGAGGCTTGCTAGATTTCTCTATAATATTAACGCTTTTACGAGCTGATTCGGCGTCCGTAAAGCCGAGCCCTTTAATTGTCCCTTTCGGATTTTCATCTGTGTATAGATCTGAATGCTCAGATTTCGGGCGTTTTGTGCCGTCTTGTTTTTTTTCTGGAGTTCTTTTGTTTTCTCCTTTAGCTCTTTCTATTTGTTCTTTAGTAGGCGCGCCTTTATCTCCAACTTTACGCATCTTTTCTGGAGATCCCCTTTTGATGCGCTCTTTCTTTTTACGAATATTTTCCCAAAGACTGGCGTTGCTTTTAATTTGTTCTGAAAAATCTAATTCCATAAATATGTTTACACTAATTTGTCGGAGATACGACTGTTGTATCATCGTTTGAGGTTTTTGGAAAATTCTCAAAGAAATCTTCTGTTATTTCGCTATTAGGTTTAATTTCTTCTGCCACATCGTTTTCAATAGGCATTTCGTCTGCTTCAGCTTCTTCGACCTCTTCCACCTCTTCGGTTTCAGTTTCTTCTATTTCTTCTTCAGGAATCTCTTCTTCTGAAACTTCTTCTACCTCAGACTCTTCGGCTTCTTCTTCGGGCTCTTCTGATTCTTCCTCCTGCTCCTCGGATTCCTCTTCTTGCTCTTCTACTTCCTCAGACTCTTCGGTTTCGGATTCCTCCTCTGCCTCTTCTTCTGCTTCTTCGGCTTCAGCTTTTTTTGCAGCTTCTTTTTCTGCTTTACGCTCTTCTCGTTCAGCTTTGCGTTCTTCACGCTCTTCAGCCTTTTGTTCTTCTTTGGCTTCTTCCGCCGCTTCGCGTTCGGCTTTAGCTTCCGCTTTAGCTTCTTGTTCTGCTATTTTTTCTTGTTCTTCCACTTCTTCTCTAACTTCTCTCTCTTCAAAGGTTTCCATCTCATCAGCAACATCAAGCAAGGTTTCTGCGGTGGCTTCCACAACTGTGTTAATAATCGGTATGTTTTCAATGATTTGTATTTCTGATACCTCTTCTATAAATAAAGCTGTTGTTTCTACAAAATAGTTACCTAAAGTCTGATCATAGTCTTCTTCGATTGTTTCAACTATTGCGGCGACCTCAACAGTCGCATCTACAACACTCTCAGCCTGAAAATATCCAGCGGAGCTAAATGCTACACTACCAGCTGCACCTAAACTTTGGACATTATTAATAACCTCTCCAGCGTATTGGGTGACATTGTCCACAACCGAAGATGTGGTTGACTGTGCTTGTGTAGCAGCTTGAGTGGCTTGACCAGCAGTTTCGGTTGCGGCTTCAGAGCCTCCACTTTTATCACTACTTGATTTTGGTTGGGAGTTATCTTCCTCTTCTTCGTCTTCGTCTTCTTCCTCGTATCCTCCGCCCTCTCCCTTAATTATAAGGCGCACATCTTCCCTTAAGCGTATTTGATCTGCATTATATGGGGGCTCACAGAATTTTTTTACTATTTCTTGCGCTTCTTTGGGATTTATGTCATCTTTCTTTGCCATTTAAAATTATTTACACTTTTAGTTGACAATGGCATGATTTTTTCTGTAATATATAGTGTCATGACAATATTAACATATACAGTAATTGGTTTTGCGCTAAGTGGTTTGTTTGCGGTATTTTTACTATCAAACGATACCTACGTAAAAGCCAATCGACTTGCCAACATCGCTCTAGAGCGTATTGAGGTATTAAAGCATAAGTGGATTGAATCTGAAAAAGCTGGTCATGATATCGGTATGGAACAAGCTCAAAAATCTTGGGACAAGTTGCATTCTGAAAAATGGAAAGCTAGCAGAAGCAAAGCTACTTAATTAAATAGAAAATGAGCAGAGTCATCCTTTTAATCGGGGGTGGCTCTTTTTTTTGGACTTTTGGGGCTTTGGAATTATTATATATTTTTATGGATGAAATAAACAAAAAAATTGATACAGTCTTAGAAATGCTGATAAGTGAAACCGCTTGGGCATATCAAAGACATAAATCTCACACAGAAGAGAAATCGATAAACTCATTCCTATCTAGAACCCATTGCCTAGAACAAGCAAAAAAAATTATTAAGGATAGAATCGATGGGTAAGGGTATGGAGCCCAAGAAGGGCTATAACGACAAAAAGTACAAAGACAACTATGACGGCATAGATTGGAGTAAAACTCGTGAAGTACAACAAACTAGAAAAAATAATAGCAAGACTAATTGATTACCCCATAGCCGATGCTGATGAGGATAAACCAGACTTGCCTATCTTGCCCGTTAAACAAGCAAAGATAGCATTATATGGTAGAGCTGTTGATAGGTTTGTTATGTGGTTGACTTGTTTTTTTATTATAGCTGGTGTTATCCGCCATTGGAACGCATAATTAATGAAACCTTGTTCAAAATGTAAAGAACCCCATGAAGAAAGCGGTGGATACTGCAAGTTATGTATGAAAGCTTACATGAAGATATATCACAAAGATTGGTACGCCAAAAATAAAAATAACTTAAAAACTAAATACCTCGAAAACATTGAGGAACGTAGAGTATATCAAAAAGCCTATAGCAAAACGGATTCTGGCAAAGCTGCAGAAAAACGACATAAATCAAAACCCCACGTTAGAGCTTGGATAAACACCAGAAGAAGACTTAAAGATTTTTTACACACCTTAGATTCTAACCATAATAAAGAGGTTGGATGCACTAAATTGGAATTTAAACAATATATTGAAGAATTATTTGCCCCCAAAATGTCTTGGGATAATTATGGCACATCAATTACAGATGACCCCAATGAATGTTGGGAAATAGACCACATCACGCCAGTAAGCAAAGGTGGAACCAATTATTATACTAATCTCCAACCACTATGGAGGTTAGATAACATAGCTAAGAGTGACAAATTAGACTGGGTAAAATAGCCCGCCGATTTTTTTCGCACCGAAGTAATTTGGAATACTGAAAATTCGTTGGGAGATTGAAAAAACCCTCCCCCCGCGTTTCTGTGAGTTTGGGCAAGGTCAAAGTTTAATTAAATGGGGGGGTTTGTGCCTACCCCTACCCACCTGCCACGCACACACACGCAGAAAATTATTTTGTTTTTTTTTAAATTAGTTGTTGACAACGCACGAAAAATTTCATACTGTATTAGTATGATAACAATAAAAGAATATTCAGTTTCAACAATGGAAACAAACGAGCAAGGCAAGATTAAATATGATGTCCGCTTTTTCCCTAAGTCTAGACAAGGTTTGAACAGTGCTTATAGGTTCGCATTAGATTTGCCTGCAGGCGTTGACTTTGCTATTCACTGTGGCAATGAAGAGATTGACTCTTCCGAAAGTTTCGACCCTAACCAAGTAGACGAAAAACTTTAAAAAACAGTTGACAGAAGTAAAAAATTCATTAGATTAAATAGTATGATAACAAAAACAATAAAATTCCTCTCTCGCAATGCTAACAAGACATCTCATAAAATCAATGTCTCAAAGTTCTCTACTGAGCTTTTAACTATCAAAGGTTTAACTCAAGAACAACAAATAAAGATTCACGAAGTTTTTTACAATAATGTAAAATAACTGTTGACAACACGCAAAAATTTTACTATCTTATAATTATGACAACATCAAAAAATACATTAGAAATCGGTTGCTTCTATCCTGTAAGAGGAGAAGTAATGAAATTCACAGGCTTCACAAGTAACACAGAGCGAACAGAATATTCTTTCCTATCTTGGAGGGGAATGTCTGTAACTCTTATCGCTTACAACACTGCAGAAGCAGAGAAAAAACAATTCGCTAAGATGGCAGATTGGTTGCAAGCTCGTTGCGTCAGAGATGGAATAAGACTTTGCGAGGGTGAAACACTTGACGCGATCGCTCGTTGCAAAATTACAGACTTCGCGACAATCAGCGACTTCACCCACAAACAAGACTCAACAAGCGAGGCAATCGCCTACTCAATGAGAGACTAATCACTATGAATAACGACACAAAAATTTATATTCTATCAAGCCTTGTTATGGTTGGGGTGTTCTTCGCCCTTCTCATAATGGGAATAGACAGAGAAGCAGAAAGACTAGAATTACAAACCCAAGCTTGGAAAGACCAAGGCTACCCAATCGGAGAATAAAAAATATGAAATTAATTATTGACAGATTCACAATCGTTGCCCTATGTATAACTGCAGTTACAGGAATTGCTATAAATAAACTTGACATTGTCCAAGCGTTGGTTGCTTATGTGTTCTAAAAATTTGTTGTCATCGTGATGTGTGTGTCACAGCGTTTCGTAAGTCCTTGGTTGTTAGGGACTTGCGACTCGCGGCGCCTCCGTCCTCCGCAAGTGATTGATAAACAACGACTTAGGGAAGAGGGGAGTGGTAGGGCAGTGGGGTAGGGCAAAAAAAACTTTAAAAAACTTAAAAAAAAACTTGACTATGAAACTAAATAATCCATACTGTAATTATGAGCAACACATCTAATAACAACAATCAAGAAGCTGCGGCTTCTTTCGACCCTTGGGCAAATCATTCCGACGCTGAACTTAATGCTATGGCTGAAGCCTATGCTGAAAGACAGCGTGGCGAAGACCTCAACCTCGACCGCCTCGAGCAATGCACTTGGCAGGAC